>Ga0268265_10003413_pt1 | contig 11433 bp, 10 predicted proteins | sample KBSSwiS52_FD_190355 | JGI IMG/M metagenome (GOLD analysis project Ga0268265, IMG submission 190355) | Switchgrass rhizosphere microbial communities from Kellogg Biological Station, Michigan, USA - KBS Switchgrass S5-2 (SPAdes) (version 2) | ecosystem: Host-associated > Plants > Roots >...
ACTTAATGAGTTAGATAATTAGTCTTAATCCGTCGGTTGCTTCGATCGTTTCGCCCTGCCACAGACGTCGCGCCTCGGCGGCGACGTTGAATTGATCCCACTCCGGATACAAATGCGTCAAGACAAGGATCTCAGGATCACATGCTTCTGCGATTTTCATCGCATCAGCGAGGTCCAGGTGCGTCTCGAGCGGTTTATCCTTTCTGAAAGAGCATTCCAACAGCAACAGATGGGCCGCGCTGCAAAACGGAATCAGCTCTTCGACGAATCCGGTATCTGACGTGTAAACGATAGTCTTGCCGTCAGCGTCCGTTAAGCGTAGCGCCAGACTTTCTTTTGTGTGCGGCGTTGCCATCGCGCGTGCCGAAACGTTTGGAGCCAATTCAATCTTGTCTTTAGCATCAACTTCCGATAGCTCGACAGGAAAACGCTGGTCGAACAGCTTAAAACTGTTGGTCTCGTTGATTCGTTCGAGCGTTTGGCGAAGTCCTTTCGGTCCCAGGATCTTTAGTTTGGCGGTTCGCGCTTCGGTTTGTGGCGCCCATTTCATCCCAAACAGCAAGGCGAGCAACCCGGCGAAGTGGTCCCAGTGAAAATGACTTATCCAAACCACGTCGAGGTTGGGCCAATCAAGCTGTTCCTCGGCCATTCGATGCGGCGCGTCGGCGCCAGCGTCCAATAAAAAGCGAGTACCGCCGGTGGTTTCGAGCCAATGCGAAGCTGAAGCTCGCTTCGCATGAGGCACAGAGGTTCCTGAACCTAGAACGACGAGTTTCATCTCGCAAATGTTAACAGCGTTTTTACCCAGGGGTGTCGGCATGAGCGTACTTCAACCAGTTGCCAATTGTCGACGTTCCCTGTGTAATCAGAGGACCGTCGATTAGTTTGCTTGACCCCTAGGCTGTGGTTAAGCTAAACCTCGACAATCAAAACATGACGACCTCAAATCAAGAGTTCGATGTACTCGCCGTTTTTTCTCATCCTGACGATGCCGAGCTTTCCGTGGCTGGAACGCTGCTAAAACTTAAGTCGTTGGGTTATTGCACGGCAGTTTGCGATATGACACGTGGCGAGATGAGCACGCGCGGTACGCCTGAAATTCGAGCTAAAGAAGCTCTCGACGCAGCGGCTATTTTAAAAATCGACGCTCGACTTAATCTCGATCTCCCTGATGGTCATCTGTGGCTGACTGAGGAATCACGCACTGCGATGGTGCGCGTAATTCGCAGACACAAACCCAAAGTGATCCTGACGACGCATTGGGACGATCCACATCCCGATCACGCAAACACCTGTCGGATCGTTCGGGAGGCGGCGAGGCTCGCGACCATGCGCCGGTACGATGAGGAAGCAGCACTGCCGCCGGTTCCAATGCCGGCGATCATGCATTCGATGTTCACGCGCAACGTCGTGCCGTCGTTTGTCGTGGACGTATCTGATTTTGTGACTGAGAAGATGAAAGCGATCCGTGCGTATACATCGCAGTTCTTTAACGAGAAATCATCCGAGCCGGAAACAAGGATCAGCGAGCGCGGATTCCTTGAACAGATCGAAGTGCGGATGGGATATTTTGGCTCTTTGATTGGCGTGAGTGCTGGTGAAGCGTTCTATGTTCGCGAAGCGCTGAACGTCGATGATCCGGTTGCGTTATTGACGAGGCCGATGAATATCTATTCGTGAACTAATTTGTATTTGTGCTTAGACCAAGTACCAAGTACCAAGTACTCAGCTTTAATTCGCCGTGGGCTTCTTCGCTTGTGGTGCAGTTGGTTTCGTCGGATTCAACACCGCCCGTGCGATTGCGATTGTCGCAACAGCGCGCGGACCTTCACCTTGAAATCCTCGGGCTAGTTCAACCGCCCGTTCGTAATCTTTTTTGGCCAACGTGCTAAAGATTCCTGCAACGTCGAATTCGGGGATATCATGATTGGAAACTGATGACTGCGACTTGCTACTGAACTTCAGCACAATTATGCCGTCTTCACCGGTAAAACTCTCCGCTGAATTAGCAGCCTTGACGGCATCAAATGTAGCATCCCACGCTCGACCAGGGTCTATCTCACTAAGTGCACTGGCGACCGCCAGCAGAGCTCGTGGTCGGTCTCCGTCAGAAACGTCTATCCGTCGGGCTTCAGTTGCCGCTTCTTCTATAATCTCCAATGACTTTTGGCGATCCGTTTTTAGTAGAGCCCGAGCAGCCACGGACAAGACCCAGGCCTTCACTACATGCGTCAGATCTCCGTTCGCAGCCAGTTCGAGCAACGCGTCGACCTGTTTTTTCTCCACAAGGTGAATCGCTAATGTTCCATCTACATAAGCACCCAACTCTTTACGTAACTCTGGGTCTTCAATCTTACTGACGAATTCACGAGCGCGAAGATCATCGCGAGTGAATGAACTGTACGCCAACTGAATGTAGAGGGAGTCGCGTTCAGCAGAGGTTTTTGCTCGCGCAATTCGGTCAAGCAGTTGTTGCTCGCGATCCTCTGCCCTCGGCTCGGGCTTAACACCGCGTTGCATCCACTCGTCGTCGCGACGTCTGGCCCCATCCGAAACAACCGCATTAAGTGTTTCCAGATGTGTCCGTATGCTCTGGGCTTGCTCGGGCGACGCAAACTGCTCGAAAAACGGTAGCAGTCGTTTCATGACCAAATATTTACCCTCGACGCCAGCCGTTCCCTGCTCCTGCTCCGGTGGAGGCAAAGGTCGCAAAAGGATCGCTGCCGCCGTATTCAAAAAAAGAGTTCTTAATTCTGGCGACACGGCCGCCGGTTCGATCTTGCTCGCACTCTGCGAGCTGCTGGCACCATCGCCACTGAAGGTAATCATCAGGTGCGGCGTAAAGATGTAAGAAGAAAGAAGAGAAACTGTGTTTGCGTCTGCCTGCGGGTTCATCGCTTGCTGTGTAAGCATCGTGGCATAACGCGCGTCTGCAACTGCAGGATTGGCCTCTCTTACGTACGAGAGGAAGTTGATATTCTCCATGTTGATTCGTCCGAGAATCGGTTCGGCAAACTGCAACGCTCGTTCAGCATCGCCGTTCGCGAGCAGTTCGCGCGCAACATTGAGTCGTTGGCTACTCGCATCAGAGGAGCGGCTAACGTTTTCAGCTGCTTCTTGTTTTTGCGTTTTCAACTTCTCAAGAAGTTCTTCTCCCAGGGCCGTGTCGTGACGCGCAACAAGTCGCAATACTTCTCGGCGAAGGTTAGGCGGAAGATTTATTGCAAAGGCTCCTCCGGTTTTGGCTTTCTGTTGGGCAACTTCTTCTTGAAGCTTTCGGTCACTTTCCTGGTCAGCAATCTCAGCGGCTTCCCAAGCTTTGCGAAACATCGTTCGCGCTTGGTCGGAGTCGACACTCCAAAGCGTATCCGCAATTCTAGCTAGTGAGCGTGCGCGCAACGGTTGATCGCGAAACGTACGGGCATCTACTGAGAGGGCGATTAACAGCGACCGCGCCTGGGTTCGACGCTGTCGCGCGACGCGTTCGGCATCTGGATCTTTAGCGACTTTCGCAGCAGCGGCCGCAGGTTTTACTGAATCGGTTTGCTTTGATCCACTCGGCTGCGCGACGGCGGTGAACGTGGCAGCTATGAAACACACGAACAGCAGGAAGGGGCGCCATACACAATTCATGAGAAGCTCCTGAAACGGAGAGTCGTGGCGGCGGAAGTATACGTTATAGGACTTATGCGACCTATAGGGTCAATAGCCTTACGGCGTATTTGTTGAGGCTGTAGCCGGCTCTCGTTTTTCCAGCACTGACCGCGCAATCGCCAGGGTCGCGACGGCCCGTGGAGCCTCGCCGGTGAAGGTTTTGGCGATCTGAATCGCCCTGAACAGATCATTTTTTGCGAGCGGTCGGAACGCAGCAAGCAGATCGAAATCAGAGGCAGTTGCATTCTGGAAAACAACCATCTGAGGCGTTCGCAACATTGAAACAATTCGGCTGTCTTCGCCGGTAAATTTCTCCGCACCGTTCGCGGCCTTCACTGCCTCATTAAGGATTTCCCATGCGCGAACCTCGTCAAGATTCACAAATCCGGCAGCAACAGCGGTGAGGGCGCGCGCACGATCCTGATCACCCTGACTTATCCGATGTGCTTCAGCGAGTGCACTCTCAAGCAGTTCAACCGCACGTGTCCTTTCAGATCGAGCAACTAGTTGCGCGCCTCTCGTGTATGCCCACACACGCTGAATGCTGGTGAGTTCCGCATTCTTGGCCAGGCGCGTAATTTCATTCACGTCTTTGTTTCTGATCGCCGCCTGCGTCAATTGAAAGTCGGTGTAAGCTTTGACCTGTTTCCGCAGTTCAGTGTTTTCAATCTTGTCGACGAGTTCCTGACCGCGAGGGTCGCCTTTCTGGGTGAAAGCTACCGCGTAATCAGCATAGATCGCGTCGCGTTGATCGGGCGTAGTTGCGCGGTCGAGACGTTCCTGCATTCGTTCTGCGGGTTCGGATTCGGCGTCGTCCGGAACGATACCCCTCGACACTGCGGCATTCTCGCCTCGTTGAAAGTCCTGGGGCACATACGACGCGAGGGCGGTCATCTGCGTACGAAGGCTTGCCGCAAGATCTGACGCGAATTGATCATAGATGGGCAGCAATCGTTTTATGACGAGATACTTTCCTGTCCGGCCGGACGTTGTATGGTCCTGGTCTGGAGCCGGGAGTGGTTGTATGAGAATCTGAAAACCCAGTTGTAAGAAACTCTTGCGTAACGTGTCCGGCACCGTGGGCGGAGGCATCGGTTCGCCGCCGCGCAATTGATTCGAACCTCCATCACCTTCAAACGTCACGTAAAAGAAAGGAGTAAACAAGTAGGACGACAGTCCAGAGACTGTGTTTGCATCTGACAGTGGATCTTGCGCCGCGCGTGCGAGTAGTGAAGCGAATGCAGCATCGGCAATCTGTGCATTCTTCTGCCTTACTGTTGAAAGGAAAAAGATCGAATTGATATTGACCTTGTTCAGATCTGGTGCTGCAAATTGCATTGCTTTCTCGACTTCGCCTTCTTCCGCCAACCTTCGGGCCAACTGAAGTCTCTGCGACGAACCGAGATCTTGCCCGGGACCACGCCGTCGTTCAGCTGCTGCTTCTTCTAATCTTTTTTGGTTTGCTTCATCCAAAATCTTTAAGAATTGTTCTCCTAATTTGACATCGCGTTTCGCGACGATGCGCAACACTTCCGAACGGATATCGGGGCCACCACGCAGTACCACTGGTCCACCGGCAGACGTTTGCCTCTTTTCCTCCTCCGCGCGAAGCCGGGTTGCTTCGGCGTCGGCGGCTTCGGCCGCGTCCCACGCACGGCGAAACAAGTCGCGCGATCGTTCCTGGTCGGTGTCCCACAAGATGTCTGCTGCGCGGGCCTGCACACGAGCGCGTCGAGTTTGATCTTTGAAACTGCGCGCCTCGTCGGCCAGCGACGTAACAAGTGAAATGGCTACTGTGCGGCGCTGCGTCGCTTCATCGTCGGCTTCTTCCGTTTTCGGTTTGGGTTTAGCGGCCTGAGGTGGTTTCTGCTGACTCGCGGTTTGTGTTTGTGCAATTAGCGGAGTGAACGGGCTGGCAAGGCTCAGCACCAGCAGACTCATGAGAAGACGAGCGAGCATAGGATCTCCTGAAGTCGGAACGTGCGGGATAGATATAACCGAAACTTACACGCAGGCGAGTTGACTTAAGTTCCGAAAAGAATGTGCGATATGAGTTACCGAGCTAACGCTAGACTGCTACCACTTCCAATTCCGGATCCACTTCCTGTTTAAGCATCCCCTCGATCGCCATCAAGGTTCCCGTCAACGAACTGGGACAACTACCGCAGGCTCCCTGATAGCGAATACTCAAAGTGTGATCCGTTAGGCCTAGCACCTCGAGATAACCACCGTCACCCATCAATGCCGGCCTCACTCGTTCATCCAGAATTTCGTTTATCTTCCCCAGCCGGGGATCGTCGCTCGTGACTGCCGCAATCGCCCCGCCAACGGCAGCAGCCGCGGCGGCCGGAGCGTTAACTGCTTCCGCAGCGCGAATCGGGACCGCGAGTGCTGGCAGCAGATCATCCCAGTCCGCTTCGTCAACTTTTTCGACGGTGATCATTCGATCCATGTAGAACACTGACACTACATTTCCCACGTCAAATAGCGCCTTCGCGAGCGGATCGTCAACCGCCTGGTCGGCCGAACCGTACTGCCGCGCGACGCCATTGCTAACCGCTTCGCGGAGGATGAACTTTACGGCATTTGGATTTGGAGTCTCTTCAATATCGCTGATTTTTGGCATCAATAACTTCCTTTATGGCCCATCGGTTATTCGCCGATAATGATTCGTATTTTCGGCCTCCATTATAGCCATTTTTGACGCGTATCGCAGTCCGCGCCGCCACCTGTTCGCCTGTCGTTAACTTCGGGTTAACTCCGCGACACAAGAAAAGTAAACATTCGTTGCAAGAGTTATTGCTAAAAGGACGGCAATGGGCTTATACTCCGTGCCCTCACTGGACCCCTCTCAAAGATGAGTCAAGTTGAGATTGAGGCAGGCGATAAGCGAGGGTCGCCTGCCTCTTCATTTTTGCCGACGTCTTTGGTCTTAGCTCTTTGGTCCTGGACGGTGAAGCTAGTATTCTCACAACACCTGAAAGTGATCGATCAAAAGCGCAACCGAAGTCCAAAGACCAAAGACCAAAGGCCATCCCAGTGAACATCGGCATCACGGTTTATCCGACGTACGGTGGTAGCGGCATTGTCGGTTCCGAGTTAGGTAAAGAACTGGCCCAACGCGGACACACCGTCCATTTCATTTCCTCCGCCTTACCAACGCGACTTACCGAACTCAATGAGCGCGTGCGATTCCATGAAGTCGAGATGATGTCGTATCCACTCTTCGAGCATCAGCCTTACACGCTCGCGCTGGCGACAAAGATGGCTACGGTGGCGCAGGAAGAGAATCTTGATTTACTTCACGTGCACTACGCTATCCCGCATTCAATCAGCGCCATCCTCGCCAGGGAGTCGTTGAAGCCACAACGAAGACTGCCCGTGATTACAACTCTCCATGGAACCGACATCACACTCGTCGGAGCTGATAGATCTTATTTGCCGATCACGCGTTATGGAATCGTGCAGTCGGATGGCGTAACGGCAATTTCAAACTACCTCAAAGAAGCAACTCACGAAATCTTTCATGTCGACAATGTGAAGGTGATTCCGAACTTCGTTTGCCAGTACGACTACCAACGCCAACCAGTAGAATCATTACGCAAGTCTCTCGCACCTGATAACGAACCGCTCCTTGCGCACGTCTCAAATTTTCGTCCAGTGAAGCGTCCGCTCGACTGCATCGAAATATTCGCGAGCGTGTTGAAGCAGGGAATTAAGGCGCGTCTCGTCATGGTTGGCGATGGAAGCGAAAGAACGAACTGCGAGCATCGCGCACGATGTCTCGGCATCCTGGATCAATGTTCTTTTGTCGGCAAACAGCCACGCATCGTGGACTATCTGTCGATTGCCGATGTGCTGTTGTTACCTTCAGAGCAAGAGTCGTTTGGATTGGCTGCGTTGGAAGCGATGGCCTGTGAGGTTCCTGTAATCAGTACTAGGGTGGGCGGCATTCCTGAAGTTGTTACTGACGGCGAAAGCGGATTCCTCAGCGAAGTGGGCGACGTTCAAAAAATGGCCGCTGATGCAACCAGGCTTTTTCGTGACGAACAGCTGCGACGCGAAATGGGAAGGAAAGCCCGCGAGTCTGCGATTAGTCGATACAGCACTGACAAAGTGATTCCACAATACATTAGTTTTTACGAAGAAGTGTTAGGTAGAAACTCTTGAAGCGTTCGATCGTTGTCGGTACAGCCGGTCATATAGACCATGGTAAGAGCGCGCTTGTTCGCTCGTTGACAGGAACTGATCCCGATCGCCTGCCTGAAGAAAAACGCCGCGGCATCACAATCGATCTTGGCTTTGCCGATCTTCAACTCGGTGATCTACGCCTTGGGTTTGTCGACGTTCCGGGACACGAACGATTCATCAAGAACATGCTTGCGGGTGCGCATGGCATCGACGTTGTCGCTTTAGTGATAGCGGCCGATGAAGGCGTGATGCCACAAACGCGCGAACACTTCGACATCTGTCGTTTGTTGGGAGTCAGTCAGGGTCTGGTTGTTATTACGAAGTCCGATCTTGTGGACGCAGAGATGCTGCCGCTGGTTGAGGATGAAACCAGGGAACTGGTAAGCGGATCATTCCTCGAGGCCGCGCCTGTTGTTACCGTGAGTTCGAAAACTGGCGCCGGACTAGACCATCTCAAGTCGATCATCACTGAAGTCGCCGGCCACGTTCCACCGCGCAGCTCGGAACAAGTCACACGTTTGCCAGTCGACCGTGTCTTTTCGATGAAGGGGTTTGGAGCAGTCGTCACAGGCACTTTAATCTCCGGTCAAATAGCGGAGGGTGACGAACTCGAGTTGCTGCCGGCAGGGATTGCCGTCAGAGTACGTGGGACACAGGTGCATGGTAAACCCGTCGCCAAGGCTGAATCGGGCCAAAGAACAGCGGTTAATTTATCAGGCGTTGATGTGTCGCAGATCGAGCGAGGAATGGTATTGGCGGCTCCTCGTCGATTGCGACCAACTCAAATTATCGATGCCCGAGTGAGTGTCTTACCAACTGCTTCACGTGCGTTGAGATCAAGAGCGCGCGTACGTGTGCACACGGGAGCGGCGGAGGCTCTGGCTCGCGTGAGAGTTTTGGACGAAGCGGGTGAGATCGTGAGAGGGCAAACCGGGCTTGTGCAACTTCGGCTGGAGGCGCCGGTCGTAGCTTTACACAACGACCATTTTGTCGTGCGAAGTTATTCGCCCCAGGAAACTATCGCGGGCGGAGTCGTATTGCATCCCTTTGCAGTCAAACATCGTGGTAAGGATTTGTCGAAAACACGACGGCTATTGGAAGCGCTGGCGCAACCTGATCGGCAGCAGAAGTTCCAATCGTTTGTCGAGTTTGCGGGCAAAGGCGGCACGCGGTTCGCGGATGTTGGCGCCGCTACTGGTTGGAACGACGAGCTCCTTCAATCTGTGGCGGCAGAAGCGCGCGCGTCGTCATCGATGATTGATGCCGGTGGTGTGTTCCTGGCAACAGATGTTTTCAGGAACTACTGCGATCAAGTGCGCGAAGAGCTTGAGAGATTTCACAAACGTGAGCCGCTGGCGCGAGGACTCTTGCGTGAGACACTTCGCGAAAAAGTTTTTGCTCACGCCGCGCCGGAGATCTTCTCTAGTGTGATCGCGGCACTCGAGTCGCAAAAGGCTTTGGTTAGCGACAAGGACACCGTTCGCGCTTCTTCCCACAGCGTTGATTTGTCGGAACAAGATCAACGACTCAGGCAAACGTTTGAACGGGCCTACGAAAAGGCAGGCGTCGAAGCACCTTCAATTGATGAGTTGATGACCGAGGCCGGTGTGGCGGTCCCACAACGCACGCACGCTAGAAAGATCCTTCAGTTGCTGATCGACGCTGGAAAGATTGTGAGGATCCAAGGCGACATGTTGATGGACGCCGGGGCCCTGGAGACGTTGAAACACAAGCTGCTCCAGTATGGCGCAACGAAGGAGCCTGATCGTTTGATCGACGTCGCTGCTTTTAAGGAGCTTGCCGGTGTTTCGCGGAAGTATGCGATTCCGCTGCTGGAATACTTCGATCGGGCCCGAGTGACACGTCGTGCGGGCGACAAGCGCGTCATCCTGAAGTGAATTGAAGATTGATGTTGTAGATTGAGGATTGGCCGATTCTCAGCAGGCTGCCGGAAAACCTGAACAAAGCCGCAATCGATCAATCAACAATCAACAATCGACAATAATACAGGCTTGCTTTCCCCGAAATGCGGCGTTAACATGCGGTCATCATAACGACGCAAATTTGCGGCTTTCTCTTAACCTTCATAATCGAATAGCTGGCCGGAGGTTCAAAATGAAAAGCCTGAAAGACATACTTGCGGTGGTAATCGGACTTTTGGCCGCCGCGGGAGCGATCTTTTACTTCTATAAGTTTGTTACCTTTACGGACCTACAGGGTGGTCACAATTACGGATGGTTGGCTCTTGGTCTTGCAGCTGTCGCGTTTGCCTGTGGCTTGATCTATTTTCTCGGTCACGTAAACAAGGAAGAGGAGATCCACATTACACAGTAGGACGGTGCCACCTCCAGTGAGCCTTTTATTTTCCAGGGCTCGTGGATGGTGTCTGCTGTGATGTATTGCGCCCAATCGAAACTATTTTGGTCGCCGTTTGTGCACAACCTGACCGCGGCTTACGTGCGCAAACGGCGTTTACTTTTTCCGGATCAGAACGGGAGCGAAGCGACCGATTTCAAGGACGTTGAGCGCGCCGTGGGTTGAAATCGGTTGCTTCGCTCCCGTTCTGAACTTACATAAGGAGAGACCTTAGAGAAATGTTCGTCCCACTCTTGTTTGCCCTCCAGCAGATTCGTGCCACCCAGCCAACCTATTTCTTTCTCGTCACCTTATTGCTCTTGATCGCTGGTGGCATCGGCTGGTTGATCGCCGCAGTTTTAGGCTTTGCCCGCTCGCCGGCCTACGGGCCCTCGGCGCGCTGGTTTTCATATGCGGCCGTGTGCCTGATTATTTACCATCTCCAGTTTCTGCTGTTTGGTGTGTTTGTGTTTATGGGTGCGTCGCAAAATAGTGCTGACCTCACGACCGCATTGGGAATCGGATCGTTTTTCAATCTGTTCATTGTCTTCGGAGCAATCTGCGCGATTATGGGGTTTGTTAAATTGACGAGCACTCGCTAGATTGCTGCTCTCGATATACTTCTGTCCTCGATGAATAAGAAAACTGTATTGCTTGCCGCGGTCCTGGTCATTGTGGGCGCGGCGGTTTTTTTTCGAGCGGCTTCAACTGAAGTGCCAGCTGGCGCGGCTACTCGCCAATTTGCTCGTCATCGTGGTCCTCGTTTCGAAGTAAATGGCAAACCGTTTCGCTTCGTGGGAGCGAATGTGGCTGTGATGTATCGCGACGAAGATCGTGAGCGTATGCCGGAGACGCTTAGACAAGCGGCACAACTCGGCATCAAGGTTGTTCGAGTGTGGGCCTTCGGCGAAGGCGGCCCAAACGACGTCAAACCGATCGCCGATTTCGACGACTGGCCTCGCAATCATTCGTTTCGTTTGACTCCCGACCAATGGAATGAAGAGGCATTCGTTCATCTCGACAAGGTCTTAGCCGAGGCGGCGAAGAACAATCTCTACGTGCAGCTTTGCCTGACTAATTGGTGGCGTGACACGGGCGGCGTCACACAATACCTTCGCTGGGCCGGAATCAACGATGCCGCGGATGATAAGTTTCGCCACGGCATCAACAACGAACTGGCAATTCTTTTCTACACCAATCCTGAAACACGTCTCCTCTATCGTGAGCATATCG
>Ga0268265_10003419_pt1 | contig 11426 bp, 13 predicted proteins | sample KBSSwiS52_FD_190355 | JGI IMG/M metagenome (GOLD analysis project Ga0268265, IMG submission 190355) | Switchgrass rhizosphere microbial communities from Kellogg Biological Station, Michigan, USA - KBS Switchgrass S5-2 (SPAdes) (version 2) | ecosystem: Host-associated > Plants > Roots >...
GTCGCCGGGAACGTAGACGCTCAGCGATCCACCGGGCTGGTTGCTGAGTGGCATCCAATTCTCCCGGATGCCGCAGCCATAGACCTTCTCGATCAGGCTGTGCGCGACGAGTGTGTCCTTGCCCGTCGGATAGACGTCCCAGCGGCCGACCCAGAAATCGAGCTGGTGAAATTCCTTCGCTTCACACGGCGCTGATGGTGGCGCGATCACAGGTACCGCTTGCTGCGCCAATGCCGGGCCGCTCGCTGCCAGCAATCCCACAAGAATCCACCTCATTGTCGCCTCCCAATCACGGCCGCGTCGAGCGCAGGCCCGCCGCCTTGACCCCGGCTTCGGCACAAGCCGCGTCGTCCGCGGGCGCTTCGCCGGATACGCCGACGGCACCGATCCGCGTCTTGCCATCGCTGGTGAATACCGGGACCCCGCCGGGGACGATCACGACATGCGGAGCGTCGGCAAAGCCCGGCGTCCCGCGCGAATTTTCCAGCATCTGCGCGGTCGAGAAGCCCCACGCAGCGGCAGCTTGTGCCTTGGCCAGGGAAAAATCGAAAATTCCCGTGCCATTGCCGTCCATGCGGAGCGCCGCAACGACGTGCCCGCCGCCATCGACCACGACGATCGCGTGGCTCTGCTGCTTCGCGGTGGAATGAGCAGCGCAACCGGCGACAATGGCCTGGGCGGATTTAGCGTCCAGGCTCGGCGCCGGCTGGGCGGACGCCGCCGTCGCCACCAAAATCAGGAGAATTGCTGCGCGCATGACCCCCTCCCTTAACGTCGGCCCAGCCTCCGCTCGGGCGACGGCAAGCGCAATGACAATTCGACCAAGCGACTAACCGCGCAGCAGCGCCAGCGCTTCGTCCTTGCGGTCCCACGGCACGAAGAAATGATCGTGGCGCAGCGCCGCGACGATGTTGGCGCTGATCCCGGCCGCGGCGAGGCGCGTCGACAGGGCAGCGATCAGGCCCACGGCCTCAAGGCTCGAGTGGACGCCAAGGCTGATGCGGGCCCATTCGCCGGCAGCATCCGGCCGGATCAGGGTCAGCCCCTCACCTTCGCGGACCAACGCAAAGTCGGTGGCCCTTAACGTCGGATCCGACGTGGCGGTGAAGCTGTAGCGCTCGGCGTGAAGGTGCGGATCGAGCGCCGCGAGGAGCCGCGACAGATCGCGTTCCCCGCTCAAATGCCTATCCGCGCAGCTTCGCGAACACGCCCTGCAGCTGCATCGCGTTGCCCATGTCGCCCTCGACCTTGAGCTTGCCCATCATGAACGCGGTCATGCCGTCGAGCTGGCCGGCGGCGAGCTGCTGCCAGTCGTCCCAGCCAATCTTGATTGTGGTCTCGGCATTGCCGTCTTCTTCGGTGACCTGCTGGGCCGCGCCGTCGAGCATGATCGTGCCTTCCGTGCCGCCGAAATCGATTTTCACCCGGCGGCCGGCAATCCACGCCTGCCCCTCCTGCATGCGCTGAACCAGTTCCTGCTTGGTCATGCCCCGATCTCCTTTGGCACAAGGCCTACCGACCGAGGTTGTCACGTTCAAGTCACCTGGCCCGGCTAGGGACGGCCCCCTCGTTCGTCGATTGATCGAACATCGGTTGATGAGGGTGATTGTCCGACTTTAGGGTTTTGCCAGCGATGACCGGCGTCCCCGACCTTCCCCAGCAGGCGCTCGCCCATGCGCGCCGCGGTGCCTTTAAGGAGGCGCTGAGCCTGGCCAAGCGAGCCCTAGCCCAGCGCTCGGGCGATTTCGGGCTGATGCTGTTCGTCGGCATGCTCCACTCTCGCCAGCTCGAGCTCGACCAGGCCGCTCCGCACTTCCGCGAGGCGATGCGGCTCGCCCCGCGCGACCCGATCCCCCGGCTCGAGCTGGCACGGGTCCTGATCGGCCTCAACCAGCTCGACGAAGCCGAGGAACTGCTCCGCTGGAGCGCGCTGCCGGGACTCGAAGCCAAGCGCCTCAATGCCCTGATCGCCATCCGCCGCGGTCAGCCCGACGCGGCCGCCGCCATCTACGAAGCGATCCTCACCGAGGACGCGCAGGATTTCGAAAGCTGGGGCAACCTCGGCGTCTGCCGGCTGAGCAGCGGCAATGCCAAAGGCGCGATCGAGGCGCTGACCAAGTCGCTCCTGCTGCGCCGCGACCAGCAGCGCTTCCGCGAAAAATGGGCCGAGGCCGAAGTCGCCGCGGGCGAAGGCGAGGACGGGCTGAAGCTGTGCCTCGCCTTTGCGGCTGAAAATCCGACGGACGTGCTGGTGCGGGTCACCATGGCCCGTCTGCACGATCTGCTCGGCCGGCCCGAGCATGCGCTGGCGGCGCTCGAGGAGGCGCTGCGGCTCGACCCCCGGCACGCCCCGGCTTTGGTCGCGCTGGCGAGCCTGCACGAACGGCAGAACCGGCTCGGCGAATTCGCGGAGGCGGTCGCCCGCCTTGAGGCGCTCGATCCTTCGCTCACCGAACTGCCGTTGCTCCAGGCCCGGCTGGCCTATCGTCAGGGCGACTTCCCGCGCGCGCTCGAGCTAGCGCGCCAGGCGCCCGAAGTGGCCGATCCCGGCTCGCGCGCGCAGTTGATCGGCCAGATCAGCGACCGGCTCGGCGACAGCGCGGCGGCGTTCGCAGCATTCACCGAGATGAACCGCGACGCGGGTATCGCTGCCGACGTCGCTACCGCCCGTGCCGAGGCATATCGCAACCTGCTCCGCCGCCGGATCCGGCTGGCGACGCGCAAGTGGGTGCGCAGCTGGACCCGCACGAGCCATCCGGCCGAGCAGCGCGACCCGGTATTCCTGGTCGGCTTTCCCCGTTCCGGCACGACCCTGCTCGACACCCTGCTGCTGGGTCATCCCAGCGTTCGCGTGGCCGAGGAAAAGCCGATGCTCGAATCGGTTGTTCGGAGCATCGGCGGCTACGAGCGCATTCCCGGCCTCGATGAGGGCGAGCTGGCGACGCTGCGCAATCTCTATTTCGCCGAAGCCGCAGCCCAAGTCCCCGATCTCGGCGACCGCTTGCTGGTCGACAAGCAGCCGTTCGCGATGATCGAGACGCCGCTGATCCATCGCCTGTTCCCCAACGCCAGGATCCTGTTCAGCCAGCGGCACCCGTGCGACGTCGTGCTGAGCTGCTTCATGACCCGGTTCGAACCGCGCAGCGGCCTCGCCAATTTCCTGACGCTCAAGGGCGCGGCGCGGCTCTATGACGAGACCATGGATTTCTGGATGCAATGCCGGACGATCCTGCCGCTGATCGTCCACCATGTCCGCTACGAGCGGCTGGTCGAGGATCCCGAGCCCGAGCTGCGCGCCATGCTCACCTTCCTCAACCTCGAGTGGAAGGACCGGGTGCTCGACAACGATTCGACCGCGATCGAGCGGCGCTTCATCAATACGCCGAGCTATTCGCAGGTCGCCGAGCCGGTTTACGACCGCTCGGTTGGGCGGTGGCAGCGCTATCGCCGGGAGATGCGCTCGGTGCTCCCGACCCTCGGTCCGTGGGCGCGACGGCTGGGCTACGAACTCTAGCCCACTTGGCGGCGTCCCCTCGCGCGCCTATCTGGCCGCCATGGGATACGAAACAGACCTCAAGCTCTTCGTCGACGGCGTGTGGAAAACCGGCGAAGGCCGCGATTGCCACGACGTCATCAATCCGGTCGACGCCAAGCCGATCGCCGCTCTGCCTTACGCGACCAAGGCCGACCTCGAGGAAGCGCTCGCCGCCTCCGAGCGGGCGTGGCCTGAATGGCGCGCGCTCGACGTCGAGAAACGCGGCGCAATCCTCCACAAGGCCGCGGCCCTGCTGCGCGAGCGCGCCGACCTCATCGCCGCGACCATGACCATGGAGCAGGGCAAGCCGCTGCTCGAGGCCAAGCTCGAGACCATCGCCTCGGCCCAATTGTTCGACTGGTATGCCGAAGACGCCAAGCGCGATTACGGCCGCACCCTCGTCCGCCCGGCGGGACAGGTCAGCCGTATCATCCGCCAGCCGGTCGGCCCGGTCGCGACCTTCACCCCGTGGAACTTCCCGCTCTACCTTCTCGCGAAGAAGGTCAGCGCCGCGCTCGCCACTGGCTGCACCGTGATTTCGCGCCCGCCCCACGAAACCCCCGGCGTCGGCACCGAAATGTTCCGCGCGCTGGCCGATGCCGGCATCCCGGCGGGCGTCGCCCAGCTCGTCCATGGTGATTCAAAGCTGGTCAGCGACACGCTCATCGCCAGCCGAGTCATCCGCAAGATCAGCTTCACCGGATCGACCAATGTCGGCAAGCATCTGATGCGCCTGTGCGCCGACTCGATGACCCGGGTGACGATGGAGCTTGGCGGCCACGCGCCGGTGCTGATCTTCGACGATTGCGATCTCGAAAAGACACTCGACATGGTTGTCCCGCAAAAATTCCGGAACGCCGGCCAGGTGTGCGTCTCGCCGACCCGCTTCTACGTCCAGAGCGGGATCTACGACGCGTTCCTCAAGGGCTTCGCCGAGCGCACCGCCAAGGTGAAGGTCGGCAACGGGCTCGACGAGGGCGTGAAGATGGGCCCGCTCGCCAATTCGCGCCGCCCCGACGCGGTCGGTGCTTTGATCGAAGACGCCAGGGCCAAGGGTGCACGCGTGCTCGCCGGCGGCGAACGCGGCGATGGCGGCTTCTTCTTCCAGCCGACCCTGCTCGCCGACGTCCCCAATGAAGCCGACATCATGAACGACGAGCCGTTCGGTCCCGTGGCCGTCTCGCGTTCATTCGAAACCTTCGAAGAAGCGATCGAGCAGGCCAACCGCCTGCCCTTCGGCCTCGCGGCGTTTGCCTTCACCGAGAATGGCCGCCGGGCGAACCTGATCGGCGATTTGGTCGAAAGCGGCATGGTCGGGATCAACACCTTCGCCATCAGCGGCGCCGACACGCCGTTCGGCGGGGTCAAGGATTCAGGCTTCGGCTCCGAGGGTGGAAAAGAAGGGCTGGAGAGCTACCAGGTCGTGAAGGCGATCCACCAAGCCTAGCTCGTCATTACCGCGCAAGCGGGAATCCCGCTAAGCTAACGAGGGTTACTTGTAAGCGCCCGCGCGCAGATTGATGCGGTGCTCGACCCACATCTTGAGCGCGGCGAGCATTTGCGACCAGCCCATGCAATTACCGTAGCTGGCCTTGAGCCCGCCCTCGGTCTCGTGCCAGCCCTTCTCCTCGATCTCGACCAGGGTTCGGCCGTCGTCGGTTGGCTTGAACCTCATGGTGACGGCGGTCTGATAGCCCGCGCCCTTCATTTCGTCCTCCCCGTCGACGGCTTCCCACCGGAAGGTGATGCGCTCGTTCGGCACGACCTCGTCGACCTCGACCGGGAAGGCGCCGGGGAAATCGTGGAAGTCCCACGTCACCGTCTGGCCCGCCTCCAGCCGCGCACTGGCGCCGCCGGTGGTGAAATAGGACGACAGCTGCTTGGGGTCCGCGACCGCCTCGAACACTTCGCCGACTGGGCGGCCGACATGGATCATCACCCTGAATTTGAGGTCCATCGATTCGCTCCTTGATGGCCCGCTGAATATGTTATAAATATATAACATGTCAAATCTGAGCGAACAGCAAGATCGCGTCTTCCGTGCACTTTCGTCCGCCCATCGCCGCGCCGTCCTCGACGTGCTGCGCGACCAGCCGCTGACCACCGGTGCGCTGTGCGCCCAGTTCCCGGAGCTCGATCGCTGCACGGTAATGCAGCATCTGAAGGTGCTGGAGGCGGCAGACCTGGTGATCGCCGAGCGCCGCGGCCGCGAGCGCTGGAACCACCTCAACCCGCTCCCCATCCACGCCATCCACGAACGCTGGATCGGCCCCCACGCCGAGCGCGCCGTGGCGATGCTGGCGAAGCTGAAAAGGGACTTGGAGAAGGCCTAGCGGGATTCCTGCTTTCGCGAGAATGATGGGGTGGCTACAGCGCCGCCCATGACCAAACGAACCGGTGGCCGCATCCTCGTCGACCAGCTCCAGATCCAGGGCTGCGACCGCATATTCACCGTTCCGGGCGAGAGCTTCCTCGCCGTGCTCGACGCGCTGCACGACACGCCGGCGATCGACACTATCGTCTGCCGCCAGGAAGGCGGGGTCACCTACATGGCCGACGCCGACGGCAAGATGACCGGGCGCCCGGGCGTAGCCTTCGTCACCCGCGGGCCCGGCGCGACCAACGCCAGCGGCGGAGTCCATGTCGCGTTCCAGGATTCGACCCCGATGATCCTGTTCATCGGCGATGTCGCGCGCGGCGACCGCGACCGCGAGGGATTTCAGGAAATCGATTTCCCGGCCTTCTTCGGCCCGATCGCCAAATGGGCGGCGCGGATCGAGGATGCGGCGCGGATTCCCGAATATGTCGCCCGCGCTTTTCGCGTCGCGACCGCCGGGCGCCCCGGCCCGGTGGTACTGGCGCTGCCCGAGGACATGCTGCGCGACGAAGTCGATGTGCCCGACCGGTCACGCGTGCCGCCGCTCGCCGAAGCGCCCGATTGCGGCGCGGTCCAGGCGATGTTCGAGCTGCTCAAGGACGCGACCAACCCGGTGGCGATCGTGGGCGGCGCCGACTGGAGCCCGCGCGCGTCGCACCATTTCGCCAATTTCGCATTCCGCTACGGGATCCCGGTCGCCGCCGCCTTCCGTCGGCAGCACGCGATCTGCAACACGTGCCAGGTCTATGCCGGGCAGCTCGGTTACGGCCCCAACCCCAAGCTGCAGCAGCGCATCCGCGACGCGGACCTCGTCATCGCGGTCGGCGCTCGTCTCGGGGAATCGACCACCGACGGTTACACGCTGATCACGCCCGACCATCCCGGCCAGACGCTGGTCCACGTCCACCCCGACCCCAATGAACTTGGCCGCGTCTATCACGCCGACCTTCCGATCTGCGCCGACATGGGCGAGTTCGCCGAAATGGCCGACGAATGGAGCGACCCCGATCTGGTCCGTTTCGCGGCCGGCGAGGAGGCGCACCAGGAATGGCTCGACTGGTCCGAGCCCCAGCCGCGCAAGGGCGTGACGCTCGACCTTGGCCCGTGCGTCGCGGCGATGCGCGACAAGCTCCCCGAGACCACCATCATCTGCAACGGCGCCGGCAATTTCTCCGGCTGGTGGCACCGTTACTGGCGCTACGGCCCGATGCCGACCCAGCTCGCGCCGACCAGCGGGACGATGGGTTACGGGCTACCCGCCGCGGTGGCCGCCGCGATCCGCTTCAAGGACCGCCCGGTGGTGTGCGTCGCCGGCGATGGCGACTTCCTGATGAACGGCCAGGAACTGGCGACTGCCGCGCAATATGACGCCGACCTGCTGGTCATCCTGGTCGACAACGGCGCCTACGGCACCATCCGGATGCACCAGGAGAAGGAATATCCGAAGCGCATCAGCGCGACCGAGCTCAAGAACCCCGATTTCGCCGCGCTGGCGCGGTCATTTGGCGGCTGGGCCGAGACCGTCGAGGCGACCGCGGATTTCGCTCCCGCACTCGACCAGGCGATGAAGCGCAAGGGCATCCGCCTGATCCACTGCAAGACCGACGTCGAGCAGATCAGCAACGCGACGACGATCGCGAAATTGCGCGAGAAAGCGAAGAAATGACGGCGCTTGCCGCGGTCCTCGCTGCCGCGGCGGCCGTTGCAGCGCCGAGCGCCAAACCGCCCACTGCCATGATCGATCACGTCATGCTCGGCGTAAGCGATCTCGACGCGGCGATGCGGGATTTCGAGCGGAGCACGGGCGTGAAGCCTCAGTTCGGCGGCGTTCACCCGGGACGCGGAACGCGCAACGCGATCGTTTCATTGGGCGACGGCCGCTATCTCGAGATCATCGCGCCCGATCCCGACCAGGATGCGAAAGAGGGCATGGCAGCCGAGCTCGCGGCCCTGAAGCGGTCGACGGTGATTGGCTGGGCGGTCGGAACCAATGACGCAGCCGGTCTCGCGGCCACGCTAAAGCGGATCGGCGTTGCGGCAGATGCGCCGAGCCCCGGAGCGCGCAAACGGCCTGATGGCGTGGAACTGTCGTGGGTGACGTTCGACATTCCCGGTATGGATGAAAATGTTGCGCCGTTTTTCATCGAATGGCGCACCCCCGACCATCCGTCCCGCGATGCGCCGCAAGGTTGCCGCCTCCGTGCCTTACTTGTTGAAGCGTCCGAGCCCGAGCCGCTGAAGAAGCTGATCACCGCGCTCCGGCTGCCGGTTCGAGTCAAACGCGCCAAGCAGTCACAACTCTCACTATCTGCCGATTGTCCCAAGGGCCGCGTCAGCTTCTAGTCCGACCAGCCCTCCTCGCCGATCAGCGGCACGAACCGCACGCCGCCGAGATTTTCCTGCTTGAGGATGCCGTCCTCCTGCTTGGTCACCTTGACCAGCTCCTGCGCCCCGCGTGGGTCGCCGATCGGCATGACGAGGCGCCCGCCGGGCGCGAGCTGGGCGATCAACGCCTGCGGCACATGGCTCCCGCTCGCTGCGGCGAGGATCGCATCGAACGGGGCGTGCTCGGCACAGCCTTTGGTACCGTCGCCTTCGATCACTTCGACATTGTCGCAGCCCATCCGCCGCAACCGCTCGCGCGCAATCTCGACCAGTTCAGGCTGGCGCTCGATGGCGATGACCCGGGCGGCGATGCGGACGATCAGCGCTGCCGCATAGCCCGAGCCGGCGCCAACCTCGAGCACCACATCGCCCGGCCCGATTTCCGCCGCCTGGATCATCAGCGCGACGATATAGGGCTGCGAGATGGTCTGGTTGGCCTCGATCGGCAGCGGATGGTCGCCGTAGGCAAGATGCGCGAACTCGCCGCTGACGAACGCCTCGCGCGGCACGGCGAGAAACGCATCGAGGATGTGCTGTTCGCGGATTCCCCGGCGGCGTAGCTGCCGCTCGACCATCGCCTCGCGCTCACGGGCGAAGTCTGTCATGGTTTCGGCCATGGTCCCACCTGGGTTCGTAACCCTCAAGTCGAGCAAGGCGTTCCGCATATGACCGCGAGCGATAGTGAGTTCACCGGGTCGATTCCCGCGCTTTATGACCGTTGCCTTGGCCCATTGCTGTTCCGGCCGTTCGCGATCGAAGCCGCGCACCGCGTCCGCGACTGGCGTCCCGGGCGGGTGCTGGAAACGGCGGCCGGCACCGGCATCGTCACCGAAGCGCTGCAACGCGCGCTGCCGCAGGCCGAGATCGTCGCCACCGATCTCAACCCGGCGATGCTCGAGGTCGCCGCGCAGCGGGTGCAACCGGGCAACGTCAGCTTCCAGCCCGCCGACGCGCAGGCGCTGCCGTTCGAGGACGACAGCTTCGACCTCGTCCTCTGCCAGTTCGGCGTGATGTTCTTCCCCGACAAGGTGAAGGGCGGCGCGGAGGCGCACCGGGTGCTGCGCGATCACGGCCGCTATCTCGCGATCATCTGGGACCGGCTCGACCGCAATCCCGTCTCGCACATGGTGGCGGAAGCGCTGGAAGAAGAGTTTCCGGAAGACCCGCCGCGGTTCTTGGAGCGGATGCCGTTCGGCTATGCCGACATGGCGCGGATCGAGACCGATTTGCATGACGCGGGCTTCGACCATGTCGAGATCGAGACGGTCGAGCTGAGCAGCCGGGTCTCGGCCAATGATGCCGCGGCCGGCCTGTGCCAGGGTTCGCCGATGCGCGCCGAGATCGAAGCGCTGGGTGCGGACGCGCTCGACCGCGCGACCATCGCCGCCGCCCATGCGCTGCGCCAGTTCGACGGGCTCGACGCGCCAATGTCGGCGCTGTTCGTCACCGCGACGAAATAGCTACTTTCCGGGCGCGACCCGGTTGAGGAAGGCCAATACGGCGTCCCAATTGGCCTGCGCGCCTTGCGGATTCTTGGCAACGACCAGCGTCGACGAGCCGTGCACGCCATGATCGGGGACGAAGCGCACGTTGGCCGGATTCTTGCGCAATGCGGCGATGATCGGGTCGGCATCGACCGCCTCATCTTTGGTCGAAAAGACAAATACCGGCACCTGCAACTTCGCCGCAGCCGCCGCGATGGGCGGATCGCCGTCAAAATATTCGCCGGGTGAAAAAGCCAGCAGCGCGACAATGCCCTGAGGATCGTCCGCCGCGAGCGGAAAGACCAGCGCCGAAGAGTAGCTGCTGCCCCACAGGATGATCGGCAGCTTTTGCTGCTGGGCCCAGTCGAGGGCGGCCTGCATATCGGGCCGTGCTTCGCGATAGCGGACCTCGCGCCCGAGAGCCTTGGCGGTCTGGTTGACGCCATAAAGGCCGCCGCCCGCCCGCTGGTCGATCGCCAGCGAGCTATAGCCGGCCTCGGCCAGGCGCGGCGCGATGGTCGTGTATTCGTCCTTGCTCGACCCGGCCTGGTGGAACAGCAGGATCAGCGCCTTGGGCTTGGCGGCGCGATAGACCGAGCCGTAGACCTTCACGCCATTGGCAGCGGTCAACAGAACGGGCTCACTGGTGACCACAAACTCGGCCCCCTTCTTGCCGGGGACATCGCCCGCCGGCTTCGCATTGCAGGCTGCGGCGGAGAAAATGAGCGAAAGCGCGAGAATCCACCGCATGTTTAGCCCTCGTCGTTGGTCAGATCAGCCCCGCTAGCGGGCTCGACGGATCGGCGTAACGCCGTTTCTGCATACGGCCCGCGAGATACGCCAGACGCCCGGCCTCGACCGCCGCCTTCATCGCCCGCGCCATCAGCACCGGATCCTTGGCCTCGGCGATGGCGGTGTTCATCAGCACCCCGTCGCAGCCCAGCTCCATCGCTTGCGACGCGTCGCTCGCGGTGCCGACCCCGGCATCGACCAGCACCGGCACGCCGGCACCCTCGACGATCAGGCGGATGGTCACGCGATTCTGGATGCCGAGGCCCGAGCCGATTGGCGCGCCCAGAGGCATGATCGCGACCGCGCCGGCTTCCTCAAGCTGCTTCGCGGCGATGGGGTCGTCGACGCAATAGACCATCGGCTCGAAGCCCTCATTCACGAGGACCTCGGTCGCCTTCAGCGTCTCGCGCATGTCGGGATAGAGCGTCTTGGCCTCGCCCAGCACCTCGAGCTTGACCAGGTTCCAGCCGCCCGCCTCGCGCGCCAGCCTGAGCGTGCGGATGGCGTCGTCGGCGGTGAAGCAGCCGGCGGTGTTGGGCAGATAAGTGATTTTCTTCGGGTCGATGAAATCGGTCAGCATCGGCTGGCTTGGGTCGGAGATGTTGACCCGCCGCACCGCTACGGTGACGATCTCGGCGCCCGACGCCTCGACCGCGGCGGCATTCTCCTCGAGGCTCTTGTACTTGCCGGTGCCGACGATGAGGCGCGAGGTGAAGGTCCGCCCGGCGACGGTCCAGCTGTCGGATTTCATGGCCTGGGGCGCGTTCACTCAGCCGCCTCCGACGAAATGGACGATCTCGTAGGTGTCGCCGTTTGCGACCGCGACCTCGCTTAGAGTCGAGCGCGGGACGAT
>Ga0268265_10003425_pt1 | contig 11414 bp, 13 predicted proteins | sample KBSSwiS52_FD_190355 | JGI IMG/M metagenome (GOLD analysis project Ga0268265, IMG submission 190355) | Switchgrass rhizosphere microbial communities from Kellogg Biological Station, Michigan, USA - KBS Switchgrass S5-2 (SPAdes) (version 2) | ecosystem: Host-associated > Plants > Roots >...
CCAGTCTCGCTCTCCCCGGCCGCGATGTCAAGGCTCAATCGCCCGTAATCGACACCGCCAACCGCTCGACCTCGCGCAAGGTATGCCCAGGCATCCACGTCGCCTCCTCGGCCAGTGCGATCTGCACCCCGGGGGCGGTGAGGGCCGCCAGGACGGTCTCGCCAAACAACTTGGCGAGGTGGCGGCCGACGCATGCGTACAGCCCGCGACCGAAGGTCGTCTGCTTGGCTCGGTTCTCGCGCCCGAGCTCGTAGGCCCCGGGCTCGGCGAACACCGCGGGGTCTCGATTCGCACAGAACCACAGAATCGAGACGGCGGTCCCCTGCGGGATGACGCAGCCCTCGTAAGCGAAGTCGCGTGCCGCCTCGCGCCGCGTGTAGATGATCGGCGGATTGAGGCGACTGCCCTCGAGAAAGGCCGCGGGAACGAGCGTCGGATCGGCGCGCACCCGCTCGAGGGACGGCTCGTGCGAGAGCAGTTCGTAGGTCGCGTTGGTAACCAGCGCCGGCAGGGTCATGAAGCTGTCCGCCAGGGCGGCCGCGAAGACAACGAACGGATCCTGCGGGCTGATGCCCGCGCTGTCGGCCTCGAAATCGGCGCGGAGCTCAGCCAGCATCGGCCGGCGGCCGCCCTCGGCCTCGCGGGCCAGCGCCTGGGGCAGGATCTCCATGTACCGATCGCAGCCGCGACTGGCCGCCGCGAACTGCTGGGCGCCGCCACCGAGCCGAAACCCCAGCGAGAGTTCCCTCATTGCGCCGAGCAGCTCCTCGCCCTCTTCCCGGGTGACGCCGAGCACCCGGTTCCAGAACTCGGCGACCGCGGGACCCGCGAGCTCCCGGTTGAAGTCGACGACGCCGTCCGCCAGCCGCGAGAGCTGGGTCTCGACGGCCGCGGTGGCATCGTTCGCCAGCCGGGCCACGCCGTCGGCCGAGAGGCGGCGGCTCGAGAGCTGCTTGGTCGGCAGGTGCTTGGGCGGGCGCATGCTGAACGTCATCTGGTCGACGAAGCGGAGCAAGCCATCCGTTTCGGTGGCACCGATGTCTCGCAGGAAGGCGCCCATCGACTCGGTCGATTGATGCGTAACGTCGGGCGTCGCGGCGATCGCTCGTACATCCGCATTGCGGTAGAAGACGACGCTTCCGTCACTGCCTCGCAGCATCCCGCCGTCCTCGCGGCGGAAGAGCTCCTCGGCGACGCGGTCGGTCTCGGCGCTGAACTCGGGCGCGTCCCAGGCGTCGAAGAGCGGCAGGTCCTCGAGCGTGAATTTCGCATTTGAGTCAGTCATGGGTCCCCCTCTCGCTTGACAACAGGTGCGGCTCCGGCAAGAGTTGATCACATGACCAACTCTTCCGCCACCCCGCCCCGCATCCCGCCGCTCCCACCCGCCGACTGGACTCCCGAGCAACGCGAGATCCTCACCGCGGACCTCGGCGAGGGTTCGCCGCTCGGCGCCGCCACCCTGGGCCAGCTCAACCTCTTCACCACGGTTGCCCGCCACGACCGCTCCTTCAAGGCCTTGCTGCTACTCGGCCGCACCCTGCTGATGCGCGGGGCCCTCCCCTTCGCCGACCGCGAGCTGCTGATCCTCCGCGTCGCCCGCAACACCGGCAGCGAGTACGAGTGGGGCCAGCACCTGAAGATCGCCGTCGACGGCGGCGTCGAGCGGGGGAAAGTCGACCGCGTCGCCGCCGGCCCCGAGGCCGCGGGCTGGGAGGAGCGCGAGCGGTTCTTGCTGCGCGCCGCCGACGAGCTCCACTCCAGCGCGAAGATCGCCGATGCCACCTGGGCCGGCCTCGCCGCCCACCTCGACGAGCGCCAGCTGATCGAGCTGCCGCTACTGGTCGGCTACTACACGATGGTCGCCTACACGCTCAATTCGCTCGCCGTCGCCCCCGAGCCCGGGCTCGAGTCGCTGCCGAGCTGAAAGACGCGTTCGGCATTGGTGGCGAAGAGCGCCTCGCGCTCGGCGCTGCTGAACCCCGCCGTGATCGTGTCGTAGGCCTCGAGCACGTCGCCGTAGGAGCTGTAGAGGCGGTCGACCGGCCAGTTGCTGGCGAGGAAGCTGCGCTCGACCCCGAAGGCTTCGATGCAGGCCAGCACCCAGGGCCGAATCGAGGCGACCGTCCAGCGGTGGTCGGCCTGGCCGAGTCCGGAGATTTTCACCACCACATTCTCCGCCGCCGCCAGCCGCCCGATCGCCGCCCGCCAGCGGGCGAAGTACTCCGGGTCGCGCCCTTTGGGGAAGCCGCAGTGGTCGACGCAGAAGGTGATCCCCGGAAACCGCCGGGCGAGGTCGAGCGCTGCCGGCATCTGGGCGACGTCGGGGTCGTCGCAGCAGACCAGCCCGTGCTCTTCGAGCTGCGCGTAGCCGCGCCGCCAGGCCGGGTTCGTCAGGTAGTCGTCGTAGCGGAGGTCGCGGATCCCGCGCAGGTTCGGAAACTCGGCGTGGCGCTCGAGCACCCCGCCCACCCCGGGGTCGGCGAGGTCGGCGTAGGAGACGATGCCCTGCGGGACCCCGAGGCGGTCGGCGAAGGCCTGCAGCCAGCGCGTCTCCTCGACCGGGTCCTCACTGCCGATCGCCGCCTGCACGTGGACTGCCTTGGCGACGCGCTGGAAGCGGGTCTCGGCGAGGAAGTCGTCGGCCCAGTAGCGCTGCGACCGGAGCGGCCGGTCGTCGCCGAGCACCGGGTCCGGCGGGCCACCGGGCTCGAGCCACTCGTAGCGCAGACGCGGGTGCTCGAGGTCGTGGAAGTGGACGTGGGCGTCGACGAACGGCGGCCGGCTCATCGCACCCGATAGTGCTCCAAGACGTCCTCGCGCACCTCGATGCCGAGCCCGGGACCGCCGAGCGGCACCACCTCTCCACCGCGCGGCAGCAGCGGCTCGGCGACCAGCTCGGTCTGCATCGGGTTCGGCTCGGGCTTGTACTCGAGCGAGCGGGCGCAGGGGCTGGAGAGCGAGAGGGCGATGCTGGCGGCAGTGATCACGGCGCTACTGAAGGCGTGGGCGTTGACCACGAGACCGGCCGCCTCGACGTGGGGCAGGACCCGCAGGAAGCCAGTGATCCCCTCCGAGCGGCCGGGGTCGATCCCGATCACGTCGAGGGTGCCCTCCTCGATCACCCGCCGGAACCCGGCCTCGTTCCACTCGCGCTCGCCGCCGCCGACGGGGACGCCGGTCTGCGCCCGCAGCCGCCGCCGCGCCTCGGCGGCGCCCGGCTCGAAGGGCTCCTCGATCCAGTGCAACGTCCGCGGCTCGAGCCGGCGGATCAGCTCGAGCACGCGCGGCAGGTCCCAGGGCAGGGCGTGGTCGCGGTCGATCATCAGCCACGGTCCCTCCCCCACCGCCTCGCGCAGGCCGCGCAGGAACTGGACTTCGGCCTCGAGGTCGTGGCCGAGGCTCGAGTCGCCGCGCTTGCCGACGCCAACCTTGATCCCCCGGTAACCGGCCCCGATGTAACGCGCGTGCCGCTCGATTTCGCGCTCGACCGAGGCGTCGAAGGCGTGGGTCGAGGCGACCGCAGGCAGGGTCGGGTGGTGGGCGCCGCCGAGCATCTGCAAGAGCGACTGGCCGCTCGCCTTGCCGCGCAGGTCCCAGAGGGCGATGTCGATCGCGCTGAGCGCGAATGCGGCGATCCCCTGCGGCCCGTACCACCAGGCCCGCTCGCGCAGCCGCCGCCAGAGGTCGAGGTTGTCGAGCGGGTCGCGGCCGACGACCAGCTCGGCCATCCCCTCGATCAGCCGCTCCGTCGCCGCGCAGGCCTCGGGCCACATCGTGATCGCCTCGCCCCAGCCAACCGTGCCGTCGTCGCCTTCGACCCGGCAGAAGGTGAGGTGGCGTTGGTGGCCGCCGTCGTTGGGATCGGCGAAGGCGACCGAGAGCGGCGTCACCGCACGGACCTTCATCGCGGTCCCTCCTCCCCCGCTCCCGGGGCGGCGCCGTTCGGCCTTTGCAGCAGCTCGAGCGCGATCTCGTCGGGATCGCGGAAGTAGCAGGCGAAGCCGCCGCGGTTGACCCCGGCTTCGATCGCCACCGGCTCGGAGACGAAGCGAACGCCGCGCGCGACGAGCTCGCGGTGACGCGCGTGGATGTCGTCGACGACCAGCGCCAGGTGCGCCGCGCCGGGGTGGTAGGTGTCGGCGTCGCCGCGCTCGCCGCGCGGGTTGCGGTACTCGATCAGCTCTAGGTGGTGGTCGGAGCGGGCCCGCAGCTCGCCCGGCAGCGCCAGCAGGGCGACGTCGAGCCGCGCCTGCGGATAGCCGACGACGCGGCTCGTATAGGGCGCCTCCTGGAGCTGGCGGTGGACCAGCTCGAAGCCGAGGTCCTCGACGTAGAAGCGCAGCGAGCGGTCGAGGTCGGAGACGGTGAAGCTGAAGTGAAGAATGCCGGGATCTGGCGCCACGTCGCTCACCCGACCACGAACTGGTTGCTGGCGATGCCGCTGTCCGAGAGGCGGACGATCGCACCCATCAGCACCCCCTCGCTGTACTGCGAGCCCGGGTTGAGGCAGAGGGTGCGACCGAGCCGCTGCTCCGCCCGCGAGTCGTGGACGTGCCCGTGCAGCCCGAGCAGCGGCTGGCGCTCGAGGAAGAACTTGCGCACTGCAGTCGAGCCGACGTTGATCATCTTCGGCTCGCCGTTCTCGAGCACGACCTTGAACTCGGCGTCGATTGCCGGCGCCTGATCGAGCTCGGTCCCGCTCGGCGGCGGGTGGAAGACGCAGATCAGGCCGTCCGGGTCCTCGACCTCGCCGTACATCCGCTCGAGCAGCGCCAGCAGCTCCGCCTCGTCAAGCTCGCGCGGAGAGTCCCAGGGGGTCCGGTTCGAGTAGCCGGTGGTGATCATCTCGTGACGCTCGTCGAGCCGCACCCGGGAGCCCTCGACGAACTCGACCACCTCCGAGCCGCGCAGCGCCTCGTCGATCTCCCAGTAGTCGTCGTTGCCGGGCGCGACGAAGCAGCGGATCCCGGTGCCGGCCAGCCGCTCGTCGGCGAGCTCGACCCAGCGCCGCATGCTCTCCACCACCGCTGTACAGAAGACCTCCTCCATGTGCGCTTCGTCGGCCAGCGCGTCGAGCTCGTCGCGCTCGCCGACCACCGGGTAACGGCCCATGTCGCGGATCCGCGCTTCCAGCTCCCCCCGTTCGGCCGTGTCGAGGTCGACGTAGTCGTGGCCGAGCAGCGAGGCCGAGAAGCCGCGCTGCGTCTGCTCGATCGGCACCAGCGTCTTGCCGGTGATGTCGCCGCCGAGGACCAGGTTGCCGACCCCGTAGAACTTCGCCGCGTTCAGGAACTTGCGGAAACAGCGCTCCGAGCCGTGGATGTCGGTGGCGAAGAACAGCGACGCCGTCTCCGCCTCCGCCTCTCTCCTCCTTCTGCCGAGACGCATCGCGATCAGTCCGGCGGGATCTCGGTGTAGGCGAGGTCGAGGTCGACGCCGGCGCCGCGCTGCAGCGAGCGGGCGGCGAAGTACCAAAGCCCGGCGAGCGGGAAGACCGCGAGCAGGGCGACGATCATCCCCGTGAAGTAGCCGCCGGTGATCCCGAGGTTCTCGTGGAAGCGGAACACAGAAGAAGGCGAGCACACCCCGACCGCCAGGCAGCCAGCCCCCGCGACCCGCAGCACCGGCACGCCGGCGACCTTCCAGTCCGCCGGGCTGCCGGCGAACAGCTCGGGCCGGCGCCAGGGCAGGATCAGCGCCGAGATCCCGGCGAGGATGATCGGGATGTAGGCAAAGAGCTGCATCGTGTTGAAGATCGCGAAGAAGTTGCTACTGAACGAGACCCAGGCGGCGGCCGCGGAGGCGAGCACGAAGACGATCGCGATCGCCGCAACCGGGGTGTGGCGACGCTCGTTGACACTCGACGCCCAGCTCGGCAGCAGCCCGTCCAGCGACCAGGCGAAGATCGAGCGCCCGGCCTGAACCTGGTTGGCGTAGAGCAGCGGCACCCACCAGCCGACGAAGGCCAGCGACAGCAGCGCGACGATCACCTTGCCGCCGGCGACCAGCGCCCCGAAGTAGGCGTAGCCGGCGGTGCTGACGGCGCCGCCGCCGCCTTCGAAGCCGCCGCTGAGGGCGCCGGTGAAGAAGTCGGCGCCGACCGTGTTGAGGAAGACCACCAGCGCCAGCAGAAGCAGCAGCCCCTGGCCCCAGCCGGCCCCGAACATCGTTGCCAGCGTCCGCCGCCGTTGGCCGGCGCCGCGGAACTCGGCCGCGGTGTAGGTCCCCCACCAGACCCAGAGGGTGACGCCGAGCATCGTGTAGATCGCGCCGAAGGTGCTGGTCGCGTCGTAGCCATGGCCGCCGGTGGCGACTCCCGATTCCTGCGCCACCGAGACCGCTTTGGCGTAGGACCCGGCGCCGGCGGTCGAATCGACGGTCGAGCGGAAGCTGTCGCTACTGGTGAAGAGCAGGATCAGCATGTCGACCGCGAAGCCGGTCGCCGCGATCAGGAAGAGGACCACGACGACCCGCATGATCAGCCGCGTGCCGGCGATCGCCAGGGCGCTGACGGCAGCGAGGACGCCAACCGCGACCGCAAAGCTGAGGCCGCGGTTGCCGCCGGAGAGATCGCTGCCGAGATCGGTGAAGAACTGCGAGTGGTTGACCGCGCCTATCACCGAGAAGGCTGGAGAAAGTCCCTGAGTACCCGCCCACCAGGCGGTGATCCCGACCGCAATCAGACTCGAGACGACGATCGCGAGGCTGCCGCTGAAGCCGAGCCAGGGCGTGAGGATGCGCGAGTTCAGCGTGTAGTCACCTCCGACCCGCGGGATCGTCGAGGTCAGCAGCGCGAAGGTCATCCAGACGAAGGCGCCGAGCCCGAGCGCCGCCAGCAGGGCGATGTAGGGGTTGGCGCGCGGAAACAGCACCAGCGCGAAGAGGCCGAAGACCATCGCCGCTCCCAGCGGGTTGGTGGCGCTGGCGTTGAAGACCAGTTGCTGCAGCGAGGTCACGTTGCGGACCAGACCCGTCGACTTGCGGGAAAACGACTCTGGTCGCGGAGGCGCCGCGGTGTCCGTCATCTCGTCTCTCTCCTCGTTCCCTGGAATGCGCCGGCTCCCAAGCCAACACGCGGATTACATGATGTAACAATACAACGATGTAGGCAGAGGGCAACCCCTTCGGGTTGGTTTCGGATGAATGGGGGGTGCCGGGCGCGCTAGGTGCGGTCGCGCCGGGTGACGGCGGCGGGCGCGCCGGCGGCGGCGCTGTGGTAGACGGCGTTGAGAATCTCGACCGTGTGGGCGGCGAGCTCCCCCGGCGCCCGGTTCGACGCGGTCAGCCCGAGCGCCAGGTCGACGATCTCGTTCGGCGGCCCCTCGCAGTGGTATTCGCCCGCCCCGGCCGGCAGCGCCAGCCGCGTCTCGCCTTCGCCGTCGTCGACGAAGACCCAGGCGACGTCGTGGCCGAGGTCGAGCTCCCACTGGCCGCGCGAGCCAATCGCCCGCAACTGAACGACGTCGCGCGAGCCGTCGGCGCCGACCCAGGAGGAGCCGCCGGTGAGGGTGCCGATCGCCCCCTCCGCGTAGCGCAGCGCAATCGCGTCGTGGAGCTCGACCGGCGCCCCCAACGGCGCCGCGGTCAGGGCCAGGGCCTCGTCGCCGTGCAGCCCGGTCAGTCGCAGCCCCAGCCCGAGGACATGGGTGAGCTGCGCCTGCCCGTAGCCGCCGCCGGAGAGCGCCGGGTCGGTCCAGGTGGCGGCGTCGGGGTCGGGGACGTCCTCGCCGTCGACCGGGTAGGGCTCGCCGCGGGCGAGTAGCTCGCGGGTGCAGGAGTGCATCGCGAACATGCACTGCTCGATCTCGCCGATGCCACCGCGCTCGCGCAGCACCCGCTCGAACTCGACCACCGGGTCGAGGTAGTTGTAGCCGTAGGCGACGACCAGGTGGCGCTCGAGCCGCGTGGCGGCGTCGACCAGGTCCCAGGCGTCCTCGACCCGCAGCGTGAACGGCTTCTCGACCATCACGTGGGCGCCCGCCTCGAGCGCCGCCAGGGCGTGCTCGTGGTGCAGCCCTGCCGGGCCGCAGACGAGGCAGACGTCGAGACCGGCGGCAGTCACGTCGCGGTAGTCCTCGCTGGCGAGCTCGAAGCCGAAGCGGCTGCGGACCGCCTCCAGCTCCTCCGCCCCGAGCCGGCAGACGGCGACCAGCTCGACGTCCGCGCGCCGGGCCAGCACCGGCAGGTGCGAGTGCACCGCCCAGGTGCCGGCGGCGATCACCCCGACCCGCGCCTTGCGCGCCGCGGCCGCCATCAGTAGGTGACCATGCCGCCGCTGACGTTGACCGCCTGCCCGGTCATGTAGGAGGCGCCGTCGGAGAGCAGGAAGGCGGCGACCTCGGCGACCTCGCGCGGGGCGGCGGCGCGGGCCAGCGGGACGGTCGCGTGGCGCTCGCGCTCGAGCTCGGCGACTGCGATGCCGCGGTTGGCGGATACCTCCTGCAGGAGCCGCGCCTGCATCGGCGTCTCGATGATCCCCGGGCAGACGCCGTTGACGCGGACCCCGCGCGGCGCCAGGTGGTGGGCGAAGCTGCGGCCGAGGGCGAGGATCCCCGCCTTGGAGGCGGCGTAGGCGGCCGCCTCCGGGGTCGCCGACATCTTCGCCGCGACCGAGGACATCAGCACCACCGAGCTGCCGGCGCCGAGCAGCGGCAGCGCTGCCTGCAGGAGGAAGAAGGTCGCCTTGAGGTTGGTGTCGAGGACCAGGTCCCACTCCTCTTCGCCGAGCTCGGCGGGGTCGACCAGACGGATCACCCCGGCGCAGTGGACGATCCCGCCAAGGGCATCGACGCCGTCCAGGACGGCGGCCCGGCCAGCTGGGTCGCGCAGGTCGGCCGGTACCCAGCGCACCGATTCGGTCCCCTCCCCGGCTTCGAGGTCGGTGGCGATCACCTCCGCCCCGCACTCGGCGAGAAGCGCGGCGACAGCGGCACCGATGCCGCTGGCGGCGCCGGTGACGAGGACCGGCGAGGGCAGCGCCGGCCGATCAGTCAAGGTGCCAGACCTCCCGCATCGGTGCCGGCGCGGCGGCGTCGAGGTCGACGATCACGCCCTCGAGCCCGCGGTTGAACTCGACCTCGAGCGGGTCCGCGCCGACCGCGGCGAGGACCGCCGCTGGGTCGCGCTCGGATTCGAGGAAGGCGAATACGTCGGTGCCGTCGAGGAAGAGCGTGTAGTTGCGCAGCCCCGCCTCCGAGTAGAGCCGCCGCAGCGCCGGCGCCATCGTGTCGTGGGCGGCGCGGTAGCGGTCCTCGCTGCCGGCGGCGATCGAGAAGCGGTAGGCGAAGCGCTGCATCAGTGGTGCTCCTCGGGCAGCTCGTACCAGCGCTTGCGCTCGCCGACCTTGGCTCGCAGCCGCCAGCGGCGGCTCTTCGGAGCCGCCTCGAAACGCTGCCGCAGCTCGTCCAGTCGCTGCCGCGCCAGCGGCGCCTGCTCGAAGCCGTCGAGATCGCGGAGGTAGGCGTCGAGCCGCCCGGCCACCTCCGTCGTCGTCCGCCACAGGCCCCAGTCGTCACCGACCAGCGCTTCCAGGTAGCCAGCGTCGATCCCCTCGCCGCCGTCGGTGAGCGGGTGGTCGGCGAGCAGTGCGGTCATGTCGGCGAGGTCCTTCTCGTTGGTCTCGAAGACCTGCAGCTTCATCAGCAGCAGGTCGGCGGGCGCCAGGGTGGCGCCGGGAGATTCGAGCCGCTCGCGCAGGTCGATCCGGTGGCAGAGCTGGGCGACGTCGAGAAAGACGTCCACCTGGCGGCGAGTGACCGGCTCCCAGAAGAGCAGCCGCTGGTCGCCGTGGAGAGCGTTGAAGCGGCGGTCTGCCTCATAGCCGACCGACTCGACCAGCTCGCCGATCGCCCGCGTCTCGCGCCCGCGCCCGAAGAGGTCGACGTCGCTGTAGTCGCGGGCGAGCGCCGGGTGACGGGCGCTCGGCGAGCAGAGCGCAATCGCGACGCCACCGGTCAGCCGCAGCCGCACCTCGCCGGCCTCGATCGCGGCGGCGAAGCGGCGGCCGTCACGCAGGGTCTCCGGCTCCGAATCCGACCGCAGGGCCGGGCTATGGTCCGTTGTGGGCTCCATCGAGAAGCCAATGCTACATTGTTGAATGATTATGCCGAGCGCGCCGAAATCGATCGCCCGTGTCTCGACCGTGCAGGCGGTCGCCGACGACGTTCGCACCCGCGTCCTCGACGGCGAGTTCGCGCCCGGCACCCAGCTGCGCGAGGCCGATCTCGTCGACCAGTACCAGGTGGCCCGCCACTGCGTCCGCTCCGCTCTCCACCAGCTCTCGCACGAAGGGCTCCTCCGCCACCAGCCGAACCACGGCGTCTTCATTCCCGAGGCCGAGCGCGACGCGGTGGTCGACGTGCTCGTCGCCCGGGCGGCAATCGAGGTCGAGGCGCTGCGGCGGGTGATACTCGGCGACCGGCCGGTCGCCGAGATCGTCGCCGCGATGGAGGCGCTCGACGCTCTCCCCGACGACGCCTCCTGGTCGGAGCTGCTGCGCCACGACCACGAGGTGCACCGGGCGATCGTCGCCGCCGCCGGCAGCGAGCGCCTGCAGCAGTTCCACAACTCGCTGCTCGCCGAGTCGCAGATGCAGCTCGCCTTTCTCGACAACAAGGAGGAGCAGCGCGACACGATCCGTCCCAACCATCGCGAGCTGATCGCGGCGCTCGTCGCCCGCGACCTCGGCCGCGCCAGCGAGCTGCTGCGCAAGGACCTCGGCGAGCCGATCGGCGAGGATACCTTGTGAGCGCCGAGCGGGTCCGCTCGCAGGCGCCCTACACCGGCAGCTGGGGCTACAGCCGCGCGATCCGGGTCGGCGACCGGGTCCTGGTCAGCGGCACCTCCGCCTCGCTGCCCGACGGCTCGGTGCACGCACCGGGCGACCCCTACGAGCAGTCTGTTTTCATCCTCGACCTGATCGAGGCTGCCCTTGCCGACGTCGGCGCCGCCCTTGGCGACGTCGTCCGCACCCGCGCCTTCCTCACCGACGTCGAGCTCTGGCGCGAGGTCGGGCGGGCGCACCTCGAGCGCTTCGGCGACGTCCTCCCCGCCAGCACCTGCGTCGGCGGCTCGACCCTGCTGCACCCCGAGCTCGTGGTCGAGCTCGAGGCCGAGGCGATCGTCGCCCCGGCCTGAGCTCCCGGGCCGCCTAGCTCCCTACCCCACCCAAGCCAGGGTCTGGGCGCCGAGCAGGTCCTCGACCACGACCCGATCGCCCTCGCGCCGCGCCGCCGCGCCGCCGACCGCGGCGCCGTCGCGCCAGACCACCTCGCCGTCGAGCGCGATCGTCCGCTCCGCCCCGAGCAGCGGCAGCGAGACGCTGCCGACCGTCCCGGCGGGAGCCGCGACGCTGAGCGCGAACGAGTCCGCCGTCGCGTCGCGCCGCCAGCGGACCGCGATCGGGCCGGCTGGGG
>Ga0268265_10003427_pt1 | contig 11408 bp, 10 predicted proteins | sample KBSSwiS52_FD_190355 | JGI IMG/M metagenome (GOLD analysis project Ga0268265, IMG submission 190355) | Switchgrass rhizosphere microbial communities from Kellogg Biological Station, Michigan, USA - KBS Switchgrass S5-2 (SPAdes) (version 2) | ecosystem: Host-associated > Plants > Roots >...
GTTCGGCGGCGGCCGTCAGCGCCAGCGCTCCGGCCCCGCACGCGGCCAGGACCTGCGCTACGACCTGGAGATCAGCCTTGAGCAGGCCTACGCCGGCGCCGAGGTCGAGATCACCGTGCCGGCGGCTATGTCCTGCGAGGCGTGCGACGCCACCGGCGCCAAGCCCGGCACCAGCCCGACCACCTGCACCACCTGCGGCGGCGCCGGCCGCGTGCGGGCGAGCCAAGGCTTCTTCTCCATCGAGCGCGCCTGCCCCCGCTGCGGCGGCTCCGGCCAGATGATCCTGGACCCCTGCGGCGAATGCCACGGCCAGGGCATGCTGCGGAAGGAGCGGGTGCTTTCGGTTCGCATTCCCGCCGGCGTCGACGACGGCTCGCGCATCCGCCTGGCAGGCGAAGGCGACGCGGGCGGCCGCGGCGGCCCGCGCGGCGACCTCTACATCTTCCTGTCGGTGAAGCCACACGAGCTGTTCGAGCGCGACGGCCTGGACCTTTTGTGCACCGTGCCGGTGCCAATGGCGATCGCCGCGCTGGGCGGCGAGATCGACGCGCCCTGCCTCCTCGGCGGCGAGAACTGCGACGGCGAATCCAAGCTGAAGGTCCGCGTGCCGGAAGGCGCCCAGACCGGCCGCACGGTGCGCCTGAAGGCGCGCGGCATGCCCTCGCTGCGCTCGCGCGAGCGCGGCGACCTTGTGGTCGAGCTGTTCGTCGAAACCCCGACCAGGCTCACCCCGCGCCAGCAGGAGCTGCTGGCGGAGTTCGCCCAGATCTGCGGCGAGCAGCAGCACCCGAAGTCGGCCAGCTTCATCGGCAAGGCCAAGCGCTTCTGGAACGAGGTGACGGGGGCCTAAAGCCCGCCCTTCCCTCTCCACCGCCTTTCGGCTAGGAGAGCGTTCCGCTCGGCCCGCACCCGTAGCTCAGCTGGATAGAGCGTTGCCCTCCGAAGGCAAAGGTCACACGTTCGAATCGTGTCGGGTGCGCCAGCGGCTTTTCCGCGGAAGCTGAAGCTTCCGACGCGCAATGCGTTGCAAGCTCGACTTCGGCCCCAACGCGCCTACGACCCCCTCACCCGCCCTTGAACACGGGCGGGCGCTTTTCCTTGAAGGCGGCGATGCCTTCAGCGAAGTCGCCGCTCAGCATGGCCACGACCTGGGCGTGGTTTTCCAGCTCGAGGGCGGCTTGCAGGCTGGGCGCATCGAGGTTGGACCACATCAGCTGCTTGGTGTGCTTGATGGAATAGGGGCTGTTGGCGGCGATGGCCCGCGCAGTTTCGAGCGCGGCCGCAAGTAGATCGGCGGGTTCGGTGACCCCGCTGACGAGCCCGATCGACAACGCCTCGTCCGCCCTCACCTCACGGCCGGTCAGCATGATCTCGAAAGCGCGCCCGGCGCCGACGAGTCGCGGCAGGTGATAGCTGATGCCGGTTTCGCCCGCAGTCAGCCCGATCTTCACCGCGCCATTCAGGAAGCGCGCGGAGGTGCTGGCGATGCGGACGTCAGCCGCCAGCGCCAAGGCGAACCCCGCGCCCACGGCCGCACCGTTCACCGCTGCGACGATCGGCTGGCGGATGCGCCGCATCAGCGGCGTCGTTCCACCGAACAGCTCCTGGAAGGCCATCGCCTGAACAGGGTCGGACCAAGCCATCTCCCCGTCCTGGATGATGGCCTTCAGATCGAGCCCGGCGCAGAACGCGCGGCCTTTGCCGGTGAGCACCACGACCCGGCAGCTCGGATCGCGCTCGATTTCTGTCAGGGCCGCTCGCAGCGCCGACATCAGATCCCAGGTGAGCGCATTGAGATCGTCCGGCCGATTGAGCGAAAGCACCGCGACGCCGCTCTCCGAACGATCGATCTCGACCAATGGTTCAGCCATGTCAGCACTCCGGAATCGGGCTTAAAGGCCCGCCGTTGTCAGTTGTGGAAGCGAACCGTTTCGGCGAGCGGCGCGCGCGAGGTGATTGCTGCGGTCGACGGGTCGGTTTCGTCGGCCCGGCCGAAGCTTAGGCCAAACAGGCAGATCAGATCGTCGGAAACGCCGAGTTCGCGCTTCACCGTCGAGGCGAAATAACTGAGCGACGTCTGCGGGCAACTCGCCAGGCCGTGGGCGGTCACCGCCAGCATCAGCGTCTGCAGGTACATGCCGACATCGGCGGCCTCGCGCAGGCCGAAATAGCGCGGCATGAAGAAGAAGGCGGCGTGTGGCGCGTCGAAGAAATGGTGATTGCGCAAGTAGGAGCGTCGGCGGGCTTCGGCATCGTCGCGGCCGACGCCGGTCGCTTCGAACAGCGTAACCGCCGCCTCGATGCGACGCGCGCGGTACTGATCGACGTAGTGGCTGGTCGGCGGAACGTCCGCGCCTTGCCGCCCGGCTTCCGCCTCGCGGACGATCGCCGCTCTCAGACGCGCAAGCGTCTCGCCGGAGACGACGTGGGTGACCCAGGGCTGCGCGTTGCAGTTCGACGGCGCCTTGCCGGCGATGGTCAGCAGGCGCTCGAGGAGCGGCCGCGGAAGCGGGTCCGGGAGGAACGCCCGCACGGAACGTCGTGCAGATACGATCCGCTCGAGCGCGCGGCCAAGCGAGTCTTGATCGAGCCCGAAGGCCTCAGGTGTGTCGGCATGCATCCGATTTGATCTCAGTCGAACGCCTGTATGGATCGATGGCTATCATTCGAAGCTCAAGCCAAAAGTCGGAGGAGCGGGATAACGGCGCTTCTGCGCCTGGGAGCCATACTTCGCCACGTGAGGCGGGGCGCGAAGACCTACATCTCCAGGGCGTCATCGGCGACCTCTTCGTGGTGGCGGCGAAGGCGAACCCCGCCAATCCGCGCGACATCGGCCTCTTCCTGGTCGAGGAGAGGATGGACGGGTTCCGGCGGGGGCGGCTGCTCAAGAAGCTGGGCTTCCACACGCAGGACACCGCCGAGATCTTCTTCGAAAACGTCTGCCAGGAACCGATCCATGTGATCGGCGATCCCGCCAAGGGCCTCAATTACATGCGCGCGGCCTGGCCGAGGAGCGGCTGCCCACGGCAGGCCAGTCGCTGCCGTGGTCGTGGAAGGCGATCGAGCTGACGACCGAGTTCGTCAAACAACGCCGCGCCTTTGGCCAGCGGCTGGCGGACTTCCAGAACAAACAAGTTCAAGCTCGCGGAGCTGCTGGCCGAAGTCAAATCGGTGCAGGCGTTCATGGATCACTGCGTCTGGCTGTTCAACGCCGGCAGGCTCGATCCCGCGCTCGGCGCCGCTGAAGCTAAAGGCTACAGAGGTGCAGGGCCGGGTCGTCGACGAGTGCGTGTAGTTGCACGGCTCCGCCGGCTACCTGGAGGAATACCCGATCTGTCGGCTCTACGCCGACGCTCGGATTTTCCGCATCTTCGCCGGAACGTCGGACGTCATGAAGATGGTCATATCGCGCCAGCTGATCGGCCAACGGTGAGCCGTCGCGCATGGCGTCGAAGGCCTAGCGACCGAGCTTCGCCCGCAGCCCCTCGACGACCCCCGTCTCCGGCGGCCGCAGGTCACGGCCCTGGCGCATATAGGCCGGGGCCGCGGCCACCACTTCTCGCGGCGTGACGAAGGTGTAGCCGAGGGCCTTGATCCCTCGCACTGTCTGGCGCAGGCGCTCGGGGTCTTCGTACCAGTGGTAGAAGAAGCTGGCGAAGCCGTCCTGAACGACCAGGTTGCGGCGCGCGGTGGCCACCAGTTCCTCCGGCGTGCGGCCAAAATCGCCGGCCCCGCGCCGTGGCGCGCCAAAGCCCATGTTCTCGGGAACGATGAAGTCCCCGCGCTGATCGACGGTTTCGAACGGATAGTACTGGTCCATGGCGCGGCGCTGATCGGGCGTGTGGCCGGGGCTTTCGCCAGGGAAGTAGGTGACGCGCTCGTAGCGGACCTTGAAGCGCTCGCCCATCGCCGCATAGGCGTTCAGCGAGGCGGCGTAGTGCGGCGTTGTGAACACCTGTGGCGGCGCGAGCCCCGCCGTCCGCCACATGGCCTCCAGGTCGCTGAGGCGAGCGCGCCAGTGCGCACGGCTGTCGTGCGGCAGCGGCCCCTCCAGCCGGAACGAGGCGTCTGGCGCGAGCGAGGCGCGGAAGAATTCGTAGTCGCCGCCGCTGACCCCTGCGTAGGGGTTGGGCTGGTTGGTGTACTGATGGGTGTGCCCGTGCGCCACCAACAGGGCGCCGCGGGCCTGCGCCGCCTTCAGCGCCCGCACCAGCGCCGGGCGATCGCCCAGGTCGAACGCCACCGGCCGGCCCTGATGGTAATGGCCGTTAGGGTCGAGGTAGCTGTCGTAGACGGCGATCGAGAACGGCACGCCCTCGTCGTGCAGCACCTCGGCGATCTTGCGGATACGCGCGGGGTCGGCCTCCGGCCCGACGTCCTCGATCCGCACCATCGCCCGGTGACGCTCTGGCGTCGTGGGCCCGAGGATGCGGTACAGCATGTCGCCGAACACCACGTAGCGGTCGTCCTCCACGGCGTAGGCGAAGGGCGCTTCGGTGACGTAGGTGAGGCGGCGCGAGCGCAACGCCCAGGGCGTCTCGCTTCCGTCCGTGGCTACGGCTGTGGCGAACACCTCGACGCGCGAAGCGTCGGCGACCTCAGCCCTGGCCACTGCGGTGCGATTGCGCCGGTCGCGGATGAAAACCTGGCCCTTGTAGCGGACCTGCGCGACGTCGCTCGGCGCGGGCGACAAAGGCCGCCAGCCAAGCCGATTTGCGTCGGCGGGCGTCTCGGCAAGCCATTTCGCGCCGTGTTGGATCCAGACGATCGGAACGCGCCCGGCGCGGGCTTCGTCGAGCAGCGCCTGGGGCGGTCGCGCGCCACCGAACGCCGGCAGCACGAACACCGCGGTCTGACCGGCGGCGTCGGCGGGCCTGAACGCGTCAAGGTTGGCGATCTTGGCGACGCCGAAGCGCCCGAGCAAGTTCGCCGTCATCAGCGCGGCGAACTCTGTGCCGGGGCCTTTCGGCTCGTCCTGGTAGAGCACCAGCAGGTGCGCCGGCGGCGCCGACGGCGGCGCAACGGCGTGTGTTGCCTGCGATTGCGCCCCAGGCCGCAGGGCAAGGACGAGCAGCAGCGCTGCGACCGCCGCGATCGCCACGCCTGCGCCAAGCCACTTCACCGGCGATGCCTCCGACAGCCGCGCCCCAACGCACGCGCGCCCTCTTCTACCGGGCGCAAGGCTCCAGTCGGTTAATGGCGAGGATCAGCGCCTTTTCGGCGCAGCCTTCTTCGGCGCCGTCCCCTTCGCGCCGGCCTTCCTGCCGCGCGCCTTGACTGCTTTCGGCGCCTCGGCGGGCGGCGGACCCGCCTGGGCCAGCACCCGCTTCACCGCATCGACCACGGCCTGCGGCTGATCGAGCTGGACGTCGTGGCCGGCTTCGGTGACCACCACCTGCTCGCCGTGCTTGGATCGGGCGGCCAGGCTGCGGTGCGCCTCGGCCCAGCGCGAGACGTAGTCCGCATAAGCCTTGTCGGTTTGCGCGGGCATGCGGGGCGGCGTTTGCGAGGTGAGCACCACCAGCGGCGTATCGCCGAAATCGCGGCGCGCCAGCCGCTCCTGCCGCCAGTCCAGGCTGTCGGCCTCCTTGTCCGTCGGATACCAGCTGTCGAACTGCGCCAGCTGAGCCTCGTACCAGGCCGGCCGGGTCGCCATGGCGAGCACATAGCCGGCCTCGGCCTCGCTCAGCTCGGGTGGCAGCTGGAAGCAGCCTTGCGGCGCCTCGCGGCTGAGCTTGCCCTGGCGCGCCAGGTCGGCGCAGGTCCCCAGGCGCTCGCGCTCCTTGCCCATCGCCTGAACCTCGCGCCGCCGCTGCCGCGACGCGCTGGACAGAACCACCTGACCCGGGAAGTCGGGATCGACGAGCACCAGCCCCGCGACCTGCTGCGGGAAGCGGTGGGCGAACAGGGTGGCGTAGAAGCCGCCGATCGATTGACCGACCAGGACGACCGGGCCGCGGACGTCCGCGGCGCGCAACAGCCGCCGCAGATCGTCGCCGACGGCGATGCCGCTGATCGGAATCTTGGACGGGTCGCTGAGGCCAAATCCCGCACGGTCGTAGACGCAGGCCTGGGTGACGGCGGCGACCTGCGGCAGCACCTTGCGCCAGCTGGCGATCGACCCTTCCTCGCCCTGCTCGAAGACCACGGTCGGCGAACCCTTGCCGACGCAGGCCATGTGCAGGCTTCGGCCCGGCTCGACTTCGACGAGATGAGGGCGAAGGACTTCAGGCGGCGTGACGGCAGGCTCGGCCCGCGCGGCCAGTCCAGCGCCCAGCGCCAGGGCCGCTCCGAGCCCGATGCGGAAATGACGCAGCATTGATCCTCCCGGCGGGCCGTTTCCCAGGTGAATAAGCCTGCCGCCGCAGGTGGCCAAGCCTCGCATTCAAGGCCTGCGCGAGCCGTAGCCTGCGAACTCATGCCGACAATAAGGTTTGCCGGCTAGCGTTTACCTTTTGGCTGGATTAACGAGTTAACGTTTCCGCCAGCGCTCCGCTGTTCTGGCGGCGAACGTCAGATGCAGCGCTCACGCGTCCTGGCCGCCTTGGCGTCGGCCGCGCGACGCTATCCACCCAGCCGAGGTGATCTTGCGGACGTTGGCCGTCATTGCGCTGAAGGGAGGCTCCGGCAAGACCACGGTGGCCACGCACCTGGCGCTGGCCGCCCATCTGCGCGGTCACGACACCCTCGTCGCGGACATCGATCCGCAGCGCTCGTCACACGACGTGCTGGGCGCGCGCGAGGCGACGGGTCCGGCGTGCGTCACCACCTCCGGCCGCAAGCTGCTTTCGGCGCAGATCGCTGCGGCGGGCCTCAAGAAGCGCCTGCTGATCATCGACACCCCCGCCGGCGCCGTCGAGGACGTCAGCGAGGCCCTGGTGCTCGCCGACCTCTCGATCATGGTGGTGCGGCCGACGCTGCTCGACCTCGCCGGCCTTGCCCGAACGCTGAGCATCGTGCGGCGACTGGGAAAGCCCTCCATCGTCGTCATCAACCAGGCGCCGGTGGCGCGCGAGAGCATCGAGGCGCCGCTGGTCAAACGAGCCCTGCGTGCGCTCGAGTACATGCAGGCCCCGGTGGCGCCCGTCATCGTGCGCTCTCGCGCCATCTATCAGACCGCGCTGGAGCGCGGCCGGTCGGTCGAGGAAACGCCGGACCTGACCGCCGCCAAGGAAATCGCCGCGCTGTGGGATCACGTCTCCGCCCAGTTGCAGCTGCAACCGGCGGAACTGGAGCCGAGCCTCGCCGGAGACGCCGCCGACGGCTGACGGCAACGACGTGACGAATGGGCCGTTCTACTTAGCATAGAGCGGAGTCCAGATGAGCGACGAACTCTTCCACCGCGAAGCTTGGGTGCCATCGCCGCAATTGCGGCGCGCGCTCTCTCGAGCTTCGACCGTTGATCCGGCGGCCCGCGGAAAAGCGCCTTGGGATGCGCGTCTGTGGCTGCACCTGGGCTGGGTGCTGGTCGCGGTGCAGGCGTCGGCCTGTGTCGCGCTGGTGCAGGTCCAGGGATGGAGCGGCGCGCCGGCGCTCGTGCTGTTCGCCCTGATCTCGGCGGCAGGCCTGCGGCGCAGCCCGCCCTTTCCGGCGCTGTTCGCCTTCCTGTTCGCCGCCGCCTCGACCTTGAACGCCGCCGGCTGGCTGTGGCGGCTGTTCGACCGCTACGATTGGTTCGACGACATCCTGCACCTCATGACGCCCTTCGCCCTGGTCGGCGGTTTGCTGGCCGCGGCGCTGCGGCGGGGCTGGCTGCGACGCCCGCAAACGGCGGTGCGAGCCGCTGCGCTCGGCGCTGCGGCGGGGCTGCCGATTGGCCTTGCCTGGGAGGGATTGGAGGCGATCTTCGTTCGCTTCCCGATCAGCGACACCCTGATGGACATCGCCTACGACATGGCCGGCGCCGGTCTCGCCGGCTGGCTGGTCTGGGCCGCGCCAAGACTGGCGCGCCATCTTGCATGACGCCCCGCCGGGCGGCACAAGCGCGGCCATGCAGCCCCAGACCATCAACATCCCCCTTTCCTCAGGCGCGGCCGTGTCCGGCCTCTGGCTGGCGCCCGACAACGCCCGCGGGGCCATGGTGCTGGCGCACGGCGCCGGAGCCGGCATGACGCATCGCGCGATGACCGCACTCGCCGAGGGCCTCGCCGCGCACGGGATCGCCACGCTGCGCTTTCAGTTCCCCTACATGGAAAAGGGCGGCAAACGCCCGGACGCCCCGGCGGTCGCACAAGCGGCTGTCCGCGCCGCCGTTGCGGCTGCGCGCGGGCTGGCGGGAGACTTACCGCTGTTCGCTGGCGGCCGATCATTTGGCGGGCGCATGACGTCCGCCGCACAGGCCGCCGAGCCGCTGCAGGGCGTGCGCGGGCTGATCTTCTTCGCCTTCCCGCTGCATCTCGCGGGCAAGCCCGGTGTCGAGCGCGCAGCGCACCTTTCGGTTATCTCGATCCCGATGCTGTTCGTCCAGGGGACCAAGGACACGCTGGCCGACCTCGACCTGTTGCGCGGGGTGACCAGCGACCTGGGCGAGCGCGCCGCTCTGCAACTGATCGACGACGCCGACCACGCCTTTCACGTCCCGGCGCGGACCGGGCGCAAGGACGCCGAAGTGCTGGAGACGGCGTTGGACGGCGTCGCGGCCTGGATCTCCCAGCACTAGAGAGGCGTGCCGCTCCGTCCCGCCTCGGCCTGCAGCGCCTCCTCCGCCGGATCCAGCGGCAGAGGCGGGGTCTTGAAGCGCCAGATGGCGAGGCCGGTCAGGCCAAGCACGAGCTCGCGCAACCGCCGGATCAGCGAAAGGGCGACCGCCTTGTCGGGTGGGATTCCCAGCATCGAGCAGATCAGCAGATAGCCGCCCTCCTGGATGCCGAGCGCGCCGGGCACCGCGAAGCCGATCGCGCGGGCGCCCTGGGCCAGGCTTTCCAGCACGAAGGCTTCGCCGACGCTCGCCTCGATGCCGAGGGCATGCAGCGCGACCCAGGTCTCGAAGACGCCCAGCCCCCAGGCGGCGAGGTGCCAGAGAACGCAACCGACCGTCCCCAGCTTGCGGGCGCTCAGAGCGGCGACCTCCGCGCCCAGGCCCGACAGGCGGCCGAGCACGCCCTCGGAGCGGGCGGTGACCCGATCGAGCAGGCGCAGCGCGCCCAGCCGCTCGGCGGCGACCACGCCCGCGGTGAACAACCCGCCGGCGATCGCCAGTTGCAGGGCCAGGCGATCGAGGCGCGGATCGGTGACCACCGCAGAGGCGGCGAGCAGGCCGCTCAGGATGAACAGCGCCAGCCCGACCAGCGAGATCACCGCATCGATCAGACAGCTCGCCGCCGAGGTCTTGAGGGAGAGGGCAGGCCCGACCGCAAGCCGGGCGCGGACCACATCGCCGCCGACCTGGGCGACAGGGAGCAAGCTGTTGATGGATTCCTTAATCAGCCGCAGCCGAAAGCTGATCCAGAGCCCAGGCCGATCCGCACGCGGCAGCAGCACGCGCCAGGCCTCGGCCGCGGTCAGCGTCACCAGGAGGTGCGCGGCGAGCACGCCCAAGATGGCGAAGCGCGCCTCCAGGAGCGCCTCGACGATCGCATGCACGTCATTAGCCGCGATGATGGCGATCAGCAGGGCGGCGCCCAACGCCAGCAGCCAGCCGCGCCCGCTCGGCCGAGCCTTGGCGTTCGGTTCGGCCTGCGGATCAGCCGCCGGCATGCGCCCCCGCCCTGGCCGCGACGGGGTCGAGCGCGCCGAACTCGCGATAGGCGTCGAGCACTCGGCCGCAGCAGGCGGCCCAGTCGTAGCGCAGGCTGGCTTCGTAGGCTCCGCGGCCGAGCCTCGCGCGCAGGTCGGCGTCCTCGGCGAGCTGAAGGATCGCGGCAGCGTAGTCCGCCGCCTCCGGCTTTTCGACCACCAGGCCTTCGTGACCGTGGCGGATCAGCTCGCGCGTACTGGGCGCCGGCGGCGCGACGATTGGCAGCCCCGCGGCCATCGACTCCAGCGTGGCGTTGCCGAACGTCTCGGTGCGGCTCGGATTGAACATCAAGTCGGCGCTGGCCACCGCCCGGGCGAGGTCGTCACCCATCAGGAAGCCGGTGAAGATCGCCCCCGGCAGCCGGCTCTCCAGCCAGGCGCGCGCCGGGCCGTCGCCGACGATCAGCGGGCGGACGCGCCCCTGCAGCCTGGCGAAGGTCTGCGCCAGCTGGCCCAGGCCCTTCTCCTGCACGAGCCTGCCGAGGAACAGCACAGCGACCTCGTCCGGCTGCAGGCCGATCGCCGCGCGCCAAGCGGCCGAACGGCGGGCGGGCGCGAAACGATCGTGTTCGACGCCCCGCGGCCAAAGGCGGATCGGCACATTCGGCGCCTGGTCGGCCATCAGCTCCGCCATCGGCGCGTTGGGCGCCAGCAGAGCGTCGCAGCCGCTATAGAAGCTGCGCAGATAAGCGACGGCTTTCGCCTGCAACCACCCCAGGCCGTAGTAGGTCAGATAGGTCTCGAAGCGGGTGTGGACGCTGCTGATCACGGGCGCCCCGAGCTCGCGGGCGAAGCGCTGCGCCTGGCGGCCCAGTAGATCCGGCGCCGACAGATGGACCACGGTCGGCGCGAACGCGCGGACGTCGTCGCGCAGCCGCCGCGGGAGGCCCAGGCCCAGGCGATATTCGCCGCGCCCGGGGATCGCGATCGAGGGTACCGACACCAGCTCGCCCACCGGCTCAAACGCCGGCGTCGGCGTGGTCGGCGAATAGACCCGCACAGCCGCGCCGCGCCCCAGCAGGAACCCGGTCAGTCGATTGAGAGCCTGGTTCGCACCGTCGCGGGTGTAGTTGTAGTTCCCGGAGAACAGCGCCACACGCAGCCCACGCGCATCGCCGGACGCGTCGACGCCGGTGGGGGCAGGGGCGCGAATTTCGTCAGCCGACTGCGCATGTCGCATGGGAAGCTCTCATTCCGTGTACGCCAGCCGAGAATCGCTGCGCCGGGCGATGCACGCCTTCTAGGTGCGAAGCGCGGCCCGGCCAGGGCCGATGGGCGGTTCAGAGGCCTTCGACGTGCGGAATGATCTCCCGGCCGAAAGCTTCGAGCAGGCTCAGGTCGCTGACGTCGGGCGTGTTGAAGATCGCCTGCTGTACGCCCGCGGCCGCCAGCGCCTCGAATTGCGCGACGATCTCGGCCTTCGGCGCACCCAGCCGCACTGTGCCCAGAGTGGTCCGCTCGATCTCCGTAAAGTCCCGCCCGACCTCGTCACAATGGCGCCGAAGCACTTCGAGCTTGTGGCGCACGGCGGCGAGGTCGCCATAGAGGTTGCAGGCGTCGGCGTAGCGGGCGACCAGCCGCAGGGTCTTGGTCTCGCCGCCACCGGCGACCAGGATCGGCGGGTGCGGCCTGCTGAGCGGCATCGGCCGGCACAGGGTCTCGTCCAGACTGAA
>Ga0268265_10003435_pt1 | contig 11395 bp, 8 predicted proteins | sample KBSSwiS52_FD_190355 | JGI IMG/M metagenome (GOLD analysis project Ga0268265, IMG submission 190355) | Switchgrass rhizosphere microbial communities from Kellogg Biological Station, Michigan, USA - KBS Switchgrass S5-2 (SPAdes) (version 2) | ecosystem: Host-associated > Plants > Roots >...
CGCTCCGATGAGATCGCGACGCTGGCGTTTGTGGGCGCCGCGCCCGAGGGTCTGCCCGAGGCCCTGGAAGATGCCACGGTTGAGCAGACAGCGACGGGCCAGTATCGGATCTGGAGCGGCCGGCGCGAATGGCTGTTCCCGGCACGCTCGGTACACCTGCATCGGGAAGTGTCGGCCACCTTCTACCGGGCCATCGCCCCGCGCCTGGTGCCGTGGAACAAGAAATTGTTCTGGCGCGTGGTGTTGTCCATGGCCGCCAGCCGTTTCGGCAAGTCCCTCCTTTTGACTCTGCGTCGCCGGTAATTCAACTCTCATGTTCTACTTCGTACTGGCGTTTGTCGCAGGCATGGCACTGACCATTCAGGTTGGAGTCAACTCGACCCTGCGGCGGGGCCTGGGCGATCCGGGCATGGCGACGCTCGTCAGCTTCCTGGTGGGCACCGTGGGCCTCGTGCTGTTTCTTTTGTTGACGCGCACGAGCCTGCCGACCCGGACTGCTGTCGCAGCGGTGCCGTGGTGGGCCTGGCTCGGTGGTTTGGTGGGGGCCTTCTATGTGGTAACCACGGTGGTCGTGGGGCCGCGGTTGGGATCGGCAACGTTGCTGGCGTTGGTCGTGCTCGGCCAGCTGTTGGCCGCACTCGTCATTGATCACTTCGGTTGGATTGGGTTTCCACAGCACCCGCTCTCCACCGTGCGTATCCTCGGCGCGATTATGTTATTCGGCGGTGTATTGCTGATCGTGCGGTGAGACCGTAACCAACTCGCTGACCTCGAGCGGCGCCATGCTGGGACGTCGCGAGCCGACGAGGGTCGCATAGGCCATGGTCTGCGCATGGAATGAATGATTCCAGGTGTAGCGTTGCAGGACGCGCGCACGTGCCGCCGCACCCAACTTTTCCAGATCTCGCTCGTAGAGCGCAGCAACGGCTTCCGCCATGGCCGCCGGACTGTTGGGTGGGCAGAGAATGCCCACGCTGTCGTCGACAAACTCGGGAATGGCGCCCGCGTTGACTGCCACCACCGGGCGGCCGCAAGCCATCGCTTCCAGGATGACGAGCCCGAAGGTCTCTTTCGTTCCCGCGTGCACCAGTGCATCCGCGGACGCGAATACTTCCGCCAGCTCGCGGCTGTCGCGGCGGTAGGGAAGGATGGTGACGTTGCTCTGCGGCCGCGCTTCGTGGTCGCCGCCGACCATCAACAGATGATAGGGCTGGCCCAGCCGGGCGAACGCCTGCAGCAGGATCGGGAGATTCTTTTCGCCGGCAAAACGACCGGCATACACCAGCAGCCGGGTCTCGGGTGACAGACCGAGTTTCTCGCGAAAATCCGACGTGCGCCGCTCGGGCTTGAACACTTCCGTATCCACGCCCAGCGGCTGATACATGGTGTGATGCACGCCGAGGTGATTGAGATAGGCGCACATCAGGCGGCTCGGCGCGAATACAACGTCGAAACGTTCGTAGAGCCACTTTACGTAGCGGCCGACTGCGCGCTCACCGAATCCGCCAGCTCGCCGGCCGATGATCTGCGGCAGATTGGAATGATAGAACGCCGCAACGGGAATATTGCGCCGGCGGCCCACGTGAGCCGCGCACCAGGCCGGATGAAACTGGTCACCGGCCTCGATGAGGCTGGGCTCGAGCGCGAGCAGCCGATCCGTCCAGCGTTTTGGATTCAGCGGCAGGCGATAGTTGAACGTGCCGGGCACGACGAAGCCGCTCAGGGTGCAGACACCGCCGCGGTCCTCACGGTCCTCGGGACCGGGCACGACGATGGAATGCTCCCAGGAGGTGTTCGCTTCCAGCCAGGCATGCTTGGCGTTCAGGTAACGCCGGATGCCGCCGCTGGTAGGGGAATAAAAAAGGGTCGTATCAACGAGATGCATCGGATTCACAGGACGTCTTGCGACCCTGGGTTTGCCAGCAAGCTCCGAGCCTGCATTGCACCTTTATGATCTCATAGTGTCAAGCTAGATTGGCCAATAAGAATTCGCAGGAGTCCCACTTTGAAATTGATCCGGGTGACCGCCGCCCTCGGCGTGCTTTCGAGTTGTGTCCTGCCCGCGGTCGCCGCCGTCGACCGCGCGAGGGTCGATGAGCTCAGCGCGAGCATCGAGCCGAAGGTGATCGCGTGGCGCCGCGATATCCACGAGCATCCTGAGCTTTCCAACCGTGAGACGCGGACCGCCAAGCTGGTGGCGGAGCAGCTGAAGCGCATGGGGCTGGAAGTGCAGACAGGCATTGCGCACACCGGCGTCGTAGGTTTCCTGAAAGGCGGCCGGCCGGGACCAACAGTGGCCATTCGGGCAGACATGGACGCGTTGCCGGTGACCGAGAAAACCGACGTTCCGTTCAAGTCGCATGCAACAGCGACCTATCGCGGAGAGACTGTTGGTGTCATGCATGCCTGCGGGCACGACTCGCACACGGCCATGTTGATGGGCATTGCGCAGATTTTCGCCGGCGTGCGCGAGTCCCTGCCGGGGAACATCCTGTTTATTTTCCAACCGGCGGAAGAAGGCGCGCCGGCCGGTGAGGAGGGCGGCGCGGAGTTGATGTTGAAGGAGGGACTGTTCGACAAATACCATCCGGATGTCGTGTTCGGCATGCATGTCTGGGCCGGCGATCGGGTGGGCGATATCGCCTATCGCGCAGGTCCGGTCATGGCCGCCGTGGATTCCTTCAGTATCCAGGTGAAGGGTCGGCAGGCGCACGGCTCGGCACCTTGGCGGTCGGTGGATCCGATCGTCGCCTCGGCGCAGATCATCAGTGCGCTGCAGACGGTTGTCAGTCGAGATACGGATATCACCGAGAATCCCGCTGTAGTCACGGTGGGTGCCATCAAGGGTGGCATTCGCTACAACATCATTCCTGATCATGTAGAGATGCTGGGAACACTGCGCACCTTCACTCCGGAGCAGCGCACGGCCATTCTCGGGCAGATGAAGCGGATCATCGAGCATACCGCGGCTGCCAACGGCGCCACCGCGGAGCTCACCGTTGATCCCGGCAGCGATCCGGTGTTGTATAACGATCCGGCGTTGACCAAGCAGATTCTGCCGACCCTGCAGCGGGTGGTTGGCGCGGATCATGTCAAAGAGACTCATGTGATCACGGCGTCTGAGGACTACTCCTTCTTCGCGCAGAAGGTCCCCAGCGTATTTTTCTTCGTGGGTATCACGCCGGCGGATCAGGATCCGCTGCAGGCGCCGTCCAATCATTCAGATTTTTTCTACCTGGATGAGCGCGGAATTCCGGTGGCTATGCACGCGATGACTCAAGTTGTTCTCGACTACATGGAATCGAAGTAATGCTGGTCGTGCGTCAGGCAACTCTGGCGGAGCGGGATGTCCTGCAGGACTTGATCGCTCGCTCTGCGCGTGGACTCAGCACTGCGGACTATCGACAGGAGCAGATCGAGGGCGCCCTCCAGGGCGCCTTCGGCGTTGACTCGCAACTCATTCAGGACGGCACTTACTTCGTTGTGGAGGAGGGTGGGGTTGTTGTTGGCTGCGGCGGCTGGAGCTTTCGCAAGACGTTGTTCGGCGGTGACAAGCGTCGCGAGCGGGACGCCGCTGAGCTCGACCCTCGTACGGATCCGGCGAAAATTCGCGCTTTCTTTGTAGATCCGGCTCACGCACGGCGCGGTATCGGGACGATGTTGCTCGACAAGTGCGAAGCCGAAGCGCGCCTGCGCGGCTTCTCGCGGGTTGAGTTGATGTCGACGCTACCCGGAGTCCGGCTGTATTCGGCCCGCGGCTACGCCGGCGTCGAGCAGGTCCAGTACGAAGTGGCGCCGGGTGTTGTGATCGAGTTTTTACCTATGAGCAAACAGCTCTAGTTCCGGCCAAAAACTGATTCGAGCTCCTTCGCGTCGATCGCACGATCGAACCAGGCTTCGATGGAAGCCTGGTCGGCAGAAAAAACGCGAAGCGCCCTGCGGGCGACCTCGCTAGTTGAGCGCGGCGTTGAGGACGTCGTGTTCGACTGGTTTGACCAGGTGTTCATCGAACCCGACATCGGCAGTTCTGCGTCGATCGTCGGGTTGCCCGTAGCCTGACAGGGCGATGAGGCGTGTTGAAGCAATCTTGGGGTCCGAGCGAACGGCACGCGCGACCTCGTATCCATCCATCTCGGGCATGCCGAGATCGAGGATCATCACGTTGGGTGCGAACTCCCGTGCGGTGGTCAGAGCCTCCAGGCCACCGTGTGCAACGCGTACATCGTGGCCTGAGTAAGCGAGCATCGTTCCCAGGCTTTCAGCCGCATCGACATTGTCGTCGACAACCAGAATGCGTTGTCGCATGCCCGGCTCGGCGGGAGTCGTCGGCGCTTGCCGATGCGCGACCGGCGGTGCCGCCGCCGGTAAGCGGAGCACAAATTGGCTACCCTTTCCGAGCCCTTCGCTGTGGGCCGTCAGTACACCCCCGTGCAGCTCGGCAATGCTGCGTGCCAGGCTCAATCCAACACCGAGGCCGCCTTGAACGGCGTGTGAGGTCCCGGCGGCCTGGGCGAACAGCTCGAAGACATTGGCGAGTGACTCCTCGTCCATCCCGATGCCTGTGTCGCGGACATTCACAACAACATGCGACTCCAGCTGCGCGACACTGAGGGTGATGCTGCCGCCCTCCTCCGTATATTTAGCGGAGTTGTTGAGCAGGTTGGCTAACAACTGCGGGAGTCGGATCTTGTCCGCATCGGTCCACAGCGGCTCCGGCGGCAGAACCACCTGCAACTCGTGGCCGCGCGAATCTATCAACGGGCGTGCCAGCTCGACCGCGCTGGTGATCAGCGGGGCAATTTCGACTCGTTCCAACTCGAGAACGATCTTGCCCGAGCGGATGCGTGCGACATCCAGGAGGTCATCGACCAGACGCACCAGGTGGCGCAACTGGCGTTCCATCAACTGGCGGGCGTGGGTGACGAGCGCCTGGTCGTGGCCGCCGAGGGTGAGCAGCTCGAGGCCGTTCTGCAAGGGCGCCAGCGGATTGCGCAACTCGTGTCCGAGCACGGCCAGGAACTCGTCCTTGCGGCGATCCGCCGCGGCCAGCTCTTCGGCCTGGCGTGCGAGCCGCTCTTCACTCAGACGTAACCGGTGATAGTCCTCCATCCTGCGCCGCTCGGCTCGATTGCGCTCTGCGGTGGCGGCACCCAGGAACAGCCCGGTGACTGCTACCACGGCCATGAAGAGGGCCACCTGCAACAGGCTTGCGCCGAGGTTGGGAGTGACGAAAGGACCCCGGCCGGCAATCGTCGCGACAATGGTGACGGCCATCGAGCCAAACACCAGGGTGCCTGTGGCATGTTGACCGAGTCGCAGGGCTGCCCAGATCACGGCCGGGAAAATGAGGTAGTGGACCGGGTAGGGCACTTCGGTGCCATGGTCGACAAACACGGCGAGACTGAGGAACCCCATGGACACCAGCAGCAGCATGCCTTCCGCGATCCGCTGCAGCCGCCATCGATTGCGGGCCTGATCGGCCCATACAAACATGAACGGCGCGGTGACCAGGTCGCCGATGGCATCGCCGATCCACCATGTTGACCACAGTGAAGTGAAGCTGCCCCAGGCCTGCGCGCCTGTCAGGCACAGCGTTGTCACTCCGATGGTGGCGCTTGCTATGGTGCTGAGGCAGGCAGCCAGCAGGAAGAGCGACGCCACGTCGTGCAGTCGACGCATGGAGGGTTGGAACCCGACCCGTCGCAGCAATGTTGCGCCCAGGAGTGCTTCGAGGGTGTTGCCGAATGCGATGCCCGCAGAAGCGACAATAGAAGTGTCATTCAGGACATTGGCGGCAAACGCGCCCAGGAAGATCGCTGGACTCAGAATCCGCCCGCGCAGCACCAGAAGTGCCAACGCGAGCCCGGTTGCCGGCCAGATGATGGAGACCTGCTTGGCCACCACCGCCAACTCCAGGCCGAGCCTGGACGTGGCGAAGTATACGATCGCCGCCGCAAGCACTTCGATGATGTACGCCGGTCGGCGTGCATTCGACGCTGTGACCAGCGGTTGCATGGCAGGCTCAGGTCTCCTTCAGTGGTGCATCAAGATGTTACGGAAGGCAGTAGCTGTAACACAATGACCAATATGGACGATTGTGCGTAAGTGTCCCCGGCGGGGAACGGGTGTCCCAGGGGGTGCTTCGCGCCGGCGCTGTTGCGCCGGGGAGATGTTGGCGGCACGCACTTCCGCGAGCGGCGATTGCGGCGGTTGCCACTTGAACCGCGTCTGCGTGTGCGCGGCCGTCGCAACCTCAGGCGGCGCTAGATTCCATCTGCTCGGCTTCGCGAACGGCCCGATCGGCCTCACGGCGGGCGGAGATGGCAAGGAGGATCTCCTCGGCGCTGCCGAATCGGTCCTCGCGCGATTTGGCCATCATCTTCAGCAACAACGGCTCGTGATGGGCCAGCGCCTTGGGCAACATGGGCAGAGGCGCATTGACGTGCTGTTGTAATACGTCCATGGCCGAGCCGCCCGTGTAGGGTTTCTTTCCCGTCAACATTTCGTAATACATGATCCCGAGGCTGTAGAAGTCTGAACGGGCGTCCAGCAGCTCGCCCATCGCCTGCTCAGGGCTCATGTAGTACGGCGAGCCGCGCAACACGCCGGTTCGGGTGCTCGGCGTGCTGCCATCGAGTGCCCGGGCCAGACCGAAGTCAATCAGCGCCACATCGCCGTTCTCACGCAGCATGACATTCGGCGGCTTCAAGTCGCGGTGCAGCAATCCGGCATGGTGTACCACCTGCAGGGCGGCCGCGATCTGCGCTACGTAGCGCAGGGTCTCGTGCTCGTTCATCGGCTGTTGCATGCGGGCTTTGAGGTCGCCCCGCGGCAGGTATTCCATGACGAGGTATTCGTAGCCGGCGTGTACGCCGTAGTCGTGAATCTGTACCACCGATGGGTCGCGGATGGCGACGATGGCGGTGTACTCGCGCTCCAGGAACTGGCGGCCGGCGGCTTCGTCGCGCAGGGTCTTGCTGACTTTCAGCGCTACGTTCTCATTTCGGGCGGCGCTCGTTGCCACGTAGACGGCGGCTTTTTCGGATTCGCCGATCGTGGCGTGGATGGTGTAGCCGGGGATGAAGTTGGCCGGCATGAACTCGCCGCCGGGGGCGCGGGCGGGGGGAACCGCGGCCTCCGTGTTTGATTCCGATGGGCGCTTCGCTGCCTCGCCCTTTGCGGCGGCCTTCTCGGACTTCGGCGAGCCGGCCTTTGCGGAGGTCGAGTCTGCCCTGGCTGTCGACTCAGCAGTGGCTGCGCCCGCCGTGGTCGATGTGGGCAAGCTGGGGCTGCCTGCGATCGGCACATCAGCGTTCGCTGTTGCCGCAGGCGCCTCCGTCGCATCAGCGGGCCGGTATTCCTCGCTCCTGCCGGCCGGCTCCGCGAACTTGCGCATGCCGGTATCGCGGCTGATCTCCTTGTCGTCGACCGGAGCCTCTGTTGGTTTCACCAACGCCTCGGCGGCTTTCGCATCCGCGGCGTCCGCCGCATCCGTGGTCACTGCCATCTTGATCGGCAGCACCACCGATCGGCTCTCGCCGTCCATCGACTGTTGGAGGTTGGCGAGCCGCCGGGCAACGCGCTTCTCGATCATCCGCAGCGCCAACTTGACGGATGTTTTCAGCCGCTCAGGTGTGAGCAGCCGCTTGGGAAGATAGTCGACCGCGCCGAGCTGCATCGCCCGCACGGCCGTGAGCTCATTACCTTCTTCGGCAACCGCAATCACCGCCGGAAAATGGGGTTTCTCGCGCAACTGCCGCAACAGATCGAGCCCCTGTGCTTTCGGGTCCTCCGGGCTGGACCCGAACGACGCCGCCAACATCAATACATCGCAGTCGCGCCCCGACAGGTCCTGGCTCCAACGCTCAAAGTCATTGAGCTGCAACACGCTGACCGGTGACTCCGGACAAAGTACACCCAAATGATGTTTGAGCCACTCGCCATAGCGAGCGTCCTGGTCAACCACGAGCAACCTGGCAGGCATCTTGGCCATCATTTATCCAGTGCGAATTTCATCCGTAAACGCGCACGCTGATCGATCGCGTGTCCGTCGCGCTCCACGGGCTTGTAGCGCCACTTTCTGACAGCATCGACGGCGGCCTGCTCAAACACGCCCACCGGCTCTGCACCCGTGATGATCACATCCGAAACGGTCCCATCCGATTTCACGAGAAGCTGCACGTCCACCCAACCACTCAACCCCCGCTGGCGCGCAGACATCGGGAAACCGGGCGCGACGTATTTGGCCAACTCCAGGTTGGCCGCCGACACGACTTCAGCGGCTTTCTTCGCGCTCTCCTGCGCGGTCGCCATGTCATGCTCAACGGCGCTGATGCTGGCGTCATCCGTGCCTGCATCGCGTGTCTCAGCGAGCCAGCGCTGGGCCCCTGCGTAGTCCTGGCGATGGGCTGCGGCTTTGGCCTCGTCGAGTGTTCGGCTCGCCAATGCCTGTCGCGCCAGCACTGTCGACGGATGAGTCGCATCCGATTGTACGAGCTGCGCGAGGTAGAATTTCGCGCTGTCGTTGGGCGGATCGATGACTTTGTCCTGACTCAACCGCTGGTTGAACAGAAGGGTCAGGCGCGCCATGGCATCCGCCTTCGCACTCGTCTGTACCCGTTGGGCTTCCTTGGTCAGGTCCGCGATTGTCTCAGCGCTGACGCCGGAGTCTGCTGCGGCGTCGATCCAGTGTTGGGCGGTTTCCGCATTCCCGGCGGCCAGCGACTTGCGGACCTCCGCGACGAGCTGCTCTTCGAGCTGCTTCTGTGCCTGTCGCACCTGCGGCTCATTGGGCGCAACCGCCCGTGCCGATTCAATAAAGAAACGCGCATTGTCCTGCGCCGGCTCGACGAGCTGTCCTGAATGCAACCGCTCGGTCGCCTTGGCGAGATAGTCGGTGACGCGGTCATCGAGCTTCTTCTGCTCGAGCTCCTGGCGTTCCTGCGCAACCACGGGGGAGGCCTCGTTGTCTTTGCCTGCGCCATCGAGCACGGCAATGGCCTGCTCGAGATTGCCGCTGGAGGCGGCCTGGCGCGCCTGGCTCAACACAAAGCGCTCGCGCTCCTTGCCGATCTGAGTACTGAGGAAGGCCACCCGGACGTGATCCGGTTTGATGGCGCGCGCCTGCTCGGTGAGCTTCTGCGCTTCATCGAAATGTTGGGCGTGGAGTTGGTTCTCGGCCGCCGACAACAACCGGTCGATCGCTTTCTCGATGCCCGCGGCGCCCCGGGGATCGTTGCCATTGCGGTGGATCGCCTGTTTGTACAGGTCCACGGCATTCTGAGTGGTGCCGGAGGCGAGGGCCGCATCCGCACGAGTCAAAAGGGACTCGAGCTGTTCGTCGCGCTCGGTGGCTGCAACCGTCTTTGTCAGCGGTGCAGGCGCCGACTTGCGTGTCAGAAACCAACCGCCGGCCGCCAGCAGGGCAACCACTACGGCGCCGCCGATGAAAAGGGCGTTTCGGGGCGGAGCCGGCCGGTCTTCAGCGACCGCTTCGACCGGCTCTGCGTCGTGCCGGCGCCAGGCGGCATCCACAAACAACCTGACACGCTGTTCGGAAACAGGCTTGTGCAGGAACCGATAGACGGTGCCGCTGGTGATCTGGGACCCCAGCGCTGTTTGATCGTTGAGGTGGCCGGCGACGATGAGAACCAGGTCCGGAAATTGGGACTTCAGCTTCTCGGTCAAACGCTCGACCGGGCTCGCCAGGGACGACGCGTCAATAATCGCCACGCCCATGTGTTTGCCCACGAGCTCGCCTGCCAGATCGGATTCGGCATCGACGATGACAACGTTGTGCTCGGAGCCGAGAGCCTTCAGGGTCTCGACCAACGCCTTATCACGGGTCAATACGACCAGACTTTCTCTGGCCGGTGCAGGCTGCAGGGTCGGGCCCTGCGTTCCCGGCACACCGCTCGCGATGGGCGTTCGCGCGAAATTATGCACAGTGGACTGCTCGGAAATGGGCATCATGACGATGACGCAAGCACTGGATTCTTGTCGCCTTTGGGCGCCGGATTCTGTGATTGGGGTCGCCTTCCGCAAACGGCTGAGGCTCAGGTGTTCAAATTGCGTCTTTGTGGTGCGTCGATAGGGCTCATTGCGACGCTGGTGTGGGCATCGTCCTTGCAGGCTGCCCCGGCGATGGTCTCAACCGGGCAGAGGACGGCCGCCCTGGAGTTCCTGTCGGCCGCTGCCAGCGGTGATCCACAGGCGGTGGCCCAGTCGATCCATCCCGATGACCTGCGGGCCTTACGGCTTCGGATCCTCGGCTTGCTGCGGGACGAAGCTCAGCGCGGCGATGGGACCCTGCGCTCGCGGCTGTTCGGGCAGGGCATGCCGCTGGGTGACATAGAGCGTCTCACCGATATCGGCTTCTACGCGACGCTCGGGCGGAACCTCCGTTTCGCTGGACGGGAATACAGCTCCGTAGAAGGGCTCGCGGCGATTCCTGATAAAGGTGATCACGTCGAGGTGGTCGTCCGGGGTCGCCAGCCCAAAGGTCATGGAAAAGTAGAAGTCGTGACGGTCGTGACCCTTCGCCCCTTCGGGAAGGACTGGAAGGCGGCTCTGCCCGGCGAGGTCGAGGCGCAGATCGACGATCTGGTTGAGGGGCGCGTAACGCCGCTGCGTGCTGGCGTCGGTACCGAAGCAGCGAGTCCGGCCATCGTGGAATTGCTGACGGCCGCAGAGCAGGCGCTCAATGAAGGTCGGTGTGAGGACTACTACTCGAAGGAAATGAGCCCTAACTTTCGCCAAGTAACCGGGAAACAGGCGCTAACGGCCTTGATCACTCGTTGCCAGAACAGCATGGGGACGCGCCAGCTTCTATTGTCGACATTACATATTGCGCGGGGCCTGGAGCCGCACTACGAGAATGAAGGGCGGCGGGTGGTGTACGACCTGACGGGACAGGGGCTTCCGTACCAGGGGTTCAGCCTGGAGCAGATTGACCGGCGTTGGTATATCGCCGAGTAGCTACTCGCGGGGCAGCAGGAAACGAGTCCCGTTATGTGACATAACGACGCCCTCCGGGGTGATCGCCTCGACCTTTACCTCCCCCTTCATCATCTGGCCTTCGGTCACCTTCTGCATGTTGATGAGCGCAAACCGAGCCTGCGGTTTCGGATCATATACGTGCATATCGAGGCGCAATTCCGGCAGATTGGCGCCATTCGTGACGGCGAGATCCTGATAGAGCATCAGCCCGCTCTCGGTGCCGCGCTTTACGTGGCCTTTGAAGAGAGGGGAGCCGGGGTCCTGCGCAGGCACGTAATCATCCGGATTGTTGCCCGCAGCGGTGGTCGTGCTGTTCTCCATCGCCGCCGGGCCGCCGCCGCTCCTGCTAGCGCTGGACCCGCCAGCACCGCCGGTGCTTGCTGCACGGTTTCCACTG
>Ga0268265_10003436_pt1 | contig 11392 bp, 9 predicted proteins | sample KBSSwiS52_FD_190355 | JGI IMG/M metagenome (GOLD analysis project Ga0268265, IMG submission 190355) | Switchgrass rhizosphere microbial communities from Kellogg Biological Station, Michigan, USA - KBS Switchgrass S5-2 (SPAdes) (version 2) | ecosystem: Host-associated > Plants > Roots >...
AGGTGAAGTTCTGGTGGATGAAACGCCCGCCGCGGGTGAGTCCTTCGGGATCGATGGAATGCGGCAGTCCCGGCCGCGCCAGCGTCTCGACTTCGAGGCCGAGTCCCTGCAGCACCTGCGCCGCGGCGCCCATCGCGGCGAAGGGCACGACTTGATCTCCCGTGCCATGGACCAGCAGCACAGGCGGCTTGGATTTGAGATCCGCACCGAGCGCATCGGCGCCGATCAGTGCCCCGGAATAACCAACGATCGCCGCGGGCGCGATGGCGCGGCGCGGTCCCACATGCAGCGACATCATGGTGCCTTGCGAGAATCCGACCAGCGCCAGGCGGCTCTCGTCGAGCCCGCGCGCTTTCAGCGCGTCGTCGAGATAGGCGTCGAGAATGGTCGCAGCCGCGCGCGTGCCGGCCAGCTTAGTCGCCGGATTGCGGTCCTCGAGTCCGAACCACTGGAATCCGCCGAACGGATTGAGTTCGCAAGGGAAGGGCGCATTCGGCGAAACGAATTCCGCATCCGGCAACAGGTCGGCCCAGTAGGGTGCGAGCGAGATCAGGTCCTCGCCGTTCGAGCCATAGCCGTGCAGAAAGACGACCAGTTGCTTGGGCGCTGCGCCGGATTTCGGCGCCACCTTGGGGCCATCGAGGGAGATGCTCTGCATACGATACTATTCCTTATAAGGGCTGGCCGCCGATGCCGCCCTTCCCATTCCTATAATAGTGCCAGAGCATCCGCGCGCCGTAGGAGCGGAACGGCCGCCAGGGCTCGGCGATCTTTAAGAGCTTCTTCGGATCCGGTCGGGACCGCAGGTTTTTCAGCCTTTGCGCCGCCACCATCAGCGCCAGGTCTTGGGCAGGCATCACATCCGGTCGCTTCAGGCTGAACAGCAGGAACACCTCCGCTGACCAGCGCCCGATGCCCTTGACCGAAGAGAGCGACGCGATCGCCGCCTCGTCGTCCATGCGCCGCAGCTTCGGCAGCGACACCCGCCCGTCCATGAAGGCGGCGGCGAGGTCGCGGCCATAGACCATCTTCTGCCGCGAGAACCCGACCGCGCGCAGATCGTCGTCGGTCAAGGCGATGAATCGCTCCGGCGTTACCCCCTTGGAATCCGAGAGCGCGAGGCGCTCGTTCAGCCGTCCGGAAATCGCCCGCGCGGACGCCGTCGAGACCTGCTGTGCGATGATCACATGCATCAGCGTCTCGAAATCGGCGGGGCGGTGCCGGGGCGGCGGCGGTCCGATCTCCTCGATCGCCTCGGCCATGTGCCGGTCCGCGCCGGAAAGATGATCCAGCGCCTGTTGCAGCAGCCCCGCGTCTTCGTTATTCCTGCCCGCCATGACCCTCGCCTTCGGAGCCGAGATTGTTACGCGATTCGCACCCAGCCCGACAGGCTTTCTCCATCTCGGTCATGCCCATTCCGCCTTGCTCGGCCACCGCACAGCACATCAGGCAGGCGGCCGCTTCCTGCTGCGCATCGAGGACATCGACCGCATGCGCTGCAAGCCGGAATTCGAGCGCGCGATCTACGACGATCTCGCTTGGCTCGGCCTCGACTGGGAAGAGCCGGTGCGTCGCCAGTCGGATCATTTTCCCGATTACGCGGCGGCCCTGGCGCGGTTGGAATCCGATGGTCTCCTCTATCCCTGCTTCTGCAGCCGCAAGGACATCGCCGCCGCCGCGAGCGCCCCTCATGAAGGCGAGACCGTGATCTATCCGGGAACTTGCCGCGAACTCGATCCGATTCTTGCGGCCGAGCGCAAGGCCGCCGGCGCGCCCTTCGCGCTGCGCCTCAACACCGGCGAAGCGTCGCGCCGGTCCGGTCCGCTTGCGTTCCTGGAGGCCGAACCGGATGGTTCGAATTTGCGGGAAATCCGTGCCGAACCGGAACAATTCGGGGACGTGGTGCTGGGCCGCCGCGACACCCCGGCCAGCTATCACCTCTGCGCCACCCTCGACGACCATCTCCAGGGGGTCAGCTTGGTCATCCGGGGCGAGGATTTGCGGCCCGCAACCCATCTGCACCGCCTGTTGCAGGCGGTTTTGGGCCTTGCATCGCCCCAATATAGGCACCATGTCTTGCTGACAAACGAGTCGGGGACTCGGCTCTCCAAGCGCGACGGTGCCATGGCGCTTCAGGCGCTCAGGGACCTGGGCCTCAGCGCGGCGGCGGTGCGAAAGATGGCCGGGTTCCATGAAGCATAAAACTCGGACCGGTCCATTGCCGATGATGCCAAAGCAAGAACAAAAATCGGGCGACGATCGCTGATGGATTTCGACCACATCATCACGGCTCTCATCCCGCTCGCCCAGGTGATCATGATCGACCTGGTGCTGGCCGGCGACAACGCAATCGTCGTCGGCATGGCCGCCGCCGGCCTGCCGAAGGAAATGCGGGCCAAGGTCATCGTCATCGGCATCGCCGCCGCGACCGTGCTGCGCATCCTCTTCGCCCTGGTCACCAACCAGCTGCTGGCGATCATCGGCCTCACCCTCGCCGGCGGCATCCTGCTGCTCTGGGTCTGCTGGAAATTCTGGCGCGAGCTGCTGCATGAGCGCCGCCGTCGCCTGAAGGAAGCGGCGATGCGCCGTGAGGCGCTCACCCGCGACGAGCGGGTCGAGCTCGCCGAGCATCCCGAAGTCCTGCCCGGGGCCGCCCCGGGCAAGACCATGCGGCAGGCGATCATCCAGATCATCCTGGCCGACGTCTCGATGTCGCTCGACAACGTGCTGGCCGTGGCGGGTGCCGCCGGCGATCACATGTGGGTCCTGATCGTCGGCCTGCTGCTCTCGGTCGCCCTGATGGGCGCCGCCGCCAGCATCATCGCCAATCTGCTGAAGCGCTACCACTGGATCGCCTATGTCGGTCTCGCCATCATCCTCTGGGTCGCCGTGGACATGGTCTACCGCGGCACCAACGAAGTGATGCACAAGATGAACGTCACGCCGCTGAGCACCGACACCCCGGCGCCAGTTCCAGCGCAGTAACCTCCGTTCTCTCCCCATTTCAAGAGAGTCCCCTCCCCCAAGATTGGGGGAGGGCGGGGGAGGTGGTTGATGCAGCCTGAGCGCTCAAGATCCAGCGCCGGGTGTTTCCAGCAAATAGGCAACCGGCGCCGCACTGGATCAGGAATAACACGGCTGCATCAACCACCTCCCTAACCCTCCCCCAATCTTGGGGGAGGGGACTAGACCGAGTCTGATCTTCCCCCTCCCCCGAATCGGGGGAGGGTTAGGGTGGGGGTGCGTGTCGCTGCGTTCGCTGATAAAACGCAAGGTGACGCCAGAACTCAGCATCGCGCATGCCGTGACCACCGAGACGCAACCTGCAGACACCCGCTTCCGCCGCATCGCTCGCGGCGTGCCGCAGCGCGTGCAGGTTTACAGCCGGCTGATCTATCGCAAGCTGCTCGCCTCCCGGGTCCGCGACAGCGAGGTGGCGCTGCTGATCCTGGCGGTGCTGATCGGCGCCGTCATCTCGGTCGTCACCTGCCTGACCGCCGAGGCCCTGGTCCTCATTCGCATCGCACTGTTCGGCAGCATCTACGCCGCCCATCTCTCCAGCGGCGTCGGCATCGATCCCATTCGCCTGATCGCCGTGCCGATCGTCGGCAGCCTGATCTACGGCCTCGTCGCTTACGGTGAAAGGCGCTGGCGCGGCCGCGACATCGTCGATCCGATCGAGGCCAATGCGCTCTACGGCGGCAAGATGTCCTTGCGCGATTCGATCTCGCTGGCGCTGATGACTCTGTTCTCCGCCGGCATCGGCGCCTCGGTCGGCATGGAGGCCGCCTATACCCAGGCCGGTGCGGGCGTCGCCTCGCGCGCAGGCCAGGCCTTGCGCTTTCGCCGCCAGGATCTCCGCGTACTGGTCGGCGCCGGGGCCGCCGCCGCGATCGCCGCTGCCTTCAACGCGCCGCTCGCCGGCTCCTTCTATGCGTTCGAGCTGGTGATCGGCGCCTATTCGCTGACCTCGCTCGTTCCGGTCGGCATGGCCGCGGTGACCGCGGCGGTGATCGGCCGCACCTTCTTCGGCCTCGAGCCCTTGATCGACATTCCGGCGCAGATGCCGCCCGGCAATGTCGACTTCCTCTATTTCACCGGCATCGGCATCGCCGCGGGCTTCGTCGGCGTCATCGCCATGCGCACGGTGACCGGCGTCGAATCGATCCTGCAGCAATGGGCGATCCCGCGCGGCATCCGCCCGTTCTTCGGCGGCTTGGTCCTGGCGGGCCTCGCCTTCCTGTTTCCGCAGGTTCTGGGCAGCGGCCATGGCGGCATCGAGGTCGCGGTGGTCGGCCTCACCCCCTGGGCCTTGCTGACCGGCTTGCTCGCGGCGAAGCTGCTCGCCTCCGCCGTTTCGGTCGGCAGCGGCTTGCGCGGCGGTCTGTTCTCCTCCTCGCTCTACATCGGCGCGCTCTTGGGCGCACTGATCGGCGAGATCGCGCAAGTCTTCGACCCGGCGCTGGGCCGCGAGCTCATCACCTTCACCATGGTCGGCATGGGCGCGGTCGGCGCCGCGGTGGTCGGCGCGCCGGTCACCATGATCCTGCTGGTGCTGGAGGTGACCGCCTCCTATTCGATCACCGTCGGCGTGATCATCGCCGTGCTCCTGGCGTCATTCGGCGTCCGCCAGTGGTTCGGCTACTCCTTCTCGACCTGGCGCTTCCACCAGCGCGGCCTGAAATTGAAAGGCGCGCATGACGTCGGCTGGATCCAGGATCTGACCGCGGAAACGCTGATGCAGCGCGACATGGTCTTCGTGAAATCCTCGGACTCGATGGAAGCCACCAAGGCCCAGCACCCGGCCAGCGAGAGCGGCCAGCTCTTCGTCCTCGACGACGAAGGCGGCTACCGCGGCGTCATCGACGTCGCCACCTTGCACCTCTCCGCCTCTCCCACCGGCGGCACCGCATCCCGCGTCGGCGACCTCCTGCCGCTGAAACAACCGGTGCTGGCGAGGAAGACGCCGATCAGGGCGATGTTGCAGCTCTTCGAGGAGAGCGAGCTCGAAGTCTTGGCCGTCGTGGACTCCACGGTGACGCGCTACGTGCTCGGCTACTGCACCGAAAGCTACGTGCTTCGCAGATACAACCAGGAACTGGAGCGACGGAGGAGCGAGGAACTCGGGCACTCGGATCTGTATGGTCCGGCGGAGGAACGGTGACGTTGACGGAGTGCCGCGACTGGTGGATACTTCCACCATGGGGTTAACCGCGATTACCCCGTGAGGCGGCAGCCTAAAGATCGCGTCCAAACTCCCTAGCCATTGGAGTGGACGCTATGCCGTCGAACACCGACATCACTGTCGCTCAGCTTTCCCGTCTCATTGGTCTCCCCGACGCGCCCGCGATCATCGATGTGCGCGACGATGAGGATTATGGCGCCGATCCGCGCCTTTTGCCCTGCACGCTGAAGCACGATTGGGACAAGACCGCCGCCTGGATCGAGGCCTGGAATCCGCCGCAAGGCACCCGCGCCGTCGTGGTCTGCCAGAAAGGCCTGAAGCTCTCCGAAGGAGTCGCCGCCATCCTGCGGGCGCGCGGCATTGCCGCCGAGGTGCTGGAAGGCGGGTACCTCGCCTGGCGCGACGCGGGCGGGCTCCTGCTTTCGCCGGCGAAGCTGCCGCCACGCGATGCCAAAGGTGCAACGCTCTGGGTCACCCGCGCGCGGCCGAAGATCGACCGCATCGCCTGTCCCTGGCTGATCCGCCGCTTCGTCGATGCTTCCGCGACCTTTCTCTATGTCGCCGCGTCCGAAGTCACCGCCGTGGCGGAGCGTTTCAACGCCACGCCCTACGACATCGACAACACCTTCTGGAGCCATCGCGGCGAGCGATGCACCTTCGACACCATGCTCGAAGAATTCGGCTTGAGGAGCGAAGCCCTGGATCGCCTCGCTCTGATCGTGCGCGGCGCCGACACCAACCGTCTCGACCTCGCGCCACAGGCCGCCGGCCTGCTCGCGGCCTCGCTCGGCCTCTCGCGCACCCATCGCGACGACCTGGAGCAGCTCGAAGCCAGCATGATGCTCTACGACGCCTTCTACCGCTGGTGCCGCGATGCCACGGCGGAGACTCATGACTGGCCGGGCCATGTGCGGAAGGGACGATAGTCCGATGGGTCTATCCACATGACTAAAGAACAAACAACCCCAACCATCCCCAGCTTCCGCGAAGCCTTGCGGGTCTGGGCCAAGGTCGGGCTGCTCTCCTTCGGCGGGCCGGCGGGCCAGATTGCGCTGATGCACCGGATGCTGGTGGACGAGAAGCGCTGGATCGGCGAGCAGCGTTTTCTGCACGCGCTCAGCTACTGCATGCTGCTCCCCGGACCGGAGGCGCAGCAGCTCGCAACCTATATCGGCTGGCTGCTGCACGGGACACGGGGCGGCCTCGCCGCCGGCATCCTCTTCGTGCTCCCCGGTGCCGTCGTGATGCTGGTCCTCTCCGCGGTCTACGCGCTCTATCACGACCTCCCGGGGATCACCGCGCTCTTCCTCGGCGTGAAGGCCGTCGTGCTGGCGATCGTCATCGAGGCGATCCTCCGGATCGGCCGCCGTGCCTTGAAGAACCGCGTCGCCGTCGCGATCGCCGTGGCCGCCTTCATCGGCATCTATGTCCTCAAAATTCCCTTCCCGCTGATCGTGCTCGGCGCCGGTCTGCTCGGCTGGATCGGCCATCGCATCGCACCCGCCGCGTTCCCCGCCGCGGGCGGCCACGGCAACGGCACCAAGCCCGACACCCGCGGCCTGATCGACGGTCTGATCGAATCCGGCGGCCTCACCCACACACGCAGTTCCGCGCCGCGCGCGTTTCGCACCCTCGCCGTCTGGCTGATCATCTGGCTCGGCCCGATCCTGGCACTGCGCCTTCTGACCGGTGCGCACAGCATCTGGACCAGTCTCGGTGAATTTTTCAGCGTGATGGCGGTCGTGACCTTCGGCGGCGCCTATGCGGTCCTCGCCTATGTGGCCCAAGCCGCGGTCGATGGCTTCCACTGGCTGCTGCCGCATGAGATGGTGGACGGACTCGGCCTTGCCGAGACCACGCCGGGCCCGCTGATCCTGGTGCTGCAATTCGTCGGCTTCCTCGCCGCCTTCCGCGCGCATGGCCCATTGGATCCGTTGCTCGCGGGCACACTGGGTGCTGCGCTGGTGCTCTGGTCCACCTTCGCGCCTTGCTTCCTCTGGATCTTCGTCGGCGCGCCCTACGTCGAAGCCTTGCGCAACAACCAGGCGATCTCCGCTGCGCTGGCAGCGGTGACCGCCGCCGTGGTCGGCGTCATCGCCAATCTGGCACTCTGGTTCGCCCTGCACGTTCTGTTCGGCGCCACACAGGAGATCGCCTTCGCCGGCCTCATGCTGGAAACGCCGGTGTTGCGCAGCATCCACTGGCTCACCGCCGTGATTGCCCTCGCGGCGATGATCGCCATGCTGCGGTTCAAGGTCGGCGCTCTGCCGACTTTGGCTTTCGGTGCCCTGGCCGGCCTCGCCAGCCTGCTGCTCGGTTAGAACTGCGCCCTAGAATTGTGCGGCGAGTTGCCGCGCCATGTCCAGGTGGTGCTGGACGGCCGGCAGGTGCTTCTGGGCGAAGGCTTTCAAATCGGCGTCCGTCCCGTTGGTGATCTCGTTCTGGAATGCGTTCACGACCGCGGTGTGGTCCTCGACCTGGCCCTGGATATAGACCCGGTCGAACTCGGTGCCGGAAATCTTCGAAAGCTGGTCGTACTTGGCTTTCTGGTTGAGGTTCATCTCCGCAGGCGGCGTCATCTGTTTCGACTGCGCGAGCGCCGCCAGTTCATCGCCGGCCGCCGTGTGATCGCTCACCATGGTCGCGGCAAAGGCGCGCACATTGATCCGGGTGGCCTGGGTCTGGGCCAGGTCACCGAACTGCACCTCGGCATGGCTGCCGGCGCCGACCGTGTTGATGAAGTTGGCGTCGGTCGTCGAGAGGCTCGGCGTCATCTGTGCCTGCGCGGCGGATTGCACGCCGGTCGCCGCTTTCTCGGAGGATTCGCAGGCCGTGAGGCCGATGGTCGTAAGCAGCATGGCTGCCGTGAAAGCAAGGCGTCGGGACATGGCAAGGAACTCCGTGTTGGGACATTGAACATCGCCAACCCGGGCATTCCGCAGGGGTTCCGCTGCCTGGCAGAACCCCTGCTTGAACCGAATCCGTTACGCCGCCTTGATCGAGCTCAGGAAGGTCTCGACCTGGCCGCGCAAAGTCTCCGACTGCCGGGAGAGCTCGGTCGCCGCCGCGTTCACCTGGTCCGCCGCGGCGCCGGTCGCCGCCGCCGCCTCGGAGACGCCGCTGATGTTGGACGAGACTTCCTGCGTGCCGGCCGAGGCCTGTTGGACGTTGCGCGAGATTTCCTGGGTCGCCGCGCCTTGCTCCTCGACGGCCGAGGCAATGGCAGTTGCAATGTCGTTGATCTCGCGGATCGTGGCCGAGATCGACTGGATCGCCGAGACCGCTTCGCCGGTCGCCTGCTGGATGCCGCCGATCTGCGAGCCGATCTCCTCGGTCGCCTTGGCGGTCTGGTTGGCGAGACTCTTCACCTCCGAGGCCACCACCGCGAAACCTTTGCCGGCCTCGCCGGCGCGTGCCGCCTCGATCGTGGCGTTGAGCGCCAGCAGATTGGTCTGGCTGGCGATGTCGTTGATCAGGCCGACGACCTCGCCGATCTTCTGCGCCGCATCGGCCAGGCCCTTCACCTGAACATTTGTGCGGTCGGCATCGGCCACGGCGCGGCCGGCAACGGCGGCCGATTGCTGCACCTGGCGACTGATCTCCTGGATCGAAGCGGTGAGCTCCTCGGTCGCGACCGAGACCGTCGTCACGTTGGTGGAGGCTTCCTCGGAAGCGTTGGCGACCGCAGTCGCCTGGCGCGCGGTCTCCTCCGCCGTCGATGTCATCGAGGATGCGGTCGCCTGCATCTCGGTGGTGGCGGAACTGACCGCTTTCAGCACGATCGTCACGTCCTGGTCGAACTTGTCGGTCAGCAATTCGATCTGCCGCGCGCGCTCGGCGCGCTGGCGCTGTGCTTCCAGCTCCTGCGCGGCCAGTTGCTCGGCCTTGATCATGCTGGCCTTGAAGACGCTGAAGGCGCCCGCCATCTCGGCGACCTCGTCGGTGCCGACCACCGGCACCTCGACCGACTTGTCGCCGGCAGTGAGGCGCGACATCGCGCCCGCCAGCTGCTTCACCGGCCGGCTGATGCCGCGGCCGATCACGAAGGCCAGCACCAACATGATCAGCGCGATGACGATGACCGCGCCGAACATCGTGTAGCGGGCCTGGGCCTCGATCTTGTCCATCTCGGCACCGGCGGCGGCACGACGTTCGCTGGCGGATTTCCGGATCCCTTCCAGGATCGGCTCCGCCGCGGCATAGGCCTCGCTCATGCCGGAGAGCTTGTCGTTGATGGCGAGCTGGAGATTGGCCATCTCCAGGAACGCGGCCTCATACTGGCCGGCGAGGTCGGCGAGCTTGGTCTGGGCATCGCCTGGGATCGCCGAGGCCTTCAGCAGCTCGGCGAAATGCGTGCGCTCCTTGGTGAGATTGTCGATGTAGGTCTTGTCGCCGCGCGCCAGAAAGTCCTTTTCATGCCGTCGCATCATCAGCATCGAGATGGTGAGCTGCGGCTCGTTGTAGGTCTTCAGCATGTCCTCGACCGAGCGCACCGCGGTGCGGAGCTTGCCGAGCAAACCCTGGTCGGGCTTCAGGCCCATGGTGGTGAGATCGCCGGCGATCTCGCGGAACCGCGCGTCATAGGCGCTGTAGAGGTCCTGCAGCTTCTTCAGCGACTCCGCCTCGTCGGCTGCGACCTGAGGCGCGAGCGCGCCGATCTCCTGGCCGATCTTGGCGCCGACCTCCGCATGCTTGTCCGCATAGCTCGTCTCTTTCCGGAGCAGGAAGTCCTTCTCCCGGCGCCGCGCGTTCAGGAAATCCTCGGCGATGGTCTGCACCGTGATGTATTCGGAGATGGCACCCTGCTCGACCGCATCGACCCGGCTGCGCATTCGGTCGGCGATGAGGAGCGTGATCAGGATGGCGACGAAGCCGAGGAGGGCGATTCCGGCGATGAGGAGGATCTTGGTCCCGATCTTCACCCGGGCGAGCGTGGCGTTCAGCATGGAGAGATGTCCTGGCTGCAAGGGACGGCCGAGCCCCGCGCTCGGCCACAACCAAGGATTTACCCGTATTGGTTAACAGCAGCCTAAAGATTCCTAGGTCGTTCTCGGTAAGTGCTTGGAAATAGGTTAAGACCGAACAGATTCCGGTTAATGCGCGTCGGCCAAAGCGAGCGCGAGGTCGCAGTAATCTGCGCGTTCCGGTGTCAGATGGCCCATGCGGATCATGAAGTCGATCACCACCAGGCCGACATTGAACTTGAAGGCCTCGGTCTCGGCGAGGATGCGCTCGACCTCATCCAGCGGCATCAGTTCGAAGCTGGCGATCTCGCCGTCATGGTTGTGCGGCACGAAATCGCGCGGCAGCTCCAGGTCATAGACGAACAGCGTGTCGTCGCGCAGATGCCCGTTCAATTCCATGCGATAGGCGAGGGCACCCGCAGGTTCCGCGCGCCGCGCGAGTTCCTTCGGGATCGAAGCCTCTTCCGCCGATTCCTTCATCAGGTTGTCGAAGGGCGAGATATGGCTGGGCAAGCCGCCCGCCACCAAGTGGTCGAGCTTGCCCGGCTCGATCGGCCGGTTGTCGGCCCGCTTGCCGACCCAGAGCAGAATGCGCTCGCCGTCGCGCACATAGCCGTTCATATGCACGCCGTAGGCCTTCACGCCGAGGAACGGCACCAGCGCGCGTTCCAGATCGAACAGCGGCGGCGCGCCGAATTTGGTCGCGACCGGAAACAACTCGTTGCGCCAGCCGGTGACGATCCTGCGGGCGGCGAGCTCCTGCGCCACGGTGTTGATCGCCGCCGTGCGGGAATCGAACTGCGCCAAGTGCTCTTTTATCTGGAGCGCCTCGGCGGAATTGACGAAGACGCTGGGGAACTTTCCGAACTCCACCGCGAGATCGTGTCGCACGTAGCCGAGGCGCTCGCCCGCGACCAGGAAGGGCTTGAACCGCTTCAGGCTGTAGCGGTGACAGGCTTCGATGCGTTCCAGCAGGCTCATTTTATTGGATCCAGGGGATCGGCCGGCGCAGCTCGGCGATCAGTTCGAGGAAATCCGGGTCGGTCGGTCCGACGAAGCCATGCCGGATCAGGAAGTCGATCAGCACCACGGCGACGTCATAAGAGAAATCATCCGCCGATTTCAGGCGATCGATCACCTCGCTGACCGGGACCAGCAGGAACTCGGAAACCTCGCCGTCGGTGTTCTGCGGCCGGAAGCTTTCCGGCAGATCGATATCGTAGTTGAACTGCAGCCCGACCCG
>Ga0268265_10003437_pt1 | contig 11392 bp, 10 predicted proteins | sample KBSSwiS52_FD_190355 | JGI IMG/M metagenome (GOLD analysis project Ga0268265, IMG submission 190355) | Switchgrass rhizosphere microbial communities from Kellogg Biological Station, Michigan, USA - KBS Switchgrass S5-2 (SPAdes) (version 2) | ecosystem: Host-associated > Plants > Roots >...
CTCGATCGACCCCGACGGCGCCGGCCGCAAGGCCTTCGCCCACATGCTGCACGAAACGGCGATGACGCTGGCGTTCGGCGACGCCTTCGTGTTCCTGGCTTGTGGATGCGTGGCGGCCGCCGTGCTGGCGGCGATCGCGAAGCCGGCGAAGGGACGACGGTGATGGTGCGATGGCGAGGCCTTCTGGCGATCGTGGCCCTGGGCGCGGCGGCGGCCACGGGCGCGCGGGCCGCCGACGAGCCGGCGCCCAGCTGGGGCGTCAGCTCGGACATGCGATCCGTCCTGCGCGGCGAGGGTGAAGGCCCCACGGCCCCGGCGCCGAGCACCTCCGCGCCCAGGGTCCCGCTCGACCCGGGCCTGCTGGAGCGCGTCCGCGCGGTCGTCATCGAGCGCCTGGCGGCCGATCCCGCCAGGGTGACCCCCGAGGCCCGCCTCGCCGAGGACCTGGGCGCCGACACCCTGGGCCGGGTGGACCTGATCGTGGGCCTCGAAGAGGTGTTCGGGGTGAGGATCCCCGAGGCCGCCTGGGCGCAGATGGCGACCGTCGCCGACGTGGCGGCGGTGGTCCAGGCGCAGCTGGGGACGGCCGGCCGGTAGCGCGCGGACTGCGGCCGGCGTCTACGGCGGCGTCGCCCCGAACTGGCGGGGGTTCTTCAGGCCCTTGGCGCGCCGTTCCGCCGCGGTGGGATCGAGCCCGGCGAGGAACGTCCACGCCTCCCGGGTCCATCGCGCGTCGGCCAGGGCGTGGTGGCGCGCGCCCGACTGGTGCGGCAACGCCGGATCGCCCAGCTCGATGGCCCACTGCTTGATGTCCATGCAGAGCTGGGGGAAGTGGAACGGCAGCTCCGTCATGCCCCCGAACAACCAGCTGAACGCCACCCAGTCGTAGGCGGGGAAATATCCCCAGAACACCGGCTCATGGTCGTGTTCGGTGAAGCGGCGCACAGCATTGCCGATGACTTCCTGGATCATGCCCTGGCCGTCGAGCTGCGGCCGCACGTTTTGCAGCGTCCAGTCACTGGCCTTCGACCAGTCGACTTCGGAGCTCTCGGCGTAGAACTCGCGACCGTCCTCCGCCACGATGCCGATGCTGATCAGGTCGATGGTGCAGGGCCGCTCGATGAACTCGGTGTCCAGCCAATATTTCACCGGCGATCTCCTTCGCCGCGGCTCAGGCTTCGGGGAGAATGTTGGCGTTGACCCTGAACAGATTGCCAGGGTCGTACCGTTTCTTGAGCTGCCGCAGCCGGGGATGGTTTTCCCCGTAGGAGGCGCGGACCTTCTCCGGCTGGTCGTCGGCCGCGAGGTGATTGACGTAGGCGCTGCCTCGCAGGTGGGGTTCCAACCGGCCCCAGAGCGCGCGCACCCAGGCGATGTGTCCGGCGCTCTCCGCCCCGTCCGTCCAGGCGCCGATGACATCGAAGTCCCACTGTGGGCGGCGGGCGGCGAAGGCGGTCTCGCCGGCCGGCACGCGGGTGATGGCGCCGTGCACGTACATCATCAGAAGCGCGTTGAGCGGGGAGCTGAAACGCGAGGCGGCCTCCACCAGGAGGTCGATCAGCTCATCCGACAGCTGCTCGGTGAAAGCGGCGCGCCAGTAGCGGTGCAGGCCGTGGGTGGCGTTCGGATCGTCGATCAGCAACTGGCGCGCGCCGTAGGACATCGGTCCTACCAGGTCGGCCATCGGACGCCCGAACCGCCGGGCCGGGGCGAGGATCTGCTCCCCGGCCGCGAGCGGCCCGTTGTAGCCCAGCAGCAGCGCCAGCACCGGGACTTCGTCGGGTGAGGTCAACAGCACCGCATAGGCCTCCGCCTCGTCCGGAAGCGTGGCGCAGAAGCCGCGATAGAAGCGCAGCACCTCCGCCGCCTGGTCGAGCGGATAGAGCACCAGCCCGCCCAGCACCTGCTCCACCGGATGCAGCCGGAACTCGAACGCGGTGACGACGCCGAAATTGCCCCCTCCGCCCCGGAGCGCCCAGAAAAGGTCGGGGTTCTCGGTGGCGTCGGCCTTCCGCAGTTCGCCGTCGGCCGTGACCACCTCAGCCGAGATCAGGTTGTCGACGCTGGCCCCGTGCTTGCCCATCAGCCAGCCCAGGCCGCCGCCCAGGGTCAGCCCGCCGACCCCGGTGTTGGATACGGTGCCGCCGGTGGTCGCCAGACCGTGCGCCTGGGTCGCCGCGTCGAGCTCACGCCAGAGCACGCCGCCCTCGACCCGGGCCGTGCGCCTGTCCGGATCGACTGTGATCGCCTTCATCAGGCTCAGGTCGATGACCATGCCGGAGTCGTTCACGCCATAGCCCGGCGCGCTGTGGCCCCCGCCACGCACGGACAGCAGCAGGCCGTGGGTGCGGGCGAAATCGACGCAGGTCTGGACATCGCCGACGCTGGCGCATCGGGCGATCAGGGCCGGCTTGCGGTCGACGTTGCCGTTCCAGACCCGGCGTGCGTCCTCGTAGTCCGCGTCCCCCTGGAGGAGGACGGCGCCCTGCAGTTGCTCGCGCAGCCCGGTGATCTGTGCGGCGCTGAGATCGATCCGGCTTCCGCCGAACGTGAGGGTGTCGACCATTTCGATTTCCCCGCTGTCTGACCCGGTGACGATCGCTCGGCTCGCGTGCCGAGGAGCGCTTCGCCGGCAGGTTCGAATCCGTCACATTGGGCCCGGACTGAGGTCGGCGACTGGCCCCGGTCGCCAGACGCAGCTTGCCGAAGCTGCGGCAGGGAAATCAAGCGCCGACCGGCCCAAGGGGCTAATGTGGAAACGTTCGGGAGGAACGTCATGAAAATCTGGGGCTCCAAGGCGCAAGGCAATCCAGTGCGGGTGGCCATCTTCCTGGCCGAAAAGGGTCTGGAGATCCCGTTCGAGCCCGTGGACCTGATGCAGGGCGCCCACCGCGAACCCGGCTTCCGGGCCAAGAACCCGGTCGGCCTGGTCCCGGTCCTGGAGCTGGACGATGGGACCTGCATCTCCGAGACGATCGCCATCTGCCGGTACTTCGAACGGCTGCACCCGGAGCCCCCGCTGATGGGCGAAGGTCCCCTGGACGAGGCGATCGTGGAGATGTGGCAGCGCCGGGTGGAGTTCCAGCTGTACGGCGCCGCGCGCGAGGTGTTCCGCCACTCGGTACCGTTCGCAAAGGCGCTCGAGCCGGTCCAGATCGCCGCCTGGGCCGAGCTGAACCGCCCCCGGGTCTCCGCGGCGCTGGAGATGCTGGAAGCCCAGCTCAAGACCGAACCCTTCATCGCCGGCGCCCGGTTCACCGTCGCGGACATCACCGCCGTCTTCGCCGTCCAGATGCTGCGACACATCCAGGTCTCGATCCCGCAGGACAGCACCGCCCTGCACCGCTGGCGCGAAGCGGTGTGGTCGCGGCCCAGCGTCGTCTCGGTGCTCGGGGCGCCGAAGCCGTGAACACGAGATCGGACCGGTAGGGCGGCCTACCGCAACCCCAACACCCGCCCCGCCACGTCCCCCAGCATCCCCACCCGCTCCTCGTCCGACAGCCCCGGGGTCGCCAGGATGTGGCCCACCGGATCGTCCACCCATGGGTAGGGGTGGTCCGTGCCCATCATGATCCGGTCGGCGCCCACTTCCGCCGCCAGGTGGCGCAGGGCTTCCGGGGTGAACACCAGGCTGTCGTAGTAGAGGTCGCGCAGATAGGCGGTGGGGGCCTTCTTCAGCGCGACCGTGGAGGTGGCCGGGAAGGTCCTGATCCCGGCGTCGGAACGGCCGGCGTAGGACGGCAGGTAGCCGCCGCCGTGGGCCGCGCAGATCTTCAGGCCCGGGAAGCGGTCGAGGACGCCTTCGAAGATCAGGTGCGACAGGGCGATGGTGGTCTCCAGCGGATTGCCGATGACGTTGCCCAGGCCGCCGCTGCCGCCCAGGCGCGAGGCGGTCTCGGGCGAGCCTTGCGGGTGGATGAAGATCAGGGCGCCCAGCTCTTCGGCCTTGGCCCAGAAGGGGTGGAAGCAGGCGTCGGCGAGCTCGCGGCCCTCGACGCTGCCGCCCACCAGGGCGCCGCGCAGGCCGAGCTTGCGGACCGCGTGGTCGAGCTGGCGCGCGGCCTGCTCCGGGTGCTGCAGGGCCACCGTCCCCAGGGCGGCGAAGCGGTCCGGATGGCGCGCCGTCACCTCGGCGAGGGCCTCGTTCTGCAAGGCGATCACCTGGTCGGCCAGGTCGGGGTCGGCCCGGTGCCAGAACGGATTGACGCTGAGCACCTGCATGTCGACGCCCTGGGCGTCCATCACCGCCAGCCGGCCCGCCAGGCTGTCCTCGGTGGCCAGCGCCGCCTCGGCGAGATCGGCGGGGTGGCTGTGCCCGGGGAAGGCCAGGCCCATCAGCGCCATGGCCTGCGGGAACACGCAATGGGCGTGGACGTCGACGGTGCGGATCTTCCGCCCGTCCAGGCGCACCTCGCGGCGGGCGGGGTGCTGGCCCGGTGCGGAAGCCGAGGGCTGGCCGCCGTCGCAGGCGACGAATTCGATTGCGGTCATCGGCATGAATCCCGTGGGGACAGGCGGTCCCGATCGCGTACATTCGGGACGACAACGGCAGGATCGTCGAGGGCCTTCTCGCGAGGACCTGGCCGGCGGCGGGAGGCGACATGGGCCTACTCGAAGGCAAGGTGGTGCTGGTCACCGGCGCCAGCATGGGGATCGGCGCGGCCACCGCGATCGCCTGCGCCCAGGAGGGGGCGAACGTCGTCACCTGCGCCCGCAGCGAGGCCAGGAGCCAGGCGGTGATCGAGCAGATCCGGGCGGCCGGGGGGACCGCGCGGTTCATCCGGGCCGACATCTCCGACGACGCCAGCCTCGACGCCCTGTTCGCGCAGATCATGGCCGTCCACGGGCGGCTGGACGGCGCCGTCAACAATGCGGCGATGGAGGTCCCGCTGGCCTCGACGCCGGACGTGACCATGAGCGACTTCGACGCCCTGATGGGGACGAACCTGCGGGGCACCTTCTATTGCCTGCGCGAAGAGCTGCGGATCATGCGCGGGCAGAAGTCCGGCTCGGTGGTGAACATCACCTCGGTGGCCGGCGTCGACGGGATCGACAAGAACGTCGTCTACTGCGCCAGCAAGCACGCCGTGGTCGGCATGACCAAGGCCGCGGCGCTGGACATGGGCAAGTACGGGGTGCGGGTGAACAGCCTGGCCCCGGGCGCCACCCGCACCGAGATGATGGAGGAGCACCTGGCGCAGTTCCCGGACGCCATGGAGATCCTGTTCAAGAAGATCCCGCTGGCCCGCGTCGCCAGCACCGGGGAGATGGCCCAGTCGATCATCTGGCTGCTGTCCGACCGGTCGAGCTACATAACCGGCCAGACGATCCTGGTGGACGGCGGCATGATGGCCGGCCGCATGTACATCTGAGCGAGGGCGACCACGAATGACCAGCACCACGATTCCGCAGCGCCCGATGTTCTCGCTGGAGGGCAAGGCCGTGGTGGTCACCGGCGGCGGGCGCGGCATCGGCCGGGGGATCAGCCTGGCGATGGCGCAGGCCGGCGCCGATGTGGTGCTGACCGGCCGCACGCCCGAGACGCTGGAGGCGGTCGCCGGGCAGATCCGGGCGATGGGCCGCCGGGCGGTCCCGATCGCCTCGGACATCACGAAACCGGCGGACATCGACCGGATCACACGGACCGCCCTGGCCGAGTTCGGCTACATCCACGGCTGGGTGAACAACGCCGGCAGCGCCAATTCCAGCGACGTGGGCCCCCTGCTCGACATGCGCGAGGACCAGTGGGACGCGGTGGTCGACCTGAACCTGAAGTGGACCTTCTTCGCCATGCAGGCGGCGGCCCGGGCGATGACCAGGGGTGGCTCGATCGTCAACATCTCGTCGCGCAGCGGCTCGCAGCCGTGCCCGATGACCGGCCAATACGGGGCCGCCAAGGCCGGGGTGGAGAACCTGACCGCCACCGCCGCCGTCGAGTGGGGGCACCTGGGAATCCGCGTCAACGCCATCGCGCCGGGGGTGATCCCCGTCGAGACCAGCAAGTCGATGACCAGCGAGAGCCGGCGCCGGCGCCAGGTGGAGACCGTGCCCCTGCAGCGGCTGGGACGGATTGAGGACGTGGGGCCGCTGGCGGTCTATTTCGTCGCCGACGAGTCGTCCTGGACCTCCGGGACGGTGGTGCAGGTGACCGGCGGCAGCCGCATCCCGGTGGGCCTGCTCACCTATCTGCACAAGGTGAACCGGGACGTGCCGGTCTGACCGCGATTACCGCGTCGGGTCCTCGCCCACCTGCACCAGCATCTTGCCGAAGTTGCCGCCGCGCATCATTTCGGCGAAGGCCGCCGGGACGGTCTCGATCCCCTGGCGGATGTCCTCGCGGTACTTGACCTTTCCCTTGGCGGCCCAGGCCGCCATCTCGCGCAGGAAACGGGCCTGGTGGTCGGCCACGAAGTCGCCGACGAACAGGTCGTGCACCTTCACGTCGCGCTGCCGGAACACCGACTTGCCGCGCCGCATGAGGGCGGCCTTGCCGTCGACCTCCGCATCCTCGTGGAACTGGGCGATGACGCCGCACAGGATCAGGCGGGCCGTGGGGTTGAGCAGCGGCAGCACCGCTTCGAACACCGCGCCGCCGACGTTCTCGAAATAGACGTCGACGCCCCCCGGGCAGACCGCCCGCAGGTCGGCCGGCAGCGTCGGGCTGAGGTGGGAGACGCAGGCGTCGAAGCCCAGCTCTTTGGTGACGAATCGGCGCTTCTCCTCCCGGCCGGCGATCCCCACCACCTGGGCGCCGCGGATGCGGGCGAGCTGGCCGGCGATCTGGCCCACGCCGCCCGACGCGGCCGAGACCACCACCGTCTCGCCGCGCTGGGGGTCGCCCAGCAGCAGCATGCCGGCGTAGGCCGTCAGGCCCAGCATGCCCAGCAAGCCCACGGCCCACGAAATCGGCCCCAGCGCCGGGTCGAGCTTGCGCGGGATCATGTAGGCGGGGCGTTCGATCCCCTCCCCCATCAGGCCATAGGTGCGCCAGCCGTTGACGTTGAAGACGAAGTCGCCGGCTGCGAAGCCCTCCATCCGGCTCTCCACCACCTGGGAGACGGTGCGGGCGTGGCAGACGGCGCCGGGCTTTTCGATCCCGCGCTTGCGATAGCCCCACTGGTAGGGATCCAGGGAGATGTAGATGGTCCGCGTGAGCGCCTGGCCCGGCGCGGGCGTCGGAATAGGGCCTTCGTGCAGCTCGAAGTCGCCGGGTTCGGGCAGGCCGCCCAGCGGGTGGTCGGCGAGGGTCCAGTAGCGGTCCATGGGCGGCTCCAGCGTGTGGGGATGCTTTAGGACGCCGACGGCGGGAATTCCATCGGCGCCCGGCCACGGCCCCGCTTCACGAGCCCCGGGAGTTGGGCGATAGTCCCGCCGGGGGACGAAGCCTTTGTTCGCGAAATTCCTGGCCGAGCTGAAACGGCGACACGTCATCCGGGTGGCGGGGATCTACACCGTCGCCGCCTGGGGCGCGTTCCAGGTGGCGAACACCATCTTCCAGACCCTGGACTTCCCCAAGTGGACCTCGACGCTGGCGCTGGCCGTGGCCGTGCTGGGCCTGCCGGTGGTGCTGGTCGTGGCGTGGATCTTCGAGCGCACGCCGTCGGGTGAGATCGTGGCGACGCCGGACGCGCCGGAGGGCGCTGCGGGGCCGCGACTGAGCCGCACGGACGTATTGATCCTTTCCGCCATGGTGCTGGTGGCGGGGCTGGTGGGCGCGCAGGTGGGCGGGCTGATCGGCGGCGGCAAGGCCCCGCTGCCCGGCCTGGGCGCGCCCGACAGGTCGGTGGCGGTGCTGCCCTTCGTGGTCTTCACCTCGGCCAAGGACGCCGAGTATTTCGCCGACGGGTTGACCGAGGAGGTGATCAACAGCCTGGCGCAGGCGCCGGACCTGAAGGTCGCGGGGCGCACCTCGGTCTTCTACTTCAAGGGCAAGAACGAAGACCTGCGCGAGGTCGGCAAGAAATTGGGCGTGGCCCATGTGGTTGAGGGCAGCGTGCGCCAGGAGGGCGACCGGCTGCGGGTGACGGCGCAGCTGGTGAGCGTCAAGGACGGCTTCCACCTGTGGTCGAACACCTACGACCGGACCATGGACGACGCCTTCGCCATCCAGACCGAGATCGGCGAGGCCGTGGCCGGGGCGCTGAAGTCCAAGCTCGACCTGAAGGCGGCGCCCGCCGATCAGAGACCCGACCCGGCCGCCTACCAGCTGGAGATCACCTCGCGCGCGCACCTGCGGCGGCGCGGGCTGGAGGAACTGAAGCTGGCGCGCGCCGGCTTCGAGAAGCTGATCGCCATGCAGCCGGAGAACGCCCACGCCTACGCCGGCTACGCCCAGGCCACCATCACCCTGGCGCAGAACCACCTCGGCATGGACTTCGGCGAGGCCCGGCGGGTGAGCGAGGCGGCCATGGAGAAGGCCATCGCCCTCGACCCCGACGATTCCCAGGTCTGGCTGGCGCGGGCGACCGTCAGCCGGGTGCTGGCCATCCGGGTGGGCGGACCGCAGTATTTCCAGCAGCTCGACGAGGCCCTGGCCAGGGCGGTCAAGCTGAACCCGCGCAACAGCGAGGCCCTGACCCTGCTGGCCGCCCGGCAGGCGGACCTGGGGGATGCGGCGCTGGCGGAGGCGACGGCGCGCCGGGCGGTGGCGGTCGACCCCTTGAGCCGCTCGGCGCTGATGGCGCTGAGCAAGGCGCTGATGCGCACCGGCAAGCTGCAGGAGGCCGAGCAGAAATACCGCTCGGTCACGGAGATCTATCCGGACTTCGCCGAGGCCAAGTACGCCCTGGCCATGGTGCTGGTGGAACAGGGCCGGCTGGACAAGGCCGAGCCGTGGCTGCGCGAGGTGGCCGCCGCCGGCGAGGACCCGTTCGTCGCGTTCCAGGCGGCCTGGGTCTACATCAACCTCGGCCTCCCCGACGACGCGCACAAGGTGACCGTGGCGATCAAGGCCTCGCCGGGCAAGGAGCTGGGCGAGGCCGGCGAGTTCGCGGTGCGCGGCGACTGGGCGGGCATGCTGGCCTACGGCGAGGCGCAGGCGGCCAGGAGCAAGGAGCCGTTCTGGCCGACGGTGAAGTTCCAGGCCGCCTACATGCTGGGCCGCTATGACCAGGCGCTGGCGGCGCTGCGCGAGGTGCGGCCGGACCTGCTCTCGGGCGATCCGGGGGTCTCGGTGCTGGACCTCGGCATGCCGGTCGCCGTGTCGCACATCCTGCGCGCCACCGGGGAGACGGCCCAGGCCGACCGGCTGATGGACAAGATCCTGGCGGCGACCGCGCCGGTCGCGGGGCAGCGCACCGTCAACGACTGGCGCATGGCGCGCACCCGCGTGTTCGCCGAGCGCGGCCAGGTGGAGGCGTCGCTGGCCGAGCTCGAGGCGGCGGAGAAGGCGGGCTGGCGCACGCCGTTCACCCTGGACTCGGTCTGGCTGGACCAGGACCCGACCATGGCCAGCGTGCGTGGCCACCCTCGTTTCAAGGCGGTGATGGCCCGGGTGCGCCAGGACCTGGCGACCCAGCGGGCGGCGGTGCTGGCGGGGCGGAAGTAGCCGCCGCCGCGGCCGTCACCGCGGGGTCCGGGACCACAGGCTCACTTCGCCTTCGCCCGCCAGGCCTTCAGGGCGCCCAGCGTCTCGTCCACATGCTGATGCGGGTCGGCGGCGTCATAGGCGTGCAGCACCTCGCCCGAAGGCGCGACCACATAGGAGGTGCGGCCGGAGATCTCCTTCGGCAGGGTCACGCCGGCCGGCAGCCTGGAGGGGTCGATGGTCCGCTGGGTGTCGTACGACTTGGCGATCTTCGCGCCGGGGTCGGCGAGCAGCGGGAACTTGCCGGCGCAATACTGGGTGTCCTTGGAATATTCGGCCAGCTTGTCGGCGTTGCCGGCCGTGACGCCGATCAGGGTGGCGTTCTCGGCCTTGAACTTGTCGCTGGCCTCCGAGAACATGTGGGTCTCGATGTTGCAGCCGCCGGTGTAGGCCGCCGGGAAGAAGTACATCACCACCGGGCCCTTCTTCAGCGCGTCGGAGAGCCTGAAGCTGAAGGGCTGGCCGGCCAGGTAGCCCCGGGCCGAAAAGTCCGGCGCCCTGGCCCCCGGTTTCAGGTCGGCGAGCGCCGGCGTGGCGAGCGCGGCCAGGGCGGCGGCCAGGATGATCTTGCGGTTCATGGCGGGTCCTCCTCCGAGGATTTCACGCGACCTTACTGGCTGGATCAGGGTTCGCCAACAGAACGTCCGGGCGCGCCGAAGCGTCGCGCGCCCACCCGTTTGTTCCCCGTCCGTTCCCGTGTTATCCCTGACTCGCGACCCCTACATTATCGGATTGGGACCCGGCGTGGCCGGGCGGACGTTCCGGGACAGCATGGCCGACCAGCAGAACTACATCCGCGTGCGCGGCGCGCGCGAGCACAATCTGAAGAACGTCAACGTGGACATCCCGCGCGGCGAACTGGTGGTGCTCACCGGCCTGTCGGGCTCCGGCAAGAGCTCGCTGGCGTTCGACACCATCTACGCCGAGGGCCAGCGCCGCTATGTGGAGAGCCTGTCGGCCTACGCGCGCCAGTTCCTGGAGCTGATGAGCAAGCCGGACGTCGACCTGATCGAGGGCCTGTCGCCGGCCATCTCCATCGAGCAGAAGACCACCAGCCGCAACCCGCGCTCCACCGTCGGCACCGTCACCGAGATCCACGACTACATGCGCCTGCTGTGGGCGCGGGTGGGCGTGCCCTACTCCCCCGCCACCGGCCTGCCGATCGAGAGCCAGACGGTCAGCCAGATGGTGGACAAGCTGGCCGCCCTGCCGGAGGGCGAGCGGCTGTACCTGCTGGCGCCGGTCGTCAGGGGCCGCAAGGGCGAATACAGGAAGGAGATCGCCGGCTGGCAGAAGCAGGGCTTCCAGCGGCTGAAGATCGACGGCGAGTTCTTCCCCATCGAGGACGCCCCGGCGCTGGAAAAGAACAACAAGCACGACATCGACATCGTGGTGGACCGCCTGGTCACCAAGGCCGGGCTGGAGAGCCGCTACGCCGACAGCCTCGAGACCGCCCTGAAGCTCGCCGAGGGCGTGGCGTTCGCCGAATGGGCCGACGTGAAGGAGGGCGAGACGGAGGCGCGCCGGCTGATCTTCTCGGAGAAGTTCGCCTGCCCGGTCTCCGGCTTCACGATCAGCGAGATCGAGCCGCGGCTGTTCTCGTTCAACAACCCCTACGGCGCCTGTCCAGTGTGCGACGGCCTGGGGGCGAAGCTGTCGTTCGACGCGGCCCGGGTGATTCCGGACACCGACAAGACCCTGCACAAGGGCGCGGTGGCGCCCTGGGCCAGGGGCCCCTCCCCGCTCTACACCCAGACCTTGCAGGCGCTGGCGCGCCACTACGGCTTCTCCATGGACAAGCCCTGG
>Ga0268265_10003438_pt1 | contig 11390 bp, 11 predicted proteins | sample KBSSwiS52_FD_190355 | JGI IMG/M metagenome (GOLD analysis project Ga0268265, IMG submission 190355) | Switchgrass rhizosphere microbial communities from Kellogg Biological Station, Michigan, USA - KBS Switchgrass S5-2 (SPAdes) (version 2) | ecosystem: Host-associated > Plants > Roots >...
GATCGAGCTTCACCGCTACGGACCACGCCCGCCGCGTCGATGCCCTGCTGTTCGCCAAGAACCCCGACGACGCCGCGCGTTATTATTCGCTCACCAGCACGGATCGGCGCGCCGCCTTCGCCGCCAGGATCGCGATGCAGCGCAATGGAGCGGACGCAGAGAGCCTTTACCAGTCGGTCATCGGCCAGGTGACCAGCGACGCCGGGCTGATGATGGACCGCGCGCGCTACCTTCGGGCCAACAATTACGTCCAATCCGCCCGCGACCTCGCCGCCCGCGCCCACAATTTCACGTACCAGGCGGCCGACCCCGAGCGCTTCTATGACATGCTGTTGATCCTCGCCAACGAGGCGGCGCAGGACCGGCAATGGGAAACCGCCTTCAACATCGGCCGCCGCCTCAGCGACGCGCTGCCGCCGGGCACCGACATCAGCCAGCAGCCGATCGCCATCCGCGACGATTACACCAGCCTGACCTGGCTCGCCGGGACCATCGCGCTTGACCGGCTCAACCGTCCGGCCAGCGCGGTCGCGATGTTCGACGCTTATGCGCGCGGCGGCCGCTCGCTCCAGGTCCAGACCAAGGGCTATTATTGGGCCGGACGCGCGTCATTGGCCGCCGGGCAGGTTGCGCAGGCAAATTCCTATTTCCAGCGTGCGGCGGCCTACCCAGAACTGTTCTACGGCCAGCTAGCGCTTGAGCGGCTCGGCCGCTCGGTGTCGCCACCGTCGGCCTCGCCCTATGCCGCGAGCGCCGCGCAGCGGACCGCTTTCTCAGGCAACCGCCTGGTCCAGGCAGTGCGGATGCTCCAGCAGGCCGGCAATAGCGACGAGCGGACCAAGTTCGTCCGCGCGCTGTCCGAATCGCTCACCAATGACGCCGACCGCGGGCTTGCGGTCGAGCTCGGCCAGCAGATCGGCCGCCAGGATCTCGCGGTGTGGGTCGCCCGCTCGGCGCGGGTCCGCGGGTCGATGTTCTACGTTCGCCAGGCCTATCCGTCTTTGAACTCCTCGGTCTCGGGCAACGTGTGGTCGGTGGCCCACGGCATCACCCGCCAGGAAAGCTCGTTCGATCCCTATGTCGTCAGCCATGCCGGGGCGCGCGGGCTGATGCAGCTGATGACCCCGACGGCGCGCGAGCAAGCCGGCAAGATGGGCGTCGGCTATGACGGCTACCGACTGATCAGCGACCCCAGCTACAATGTCATGCTCGGCTCGGCCTACTTCCAGCGGCTGCTCAACAATTGGGATGGCAGCGTCCCGCTCGCCGTGGCGTCGTACAACGCCGGCAGCGGTAATGTCCGCAAGTGGATCAATCGCTATGGCGATCCGCGCGGTCAGGTCGACATGCTCAAGTGGATCGAGGCGATCCCGTTCGTCGAAACGCGCGCCTATGTGCAGCGGGTGATCGAGAACAGCGTCGTCTATGATTCGATGCGCGGCACGTCGCAGCAACAATCGGCGCTGCACGTCTCGCGCTATCTCGGAAAGACCCGCCCGGCCTGATACGCCGTTCGCGTGTCAGACAAACCGCGCTTCATCACCCCCGAAGGATTCGCGCGCATCCGCGCCGAATATGAGGAATTGTTCGGGGTCGAGCGGCCGAAAATGGTCGAGGTCGTGTCCTGGGCCGCGTCGCTCGGCGACCGCTCGGAGAATGCCGATTACCTCTACGGCAAGAAGCGCCTGCGCGAGATCGACCGGCGGCTCGGGTACCTCGCGAAAATCATGAAGGCGGCCAAGGTCGTCGAGCCAGCGAAACAGGAAGACCAAAGCCAGGTTAGATTCGGAGCGACGGTCGAAATTGCCGACGAGGATGACAACCGCCGAACCCTGACCATTGTCGGCGACGATGAAACCGATGCCACGGCTGGGCGGATCGGGTGGAGCGCGCCGCTGGCGCGGGCGCTGATCGGCGCGAAAGTCGGCGACGAACGGATCGTCCGCCTGCCCGCCGGCGAGAAAAGCTACGAGGTGATGGCGATCCGCTACCCGGAGGCGAATTAAGCGGCGCGGTTGGGCGATCCGACCAGCTGCGGCGGCTCGGCGGGCATCGCCTCGGCCCAGGCATCGGCGACCGCAGACAGCGCCGCGACCATAGCCGCCTGCTCATCATCGCCGTTGATCATCCGCCACGGCGACCAGCGCGTGTCGGAATTGGCGCGGAGGTCCTTCAAGGCCTTGGCATAGCCGGGATCGCTGACGCTGATCCCCTCTTCCTTGGCGGCCAGGCGGCGCCAGGGATTCGAGGCCAGTTCGCGCAGCCGGCGCTCCTGCACCTCGGCGCTGACGTCGAAATAGAGTTTGACGATCAGTGTGCCGTAATCGCGCTGCTGCGCCTCGAATTCGTTGATCTCGTCGAACGCGCGGGCGATCGCTTTTTCCTCGATCCGGCCGAGCAAGTGGTCGTCGAGCACCCGTCGGTACCAGCTGCGGAAGAAGATCGTGGTGTCGCCGGCGCCCGGCAATTGGCGCCAAAAGCGCGCCAGCCAATGGCCTTCGGCTGCTTCGCGCCGATCGTGGCGGGTGCTGCGAACCGCACAATGGCAAGGGTCGAACGCGGCCGCGAGCTGCTTCAGCGCGGCCTTCTTGCCGGCCCCCGGCGGGCCTTCGAACAGGATGATCGCCCGGCGGCCATGCGCGATCTGGGGCAGCTGCAACTCGCCCAATTGCTCGCGCAACAGCGCCAGCGCTGCGTCATGATCCGCGAATGGTCGTTCGATCGGCACGGTGCGGACTTATAGCCTCGCCTGAAGCGCGGCAATCAACCGAAACGGATGATTACGATTTTGGGACACTCGGGCCGTCGACAACGAGCTTGATGCTGAGCTCCTTGAGCTGCTTGTCCATGACCGCCGCCGGGGCGTTCATCATCAGATCCTCGGCCTTCTGGTTCATCGGGAAGAGGATGACTTCGCGGATGTTGGGCTCGTCGGCGAGCAGCATGACGATGCGGTCGATGCCCGGGGCCGATCCGCCGTGGGGCGGCGCGCCGAACTTGAAGGCGTTGATCATGCCCGAGAAATTCTCGTCGACCTCGGCCTTGGTGTAGCCGGCGATTTCGAACGCCTTGTACATGATGTCGGGGCGGTGGTTACGGATCGCACCCGAGCTCAGCTCCACGCCGTTGCAGACGATGTCATATTGCCAGGCGAGAATGTCGAGCGGGTCCTTGGTCTCGAGCGCTTCCAATTCGCCTTGCGGCATCGAGAACGGATTGTGCGAGAAGTCGATCTTCTGCTGCTCTTCGTTGAACTCGAACATCGGGAAATCGACGATCCAGCAGAATTTGAACGCGCCCTGCTCGATCAGCTCGAGCTGTTCGGCGACACGGGTCCGCGCCGCACCGGCGAGCTTGGCCGCGTCGGCTTCCTTGCCGGCGGCGAAGAAGATGCCGTCGTCCGGGCCGAGACCCATGCCGTCGGCGAGGCGGTTCATCCCCTCCTCGCCATGGTTCTTGGCGATCGGGCCACCCCATTCGCCGCCCTTGCGGGTCGCGTAGCCGAGGCCGGCGAAGCCCTCGCCCCGCGCCCATTCGTTCATGTCGTCGAAGAATTTGCGGCTCTTCTCGGCAGTGCCCGGAGCCGGGACGGCGCGGACCACCCCGCCCTTTTCGACGATGCCCGCGAACAAGCCGAAGCCCGAGCCGTTGAATTGTTCACCGACGTCGCTGATCAGCAACGGATTCCTGAGGTCCGGCTTGTCGCTGCCGTATTTGAGCAGCGCTTCCTTGTACGGAATGCGCGGATATTCGCCGCCCGGCGTGACGCTCTTGCCGTCGGCGAATTCCTCGAACACGCCCGACAGCACCGGCTCGATCGCCGCGAACACGTCATCCTGGGTGACGAAGCTCATCTCGAAATCGAGCTGGTAGAATTCGCCGGGTGAGCGGTCGGCGCGGGCGTCCTCGTCGCGGAAGCACGGCGCGATCTGAAAATAGCGGTCGAAGCCGGCGACCATGATCAACTGCTTGAACATCTGCGGCGCCTGCGGGAGCGCGTAGAATTTGCCCGGATGGACCCGGCTGGGCACGAGGTAGTCGCGCGCACCCTCGGGCGACGAGGCGGTCAGGATCGGCGTCTGGAACTCGGTGAAGCCCTGGTCGATCATCCGCCGGCGGATCGAACTGATGACCGACGAGCGCAGCAGGATGTTACGGTGGATCTGTTCGCGGCGGAGGTCGAGGTAGCGGTATTTGAGGCGGATTTCCTCGGGGTATTCCTGCTCGCCGAACACCGGCAGCGGCAGCTCGTTCGCCGCGGACTGCACCGCGACGTCGCCCGCGCGAATCTCGATTTCGCCGGTCGCAAGGCTCGGGTTCACGGTTTCCGCCGAGCGGGCGACGACTTCGCCGGTGACGGTGACGACCGATTCGACCCGCGCCCGGTCGAGCGTCTTGAACGCCGGTGATTCGGTGTCCGTAACGATCTGGGTGATGCCGTAATGATCGCGCAGGTCGACGAACAGCAATTGGCCGTGGTCGCGCTTGCGATGAATCCAGCCCGACAGGCGGACGGTTTCGCCAACATTGGCGGCGCGCAGCTCGGTGCAATTATGGGTGCGATAGACGTGCATGTGGAACCGGTTGCTCGCTAGGCCAAATTGGGGTGGAAAACGAGCGCCGCGCTTCACTGCCGCAAAGACTTTTGTCAACCCGGCGAGCGGCGGCTATGGCCCGCGCAAGACTCATGCGCATTCACCCCCTGATCACCAAATCCGAGGATCTCAAAGCCCTCGTCGAGCGCCTTTCCGGGCAGCCGTTCATCGCGGTCGACACGGAATTCATGCGCGAAAACACCTATTGGCCCGACCTGTGCCTGATCCAGGTGGCGAGCACCGAGGAAGCCGCGGCGATCGATCCCAAGGCGGATATCGACCTCCAGCCCCTGCTCGACCTGTTCGTGAAGGACCAGGAGGTACTCAAGGTCTTCCACGCCGGCGGTCAGGACCTCGAGATCATCCACAACCTCACCGGCAAGGTGCCGTTTCCGCTGTTCGACACCCAGATCGCCGCCATGGCGCTCGGGCATGGCGAGCAGATCGGTTACTCGAACCTCATCGAATCCCTGCTCGGCCACAGCCTCGACAAGGGCGCGCGCTTCACCGACTGGGGCCGCCGGCCGCTGGACAAGCGCCAGATCGATTATGCGATCGCCGACGTCACCCATCTGGCGACGATTTTTCCGCGCATGGTCGAGAAATTGAAGAAAACCGGCCGCGGCGCCTGGCTCGACGAGGAAATGGCCCGGCTGGCCGATCCGTCGAGCTTCGCCTTCGCTCCCGAGGATGCGTGGAAGCGGCTGAAGCTGCCGAGCCGCAATCCGGCGGTGCTCGGGCGCCTGCGCGCGCTGGCCGGGTGGCGCGAGACCGAAGCGCGGTCGAAGAACCTGCCGCGCGGCCGGATCATCAAGGACGACACGCTGACCGAAATCGTGCTCCATCCGCCCAAGTCGCAGGATGATCTGGGGTCGATCCGCGGCCTTTCGGCCGGGTGGCGCAACAATGACATCGGCGCCCGCCTGATGAGCGCGCTGGGTGCCGCCAAACCGCTGGAGCATGATCAATTGCCCGACCGCGAACCCAAACGTCCGGGCCTGACCAAGGACGGGGCGTTGGTCAGCGACCTGTTGAAATTGCTGCTCAAGATCCGCTCGAAGGAAGCCGGAGTCGCGGCCCGGCTGATTGCCCGCTCGGACGAGCTCGAGGCGTTGGCCGCGGGCGTCCGCAAGAACCTCAAGATCCTGTCAGGCTGGCGCTTCGACGAATTCGGCAAGGACGCGCTCGACCTGGTCGAAGGCCGCCTTGCCTTCGCCATCGTCGACGGGAAACTCAAAATGAGCCGCGTCGTTGTGGTCGAGAACGAGGAATCAGTCGATGCGTAAGCTGCTGCTGATTGCGCCGATCGCGCTCGCCGCCTGTGCCACCGCACCGGCCGAAACACCGGCCCGCGAATGCAAGACCGAAGGCACCGATCAGTTCATCGGTCAGCCCGGGACCAGCGAGACCGGCGCGGCGATCCTCGCCGCGACCCATTCGACGACGCTGCGCTGGGCACCTCCGGGCAGCATGATGACGATGGATTTCCGTGCCGACCGGGTGACCGTCACCCTCGACGGCGCCAACAAGGTCACCAAGATCAACTGCGGCTAGGCCGCTTCGCCGATCATCCTGGCGTCGATCAGCGCCCGGCGGATCGTCGGCAGCGACAGTCGCGACCGCTCCCCGATGGCGAACCGGTCGACCGCCTCGACCGCGCGCTCGGCCGTCCAATAATCGCGGTGCAGCCGCTCGGCCATGAAGCGCAGCGCGTCGGCGGGGATATGCAGCCCGCGGTCGGCGAAGAACAATTGAATGAGGCCGAGGAACAATGCGTCATTGGGCAGGCCAATCCGGGTCACCGGGGTCACCGCCAGCCGAGTCTTGAGATCGGGTAGCTGCGGCGCCCAGGCCGGCGGGACCTCGTCGGCGACCATGACCAAGGGCCGGCCCGTGTCCTGGGCCTGGTTCCAGGCGTGGAACAATTCCTCCTCGTCGCGGCGTTCGGCCTCGTCGAACAGTCGCCCGCCGACGCGCTCGACGAAGCTGCGTGCAAGCAACGTCCGACCCGACCGCCGCGGACCGGTCAGGATCGTCGCCTTGACCGGCCACAGGCTCCATTTGCGAAAATGCTCGAACGCCTCCTGATTGGCGTCGGAGACGATGAAACGGACATCGCCCTCGGTCTGCGGCCAGTCGAGCGGGAGCGCGATCTGGTCGGGCCCCTGCTTCATTGCTGTCGCGCCGTGGCCGGTTGCGGCTGCGGCTGCGCCGGCTGGGCCGGTTGTGCCGGCTTGGGCGGAGGCGGTGGCAGCGGTGGCGGCTTGCCCGAAGCCGAGCGGATTTTGACCACCGATCCCGAGGTCTCGACGATCCAGCCCCGCGCCCCTAGCGCCGCGGCCAGCTGGGCGATGCTGCCGCGATAGGCGACCAGCACGTAGCTCGTGCCGGTCGGGTTGATCAGCTGCGGCGTCGCCGAGTCGATCCCGCCGAGCGTGCGCAGATGGGCCATCGCGAAATTGTAGATGTTGACGTCGCCGCCCGAGCTGATCTGGATCTGGAACGGATTGGTCAGGCTGGCCGGCTTTTCCACCTCTTCGACCGGTGCGAGCAGCGGCGGCGGCGCCGGCAGGTTAAGCGACGAATCGCGCGCCAGCCGGCCGGCCGCGAGTGCGGTGGTGAAGACTTCGTCCATCCGCCGCACGCCTTCGGCCATCATCGCCGGGACGCCGTTGCCGTTCTTAGTCGACAGGGTGAAGCCGCCGACGATTTCATTGTCCGGGCCGTGGCGGGCGATGAACCGCGCTTGCGCCGGACCGCCGGGATAAAGTCGATGCAGCTGCACTTCGGCAACGAGGATATCGGCCGCGCCATACAAATCGATGACGTTGCGCCACCAGCCGCGGCCCGGACGAGTCGTCTGGGCGGCGTTGACCAGCATCGGGTCGACCCCGAGGCCGCTGACCCGGACATAGTCGATCGGGCTCTGCGAGGTGCGGAACTGAGCCCAGGAGCGCTGCCACATGTTGCGCAGCTCGACGCTGGTCTCGGTGCCCCCGGTGACGGTGATCGGGATCAGCAGCATCGGTGCCGAACGCCGCACTTCGCCGCCTTCGACTCCAAGGAACGGCGCTGCCCGCGCCCGGTCGAACAATATGCCAAGGTCGGCGATGTAGCGATTGGGCCCGATTTGCTCGGCCTCGACGTTGATCGAGCTGACGATGTCGTCGAGCGTCGAATCCGGCAGGTTCGGGGCCTGGCTGATCGGCGCCTTGTGCATTTTCGCCCACAGCGCCTTGAACCCCTGGCGCTGGGCGATGCGCCAGCCCGAATAGCGCGCCGACATCGCGTCCTTGCCGCCGACATCGACGTGGATGCCGCCGATTTCGAGCGTTCCCGAGCTGTCGAGCGGGAGGATTCCGCGGTCGCCGCTCTCGAGCTGCGAGTAAGCAACGCCGCCAATTCCAAGGGCAACGAGCAGCAGCAGGACGGGAATGAAGAAACGGCGGCGCAGCATTGATGCGGCTTTTGGCGACAACGGCGTGGAAATCCAAGCGGCTTGTCTCTAGTGCCCTCGCGGAAATGAGCGATACACCCCTGACTTATGCCGACGCCGGAGTGTCGATTGCCGCCGGCAACGCGCTGGTGAAGGCCATCGGCCCGCTTGCGCGATCGACTGCGCGGCCCGGCGCGAACGCCGAACTCGGCGGATTCGGCGGCTTTTTCGACCTCAAGGCGGCGGGCTATGCCGATCCATTACTGGTCGCGGCCAATGACGGCGTCGGAACCAAGCTCAAGCTGGCGATCGAGACCAAGCGTCACGACGGGGTCGGCATCGACCTGGTCGCGATGTGCGTCAACGATTTGATCGTCCAGGGCGCCGAGCCCCTGTTTTTCCTCGATTATTACGCGACCGGGAAGCTCGATAACGAAGTTGCGGCCAAGGTCGTCGCCTCGATTGCCGAGGGCTGCCGCCAGGCAGGCTGCGCACTGATCGGCGGCGAGACCGCCGAAATGCCCGGCATGTACGCCGCTGGCGACTATGACCTTGCCGGATTCTGCGTCGGGGCGGTCGAGCGCGACAAGGTGCTGACCGGCGCGACCATTGCGCCGGGTGACGTCATTCTCGGCCTCGCCAGCTCGGGCGTGCACAGCAACGGCTTCTCGCTGGTGCGGCGGATCATCGCCGACTCAGGCTGGGACCTCGGCGTCCCGCTGCCGTCCGCGCACGGCCGCACCCTGGCCGAGGTCCTGCTCGAACCGACGCGGATCTACGTCCGCTCGCTCCTGCCGCTCACCCAGCAAGGCCGGATCAAGGGCCTCGCCCACATCACCGGCGGCGGACTTCTCGAAAATATTCCGAGAGTTCTGCCAGTTAATTGCCACGCCGTGGTCGAAACCGACACCTGGAACCCACCGGCCGTGTTCGCCGAGCTTCAGGCCGGCGGCGACATCGCCCCTGAGGAAATGGTGCGCACCTTCAATTGCGGCATCGGCATGGTGGCGATCGTCGCGCCCGGCGAGGCCGCTTCGGTCGCGGATGCCCTCGAAGCCGCTGGCGAAACCGTGTTCCGGATCGGCCGGATCGACGCGGGAGAACGCGGGTGCACGGTCACCGGCGAAGACTGGTCGGCAACCCACCATGCCTGAGCGCAGCCGGGTCGCGGTGCTGATTTCCGGCCGCGGTTCGAACATGGCCGCCCTGATCTACGCCGCCCGAGCCGACGACTGCCCCTACGAGGTCGTGCTGGTCACGGGCGATAATCCGGAAGCGCCGGGCCTCACTTTGGCCGAAGCGGAAGGCGTGCCGATAGTCCGCGCCCCGGCACCGACCGCCGCGGATAAAAGCCAATATTTCAAATCCCTGCAGAAGGTCCTTGAGGATCACGACGTGGATCTTGTGGCGCTGGCCGGGTTCATGCGCATCATCCCCGACGACTTTCTCGGCAAATGGGACGGCAGGATCGTCAACATCCATCCCTCACTGCTGCCCAGGCACAAGGGCCTGAAGACCCACGAGGCGTGCCTCGCCGCCGGCGACAAGATCTCCGGCGCCACCGTCCACCTCGTCACGCCCGACCTCGATAGCGGCGAGATCCTCGGCCAGGTCGAAGTAGCGGTCCTTCCCGGCGACTCACCCGAATCCCTGGCCGAGCGGGTGCTCATTGCCGAGCACCAGCTCTACCCGCAGGTGCTCAGCCGCTACCTCGCTCGCACCAACGACTTCGAGTGGATCACCAACCGGGTCGGCGAACTCGCCCTGACCCTGCCCGAAACCCGCTACCAGACGAGCCACGGCTCGCCAGGGTGGAAGGTCGGCAGCCCGAGCAGCAGCAAGTTCTTCGCGATTATGTGGAACCGCCATCACGGCGCTGAATCGATTGGCGTTTTGGTCAAATGCAGCGGCCAGGACGAGATGGCCGAGCTGATCGAGGCTGAGCCCGATCTCTACTTCCGTCCGGCCTATTACGGCCCGTCGGACTGGATCGGCATCAAGCTCGACCGACCGCGGGTCGATTGGGACCACATCACCGACCGGCTTTGGCAGAGCTGGGAGCTTGTCGCCCCCCGCCGTTTGCTCGAAGCAGGCGGGCGATGAGCGAATCGCCCGAAACCCAACGACGCCGCCGCTGGCTCGCCCTCGGCGAGGTGATCGCCATTGCGGCGCTGATCGTCTCGGCCATCGGCGTGTGGATCGCGTGGAAGAGCAGCAGCGACGACAAACCCACCCGCGTGGTCGAGCAGCGCCAGCCGATCCCGCTGACCCTGCGCGGCACCGTCGAGCGCGCCGGCCGCGAGCTGGTCATTGCCCCGGTCGAATCGAGCCACGCGCTCGAATCGCTGACCGTCGCGATCCCCGGCGCCGACCCGATCGAGCTCGGCAGCAGCGGTGAGCTCGACGCCGACACCGTGGGGTCCAAGATCAGCAACGACGAGGCCAAGGGCGCCCACAGCATCGCCGTCAGCGTCAAGGCGCGCTATGTCGAGATGGGCAAGGACCGGACGGCGACGGGCAAATACGTCCTGCGCTACGAAATCGAAGGCGGCGGGCTGCTCGGTGGCCGCTCGCTGCGGCTGAAAGGGTTCAGCCGGGGATAAAGGGGGCGCCAATGCTGTCCAACCTGTTGATCGCGGCCGCTGCGGCGGCACAAGCGCCAGCAATGCCGGCCTTCCTCACCGGTTGCTGGCAACAGGGCTCGGGTGACGGCAAGTGGACCGAGGAATGCTGGACGGCGCCGCGCGGCGGGCTGATGATCGGCTCGGGCCGGACCGGACAAGGCGACACCATCCGCAACTGGGAATGGATGCGGATCGAACGCTCGGCTGATGGTACATTGACCTTCTTCGGCTCGCCCAACGGCGTCCCCGCGGTCGGGTTCAAGGCCAGCGAGAGCGATGCGAACTCGGTCACCTTCGTCAACGCCAAGCACGATTACCCGCAGCGCGTCCGCTACGCGCGAGCGGCGGATGGCGGCGTGACCGCCGAAACCTCGCTCATCGATGGCAGCAAGCCGGCCAGCTGGAGCTATCGGCGGTCGGGGAGCCCCGCTAATCAGCCGACGATTTCTTCGGGCGCGAAGAAGAAAGCGATCTCGGTCGCGGCATTCTCGTCGCTGTCCGAACCATGGACCGAATTGGCCTCGATCGATTCGGCGTGAGCCTTGCGGATCGTCCCCTCCGCGGCGTCGGCCGGATTGGTCGCGCCCATCACCTCGCGGTTGCGGAGGACAGCATTCTCGCCTTCGAGCACCTGCACGACCACCGGACCTGACGTCATGAAGGCACAAAGGTCGTTGTAGAACGGCCGCTCGCTGTGGACCGCGTAAAAGCCTTCGGCCTGCTCGCCGGTCATAC
>Ga0268265_10003439_pt1 | contig 11389 bp, 9 predicted proteins | sample KBSSwiS52_FD_190355 | JGI IMG/M metagenome (GOLD analysis project Ga0268265, IMG submission 190355) | Switchgrass rhizosphere microbial communities from Kellogg Biological Station, Michigan, USA - KBS Switchgrass S5-2 (SPAdes) (version 2) | ecosystem: Host-associated > Plants > Roots >...
GGCGACGGCGGTCTCGCTCGGGGGCGGCGGACTGGACGCGTTCACCACGTGCACCAGGGCGAGAAATCCGACGAACGCCCACAGTGCCCATCGCCCGGTGCGGTCGACGGCGCGCGTGGTCCGGGCGTATATGGTCAGCCCGGCGAGGAACACGAGCGTCTCGACGATCATCGTGCCCGCGACCGAGTTCCACAACCCGAGGCCGACGCGCGGGCCGCCCGGGTAGAGCGGCAGGTCCGGCACGTGCGTGATCCAGTCGAGCACCCAGTGACTCACGACGAGCAGTCCAACGACCACGCCGGCCGCGCGGTCCCGTCGTGCCGCTCCGTAGGCGCCTCCGACGAGCACTGCCCATAGCACGGTTGTGACGAGGCTGTGCGACCACGGGTAGAAGTCGAAGGACAACCGGAGAAAGGGATTGTCGCTCGGCACGATGCTCACGCGCTCGATCCCGAGGAGCAGAAGTATCGGCCACACGAGGTCCACGAGCTGGGCTGCGATGATCAGCATGCCGAGCGACACACGCGGAGCCGGACGCTTCGCGGCGAGGGCGACGCCATAGTGGCCGATGAACATGGGGGCGGAAACATTACGTCCCGGTCGCCGGGTCCGACAGAGACGGTCCGGGTATCGCGCGAGATTGGGGAACCATCGGATCAAAGGGTTTTACGTCGGGGTAGCATTGCCGCTCATCGGGCCACCAGCCGCCAGCATCGCATGCGTCGTCCTTGGGTCGCGCTCGTCACCACCATCATCGTCTCGAGCGCGCCCGCCTCGAGCGGCGCGGCGCAAACACCGTCGCCGCGTCAGGCCGCACCCTTCGGCGCGATCGCGGGCTCGGTGACGAACGGTGCGAGCGGCGCTCCGATTCGCGCAGACGTCTCGATCGACCGTCCACGGCGCGCCACCCGCAGCGACTCCGCCGGCCGGTTTTTCCTCCGCGATGCCTCACCGGGACGCGTGCGCCTCCGCGCGGTGGCGTTCGGGTACGCGCCGGTGGATACCGCCATCACCGTCATCGCGGGCGACACCGTTAGGCTCGCGCTCGGTCTCCGGATGTTGCCTCAGTCGCTCGCCCCGGTGCGCACGGTCGCGAAGTCGCCGGAGCGTATTCGGTTCGAGGAGCAGGTCACGCCGAGCGTGGTCAGCATTTCCGGCGCGGAGGTCCGACGCGTTCCAGCCATCGGCGAGACGGACGTGCTCCGATCCGTCGCCCTGCTGCCCGGCGTCGTCGCCCGCAACGACTTCTCGGCAGGGTTCAACGTGCGGGGCGGCGAGGCCGATCAGAACCTCGTCCTCCTGGACGGCATCCCCATCTACAACCCGTTCCATCTCGGCGGCCTGTTCGGGACGTTCATCGACAAGGCCGTGAGCGGCGTGGACGTGCTCACGGCCGCGTTCCCTGCGCGCTACGGCGGACGACTCTCGAGCGTGCTCGACGTGAAGAGTCTGGAGGAGACGCGTCGCGGCGCGCACGGCGCAGCCGAGATCTCACTCCTGTCGTCGTCGCTGTTCAGCGGCGGCTCGTTAGGTGCCGGCAAGCTGTCCTGGAACGTCGCCGTGCGACGCACCTACGCCGACAAGGTCGTCGAGTGGCTTCGTGGGCGCAACGATTTCCCGTACCACTTCCAGGACGCGCAGCTCCGGGCCCGGCTCCTGCTGCCGGGCGGCGGCACGCTCGGGCTGACGACGTATGCCGGCAAGGATCTGCTGTACCATCAGGAAGATCCCGCCCCGGCCAACGAATTCCCAGGCGGCACGCCGAGTGGGTTCGAGCCCGTCGATGATGACGACGAGACGATCACGTTCGACTGGGGCAATCGCGTCGCCGGTCTGACGCTGGACCAGCCACTCGGCGCGCGGACCGCGATGTCGCACCGGCTCGCGTTCACCCGGTTCGCCACCCACTTCGACGTCCCGGGCGAATCGATCTATCTCGCGCAGAGCGTGAGCGAGATACAGCTCGGCGGTGCCTTCACGCACGCCCGCGAGCGTCACGTCTTCACGGGCGGGTACGAGGCGGCGTCGTATCGCACGTCGTACCGCGAGCAGATCGCGCTCGGGGGCGGGGCCGGCGAAGATGACGTCGACTTCCCGGATCCTCTCGCGACCGATGGCGACACCACGATGCGGCAGCGCCCGGCGGTTGCGGCGGTGTTCGCCGAAGACCTCTGGAAGCTGAACGAGAAGTGGCTGCTCCGCGGCGGCCTGCGCGGCGAGTACGTGTCCGGTGCCAACTGGTTGGGCGTCTCGCCGCGCCTGTCGGTCAAGTACTTCGTCTCGCCGAAGCTCGCGATCACCTTCGCGGGCGGACGGTACACACAGTGGATGCGCGCGATGCGCAACGAGGATCTGCCGCTTCGGGTGTTCGACCTCTGGCTCGGCAGCGACAAGACCATCCCGGTGTCCACGTCGAACCACCTCGTGCTTGGCGCCGAGAAGTGGCTGTCGGACACCCGGTTCCTGCGCGTGGAGGGGTATGGCAAGACGTACGACAAACTCTCGGAGCCGACGAGCACGGTGGATCCTCGCATTCGGCCGTCGCTGCTGCGGTACTATGACGGACGGTCGTACGGGTTCGATGTGTACCTGCGCCAGCTCGAGCGGAACGGCTTCAGCGGCTGGATCGCGTACACCTACGGCGTCACGACGCGTGAGCGCAACGGCCTCTCGTACTGGCCCGCGCACGACCGGCGGCATAACGCGAACATCGTCGCCGGCTATGGCCGTCCCGACAGTCGATGGGCGTTAGGCTCGCACCTCGGCGTCGCGACCGGCACGCCATACACCGGCTGGGCCGGCCTGATGTACCGGTACCGCTACGATCCCGTCCGAAACGTGTGGAGTGGACCCGGAAGCGGCGGCGATGAGACCGTGCGCGGTCCGCGCAACGGCGAGCGGTTCCCGCTGTACTGGCGTCTGGACCTGAGCGCGGAACGGCGGTTCGAGATCGGGGGCGTGTCGGTGAAGCCGTACCTCAACATCGTGAACGTCTTCAATCGCAAGAACGTGTTTCTGTACACGCTCGAAGCGAACCAGGACCCGCCGCTCATCAAGGGTGCGTCGCAGTTCCCGTTCATTCCGTCGATCGGCCTGAGGATGGACTGGTGACGGCGCTCCAGTGGACGCTCCGCGCGCGGCGGCTTGGTGCCCCGGCGCTCGTCGCCGGTCTGCTCACGACCGGCTGCGAGCTCGCGGACACCGTCGCGCCGACGCTCGAGACGCGCGTGGTCGTGCATGCCGTGCTGAATCCGCTTGCCACAGTGCAGGTCGTGCTCGTCGAGAAGACGCTGCGGTCGCTCCCGCTCAACCCGGGACAGCAGCCCTTCACGCGCGACGGCATCACGGGCGCGCGTGTGATCGTGGACGGCCCACGCGGGGATTCATCGGTGGCCATCGCGGACCCTGCGGTTGGCGGTGTCTACCGGTTGCCGAGCGTGACGATTCGCGATGGGTCGGCGGGGACGGCCGCGCCTAACGTGCTCCGTATCCGGCCAGGGGAGCGGTACCGTCTGCGCGTCGAGACGCCGCTCGGCGTCGTCACTGGCACGACGACGGTTCCGGTGAGTGGACCGCCGGATGCGGCGCGCCGCTCGTTCAACGTGGATCGCGACACGTTGCGCCTGGACCTCTCGGCCGTGCGCAACGCCGCGGGCTTTCTGCTGCGGCACGAGACGCGGGGGATCTTCGTCGAACGATACCAGACGACCCTCGACCGGGCGCTCGTCCTGCCACTCGCGATCACCTCGGGCGACCCTGACGAACAGGAATGGTCGTTCTCCTTCGCGCGCGGGCAGATGCTGCCGGGCCTCGCGCAGAACTTCGTCGTCGCGGCGGTCGACTCGAACTACTTCCGGTACTACGTCGCCGGGTTCGATCCCTTTGGCGACGACACGCGCGGGAACTCGTTGACGGGCGGCGTCGGCATGTTCGGGTCGGTCGTGACGCTCATGAGCAAGACGCTCGATCTCACGGCCGAGATCGACTCCCCGGTCGAGGGATCGTGGACGGCAGATCGGAGCTCGTTTACGATGCCCGCCACGATGACCCTCTACTCGTCCCCGTACTTCCCACGATCCAGCAGCCAGTTCGTGTCGGTGTCGGGACGGGCGCGATCGACCACAGGGAGGCAGCTGGAAGCGTACGGAACGATGACTGGCGGAGTCGGGCTGTCGTTCGAGTTCGTCGACCCGACCGGCACCGTGACGCCGACGGGTGCCGCAGGGACGTTCAGCGGCACCTCGATCGTCCTCACGGATTCGCGAACCGGCGAGCGCGTCACGTATCGTAAGCCCTAGCTTGCCACAGATGTCATAGATTGACGGTCGCCCGGACAGTTGGCCCGCCGCATGCCGTCCGGGCGGCATACACCGAAGCAATCCATGACCTCAGCCGAGCCGCCGTTCTCGCGCAGTTTCCGGTTCCGTCCGCTGCTCGCGTGGACGGTGTCGGCCTCCATTCTGGTTGCGGCCTGCTCGTCAGGCGCGCGCCCGAGCACGACACCGCCAGTCACGCACTCGGTCTCCGTCGCTGCGGCGCGCCCCATTCCCTATCCGCTCGTCGAGACGGCGGCGTTCCGTCGTGCCGTCGAGCGCAGCACCCGCACGAGAACGGGCCGGCCGGGGCCGAGGTACTGGACGCAGTTCGCCAGCTATGCGCTGCGGGCGGAGCTCGATCCGTCGACGAAGCGCCTAACGGGCCAAGGCCGCGTCCGGTACCAGAACCGATCGCCGGACACGCTGCGCAATCTGCCCGTCCACCTCCACCAGAACCTGTTCGCACCCGGTGTCGCCCGGAACGTCGTGGTGCCACCGACGACCGGAATGGAGCTGACGCGCGTCGTCGCACAGGGACGGCCGCTGCCGCAGCTGCGCGACGTCGAAGGGAGCGTGCAGGCGGGGTTCCAGATCGAAGGCACGATCGCGTGGATCAAGCTGCCCACCCCGCTGGCCCCGGGCAGCTCGGCGGATCTCGAGTTCTCGTGGGGCTTCACGGTGCCCGTCGACGGCGCGCCGCGCTCCGGCACCGACGGGGAAGTGTTCATGGTGTCCTACTGGTACCCGCAGGTCGCGGTGTACGATGACGTGAACGGGTGGCAGACCGATTGGTACATGGGGACCGCTGAGTTCTACATGGGCTACGCGGACTACGACGTCGCGCTGACCGTGCCCGCGGGGTGGCTCGTCGGCTCGACCGGTGAGCTCAAGAATCCGTCGGACGTGCTGACACCGGCGACGCGTGAGCGGCTCGCGCAGGCGCGCCGCGATCCGCAGGTCGTGCACGTCGTCGGCGAAAACGATCGCGGCGCGGGACGCGCGACGACGAGCGGCACCGGCGGGAAGCTCACGTGGCTGTTCGAGGCGCGAAACGTCCGCGACTTCGCGTGGGGTACCTCCGATCAGTACCTGTGGGATGCGACGCACGCCGTCGTCGGCGACGTCGGCTGCCTGCCTCACATCCCGTCGGACAGCGCTCCTGCAGCGCCGCCGGTCGTGGGATGCGATCAGCGCACCGACACAGCGACCATCAACTCATTCTACCGTCCGTCGCGCATTGCCTGGGCATGGGATCAGTCCGCGCGTTATGCGCGGCACGCCATCGAGTTTCTGTCCCGTTTTCTCTGGCCGTATCCGTACCCGCAGATGACCGCGCTCGACGGCGTGGTGTCGTGCAGCGGGATGGAGTACCCGATGATCACGTGCATCGGCGGCGAGCGCGATACGCTCGGTCTCTACTCCGTGACGGTGCATGAGTTCGCGCACATGTGGTTCCCGATGCAGGTCGGTTCGGACGAGAAGCGCCACGCATGGCAGGACGAGGGCGTCACGCGATTCAACCAGGCGCAGGCCATGCGCGCGTTCTTCGGCGGCTACGACCTCGAGCGCATCGTTCGCGATGACTACCTGGGTGTCTCGCGCGCGGGCGAGGAGGTCGAGCTCATGCGACACGGCGACCTGTATCCGGTCGGCACCTCCGGCTATCGCGTCGCGAGCTACCAGAAAATGGCGACGATCCTCGTTGCGCTCCGTGCGATGCTTGGCGAGGACGTATTCATGCGCGCGTACCGTGAGTACGGCCGCCGGTGGATCGACAAGCATCCGACGGCGTTCGACTTCTTCCACACGTTCGACGACGTCAGTGGCCGCGACCTCTCGTGGTTCTGGCGCACGTGGTTCTACGAGACCTGGACGCTGGACCAGGCGGTCGCAGGCGTGCAGTCCGCGGGTGACAGCACCACGATCACCATCGAGGACCGCGGCCTGGCGCCGATGCCGGTGAGGCTCGCGATCACTCGCCAGGGGAGTGGCGTCGAGCGGAGGGAGATCCCGGTGGACGTGTGGCTGCGTGGCGAGCGCCGAGCGACGCTGCGTGTGGCGTCGTCGCCGCGGATCACGAGGGTGGAGATCGATCCGGACGGAGCGTTCCCGGACATCGACCGGATGAACAATCGGTGGGGACGTTAGGGCAGCGCCCCTTGTTTGCACCACGCCGCATTACCTTGATGTGATGCCTCTCCGCTTCCTTGCCCTCCTTTCGGTGCTCGCGCTCGCAGCGTGCAGCAGTCTCGCCGAGCGCGCTTTCACTCGCCCGACGATCTTCGTCCGGGGCGTCAAGGTCAAAAGCGTTGGCATCACCGGCGGATCCATCGAGGTCTCGCTCCACATCACCAACCCCAATCCGTACCCGCTGCCGGTCCAGCGCGCCCTGTACAGCTTCGCACTGGCGGATTCCACCGAAGTCGGTCGAGGCGAATCCGCGGCCGCCTTCACCCTCCCCGCGCACGACTCCGTCGTCGTGCAGCTTCCGCTGGACGTCTCGTGGCAGGGACTCCGGGCCGCCGCGCGCGACGCGGCTCGCGACGGCACCGTCGACTACCGATTCAAAGGCACGGTCACGATCGACACGCCGGTCGGGAACCCTGACGTGCCCTTCGAATCGGTCGGCCGTTTCACGCCGCCACCATCACTCGTGCGCTCGCTTTCGAGCACGCCCTAGGGCGGCGGCAACCCGTCCGGCCGTCCGGATTGCAGGAACCGAATGACGGGCGCCCAGTAGTCGTCCGTCGGTCGCTGATGGCCGTCCTCGTGACGGTAGCCGCGGAGCACGACCATGTGCTTCGGCACGGTCGCCGCGTCGTACACGGCCTTCGCCATGCTGATCGGGAATAGCTGATCGGCATCGCTCTGGAGGACCAACAGTGGCTGACGGAGGTTCTCCACGTCGCGCACGTTGTTCCAGAGGTCCGGGAACAGGAAAGTCGCCCAGCGCGGCACGAGCCCGAACGCGACGGCGCCTTCGCGGGCCGACGAGTACGACGCCGCGAACACGACGCCCGCCGGCGGCGGCGTCCACCGCCTCACCGCGTCGAACACCACGCCGGTGCCTAACGAATAGCCGAGCACGTACGGGCGGGCCGACGGGCCAATGAGGCGCACGAAATCGGCGTACGCAGCGTCCGCATCCTCCTCGAGATGCGCCACTGTTGGGCTGCCCGTGCTGCGGCCGAAACCGGAGTAGTCGAAGACCATCGACGCAATCCCGTGCCGGCGCAGCAGCGCCTGGGTGTCCGCCCAGTACGACACCGCTTCGGCCGTGCCGTGGAAGATGAGCAGCGCCGGCGCGCTGTCGGACGACGCCCGAACGAGCGTGGCGTCGAGCGTCCGATCGCCGCTCGCGATGGCGACCCGCTCGAACGGCGCCCCGAACGAGGCCGGCGTCTCGGGCCCGTTAGGCGCGCTGATGAGCCCCCGCCGCTCGACCGCGAGGAAGGCGATCCGCCGGACACCGAGGAACACGATGCCCAGCACGGCCACGAAGACCATGAGGTGACGCCAGCGAGCTCGCACGTCGGCCGGTCCGCTCTCAGGCGCTCGGCGGTCCGCCCGGCATCCCCAGGCGGATGGTTGGCATCACCGGCCGGTACTGCTTGGCGAGGAGCCGCCGAAACAGCTGAGCCTTGCGGTGGCGGGAGGTCCCGACGAACAGGATCATCGTCGATCGGCCCGCGGGCGCGATCCGGAGCCGCACGGCACCGTCCGGCACGGCGATGGTCGCCTCGTTGCCAGCCCGCGTCGCTGGCGCGCAGATCCGCGACGCGCATTCGTCGATCGTCGTGGACACGATGCTCGAGGTGACACCGACCACCCACCACCGGGATTGCAGGAGCCACCCGCCCGCGAGGACGATCACCGCGCCCACCAGCACGCCGAACGAAAATCGCTCGCCGCGCACCGCGCTCACCGAGGCCGCGAGGAGCACGAACAGCGACGTGAGCAGAAAGACCCAGTCGCCGCGAACGACCGTCGGCTCCCGCCGGCTGAGTACGATCACCGCCGCCATGAGTGCCACGACGACGTACGCGGCCGCCCAGGCCAGCACGATGCGCGACTCTCGTTGCCGGTGGCTACTGGTCCAGAATCGCCTTCAGATTCTCGACTGCCCGCGAGCCCTCGGCCTCGTTGAGCTTCTCGACGACGGACGCCTGCATCTTGGAAAGCAGGGTTTGCGGGACTTCGTACGTCACGTCGACTGAAACCTTCACGCCGCCGGCCTGCGGCTCCGCGCTGTACGTGAACGTGCTCTGCACACCCGTCGTTGTCTTGTAACTGAACGTCTTCCCACTCTCGAACCGAACGGTCTCGGCGCGGCCGGAAAACTCGACGCCGCCCATCACGAACGTCCAATCCCACGATGTGCCGGGCTTCTTCGAATCGCCGTTGATGTTCGCGACCGACTTGAGCGGGCCGATGAACGCCGGGTGGTTCTTCACGTCGGCGATGTAGTTCATGATCTGATCGGCGTTGCCATTGATGACCGCTGACTTGACTACCCGGGACATCGCACCCTCCAGAATCCGGAATTGCCGAGATGATCGACGACCGTTCGCGCCGGACGATATCGCTATTTGGACGGCGCGGCTACTACCTTACGCGATCACCCGTCCACCTGCGAGACGTTGTCGTGTCCGACGCCCTGCCACGCGTTCATCTCGTGACTCCGGCGATCGTCGACGAGACGATCGCACGCCACGGCGCGCACGGTGTGCGCGGGGTTCTGACGGATGCGGAGGTCGCGACGTTCGATGCCTTCCCGGCCGAGCGACGACGCCGGGACTGGCTCGCCGGCCGAGTGGCCGCGAAACGGGCGCTGCGGGCCGCCGTTCGCGAGCGAGGCCAGCCGGTGCCGGACTATCGGGGCATCGAGCTCTGGAACGATGGCGACGGAGCCCCGCGATTCATCATGACCCGTATGCCGGAGCTCGGCGATCATCTCGACATCTCGCTCTCGCACACCGACGGCGCCGCGGTCGCCAGCGTTGCCGACCGCCACGCGTCAGGCACGGTAGGCGTCGACATCGAGACGACACGAGCGCTCCCGATGGCGCTCGTGGGCCGGCTGCTCCAGCCGAGCGAGGTCGCGCGACTGGCGGATGGGCCGCACCCGGCGCCGATCGTCATGTGGACGGTCAAGGAAGCCGTCATGAAGGCGGCGCACGCCGTCTGCACCGCGCTCCGGGACGTCGAGCTCACGTGGAGCGGCGCCCGCGTCGTCCACGCGCGCGTGGTCGACGACGCTCGCCGCGCGATCGTCGTCAGGCACCGCAGTGTCGGTCCGTACACGGTTGCTGTCGCGCTGTGTCGATGACGGGCGCGATCGACGTCGGCATCGACGCGCTGACGTACTGGGTGCCCGAGCATGCCCCGACGCTGGCGGAGCTCGAGCAGGCAGGCGCGCTGCGTGGGCCGGCCTCGACGCTCGCGAGCTTCGGGTTCGAGCGCGCGCGTGTCGCGCGGTCCGAAAGTCACGTCGACATGGCAGCGCACGCCGTGCGCGCGCTACTCGAGGAAACAGGCACGGCGCCTGACGAGATCGATCTCGTGCTGTACGCGGGCGCGCTCACGTCGAGCACGACGATGGAATGCGCGCCAGCGCCGAACGGGGCCGTGCTGCACATGCGCGACCTGATGGACTTCTTCAAGTATCCCGCATCGCGTCTGCAGAGCGAGTTCGACCTCACGAGCGCCACCGTCGCGGGCGTCGATCAGCAGGGCTGCGCGGCCATCTTCTCGGCCATCCGGCTCGCCCGCGCCACGTTGTGCGCCGAGCCCGACGTGCGCACCGTGCTGTGCGTGAGCGCGGACCGCCTGCCACACGGGTCGTCGCGTGAAGTCGTCTATAATCTCGTGTCCGACGGCGCGTGCGCGATGCTCGTGCGACGCGGCGCTGCCCGCAACCGCATCGTGGCGACCCACCAGGTCACCAAGGGCGCGTTCTGGGACTCCGGCTCGCTCGAGAACGAGATCATCGCCGCGTACTTCCCCACGGCGCGGACGGTCATCGAGGACACGCTCCGGAAGGCGGGCGTCACCCTCGACGACATCGCGTGGGTGATCCCGCACAATGTCTCGCTGCGCAGCTGGGAAATTCTGCTGGGGTTGATCGGCTGTCCACGCGAGAAGCTGTTCACGCGGAACATTGGTCGCATCGGTCATACGATCGCGGCGGACAACTTCATCAACCTGCGTGATGCCACCGACGCCGGGTTGCTTCGCAAAGGCGACCTGCTGCTCCTGTTCACGTTCGGGTACGGCCTGAACTGGAGCTGCATGGTGCTCGAGCACTGACCGACGTATGGCCAGATCTTCGTCGTTGGCGAGACGCACCGTGCTGGTCACCGGCGGGACCGGTACGTTAGGCAGGGAGCTCGTTGCCCGTCTGGACCGTGATCGGCGCGCGACGGTCGTAGTACTGACACGTCACCCGGCTGCGGCGGCGGCCGGGCTCCCGCCCAATGTGCGCACGCTGGCAGGGGACGTGCGCGTCGGAGGGGCGCTTGGGCTGTCGCCCGTCACCCGACACGAGCTCGCATCCCAGGTCACGGACATTCTCCACTGCGCCGCGGAGACGACGTTCCACCGTCCGCTGGCGGAGGCCCGCGCAGCGAACGTGGATGGAACGCGCGCGGTGCTCGATTTCGCTCGCGACTGCGCGCACCTCGAGCGGCTGGCGTGCTTCAGCACCGTGTACGTCGCCGGTCGGACGACCGGGTGCTTCACGGAAGAGGACATCGGCGGTGCCGACGGGTTCGTGAACAGCTACGAGCAGTCGAAGGCGGAGATGGAGACGGTCGTGCGCGATGCAATGGCCACGCTGCCGATTGCGCTCTACCGGTTGAGCACCATCATCGGTCAGTCGAGCACGGGAGCGGTCACCGGCTTCAACGCGGTGCACCACGCCCTTCGTCTTCTCTATCAGGGTCTCGCACCGATGGTGCCCGGTAGCGAGTCGGCTCTCGTGGATCTCATCCCCGTGGATTTTGCTGCCGATGCGGCGCATCACCTGTTCGGGCACGATTTCACGCCGGGCGGAACGTTCCATCTCTGTTCCG
>Ga0268265_10003441_pt1 | contig 11388 bp, 8 predicted proteins | sample KBSSwiS52_FD_190355 | JGI IMG/M metagenome (GOLD analysis project Ga0268265, IMG submission 190355) | Switchgrass rhizosphere microbial communities from Kellogg Biological Station, Michigan, USA - KBS Switchgrass S5-2 (SPAdes) (version 2) | ecosystem: Host-associated > Plants > Roots >...
GATCTTGTCCTCGGCGAAGCCGGCATAAGCTGCGCCGCGGGTGAAGGCGTCGAGTGCTTCTGCGAAGCTCAGCCGCTCGCTCGGAATCCATCCGCCCGGCGGCTGGCCGTTCATATCCTGCCGGCTGACTGCCGCCGCCAGCCCGGGGAAGGGATTAGGCGATTCGACCGGGAAATCCGACCCGAACGCGAGGCGACCGCCGCTCTTGAGCACGCTCTGCCACGCATAAGCCCCCGCCAGCCGATCCGGCCCGAGCCGTTTCTCGGCCATCAGCCGGTCGCTGGTCTGGTGGGTCGGCTGCATCGACGCGATGATCCCCGCCGGGGCGAGCCGCGGGATATCCGCCGGATCCGCTTTCTGCAGATGCTCGATCCGCCACCGGCGGTTGGCGCCATATTGCTTCGACAGATGCTCGTAGCTCGCGATGACCTGCGCATTGGCGGCATCGCCGATGGCGTGGGTCGCGATCTGGAATCCCGCCGCCGCCGCGCGCTGGTGCATGTCGGCCAGCTCGGCGTCTGAATGGAACTGCAGCCCGCGGGTGTCCTTGTCGGCGTAGGGCTGCTTGAGCCACGCGCCGCGCGACCCCATCGCGCCGTCGGCATAGAATTTGATGCCGACCATCCGCAGCCGATCGCCATCGAGCCACGGCGTCGGGTGCGGCACTTCGCCGAGCAGCTTCAACTCGTCGGCATAGACCATCATGCGCACGTTGAGCCGCCCCGCGTCGCCCAGGCGCTTCATCGCATGCCAGTCGGCGAGCGAGGTGCTCATCGATCCGACGCCGGTGATCCCGTAACCGAGCAGGATGTCCTGCGCCTTGGCCAGCGCAGCATCATTCTCGGCATCGGTCGCGGCGGGTACCGACTTGCTCACCAGCGCCATCGCATTGTCGACGAACAGGCCATTCTCGATGCGCCCACCGGCCGGCGACGCCGTCGCGGGGGTGACGCCCGCAGCTTTCATCGCCGCACTGTTCGCGACCAAGGCATGGCCGTCGACCCGCTCGAGCACCACCGGCCGGTCGCCAACCACGGAGTCGAGGTCGGCGGCGGTCGGGAAGCGTTTGTCGGGCCACAATTCCTGGTTCCAGCCAAAGCCGGTGATCCATGGCCGATCAGGGTTGGCCGCGGCGTAAGCTCGCAGCCGCTGCTTCAGATCGTCGAGCGAACTGGTGCCGACGAGGTCGAGCTGCAGCGCGTAGAAGCCGAGCCCGAGCACATGGCCGTGCGCGTCGATCAGCCCAGGCAGCAAGGTCCGCCCGCCGCCATCGATCGTGTTCGTGATTCCAGCGAGCCTGACCAGCTCGGGATGCGCGATTGTCTGGCGCACCTTGCCGTCATCGGTGACCACCAACGCTCGGAAATGCTCGATCTTGCCCTCGGCCCCGACCTGGATGCCGTTGACGTTGGAAACCAGGGTATCGGCGTTGGCGGCCGAGGCGAGCAGCGCTGCGGCGAGCGCGAGGAGCGGCTTGTGCATGGTGCGCGGCATAGCATTGTCCGGTCGCAAGTGAACCGCTACGCGTCCGCACCCATGATGCAGCCGCCGACCATCGACGATATCCGCGGCGCCGCGGAGCGCATCCACGGCTCCGTCATCCGCACGCCGATGCTCAAGAGCCGGACGATTTCCGAGATCATCGGGGCCGAGGTCTGGCTGAAGTTCGAGAACCTCCAGTTCACCGCCGCCTACAAGGAGCGTGGCGCGCTCAACAAATTGCTCCAGCTGACGCCCGAGGAGCGGGCGCGCGGCGTCATCGCCGCCTCGGCCGGCAATCATGCCCAGGCGGTCGCCTATCACGCCAAACGGCTCGGCATCCCGGCGGTGATCGTCATGCCTGAGCCAACCCCGACCATCAAAGTCACCCAGACCGAGGGCCATGGCGCGAAGGTCGTCCTCTTCGGCGCGATGTTCGACGACGCCTACGCCAAGGCGCGCGAGCTCGAAGCCGCTGAAGGCTATGTCTTCGTGCACCCGTTCGACGACCCGCAGATCATTGCCGGCGCGGGCACGCTCGGGCTCGAATTGCTCGAGGATGCGCCCGATCTCGACACGATCGTCATCCCGATCGGCGGCGGCGGCCTCATGTCCGGTGTCTCGATCGCCGCGCGAGCGATCAAGCCCGACATCGAACTCATCGGCGTGGAGGCCGAGCTTTATCCGTCGATGAAATGCGCGGTCGACGGCTCGAACCTGCCCCTGGGCGGCGACACGCTGGCCGAGGGCATTGCGGTCAAGGAACCGGGCGCGCTCACCTCGCGCATCCTCAAGGAACTTGCCGACGAAATCATGCTGGTCCCCGAACGCGATCTTGAGCGCGCGGTGGCGATGCTCGTCGGGATTGAAAAGACCGTGGTCGAAGGGGCGGGTGCGGCCGGCCTCGCGGCCCTGCTCTCGGACAAGCAGCGCTTCGCCGGCAAGAAGGTCGCGACCGTCCTGTGCGGCGGCAATATCGACACCCATCTGCTTGCCAACGTCCTCGTCCGCGACCTCGTCCGCAACGGGCGCATCGCGCGCCTCCGGGTCGCCGCCTCCGACCGGCCCGGCGCGCTTGCCGCGATCACCGCCAAGGTGTTCGAGGCCGGCGCCAACATCATCGAGGTCAACCACAGCCGCATCTTCACCCGGCTGCCGGCCAAGGACACGGTGATCGAGGTTGAATGCGAAGCCCGCGATCCCGCGGCGATCGACGATGTCGTCGCGCGACTCGAAGCTGCCGGGTTTGAGGTCGAACGCGCCCTTCTGGATTAGGATTCCGGTGCCATTTCGGCACAGTCCCCGGCTTTAACCTTCTTTCCTGCCGCCAGAGTCTTTTCATCGGCGTTTACCAGTCGCATAAAGGTCTTTGTAACCATTGGAGGCTCGCCGGGTGAGCGCACCTTTTCGCTTTCCCAAGTTCTTTGTGACCAATCCGAGCCCGTGCCCGTACATTCCGGGCAAGGTTGAGCGGAAGGTCTTCACTGAGCTTAACGGTCGCCACGCGAGCGAGCTCAACGAGGCGTTGGGCCGCATCGGTTTCCGCCGCAGCCAGTCCGTCGCCTATCGTCCCAGCTGCATCGATTGCTCAGCCTGCGTCTCGGTCCGCGTCCTTGCCGCCGAGTTCGAGGCCAGCGCGACCCAGCGCAAGATCCTCCGCCGCCACGCCGACCTCGAGGTCACGGCGTGCAAGCCGTGGACCACCGAAGAGCAATACTCGCTGCTCCGCCGCTACCTCGCCGAGCGCCATCCCGGCGGCGGCATGGCTGAGATGGACGAGAGCGACTTCGCCGACATGGTCGAGCAGACCCCGGTCCGCACCTATGTGGTCGAATATCGCGAACCGTCGGTGAACGGCCAGCCCGGGCGCCTGGTCGGCGCCTGCCTCAGCGACCAGCAGGGCGACGGCCTGTCGATGATCTATAGCTTCTTCGATGTCGGCCCCAAGGCTCGCAAGGGCCTCGGCACCTACATCATCCTCGATCATATCATCCGCGCCGCCCGCGCCGGCCTGCCCTATGTCTATCTCGGTTACTGGGTCGAGGGCAGCTCGCGCATGGCTTACAAGACGCAGTTCCGGCCCCTGGAGCGCCTCGGCCGCGATGGCTGGCGCCGCGTCGATGAAGTCGCTGCCGATCCGCAAGGCGAGGACCCGATCGTCCTGCCCACCCGCCGCGACCGCGGCCGCCTGCTCATCGACGCCTAAGCGAGCCGTCCGCCTACTCGGCGGCAGATTCAGCTTCAATTCGCTCCATCGCTTCGGCCAGCATTGTCTTGAACCGTGGGTGTTCGCGGATCGTATCCAGGTTAACGTCCGCGGCAATGAGACAAATCAGGCTTCCGCCGCCTTTGGTCATGGCCGGGCCGAGCAGCTCGATTGCGCCTTCGCTGTCATTGAAGAAGACCACCGATATCCAGGCGAGATTGAAGCGCATGTAGAGGTTGTCCGGGTCGAGAATCACGGCGCGTTCGATCAACTCGCGCGCCTTCTCCAGCTTGCCGACAGCGGCATGGCCCAACGCCGAAAAGGCCAGTGCCGCACCATTGTGCGGCACCCCGGACAGGACCCGATCGACCAGCCCGATCAAGCGTTCAGCGCACTCGCGAATGCTTTCGACGTTGCCTCGCCGAATGTGGGCTGCGGTCAACATGCCCAGGCTGTGGAAATCGGAATCGGCCAACTCACATGCTTTTTCGAGGAGCAGGATGGCTTCGCTGATCCGGTTCTGCCGGTAGCAGATGCGCGCGCCTTCCTTGTTGGCTTCCCATGAATCGGGATTGAGTTGAAGCGCGGCCTGGATCTCTGTTTCCGCCTCGTCGTGCCGGCCCTGCAGCAGCAGATGCCAAGCCAGGGGCAGATGCGCCTCGGCGATGGTCGCATCGAGCGCCATCGCCCGTTCTGCCGCGGCAAGCCCGTCGTCCAATCCCTTATTGCCGCTCTGGGCAGAGAACAGATTGGCTTGCGCAACGCCCAGCAGCGCCCAGGCCTGGGCATAGTTCGGATCGATCTCGACCGCGCGCCCGCACAGGCGGATGGTCCGTTCCTCGCGCCGCTGATCGCCGAAATCGCCGGTAATTCGATATTGCCGGGCCATCAGATAGTAATTGTAGGCATTGGCATCCGTTGTTCCGCGATGCTCGATGGCCTGTTTCTCTTCGGGCAGCAGGCGAACTTTCAGGGCAGCGACGATGGCTTCGGAAAGGTCGTCCTGAATCGCGAAAATGCCCGTCGCATCGCGGTCGTAACGCTCGGCCCAGACATGGTTGCCGGTCGCCCCGTCGATCAGCTGGGCGTTGATGCGCACGCGTCCGTCAGCCTTGCGGACGCTGCCTTCGAGGACGTGGCTGACGCCAAGCTTGCGGGCGATTTCGCACACGTCGATGGCCTGGCCCTTGAAGGTGAAGGCGGTGTGGCGGGCGGTCACGGCCAGTGCTGAGACCTTGGAAAGGTCGGTGGTGATATCCTCGCTGATGCCGTCGCTGAAATATTCCTGTTCGGCGTCGCCGCTCATGTTGACGAAGGGCAGCACGCATATGCGGCACGACGCGGTCGTTCTTGCAGGCGTCGCCGGCGCCTCCAGGCCGCTTACCTGTCCGACCAGCCGGAAGCCGACCTTGGTGATGGTCTCGACCTCGAACGTCTCGAATGCCCGGCCAAGCGCGCGCAGCCGCGACACCACGCGGTTGATCGCATCGTCGGTGACCGCTCGGCCGCCCCAGCAGGCTTCGATCAAATCGTCGCGGCTGAGGATTTCGCCCCGCGCCGAAGCCAACGCGATCAGCACCTGCATGACCAAAGGCTCGAGCACCTCGGACTGTTCGCCCCGCACGACTTCGCGACTCGCTGGGCGGACCTCGGCGTCGCCGAGCCGGAACGGCCGGACGTGGGCAAGATCGATCGGCCACGGGCTCCGTTGCGCCGTCAAGCCGGGCCTCTTCGGCAACTCATCCGAAGAGAACCGGTCGTTCATCACGACCCGCGGTAATCCGGCCGTGTGCCGGAATTGCGCCAATTAGCTTCAAGCCCGGTCCGTTCGAGCAGCCGGCCGAATTCGGGCGTACGCCAGATGCTGCTCATCATTGGCTGGAACAACGGCTTGGTGACGCGGTCTTCGTCGCCACCCTTTGGCGCCAGCTGCGACCAGGCGCCTTCGCCGAAATAATATCCGTCCAGCAACTCAAATGCCTTGTCCGCGGCTCCCAGCGCCACGACGGCCTGAGCTATTTGCAGCGCCCAGGCGGGATTGGCCTGCAAATAGGCAAGGTTGAGGTCGATCGCGGCGGCCTTGCCGTTGTGACCGGCCAATGCTCCTGCCGTGGCGCGCAAAGTCTCGAGATAGTCTGACGCGAGTTCGGCCGGGTGGACGGCGGAGTTGTCCATCATCGTCAGCACCTCGCCGGGCCGGCCGCTGTACATCAAATATGCGGCGCGAGTGCGCCACACCATCGGGTTCTGCGGCCACTGCCTGACCGCGTCGGCCAGGGCGTCATCCGCCGCCTGCAGCTCGCCGGAGCCCCAAAGGTCGACAACGAGCCGCCAATAGCCACCCGGAATCTGGTAGCGTTGGCGGTCGACCTGCTTGGTAAAGCGTGCCGCTTCCTGCCACCGCCCGACGTTTCCCAGGAAGTCGGAATGCAGCACGAGCAGGATCGTCCGTGTCGGGTTCTTGCTGAGCGTGCGTCGGCTCGCGAATTCTGCTTCTCCCCAGTGCCGATAGACCGGTTCGAGCAAGCGCAGTGCGGCCAGCGCCCGATGCTCTGTCGGATCAAGGGCGAGCGCTTGCTTGGCTGCCGCCCGGCTACGCATTTCGTAGCCCTTGCGCTCCGCGGGATCGGAACGCCTTCGAAGATAGGCATAGGCGACGGCTAATGCCCCCCACGGGACCGGCGAGTTCGGCGCGAGCTTGGTTGCTTCCGTGAGCAGCGCCACCGCCTGGACGATCGAGCCGGCGTCCTGGGCCTCCACGATGTCGTTGTTCTGAAGGGTGGTAAGACCTTTTTGGACAAGCACCTCGGCCTGTGGCGGCAACTCCTGCGAAGAGTCGCGCCGCCACGCCATATAGCCGATCCCGCCGAGGCCGAGCGCGACGGCTACGCCACCCGCGAGCAGGCCCCTCCTGCCCATGGCGCTCCGGTCACGAGGGTCGCCCCTTACCGCTTCAACGCCCATGTCACTGATCAATCGATAGCCAACCTTGGTGATGGTCTCGACTTCGAAGGTCCCGAACGTCCGGCCGAGCGCGCGCAGCCGCGACACCACCCGATTGATGGCATCATCGGTGACGACGCGGCCGCCCCAGCAGGCTTCAATCAGATCGTCACGGCTGAGGATCTCCCCACGCGCTGAAGCGAGCGCGACCAGCACCTGCATGACCAAGGGCTCGAGCACTTCGCACTGCTCGCCGCGGGCGACTTCGCGACTCGCCGGGCGAACCTCGGCATCGCCGAGCCGAAACGGGCGAATGTGCGCCAGGTCGATCGGCCACGGGCTGCGCGGCGGCGCCAAACCGGGCTTCCTCGGCAAATCATCCGCAGAAAATCGGTCGTTCATCAGGCCAACCGTTGTTCCCCCGGTCCATTGTCTCGCGAACGCGTCGCAAAGGCAAACAGGGAGAGCCAGCATGTCCACGGACACATTTTGCCCCCGTCAGATCATCTTCGAGATTCCGGGCGCGCCCGGCGTGCTCGTCACGGCCACCGAAGACGAAGATACCGGCGACATCGAATTCACCATCGACGTCGAGGACGGTGCCACCACCGCGGACCTGAGGGCTTTGTTCTTCCACTTCAACGAAGCGAAGCTGGCCAATCTCGTCATCACCGGCGGCGACGGGCTGATCACCGAAACCCGCATCAAGGCCAATTCGGTGCTCGACCTGGGCGATGGCGCGACCCTGGCGGGCCTGGTCAAGAAGGGCTTCGACGTCGGCATCGAATGGGGCACGGCCGGCGGCAAGAAGGATGACATTTCCTTCCCGGTCCACTTCACTTTGTCGAGCACGGCCGGCGATCTGACGCTGGACGACTTTGGCGGATTGACGTTCGGGGCCAAGCTGGATTCGGTCGGCGGCCCGGGCGGACCCCGTGGCGGCGCCAGCAAGATCATCACCACCGCGCCATGGGCACCCGACGCCATGAACGACGACGAGGATGACATCGGCCCGGTTTACGAGGACGGCGCGTCCGGCCTCGATTCCCCGTCCAAGACGCCTCAGGGCGTGATCCTCGACGTGCTGAAGAACGATTTCGACAAGGACGGTGATTCCCTGTCGGTCACTGCCATCCATGAGGGGCCCTCGCACGGTACCGTGGAGATCCTCGCCGATGGCCGCATATTGTACACGCCGGACGCCGATTATTCGGGCCCGGAAAGCTTCGAATATTGCGTCTCCGACGGCCACGGCGGGCAAGATCACGCGCATGTAATCTTCACCGTCCAGGCCGTCGCCGACGACCCGATCATCACTTACACCGTGGCGCAGGGCGCGACGATCAACGAGATGCTGGTCACCGTCACGGCGACCCAGAATGATGCCGACGGCTCCGAATATATCGACCGCATCGACGTTGGCACGCTGCCGGCGGGGGTTACGATCACGCCGATGGGCGTGAACCCGGGCGACCAGCCGGGCAGCCTCCAGCAAGTGTTCAAGCTGACGGTGCCGTCAGGTACGGATGTGGACTTCGATCTCGGTTTCACCGCGGTTTCCGTCGAGAAATCGAACGGCGATACCGAGGACGCGGCCGTCGCGGTCCCGATCGAGATCGACTTCACCCACAATCAAACGGACCTGGCGTTCACGACCACCAACCAGAGCCTGTGGAGCAGCGGCCCGTCGGACCCGTTCCACTTCGACGAGCTGCTCGGCATCAACAATATGTCGCTCGACACCGAGGCTTTAATTCCCGTTTCTACAATTCCGCCGGCGGCGATCGCAATCGACACCGACGGGTCGTTGACGTTTGGTTTCGATACGGTGATCCATCTTGATGCTGGCAGCATCGACATCGACCTGGTCGTCACGACGACCATCGATACGACCTACAACAAGACCACCGATACATTCTTCCTCAACCCGACTTACACGCTCAAGAGCGGTACGTTCACCACCATCGGGCCGTCCGGCTATGTCGATATCGACTTCGTGTTCGACATCAATTTCGACTTCACCGCCACGGTCGAGCCGCTTGGTACGATCCTTGACCTCGTCGGGCTCGATGGCTGGGCGGATATTTCAGCGGGCATCCCCGACTATGATCCAAGACGCGTCGATGCCCTTCCGCTAACTCCCGGCCCGCTGACCACGGACAGTCCCGACCTGCCGCTGAGTTGGCCAGTCTTGCCGGGGATCGTCACGCTGACCATCGATTGGCCCCACCTTGGGCTCGACAGCAACGGCTCGTTGACCGCGCAACAGACCAGCAACGACTTCCTCAACATCAACCTCGACGTGGAAGGCGCGGCGATCACGTCCTTCCCGCTGCTCTTGCCGATCGACAAATTCATCCACGACGAGAACAACTTCGAATGGACGGACATCGACCTGTTTGGCGGGCTCAACCTCGTCCAGGACCTGCTGGTGCAGCTCAAGGGCATGACCGGTGCGCTGACGCTGGAAGACGGGACACCGATCAATTTCACCTTCGGCACGCCGCCGCCAATGATCACCAACATGTCGAGCCATGACGCGAACCATGACGGGCAGATCGGTCTTGGCTTCGTGATTACGCCGGTCTCGACGCTCACCAACGACACGGTGATCGGCCTCCATCTCGGCGTCGATGTCGAGGTGCTCAAGAACATGCCGATCATCGACGAAACGGCGTGGGATCCGGATCCGATCGAGATCACGATCCCGATTGAAGCGCTGACGCTCGCCAGCGGCGAGTTCGATGTGACGGGTTTCAATTCGCAAGCGTGGAATCTGATCGGCTGACGCCCTGGCGGTCGGCGAGTGACCGCATCTATCGAAGAAGGAGAAGGACATGTTTGACTCAAAGAGACTGCTCGTGGCGGTCGCTGCCGGGGTGATTGCCCTCGGCGCGGCCCCCGCCATCGCCGGCGAAGTCACCGGCGGCGACGACCAGGTCGATGCCAATGGCCGGTCGATCTGCAAATTCTCCGGCCAGAATGACGGCGACGCTCCGCTGGGGAAGACGCAAAGCTATGGGCAGGAGGTCCGCACCGACCGTGCCGATCCGACCGAGTTCGATCCCGACGATGTGTTCAGCCTGCACCCTGGCTGGTTCTGCAACCCGAACAATTTCGACGCCCGGGTCATCCTCCCGCGCTGAATGCAGGCGCCCAAAAAGAAAGAAGGCGGAGCCTCGCGGCCCCGCCTTCTCTCTTGCCCCCTCGAAAACTTCTTAGGCGACCGCGACCTGCGGCTCGGGCTCGGCGACCTCTTCGGGATCGCGCAGCACATAGCCGCGGCCCCACACGGTCTCGATGTAATTGGCGCCGCCGCAAGCCAGCGAGAGCTTCTTGCGCAGCTTGCAGATGAACACGTCGATGATCTTCAGCTCGGGCTCGTCCATGCCGCCATAGAGATGGTTGAGGAACATCTCCTTGGTTAGGGTCGTGCCCTTGCGGAGCGAGAGCAGCTCCAGCATCGCATATTCCTTGCCGGTCAGGTGGACTCGGGCGCTGTCGACCTCGACCGTCTTGGCGTCGAGGTTCACCGCCAGCTTGCCGGTGCGGATGACCGATTGCGAATGGCCCTTTGAGCGGCGGACGATGGCGTGGATGCGCGCAACCAGCTCGTCGCGGTGGAACGGCTTGGTCACATAGTCGTCGGCGCCGAAGCCGAGCGCGCGGACCTTGCTGTCCATTTCACCAATTCCGGAAAGGATCAGCACCGGGGTCGAGACCTTCGCGGTGCGCAATTTCTTGAGCACGTCATAGCCGTGCATGTCGGGCAGGTTCAGATCGAGGCAGATGATGTCGTAATCATACAGCTTGCCGAGATCGAGGCCCTCTTCGCCAAGATCGGTGGTGTAGACGTTGAAGCCCTCGCTCCCGAGCATCAGCTCAATGCTCTTTGCGGTGGTTGGCTCGTCTTCAATCAGAAGCACGCGCATTGCTATTCCCCCGTTCCCCGGCCTCAAAGAGCGTAAAGAGCCCTTAAGAGCCTTGAAGCCCTCATTAACCATTTGGGGGATGCAGGGAAAAGGTTAATATTTCCTAACGGACTGGATTCCTTCGATTGGTTGCAAAGGAGTCACAAAGTCATCCACAGGACGGCGTTTGCGCGAGGGCCGGTCGCGTGCCACGGCGGAGCGATGCTTTCCGAGCGGATTCTCTTCATCGATGCCGAGGCGATGGTGATCGACAAGCCGGCCGGCCTGCCGGTGGACACGCCGCGCCGCGGCGGGGAATCAATCGTGTCCAGACTGGACGAGCTTCGCGCCGGATTTAAGCGCCAGCCGACCCCGATGCACCGACTCGATCAGGATACCAGCGGCTGCTTGCTACTCGCGCGCTCGCCCAAGGCGCGGGCTTCGCTGCAGCAGGCGTTTGAGACGCACCAGGTCGAGAAACACTACCTTGCGGTAGTCGCGAGCGAGATTGCGGAGGAACAGGGGACGATCGACCTGCCGCTGGCCAAGAAATCGAGCGCCGACGCCGGCTGGCGGATGGTCGGCGATCCCGCGGGCCAGAGCGCGATTACCCACTGGCGCCGGATCGCGGTGCGCGACGGCAAGACGCTGGTCGAATTCCGCCCGGTCACCGGGCGCACCCATCAAATCCGCGTCCACGCGCGCGAGGCGTTCGGCAGTGGCATCGTCGGCGACCGCGTCTATGGCGTGCCCGGCGGCCCGATGCTTCTCCACGCCTCGCGGCTGGTAGTGCCGCGCGAGCGCAAGGACGTGATCGACGTCACCGCGCCGCTTCCGGACTATTTCGGC
>Ga0268265_10003446_pt1 | contig 11382 bp, 12 predicted proteins | sample KBSSwiS52_FD_190355 | JGI IMG/M metagenome (GOLD analysis project Ga0268265, IMG submission 190355) | Switchgrass rhizosphere microbial communities from Kellogg Biological Station, Michigan, USA - KBS Switchgrass S5-2 (SPAdes) (version 2) | ecosystem: Host-associated > Plants > Roots >...
AAGCACTTGGGCCGCTTTGGCCGACCCGACCCGCCGAACGGTCTTCGAGCGGCTGGGTTCCGGACCGAAACCCGTCTCGGAGATTGCGCGGGGTCTGACGGTCAGTCGCCCCGCCGTGTCGCAGCATTTGAAGGTGCTGAAGGAGGCCGGCTTGGTCAGCGACCGGACCGAGGGCACGCGGCGCATCTACACCATCGACCCGAAAGGTCTCGGTGCACTGCGTGCGTGGCTCGACCAATTCTGGGACGAAGCGCTGGAGAATTTCCACGTGGTGGCCGAGACAGAAACATCCGACAGGAGTGAGCGATGAACGACCCTCGCCCGAGCCGGAGCGATGAACGGGCTGGCGCGGACGATTGAATTCGTAGGAAGTTTCGCCTAGCATCCTGTCAGCTTGCTGGCAGGCAAGGCCAGCTGCGGCGAGGTCCCGCATGTTGGTCGCGAAGGATGCTCTCAATCCGCGCTGTATCGGGAACGGTCCCGATGTGCTGGTGCTGGTGCATGGCTTCGGCTCCGACCAGACGATCTGGGCTTCCTATCTTCCGTGGCTTTCCGAGCACTACCGCGTCATCACCTATGACCTGCCTTTCGCCGGCAGCGCCGATCCCGCTTTTTTCAATCTCGACCGGCATGGCGGGATCGACGGCCATGCGGCGGACCTGATCGACATTCTTGAGAGCTTGGCGGTGACTCGGTGCACCCTGGTCGGCCATTCGCTCGGCGGGTTGATCGGCATCTTCGCCGCGATCGCCCGGCCGGCGCTGTTCGAACGGCTGATGCTGCTCGGCACCTCGGCGCGCTATCTCGACGGGCCGGGCTACAAAGGCGGACTCACTGCAGCCGTGTTCGAAACGATGCTTGAGGCCGCCGCAGCGAACTTTCGCGGCTGGGCGATGTCCTATGCACCGACGGCCACCCTGAAGCCGCTCGAAGACCCGGCCTCGCAAACCTTTCTCGAGAGCTTGCTGCGCATCCAGCCGGACATCATGCTGGCCATGGCGCAGTCGGTCTTCCTCGGCGACTACCGTGAGCACGTGAGGCGCTGCAAGACCCCTTGCGTCATCCTGCAGACCGAGCAGGACGACGCGGTGCCGATCGAAGCCGCGCGATACCTGCAGTCCTGCCTCAAGGGCAGCCTGCTGGAGATCGTGCCGGCGAAAGGCCATCTCCCGCACTTGAGCGCGCCGGAAGCGGTCTCCGCGGCGTTTCGCCGTCACCTGCCGCGGCTCGATGCCCAGCCGCGCGGCCGCTCGCAGGGCTGAACTAGATCCTTGAGCTGTGCGGCGCGCGCTTAAAAATCGACCAAACTCTTTAAAATCGATGAAATAGTGAATTAATAAACCCCGGGTAGTCCCGTGGATTCGGTGCTACCGTTGATTCGTGACAGAGCTCCTCTCCCTCGAGGACGGCCCGCTGCGCGATCAATCCACGAAGCGCACGCTGTACCGCGTCATGCTGGTGGAGGATAACGAGGCCGACGCGCGACTCGTGCGCGAGGCCTTCGCCGAACATCCGTTCTTTAGTTTCCAGGTCGCACATTTTCAGCAGGTGGATGACGCACTGCTGTTCCTGGAGCGCGACATGGTGGACGTCGCCGTGCTGGACTATCAGGCGCCGGCGAGCGCCGGCCTCGAGGCTCTTGCGCGCATCATCGCCGCGGCACCGCACCTTCCGGTCGTGATGCTGACGGACGTCGAAGACGATGCTACGGGCTTGTTGATGATGCAGCTGGGCGCCCAGGACTACCTGGTCAAAGGCACCGCCGACGCCGCAATGCTGGTCCGAACGATCCGCCAGGCGATCGAGCGCAAGGGCATGTCGGACCGCGTACGCGACAGCGAGGAACGCTTCACCCTGGCAGCCGCCGGCTCCGGCGACGGCATCTGGGATTGGCAGATCCCCGCCGACCACCTGTTCCTGTCGCCGCGCGCCAAGCAGATCCTGGGCCTGCCGGAAGATATGCCGGATGAAAGCATGGAGACGTTTTCCCGGCGTATCCATCTCGACGATCTCGGCCGGTTCCGCGACGCCCTCACCGCGCATCTGAACGGCGAGGCGATGGACTTCCGCCAGCAGACGCGCATCATGGATACGAACGATCGCGCGTGCTGGCTGTTGATGCGAGGGTTGGCGGTCAGGGAAGGACCTGGGCGCGCGCGCCGCATGGCCGGATCAATCACCGACCTCTCCAACCTCGACGCCTATTACGATACCGCTACCGGGCTGCCGAACCGCACGCTGCTTATGGACCGGTTGGGGACACTGCTCAAGCGGCGGGCCGTTCATCCCGGCAATATTTCCGCTTTTTTCCTGATCACCCTCTCCAATTATCCGACGATCTGCGAAGCTTCGGGCCAGGCGGCCGGCGATGCCTTGGTGGCGGAGACCGCCCGTATGATCGATGGCGTCACTCGGCCGAGCGACTTGGTCGGGCGCGTCGGTGCGCGTGAAGTTGCCGTCGTCTTCGACCGCGTTGCCGACTCAGACGAGGCCATCCTCCTGGCCGGGCGGGTCGCACATACGCTGCTCAGTCCGATTGCCGTCCAGGGCCAGGAGACGGTTCAAAGCACACGGATGGGCGTCGTCGTCACGGTCCCGACCCACACCGACCCGGAAGCAGTGATGCGCGACGCGGTCGCGGCCATGCTGCAAGAGCCGACCGATCCGACCGCATTGTTCTCTGTTTTCAATCCGGAAATGCGGCAGCGGGCCCACCATCGCCTGCGGCTCGAGATCAGGTTGCGGCAGGCGCTCAAGCTGAACGCGTTCGAGCTGGTCTACCAGCCGATCGTGGCGCTGAACACCGGCGAGCTGCGAGGCTTCGAAACGCTGTTGCGATGGCATGACGCGGAACTGGGCCAAGTGCCGCCAACCCTGTTCATTCCCATCGCCGAAGACATCGGCATGATCCGCGAGATCGGGTCCTGGGTGCTCCGCACCACTTGCGACCAGATCATCCGCTGGCGCATGGCCGGGCTGATTGCCGGTCGCGCCCGTTTCAGCGTCAGCGTCAATGTTTCCGGCCGGCAGCTCGACGATACGAGCTCGATCGACCACATCATGAACCTGATCGCAGAATCCGGCGTACCGCCGGCCAATCTCACGTTGGAGCTGACCGAGTCCGCATTGTTCGCCAATCCGGATCGCGCCCGCGAGGCGCTGATGGCAATCAAGCTGTCCGGCGTCAGCCTCGCCATGGACGATTTCGGCACCGGCTATTCCTCGCTCAGCTATCTCGGTCGGTTTCCGTTCGACAAGCTGAAGATCGACCGGAGCTTCATCAACACCATCGCGGCCGGCGCCGCCTCGCCGCTGTTGAAGGGCATCCTGAGCCTCACTCAGGATCTCGGCCTGCATGTGGTGGCGGAAGGCGTGGAAACGGAGGAGCAGCGCGAGGTGCTGGCGGGCCTCGGTTGCCAGGACGCCCAAGGCTGGCTGTTCGGCCGGCCGCTGCCCCCCGAAGCCGCGGAAGAGCTGCTGCGGATCAGCACCGGGCGTCTGCCGAGTATCGAATCCAGGCCCACGCAGAGTGCGAGCGAAGGGGTCGCCATCGACGGCGTGCAGCGCCGCCTGGCGGTAATCGTGGCCGCCGACGTGGTCGGTTTCGGCCGTATGAAGGCACACGACGAAGCCGGTGCGATGCATGCCTTGAAAGACATTCGCGCGCTCGTCGATCCGATGATCGTCGCTTATCGCGGGCGCATTATCGGCATCGCCGATGAGAGTTACATGCTGGAATTCGAGAAGGTGATCGACGCGGTCAGCTGGGCCATAGCGGTGCAGCGTGCCGTCGTGATGCGCAACGCCGAACAGCCCGAAGAGCGGCGCGTGGAATTTCGCATCGGCGTCAACTTGGGCGGCATCGTGGTCCGCGGCTACGATATTTCCGGCGACGGCTTCAACATCGCGGCAGGGCTCGAGGCCCTGGCCATGCCGGGCGGAGTCTGCGTGTCCGGAGACATCTATGATGAAGTCGGCCCGAAGCTCGGCCTGCAGTTCGACGATCTCGGGCCCCAGCAAGTGAAGAACACCGCCGAACCGATCCGCGCCTATCGCGCGCAAATGACCGCGCTCGCGGCTGCCTAGCGCCGCGAACAGCCCATCTCGTTTGGGACGCAGCTAAGCGGCGCGGCCGGCGTGGATGGTCAGCGACTGCTTGGCCAGCCCGGGATGTTGCGACAGCCATTCCGCGGCGCGGGTCTGCGCCTCGATGAAGGCCGACATCGGATTGGCGCCGCCATTGATCAGCATCTCGTGGGTGCGGCAGTCACCCGAGGCGTTGGCACCCGGATCGGATGCCGCTGCTTGGACAGACGCCCCTGGAGCGGAGCTAAGGCAGGCGACCAGAACTGCGGTGTACAGCACGACGGTACCCCTTTCTCTGTTGTCAGCCGCGCCCTGACGGCTCCGAAAAGGATAGCCCGCAGCCCCTTAAATATGGGTGTATTTGTGCGATGCAGCAAGAGCTGTATTCACAAGCGGTTAGATGCGTAAAGTCATCCCAAAGATCGAGACGCCAAAATAGGCGCTGAGGGCCTGAAGTTCAGGCCCCAGAACGCGATCCTTGGTGACCGGCGGAACGCTCTCACGCACCTTGCCCAGCAGATTACGCAACGGACCAGACTCGGGGACTCGGTTCGTCAGATGCAAAGCCTGCGACGCGACCACGGCGAGCACCGCCAGGGCGCGGTCGAGGGTCATGCCGGCCTTCTCCGCTTTCGGCCAGGCGAGGAAGACCGGCGACGCGACATCATCCTGGCCGAAGACCGAGGCATCGACCGCGGGGATGAAGCTGCGCTGCGCCAGCGCGCGGGCCTCTTCGACGAAGCCGGCGATCGCCATCGGCAGATAGCCGAGCGCGCCATGACCGTCGCTCTCGGAAGGATCGCGATCGCCGAGCAGAAAATCGGAGAAGCCGGAAACGCGGCCGTTCAACAGGCCGACGACAAGCCGCTCACTCAGCAGACAGAGATCGGCCCAGACGCCGGTCACGTTGTCCATCGCCGGCGCCGCCAGCGCATTGTGAAAACCGCCGGTGCTGATGCAGCGACCCAGCGGGTGGTCATCGTCCGGTTCGAGGTAGGTCGGATTGTGGGTGACCGCGGACAGTGCTGCCCGCGCGATGGCTTCGATCTGCCCGACCGCCCAATGCGCCTGCGCGAGCACGGCGGGAATGATGCGATAGCTGACCGGTGCCTGATGGTCGCGCTGCTGCGCCGCGGGCGCACCGAGCAGTGCATCGAGCGCTTCGAAGGCCGCGTGGTGATAGGGCCCACCCCAGAGATCGCCCAGCGCCGGATTGTAGTGCTCGCGCGGCGCGCCGAAGGCAAGGATCGCGAGCGCCAGCACCTGCTGTACGAGATCGAGCCGCCGGCGCGCGGCGAGTGCCACATCCGCGGCCAAGGCGGCGGCACAGGGTGCCCCGTTGATCAGCGCGCCGCGCTCGGCTGGCTCCAGCGTGAAACGCTCGGAAAGTGCTGCAAACAGCGGATAAGTCGCGAGGATCTCCCCTGCCCCACCCTGCCCGGTGAAGGCCACGGGCGGGAGCGTATCGGTGTTGAGAAGAGCGATGAGCGCCTCGGCCAGGCGCGGTGTGGCCGCGGCATGCCCGTCGAGGATGTTCGCGAATCGCGCCAGCAGCATCGCGCGCACCACACGCGGCGGAAAATGCTCGCCGAAGGAGACCGCGGCGGGAAATGGCTTCAGCTGCGCCAGCCGCGCGATCTGTTTCTCGTTCAGGCGATAGCGGATCATCTCGCCTTGGCCCTGGTTCACGCCATAGACGCCCTGGCGCGGGTCCTTCAGCAGCCGCTCGAAAGCGGCGCGGCGTTCGGCGATGCGCGCTTGCGCGGCGGCGCTGAGCTCGATCGGCTCGTTGCGCCAGGCGACGTGATGGACGAGGTCGAGTGTCAGATCTTCACGCGCGTTCAACTGCAGCACGGTCATCTCCCCTTGGCGATGGCCGGGAAGATAACATCAGATGCGACGCAGGCCGCACCAGGCTTTGCGCGCATCAACGCCCGGTGCGGCGCGCGTGAGAGAGTTGGGTGGTTTGAGTTGCTCGATCAGCCGCCCGCCAGCGGCTCCTTCGGGTTGCCGATGCTCGGCGGCCGTCCGCCGGCCACCTTGTCGAGTTCCTTGGCGTCCAGCTCGCGCGACTTCTGCGCCGCGCCGCCCGGACTGGCTTTCTTGCCCGGGGCTTGGTCGGGGATGTTCTTCGACGACATGCGAGGCACTCCTTGGATCAGGGTCTCTGCATTAACAGCTTGTGTGAAATCACACATAAACTGCCCGTTCCCACACATTGACTGTAACGAGGTCAGGCAGAGATGCAACCCGATTCAGGCGCGAGCCGGGCGACCGCCGCCCGGGCGGCGGCCGCATCTTCGAAGGGATGCGCGATGCCGGCGATGGTCTGGGTCGTCTCGTGGCCCTTGCCGGCGATCACCAGGGTGTCACCGCCGGAGAGGGCCGCCACCGCCTGGCGGATGGCTTCGCCGCGGTCGCCGATCTCCAGCGCGCCGGGGGCGCCGGCGCGGATCTGGGCGCGGATCCGGGCCGGATCCTCGCCGCGGGGATTGTCGTCGGTGATGATGACCGCGTCGGCATGCTGCGCGGCGATCTCGCCCATCAGCCCGCGGTTGCCGCCATCGGCATCGCCGCCGCAGCCGAACAGGACGACGAGACGCCCACGGGTCCGCGGCCGCAACGCCTTCAGCACCGCTTCGAGCGCGCCGGGCTTGTGAGCGTAGTCGACATAGATCGTGGCGCCGGACGGCGTCACTGCCACCGCCTCGATGCGGCCGGGCACGCCGATGAGATGTTCGACCTGCGCCAAGGTCTGATCGCGATCGCCGCCGGTTGCGAGCACGAGGCCGAGGGCGACCAGCAGATTCTCGATCTGGAATGCGCCGAGGACCGGGAAGGTCACTTCGGTGGCGCGGCCGAAGACTTCGAGCTCCAGGTGCTGTCCCTGCAGTGTCGTCTCCTCGCGCAGCAGGCGGATCTCCTCGCCGGCGCGTCCGACGCGGATCAGTTGATGGCGGCGATGCTTTGCGATGGCGATGATGGTCTCGGCGACATCGCTGTCGGCGTTGATCACCGCTGGCGCCTCCTCGGGCAGCAGCTCGGCGAAGAGACGCTGCTTGGCGGCGAAGTAGGATTCCATCGAGCCATGATAATTCAGATGATCGCGCGAGAGATTGTTGAAGGCGGCCGCGCGCAAGGGCAGCGCGTCGATCCGATGCTGATGCAAAGCATGGCTGGTCGCCTCGATCACCAGATGATCGACCCGGTCCTCGACCAGGAACGACAGTGCCGGATGCAGGTAATAGGGATGCGGGGTGGTGGCAGCCACTTCCCCGACCCGCCAATCCGGCGAGATCAGGCCGATGGTGCCGATGCTCGCTGCGCGATGCCCGAGCCCGGTCCAAAGCTGCCGCACGAAATCAGTGGTCGAGGTCTTGCCGCAGGTACCGGTAATCGCGACCACTGTCTGCGGCGCGCAGCCAGCGAGGGCCGCAGAGAGAAACGCGACCGCGCGGCGCGGATTGGCCGTCGTCAGCACCGGCACACCGTCGGGCAGTGCGACGCAATGCCCCTCCGGCACCAGCAGAGCCGCGGCGCCTGCCTGCAAGGCCAGCGGTATTCGCTCGACGCCCGACTCCCAAGCGCCGGGAATCGCCGCATAGAGCATGCCGGCGCGCACACTCGATGCTTCCGCGGTGATGCCCGTGATCTCGCCCGCGAGCGGGCCAGACGCACCGACGCGTTCGGCACCGGTTGGCTGATGGCTTGCTGCGATGAGGTCTTTGAGCTTCACGCAGAAACTCTAGCTTCTCCGATCCTGCGCCGCAAATTTCGGACGGCGTGAGAAGGGTGACCAAGATCACTCGGGGTATCGAGACACGCTGGACATTCTCTCCGCTTCCACAATCATGAACCGGAGATTCCGTTGGCTAAGAATGCACAGAAGAAGCCGTCGAGGAAGCCCGACGACCTGGTGAAGCCGGTGAGCGGGCAGCTTGAGCAGAGCGAGCTGGAGCAGGTGTCGGGCGGCAAGGTCACAATGAGTGACTTCCACTTCGTGAAGCAGTCGGACAAGGCATCGCCGCAGTAAGCGCGCGCGCAATCGGGCGTGAACCTTCGTTTGCCACCCGGGTTGTCGGATTCAGCGGGATGTTCCGCGTGAGGACGCTAGGAGAGTCATATGAAGATCACTCTGATTGCACTCGGCGCCGGCGCCGGGTGCCTGCTGATGGCCAGCTCTGCCATGGCCGGTCCCTGCTCCGCCAACATCGAAGCCCTGAGCAAGCAGCTCCAGGCGACCGATGCCGGCATGGGGCCGACCGCAAACATCGGCGGCACCGGCAGCACCGCCAATCCGATCAGCCCGAGCGGCGCACCGCAAGCGCCGACCACGCCTGCGACCGGCACGATGAACGAGGCGAGCCAGAACAAGGCGACCTCGGCGCAGGATGTGCAGAACCAGAACACCGGGCAAGGCACGATGGCCGACCAGGCCAGCAATGCCGCACAACCGGCGGGCGGCAACCCGACGGCGGCGGCTTCGCTGGAGCGGGCCAAGATGTTCGATCAAGCCGGCGATGAAGCCGCCTGCCTGGACGAAGTCACCAAGGGCCAGAAAGCGCTGACACAGCCTTGATGAAGCCGCTTGATCGCCGGGCGCCGTCGCGCCCGGCGATGCCGCTATTTGTGCGTCTCGATCTTCAATCCGCCGGCGACCTTCTTCAGATCGGATTCTGAAAGCTCGATCTGACCCTTCTTGCCGGCTTTCACCAGCGTGCCCGGCTTGGTGCGCTGGTCCTTCGACATCTTGGCCATGAAGTGTCTCCCTTTCGCGCCCCGCAGTGCGAGGCTAGGAGATCTCCACAGAAAGACAATTCAACTCTGATGAAAGGTCTCCGACAGAGTGCTGTCGCGATGCGGACGTGACGGAGCGCAAATGACGCCTTCTGCACATTTCGATATGTCGCGGCGATAGACTCGATAATGCCATTTGTGATCAGGCGCGCGTGGAAATCGCAACAACACAGGCGTAAACTTCCTCGCGTCTGAACGTCGCAATTCCAATCTGCGACGGAAGACCGTGGGGATGGTGCCTTTGAAGCGAAGAGGAGCAGTCATGTCTCGAACCGACAAGCCGACTTCGAAGAAACCCGACGCGAAGCGGACCGACCCGCAGCCCATGCCGGAAGCGGAGCTCGATAAGGTGTCCGGCGGCAAGGTCAGCACCAGCGACATCACCATCACCAAGCATTACGACAAATCCTCGCCAACCTTGGGATGAGGAGAGCCATGATGAACGAGACGAAACAACCCGACGTGACGATCGCGCCGGAACCCGCCGAGCCGAAAAAGCCGAACGCCGAGCTCAACGAGCAGGAACTTCAGCAGGTTTCCGGCGGCACCGGGACACTGTCGAAGGCCTGCGCAACCGGCAAGCACTTCACCAGCCCCACGATCGTCACCTGACGGCGGCGACCAGTTTCTCGGCGAGGCTTTGCGCGTTCGGCGGACGCAGGCGCTCGACGCGCTCGCCGAGCAGTGTCTCGAACGCCGCAATGCCGCGCGGGCTGTAGGTGACGGTGCCGTCCTTGTCCAAGGTGGCGATGCCGTCATACGCCAAGGCCGTGGCATTGATGCCGAGCGCATGCTCGAGATCCCAGGCGGCAGGCAGATCGACCTCTGCGCCGCGCCGGTTGATCTTCACCGGATAGCCGCCGAGCAATCCGTTTGGCGCCGGCACGTGAAGGTCGTGCGGGCGGTCATCGCCGAGCGCCGCCAGAAGATCGAGCGTGGCCGACGCGGTGATGCGGGCATGATCCGCGTCGGCAAGCGGCGGCACTTTTGCTTTGAGCTTGTCGCGCACCGCCAGCGTGATGTCCTGGCCGTGCCAGGTCACCTTCAGCATGAAGGGTGGCAGTTCCTTCGCATTGCCCTCGCCGGCCAGACAATCGGCGAACGATCCGCCGGCCACCAGGTGCACGGTGATCTCCTGCACCGGCGCCTTCGCTTGCTGAGCGGCGAGAAAGCGGATGCGCGGCACAGCCGTCGCGATGCCGCCGCTGCCTGCGGTCGGCCCCGCACCGGTCAGATGCAGGATCGCGTTGACCAGATCCGGCTCGCTCGCCGCGACCCAGGGGGCGGAAAGGCCGGAGCTGGTCCAGCACTCACGAAGACGCAGCATCGGCGCCAAATGGCAGGCGAGCCAGACACCATTCGGCAGAGCGCGGATCTTGGGATCGGCGGCACGAACGCGGCGGCGTGAAAGATAGCTGGGGGCGGCGAAGGCGACATCCGGCGCGATCTTCTTCAGCGTCTCGGGCGCGGCCGCCGTGTTGAAGTCGAACGGGACGAACTCGATCCTCGGAAACTCGCCCTCAAGCGCGGCCCCGACCCGCGCCGCCAGGACCTTCGCCCGCCCCTGCTCGGTATCGCGGGCGGCGAGGACGATATGGGCGAAACGCCCGTCGCGCGCCACGGCATCGAGCACCGCGCCGGTTAACTGGCCGAGACCGATCAACAGGAGTTTCATGGGGATGGGGAACGAATCACAGCGCGATGTGTCATTACATTTGCATGCACTTTACGCGAAACCCCGCGGGCGTGTAGAGCGTTTTAACAGCGTGTTAACCAGTTTCGCGGGAGAGTCTTTCGACGTCCGAAGAGGCTCGGAGGCACGCCAATGGACGATGGCCCTCGCGCCACCGGCGCAAACCCAAAGATCACGCTGCTCGACGCGGCGCTGGACGGAATCCGCTCCGGGCTGTCGATCTGGACACCCGATTTCAAGTTGGTGTTCTGGAACCGGCCTTTCCTCGCCGTCTACAATCTGAAGCCGGAGGATGTGACCGAGGGTGCGGGTCTCGAGGCCGTCGCCACACGGATCGTCGCCGCCGGCAATCACCAGGATCGCTCCGGCACCGAGCTCTATCGACTTTATCGCGAAGGCCTGTCCGCAGATGCAGAGAGCGGCACGGTCGCGATCGACGAAAAGCTCTCCGATGATCGCATCATCAATGTGAAGCGCACGCGCATGCCGGGCGTGGGTTGGGTGATCCTGCACGACGACGTGACGGAGCTGCGGCGACGAGAGCACGCGGACGCCGCACATGCCATCCGCCTGCAGGCCGCGGTGGCAAACATGGCCGAAGGCCTCTGCATGTTCGACGCCGAGCGTCGCCTGGTGATATCCAACCAGCAGTATGCCGACATCTACGCCCTGCCGCCGCGGCTGGTCGCGCCCGGCACGCCGCATGCCGAAATCGTTGCCTACCGTCTGGCCCACGGCATGGAGCCGTTCGAGCCAGGCAACGATTTCCAGAAGCGCCATGAAGAACTGATCAAGGAAATGAAGCC
>Ga0268265_10003450_pt1 | contig 11367 bp, 8 predicted proteins | sample KBSSwiS52_FD_190355 | JGI IMG/M metagenome (GOLD analysis project Ga0268265, IMG submission 190355) | Switchgrass rhizosphere microbial communities from Kellogg Biological Station, Michigan, USA - KBS Switchgrass S5-2 (SPAdes) (version 2) | ecosystem: Host-associated > Plants > Roots >...
CTACTGGTCGGCCAAGGCTGCAACTCAGTCGGTCTTCGATGCGATTGCAGGCAAGCAACATGCGCGCGTCATCGTGCCCGGGACGGACGGCAGCATCGTCACGGCCGGCACCGAGACCTGGCCCCCCCTCTACACCAGCAGCACGGTCAACAAGTACCAGCCCACCGGCGAGTAGCGCCCCGACCGACGACGACGCCCCGCGGGACATCCCGCGGGGCGTCGTCGCGTCTCCGCCCCGCCCAAGACATAACTATCGACCTCGGCATTTCCTGGGACACCATCACCGAAGACCAGCTACGCGAGGCCGAAGGCCCGATCGAGGCCGCTGACGCACCCGAACTGATCCGGATCGCCACCAAGTACGCAGAGCGGGCCGTCCGCGCTCTCGCCGAAACGGACGCCGCGTACACGCTCGAAATCACGACAGCCGACGTTGACGCCTACTGGTCCTACTGGTCCTACCGGCTCGACGGCACGGGCCAGAACGTGCGGCTACGGTTCAACCTCCGGAACGCCGCCTTCACGAAGGTGCGTATCCGCCAGTTCGCGCTACACCGGATTCTCGCCGCAGGTCAGCGCGTTGACTGAATCGCTCAGACAGTGCATCGCCGCAGGTCACGGCCCCATGTGCGGAGAACAGGGGACTACGCCAGTACGTGCGCGCGGCCCTCACCGGAACGACCACGTGCACACGCCTCAAAGGATGCTCGGAGTGTGCCACAACTGCCGGCTCACCTGGGTTAGAACGTCATCCGAGCGGACTCCGGACCATTGTCCTCCGGGGATCAGCGCCTTGGTGCCGGGAGGCGGTTGCCGCAGAAGGGATCAGCCTCGGGAACCACGCTCCAGCCCGCGGCGGCTGCATCATAACGGACGACGCTGAAGCACTTGTCTTGGAAGCCAAAGTCCCTGCCGAAGTCCACCTTGTCGGCCGTCAGGCCGCCGGCGTCGTAGTTCTTGACGCCGCTCAGACCCGTGATGAACGACGCGCGGGTCGGACAGCTTCCGGCCGCGTTCAGCCCTGTGAGGAACATGTCGGCGACGATCCATCCATGCAGGGCGACACTGGCCGTCGCGGGTTGCACTTCCGGCGCATACCTGTTCATCGCGTCGAGGAAGGTCTTGATCGCGGAGCTTCCGGTCTCGAACGGGTGGGTCTGGAGGTAGGTGTAGGTGCCGTCGGGCCAGTTCAGGTCCGCCAACGAGTGGTAGCCGTTCGACGCGAACGGCACCAGGATGTGCGCTCCTTCCTGACGCGCCAGGTTGACGGCGTCCGCGAAGTCCTTTTCCGTGGTGTAACCGGCCACCACGTCGGCCTTCGAAGCGAGGATCCGCGCGGCTATCGTGCTGGGGCTCGTAACGTTCGGTGTCTCAACGATCCGGGCGACGACGGGGATCCCGACGGCCTGGAAGCTGGCCGCCATGGCGTCTGTCATCTTATTGGCGACAACGCTGCCCTCGACGGTGATGATCGCCGCCCGGGTGCCGCCGAACCGTTTCGCGAACCGGCCGTAGGTGTCGACGCCGCCGTCGTCGGCGTTGCCGAGCGTGTGGAAGAAGCTGAACATGTTGCGGTACTGCGTCCAAACCGGCTCGGTGGCGTCGCCCGTCACCGGAATGCCCTGCTGGTTCAGCCACTGCGCCGAGCCGCTGCCCCCGATGGTGGTCTCCATGATCCCAAAGACGTGGCTGTCCTCCACCAGCTGCCTGGCTTGCACCAGGTTGACGGCGACGTCGGCCTGGTCGTCCGCCAACTCGTAGGTGACCTGACGGCCGTGGACGCCGCCTCCGCTGTTCGCGAGCCCGAGCCGGGCGTCGACCCCACCGCGGTAGGCGGCGAACTCGGGGCCCAGCGGTCCGGAGGCTGGATAGAGCAGCCCGGCGAGGACCTTGTTCCGGGTCACTCCGGGGCTGTCACAGGCAGCCGCGCCGGTGGGTGCCTGCGCACCGCCGCACGCGGCGAGGCCGACGCCCGCTAAGAGGAGGGCGAGCGTGATGGGCGGCGCGGTGCTGGCCGCACGGCTGGCCGCACGCCGGCCGCGTGGCTTCCGTGATGATCGACGCATACTGGCCCCCTGGCCGTGAATGGTTTCGCGGGCGACCGGCCGCGGCCTCGTGAGGTGGCAGGAAGGCCGCGACGAAACGGCCCGGTGTGCTCGGGCGCGCGTTGCTCCGGCCCGGTCGCGGGTGCGAAACCTGGCGGAAGTATTAAGTCGAGCGCATCCTAGCGTGCGTCGTACGGCAAACGTTGATCTTTGACGTGTCTGTCAACTTCGCACGCGCCGATCAGCGGCCAGCGCGTTTCACCCCCGGTCCTCGTTCGTCCCGGACGGACTCGGCGGCCACGGTACCTGCTCAGGTAGGACCGCCCGAACCGGACACCCGGCCGGGTAAGGACCTACCAGGGCAGGTCGGCGAGGAGTGACTCGACGCGCGCCCGCACCCCGGCGGCCGTCTCCGGGTTGGTCAGGATGTGCACCCGGTCCGCCTCGATGCCCTCGATCGCGATGCGGGCGACGGCCTCGGGCAGCAGGACCGAGCCGAAACTCTGCGCCGCGCCGTCCTCGTCCGCCGGGTCGAATGTCTGGGCCCCCGCCGGCCGGTTCGCCCGCGACGTCTCGGCCAGCGCGGTGGCCACCGGGCCCGGGCAGAGCACGCTCGCGCCGAGGGTGGGGGCGACGGCCCGAAGCTCCAGGTTGAGGGACTCGGTCAGCCCGACGACGGCGTGCTTGACCGCGTTGTACGGCGTCAGCATCGGCAGCGGCATCAGGCCGCCGACGGAGGCGGTGTTCAGGACGTGGCCACCGCCCTGGCGGATCAGGTGCGGGACGAAGTGGTGCACGCCGTGGACGACCCCGAGCAGCGCCACGTCGACCAGCCAGCGCCAGCTCCCCAGGCTCTGCTCCCACATCGGCGCCGGCCGGCTGACGACGCCGGCGTTGTTGCACACCAGGTCCACCCGGCCGAACCGGTCGATGGTGGCCTCGGCGAGGTGACCCACCTGATCCGCGTCGCTGACATCGGCGGCGACCGCGATCGTCGTACCCCCGGTTCCGGCGAGCTTGGTGGCAGCCCGCTCGACCGCGTCGGTCTGCACGTCGGACAGCACGACGTGGACGCCGCGGGCCGCGAGCGCCTCGGCCAGCCCGTACCCGATGCCGCTGGCTGCGCCCGTCACGACCGCGACCTGACCCCGTTCGATTCTCATTGGACAATCCTTCCAGAAATGCCGTCGTGGTTTCGTGGGGCCGATGCCCCCGGCCTGGACCGGCAGGCGAAACCGGGCGGCACGGCCCGCTCAGGCCAGCCGCAGCGGCCCGGTCAGCCGGTCGGGGATCCGAAATAGTCCTTGAGCTGGTTCTTGTCGATCTTGCTCAGCCCGATCCTGGGCAGCGCGTCGACGACCTCCAGCTGCTCCGGCAGCTTCTGACGCATCAGGCCAGCCTCGGAAAGCCACCCGGTGAGCTCGGCCAGTGTGGGCGCCGCGTGGCCCGGGCGCGGGGCGACGACGGCGCAGACCCGCTCACCGCGGTCCGGGTCGGGCAGGCCGACGACGGCGACCTCGGCAATGGCCGGGTGCTGGCCGAGCAGGCCTTCGATCTCCTGGGGGGCGACGTTCTCACCCTTCCGGATGATCAGCTCCTTGACCCGCCCGACGATCTCGATATGTCCGGACGGCCGCAGCCGGCCCAGGTCACCGGTACGGAACCAGCCGTCCGCGGTGAAGGCCGCCGCGGTCGCGGCCGGGTCGGTGTAGCCGCGGCATACCCCGGCGCCGGACACCTGCACCTCGCCGACGCCGCCGGGCGACGAGCCGGCGCGTGTCGGATGGAGGGTGCCGTCCGGGTCGGACGGATCCATCAACCGGAGCCGGTTGCCCGGCACCGGCCGTCCGTCGGTCTCGGCCAGGATGTCCGGCGGGTCGCTGGGCGAGGCCACCGCGATCATCGGCACCTCGGTCATCCCGTAGCTGTGCGCGAGCACCACGCCGAGCTTCTCGGCGACCATCGCGACCAGATGCGGCGGGCAGGGTGCTCCGCCTCCGTTGATCATGCGCAGCGTCGGCACGAGCCGCTGCTCCCCCGGCAGGCCGTCGGCCTCGGCGAGCAGCGCGGTGTAGACCGGCGGCGTCCCACCGACATTGGTCACCCCGTACCGGTTGTACAGCTCGACGGCCCTGGCCGGGACGAACGCCTCCAGCAGGAGCAGCGACATCCCACAGGCCAGGGCGGTGATGAGGTACTCGATGCCGCCGACGTGGGCGACCGGAAAGCCTGCCACCCCGAACTCGCCTGGCCGCCGGCCGAACTCACCGATGCCAGCGAACGCCAGGCCGGTGGACAGCAACGTCGAGTCGGTGTGCCGAGCACCCTTGGGCACACCGGTAGAGCCCGACGTGAAATAGATCCAACGCACCGCCTCCGGGTCCGGCGCCGGCTCCGCCAGGTCGCCGACAGGCTCGGCCTCGGGCGCCTCGTACCCGATCTCGACCACCCGCGGCGCGGGACCGCCGGCCGCGGCGATCCGTGCCGCCATCGCGGTGAAGTCAAAGCCACGCCACGTACCCGGGACCACCAGCACCTGCGCGTCGGTGGTCGCGAGCGCCGCCGACACCTCGCGCTCCCGATACAGCGGGATGATCGGCGACTGCACCGCACCCAACCGCCGTAACGCGGCCATCACGAGCATTGTGGAGATCCGGGTCGGAAGCTGCCACGCGACCCGAGTCCCGACCGTGACACCCACCGCGGCCAGCGCGGCGGCGACGCGCGTCACCCGCGCATCGAACTCACCGAACGTCACCCGCTGGCCCGCCTCATCCACCAGAAACAGGCCATCCGGCGTCAACCGAGCCCGCGCCGCTACCAACCCGTCAACCGTCTCGGCCCGCAGGAGCCACGACCAGGATGGACAGCTCATCGACGCCGACGCCACCTCCCAGGAACCCGCCAGGCCGGAATCCTCGATCGGTTCGGACATCATCAACGACCCCCAGGCGAACTACCAGGGCAGACGCGCCACCAGTGACAATGGTTCCGCGGCCGCTCGCTGATCTCGGCCACGGGGAGACGTACGCGAAGTTGATCGCCGAACGCGCCGGTCCGCCGCGTGAGGAAGTTGGTGGATCTTCGGCCGCGCGGGCGGCCCGCCTCAACCAAGATCCACGGCACGCACCCTGGCGGGAAGGTCAGTCGGCTGATTTCAGGGATGACGCGACTTATGACCCGCGCCCCCTGGCCTCCGGAACGGCACAAGTGGAGAGCGGCCGAACAAGTTTCGCGGAATCCCACTTGTGAGACCTCACCTCGGTGTTTGATTGGACTCCCATGACCCTCCTCGCCCTTGCAGATGGCGGAGGTCTAGGTGATGACGCCGCCGGCCTTCAGCTCGCCGATGCGTCCCCAGTCGTAACCACGCTCGAGGAGAATCTCCTCGGTGTGCTGACCGACCTCCGGCATCCTCTGCAGCGGTCCGACTGGCTGACCCCCGAACTGCACTGGCGCCGTCATCGACCGGAATACCGTGCCGTCTGGCGCCGTCAGGACCGCTCCGTCGCCGTCCACGACCTCCGGGAAGTATCCGTTTGCCGTCACCTGCGGGTCGTCGACGATCTCCCGGGCGCTGAGCGCCGGATCCCAGACCCCCTTCAGCGTGGTGAATGCCGCGCGCCATTCGGCCAGGGTGCGACCGGCGAATATCTCTGTCAGGATCTGCACGAGCTGGTCGCCGTGAGCGTCCCGGACGTCGATGGTCCTGAAGCGGGGATCCTCCACCAGATCATCGCGGTCGATGTGTGCGCAGAAGTCCGCCCAGTAGGGATCGGGCTGGATCATGCACAGCGTGAGCCACCGGTCATCGGCGGTTCGGTAGGAGTTGACGAGCGGGTTACGCAGACCAGCCGGCCCCGACGTGCTGTGGTCCAGGCCGATGTTGGCTGCACCGAGGCCCTGCGAGCTGATGTACATGCCGACCCCGTACAGGGAGACGTCGACCTGCTCCCCCATTCCAGTACGTTCCCGCTTGAAGAGGGCGGCCGACACACCGAGTGCCACAGACAAGCCGCCGGTGAGGTCGCCGACGGATCCCGGCTGGTTGGCCGGACGCTCGGCGTTCGGCGAGGTCATACGCCACATCAGCCCGCCCCTGGCCCAGCAAGCTGCGGAATCGAAGCCAGGCTTGTCGGCGTCGGGGCCCCTGGTGCCGTACCCGCTTCCGCGCGCGTACACGATGCGTGGGTTCACCCGGCGAACGCTCTCGTAATCCAGCTTGAGCCGCCGCAACGGCTCCCGCATGAAGCTGGTGAGGAAAACATCCGCGTCGGCAAGGAGCTCATACATGAGCTCCCGCCCTTCCGACGTGGCCAGGTCCAGGCCGAGGCTGCGCTTCCCGTGATTGGGGAGCTCCAGCATCGGGTTGGGCATCCCCGGCTTGACGTAGTCATTCCTGAGCCCCCGGTAGGGATCGCCAGTCCGTGGGTGCTCGATCTTGATCACTTCGGCGCCCCAGTCAGCAAGGATCGCCCCGGCGACCGGCACGAAGAGGTAACCCGCTGCTTCGACGACTTTGACGCCATCCAACACCTGGTACACGGCTGCTCCAGTTCTCTGCCACTCACTCTGCAATTCACTCGGTCGCGGTCGCGGCCGTGTCCGGCACCAGCGCTGCGCCGAGATACTGGTCCCTGAGGTGACCAGCGCTCAGTCCGGAAGGGTGCCCGGCGGGTCGAACCTCGCCCTTCTTGATCAGATAGACCGAGTCGGCCATCGCGAGGGCACGATCCACATACTGTTCGACGACAAGCAAGGCGATCCCGCGTTCCGCGAGGGCGTGGAGAGCCTCGAAGATGACGTCGACCATGACGGGCGCCAGACCGATGGAGACCTCGTCGACCATGACCACTGAGGCGTCCGCGAGGATGGCCCGGGCCAGGGCGAGCATCTGCTGCTGGCCTCCGGACAGCGTACCGGCGAACTGTTCACGTCGGTCGCGCAGGATCGGGAAGGCCTCGTAGGCGGGCTCGTAGTCCGACTGCTTCACCCAGGACGGAGTGCTGATCCGAAGGTTCTCCGCGACGGTGAGGTTCCGGAAGACTCCCCGCCCTTCGGGGATGAGGCAGACGCCGGATCGAGCCCGAGCGTTCGGTTCCTGGTCGGTGATGTCCGTTCCGCCGCTTCGGATGCTTCCAGCAGCCGGGCGGAGCGGACCGGCCGCCGTGCGAAGCAAGGTGGTCTTGCCGGCGCCGTTCGGGCCGAGCAGGGCAACCACCTGGCCGGGCTGTACCGCAAGGTGGACCTCGCGCAGGACGGCAACCTTGTCGTAGCCGGCGTGCACACCGCGGAGCTCCAGAACCGGATGGACGCCGGTCCCACCGGGCGAGCCCTGGGCCACAGCGGAGCCGGCCGTCACGGTCGACTCCCCTCTACCTCCGGTTGCGCCTCGCGCTCCAATTCGGCTGTCGCTGTGCCCTCCGAGCCGAGGTAAGCCGTCCGGACGACCGGAGAGTCCGCCACCTCGGTGGGCGTGCCCTCGAAAACGACGTGACCGAAGTCCAGGACCGTGATGTAGGAACAGACGCGCATCACCAGCGACATGTCGTGCTCCACCAGCAGGACGCCACACGCCCGCTGCTGGACTACCCTCTCCAGCAGGTCGCCGAAGGCGACCGTCTCGGTGGCGTCGAGTCCGGACGACGGCTCGTCGAGCAGCAGAATGTCGAACGGGCCCGGCCAGGCACCGGGCCAGCTCGACCAGCCGGCGTTGTCCAGTGGACAGGGTGCCCCCGGGAGTGTCGGCCAGGTGCTCGATCCCGCACAGAGCCATCGCCTGCCCGGCTGCCTCGGCGATCTCGTGACGTTGGCCGCGGCTGGTGAACACCTGCGATAGGGGGCTGCGACCGGCGTAGGCCGCCTCGCGCCCCAGCTCGACGTTCTGTCGCACGGTCAGTGAGTCGTACAGTCGCATCTGCTGGAAGGTTCGCCCGAGGCCGGTAAGCAGCATGAGGGACAGCGTGGGGTCGAAGAGGGACCCGTCGGCTCGGACCATCGAAACGCCAAGCAGCGAGCCGGAGACCGCGGCGAGAAAGGCTGAGACGCAGAAGACCAGAACCTGGGTCACATGCACACCGGCGCCGCCGGTGGCAAGCGCAACCGGAGAGTCCCCAAGTGCGCGCAACAGCCGACCCAATCGGGTCCGATGCCCTTGGGCACGATCGACCGGATGACTCTCCGTTTCGACGGCGCTAAGTGCGTCTTCGGCACAGGAAACCCCCCTCATTGCGAATGACGCAGGAGCTGCCTCAGCCCCTCCGGTCGCCTCATGAATCAGACGCTTGGCCTGCAGGACTGTAACGCGGCGTCATCTTCTGCGTCTAGTGCACTGACCGCCTACGTTGGCTGGGGCGGGGTGTGGTGATCGGGTTGCGGTCGTCCAGGTGTTCGGGTGTGCACTGTCAGTACCGATGTGTGAGCGGTACTGGGAGGTGGACATCATGGCGCAACCCGTGCGAGCACGGCGGCTGACCGACGAAGAAGGCAGGCGGCTGGTGAGGATCGTGCGGCGGGGGACGCACTCCTCGGTCCGGTTCCGCCGCGCCCTGATCATCATGGCGTCCGCGAGTGGGAACACGGTGCCGGCGATGGGGCCTCCCGCATCAGCGTGAGGGGGCCGAGGTGCGTCCATCGTCAGGCGTCGGACGGATGCGACGTCCGTCCTCGAGAGGTGCGCGGTATCCGTCGAGGAGAGGGCTGAGAGCGCACTGTATCCAGTCAGCAAGAGGTTCCCCGACCTCACTGACCGCCCAGCAGCGACTGGCCGCCGCTGCCGCGGAGAGCGCAGCGTGCCCCACGACCTGGGGGAGGAAGGCCCTTGTGGTCTCCCCCCGGCGGACGGCGATGAACTGCGCGAGCAGTTCGGCGTAATGTGCCGTCCGCTCGGCGGAGGCGATACGCAGATCGGGAGTCTTGTCGATCAGCTCCCAACGACGGGCCACGACGGCCCGTCGTTCAGGCCCCATGGTCTGCACCTCAACAAGGGCCGCGAGGACGGACGTCGCAATCTCCTCGTCGAGCGGCCGGCACTCGAGCGATCGGGCCAAGGCCTCGAAGTTCAGGTCAAAGTCCCGCCACATCAGGTCGCTCTTCGCGCTGAAGTAGCTGAACAGGGTGGTACGGCTGACACCGGCCGCCTCGGCGATCTGGGCCATGGAGGTCTCGGCGTAGCCGCGAGTCCGGAAGAGCTCCTGCGCGATCTCGAGAACTCGCTCGGGCGTCGTGGCCCGGGGGCGCCCTGGTCCTGGAGGCAATGGTCAAGCCCTCTTCGGTAGTCGCTGCTGCGCGGACCACCCTACGGGGAGCGACCAACTCGTGCGGCAGGACCCATTCCATCGGCTCCCGGCAAACCTGCCTGGTGGGCGTGGTCGCTGGGAGACGAGCCCGGAGGCCACGACCAAGGGCTTGTTTTCTGAACTGGGTACGGATAAGTTCGACGAGGATGTGCACCGGCGGCAGACCCCCATCCGGACCGGGTGCCCGCCAGGGACCTCACCTCCGACTGGGAGAGGAGTGAGCGCAGTCCATGGACGAGTCGATGCGCAGTCCCGCGGCGGTTTGGATTGCAGGCCGGCTCGCACACGGGTCGTCGGTTCCACCGCATGTGCGGCGTCAGAAGGTGCTCTCGACAGTGGGCGAACGATGTGCCGCGCCCTGGCGGGCGAGCCGGCCACGGGACTTCACCGGCGCTCGTCGTTCGAGGAAGGTGATGTGCGCGATGCCGATGATTGTGGGCTCTCGCTGGCGCAGCAACAGCGGAGGCGTCGAGCTCGTGGTCGTCCGGCCACCCACGGCGGAGGTCGGACTCGAATGCGGTGGCGAGCTGATGGAGCCGCAGCGTTCCTCCACTCCCCCCATTTCGCCCCCGGCCTCGGCCGCGAGCGTCCCCGATATCCAGCTCGGCATGCGGTACGTCAATCAGACGTTCGGCATCGAGGTCCTCTGCACCAGGGCGGGTACCGGCCCGCTCTCCGTCTCCGGGGAGCCGATGGTGATGAAGGACGCCGCACCGCTGCCGTCCTCGGGTTGACAGGCAGTTGCCTGGACCGACCGGTGCGACCGGAACGCGGGCGAGGGTGCACCCGTCGTCGGCCAGGCCAACATCGATACCCACCCCTATTGCATGCCGAGACGCCCCTGAACTCGCGAGAGATGAGGTTGACAATGCCGCTGCCAGACGACGCACAGATCATTTCCGTTGACGATCACGTCATCGAGCACCCCCGGGTGTGGCTGGACCGGGTTCCCTCGAAGTTCGGAGACGCGATCCCGCGCATCGAGCGTATGGACGACGGCAGCGATTGGTGGATCTACGAGGGCAAGAAGGCCGGCAACTTCGCACTGAACGCGGTAGCGGGCAAGCCGCGTGAGGAGTTCGGCCTCGAGCCGCGGACGTACGACGACATGCGGCCCGGGTGTCACGACATCAATGAGCGGCTCAAGGACATGGACATCGAAGGTGTCTGGGCGGAGGTTGCCTTCCCGAACATGCCCGGTTTCTCCGGTCGCGTGTTCGAGGAGTCCACCGACATGGAGCTGGCCGAGGCGTGCACCAGGGCCTACAACGACTGGATCTTGGACGAGTGGTGTGCCTCCGCGCCGGGCCGCCAGATCCCAATGGTCATCCTGCCGTACTGGGACATCGACGCGTCGGTCAAGGAGCTGTACCGGACCGCCGAGAAGGGAGCCCGAAGCTACTCCTTCCTCGAGCTTCCGCACATGCGCGGTTTCCCCTCCTACCACACCGACCACTGGGATCCGCTGCTCGCCGCCACCGAGGAGGCGAACATGGCGGTCTCAGTCCACTTCGGTAGCACGGGCGCGTCCGACATGATCCCGCCGGAGGGCGGGCACGGCGGGGGCGTCAATATCAACCGCATCACCGTCATGGGCCTGAACTCGGCGTTCGCCATGGCACAGATGCTGACCTCGCGGATGTTCCACAAGTTCCCCAAGCTGCGGTTCGCGCTATCCGAGGGCGGAATCGGGTGGATGCCCTACCTGCTGGAGCGCATCGATTACGTGTGGGACCGCCATCGCTGGTACAACGACATCAACCGAGAGATCCCGCCGTCGGAGTTGTTCAAGGACCACATCTTCGGCTGCTTCATCTACGACGACGCCGGTATCGAGGCCCGCCATCGGATCGGGGTGGACCAGATCATGTTCGAGAGCGACTACCCGCACTCCGACAGCAACTGGCCGCACACCCGCAAGATGCTCGCGGCGTCCCTCGCCGACGTGCCGGACGATGAGGCCCGCAAGATCGTGGAGCTGAACGCACGGAGGGTCTACAACTGGCCGCGGACCTCCGACAGCT
>Ga0268265_10003453_pt1 | contig 11364 bp, 17 predicted proteins | sample KBSSwiS52_FD_190355 | JGI IMG/M metagenome (GOLD analysis project Ga0268265, IMG submission 190355) | Switchgrass rhizosphere microbial communities from Kellogg Biological Station, Michigan, USA - KBS Switchgrass S5-2 (SPAdes) (version 2) | ecosystem: Host-associated > Plants > Roots >...
ATATCAACCACCAGTTCATACCTACCGGTAGCATTCTGCCAAAGCACAAGCTTGTCGAGGAAGTCCACCGCCAGCAGTGCTTCGTCGTAGTAGGCAAAGCGAGGCTCCTCCCAGTGGCTGAGGTCACGGTTCACCTTCTCAATGTCAGCTACAAGAGTCGGAAATGCATCTGGATTTCGGAGAGTGTAAGCTGGGTGCCACGTCGGGACAACTCTTTCAACAGAGCTATCGCGGAGGCCTCGAGTGGGAGCCTTCGGAGGTCCGACGCGCAGCGATGTGATGGTCCTTGGATCGTCAACGAGAGCTGAAGTCGCTGTTCCTCCGAGCGCAACAACAGTTCGCACTCCTGACCGGGAAAGCTCCCCCATGAGACGCTCGCGACAAGCAGCTTGCGCCGCCGCAGGAGGGTTCGCGTTATCCGGAGGCCTACAGAGACACACATTCGTGTACAGAACTTCGTTACGCCTGAAGCCATGATACTCCAATACTTTGTCTAGGAGCTGACCAGATGGCCCTCTGAAGGGCTCACCATATACGGTCTCCTGGAACCCTGGCGCCTCTCCTACCACGGCAAGAAGGGGCACCCCCACTGGAATCAGTGAAGGTGCCATCTTCTCGTCTTTGAGCGGGCACCGGGCGCAGTCAGCTCCGGGCGCCTTCGGTTCCACTAGCCCACCCCATGAAAGTGTCGATGTTCCTACCCAGCAGGTCCATGTTGACTTCACGAACCTCTTCGAAGTACCGATCAGGTCGCGATACTGCTGCGGTATGTTCGGAGAGGTCTACACCCTCGATAGCCATGTTGTACGGTAGGCTACTATCGATGCCACGTACCCATGGGTAGCGATCACTCACCCAGGTGATCTCTTCCAGGTGGTTCGCACTCACACCGAGAAGGTGTACTGGACGTTCGCCATACCTCTCTGCAATGGCAGACAGGACGTAGGCGCGTGCTCGCATGTTACCGAGCGTAGTGATGAGGTGCCGGGGGAGGCCGATCGTTGCTGCAGGATACCTCGTCACGTAGTAGTCGACTGCCTTCATCACCTCTGTGAAGTTCTCACCCTGCGCTACCAGCATGTAACTGGTATCTTCCTGATGAGTTTCGTTCTCGGCGAAGAAGTGGTCTATCCTCTCGATCGTTCCCTTGAAGTCCTTCATCACATCAGGGACGACGACCTCGTCAGCACCGACTGCCGCAGCGCGTAGGAGGAGATCCCCGTCGTCGACAGACCCGCCCTCAGCTGCACCGTTATCGACGATGATGAAGTGATCGTCGCTTAGCCAGTTGTACATCCGCCAGTAGTCAAGGTCGGTAATCTGTGCGAGCACGAGGTGGTAGTCGGATCGCAAAGCGGTCTCGTAGTACCCCTTAGCAGGGATCAGTGCAGCCTTCATTCGGGAATGCCCCCCTTGTAGAGGTCGCCCTGCTTGCCCAGCATCTCTTTACCCGGCAGAGGTACGTTCGCTACTCTATCGGTCTGGATCCCGGCGATACCATCGCGGAGGAGACCGAGCTTGATGTAGGTGTAGCGGGCGTAGTTGGCCAAGTCGAGGACTTCCAGCATAGCCGATTCGATGGTGTCCACGCCGAGCCACGTACCAGCACCGTACTTCTCTTCGCCCATCTGGTGACGCTCGAAGGTACGGTTGTCGAACTCCTTGTTCAGTTCATCGATGCGATCAGCGATGCTAGTCACGGTCACCCTCCAGAATAGGATTGAATCTCTCTTGGTTGTATCGACGCTTCTCGTTCCAGACCTGCATCCAGTCGACGTTCTCGAAGTACGAGTGGCCCATCATGCTGCAGAGGTAGATGAGGACGTCGATGACCTCCTCAGCGAGATGCTCCTGGGCGTGGCTGTCGTTCGGCGACACACGGCCGAGCCCAATCTTCTTGATGATGTTAGCGACTTCGCCAACCTCCCCGGCGAGACACAGTCCCAGGAACTCGAGGGACTGGTTGTTCGGGAACCATCGCTTACCGTCCTGCTTGCACTGTGCAATTAGTTCGGATAGGAAGTACTCTTCTTCCATTACTTGATTCCCTGCTCTTTGTCCAGGTAGTACTTCACGACGTCGATGTTGTACTTGTGCTCGAAGGTGCCAGTACCTTCTCGCAGGAGACCCGAATTATCTAGCCAGTCTATGAAGTCAGACAACATCTTCTCAGCGATGTCGTTATCTACTTCCTGACTCTTGGCCACCTGTACTATCATTTGATTCCCATCAGGAATTCGTGTTTCGCGGTCCGGGAGTGGTCGCTGAAAACCCCATGCGTTTCCACTGTACGCGTAATCGTCCCAGGAGTTTGGACTCCTCTGATCGTCGTGCACAGGTGCTCTGCCTCCATTACAACGATGACACCCTTCGGGTTCAGTTCACTGGCCAGAAATTCAGCAACCTGTTGGGTGAGACGTTCCTGAACTTGAAGTCGTCGAGCGAAGTGATGAACGACCCTTGCGAATTTAGAGAGACCTGCAACCGCCCCGCCTGGAACGTAACCGATCCACGCGAAACCGACAAACGGTACGACGTGATGATTGCACACTGAGGCGAAGGGAATTCGGTTGATGACAACCATCTGGTCGACATCTTCCTTGAACACCTTCCACTTCATGCACTCGCCGTTGCAGTCCTTGCACTGCGTCAGCTCCTCCAGCATGGTCACAAAGCGTTTCGGCGTGTCACGTCCGTGGTCAGACGTAACGTCGAGCCCAGCATGAATCTGCAGGATCTCCTCAGCTAGGTCACGAGTCGAACCGATCTGGTCAGCCGTCACCGGCTGGAAGATCTCTCCGAGCTGCTTCAGGTCAGGGTAATCTGAATGTCCGTTCAACGTTAGACTCCAATCTGATCGGGATGCCATACGTACTTGTGGACCTGGACATTGAGACGCCAGGGTAGGTTGTCGTTACGCATGAGGTCGCACAGGATGTCAACAGACATCCCACCCTCCCATACGACACCGGCGTACACTAGTGGTTCTTCCTCCCGACCCTTGATGTGCTCTTCGTAGCGCCGCTTCGCTTCGAGGTAGTCCGTCGAGTCCTTGATCGTGAACTTGATTGCGTCATGGCTCTCAAGGTAGTTCATGTTGTTGCCGAACGTGATGGTGGGCTCATACTCCTCACCACTACCTGGGAGCTTCCAGTCTAGGATGAAGGTATCGATCATGTAGGGCAGGTCGTCACCCCAATCTAGCGCACCATTAGTAAAGCACTCCACCTCAATGGTTTCGCGAGAAGACTTCAGACCACTAATGAACTGACCTAGGTCTGCTTTGTTCTGCAGGAAGACCTCACCACCAGTGAGGCAGATGTTGTCAGCATCGAAGGTGAGGACGTAGTCGGCCAACTGGGTTGGGCCCCAAGACTTTTGGAGAGGAATGAACTTCTTCGGATCGATGGCGTGCTGCGTATCACAAGGCCAGCCAGGGCACTTGAAGTTGCAGCCAGCGAAGCGTACGAACACGGTTGGCTTAGAAGTGTTCGGTCCCTCTCCTTGATAGGACGCATAAACTTCCACCACTCGTAGCATCAGACAGTCACCTTTGTAGTAGTACCGGTCCACACGATGAAGGCCTCGGCACCGTTAGTCTTGGTCTCCTCAATACGACAAACTACGTCACACTGGAACTCGCGTGCAGCCCATTCGCCAATCCACTTAGCGAGGTTCTCCACCGTCGGCTCACCCGGAACCGTCGTGAGACCAGGCAGCGTCCATTCCTCCTGGCTCGGGTCGGTCTCATCGTTACCAGTAAAGACAGGTTCCGACAAAGGCATGGCCCAGGGGTCTTCTTCGTTCAGAACGAGATGGTGGTCGTACTTGGTATCGATGTGGTCGCGGAACTTCCGCTTCATGGAGCCGAACTCCATCGTAGCGCCAAATCGAGTCAGGCACATTCCTGAGTGGAAGTCCTGCTCCAGATTCAGGAAGACCAGTTCCACCTGCATCCCGTGTCCGTGGATCTGCTTGCACTTCGTAGTGTCCTTGGAGAGTCGGTGTGCGACCTCCATGTTGTGTCGGATCTTAAGCCACATCGAACGTGACCTCCATCTTCTGGGTGGCGTAGTTGTACTGTACATGAGCAAGTACTAGCGGCGGCTCTGTACCTTCTGCAACCTCTTCGAAGCGTTCGTTGTGCAGGCGCACGAGTACAGCATTGCGCATGAAGTCATCACGAACGCCTTGAACAGATGTATCGGGAGGCAAGTCAAGCAGGATGCTGATCAGCTCTTCGGTAAGCACCAGCACCTTGTAGTTTCTAGACATAGGAACCTCGGTCCGTGTGGAGTTTGGGCAGTCAAGTCAACCGTTGTTTAACACGGGCGTGTGTAGTGCGTAAAACTCCACACGCCCGTGGTCTACTTGTTCACTTGCTCAGACGGAAAGTGTGATGCCGATGGAACGGATACCATGGTAGTGCGGCGGGACGAGCTGTCCGGTCTCGGTCTCCTGAATGAGCGAAACCGAGAATCCGCCAGTCGTACAGTTGCCGCTGGTGTAGAAGGTTACCTTCCAGTCGGCACCAGCAAATTGGCCTCCGGGGTTGGAAACGAACCCAGCCGAGTTGGCGCTGACCGGAGTACCGTTCGCCCACGTCGCAGGCCAGATCACCAGGCACCCATCCCAGGAGTACCAGATGTTTCCGAGGGAAGACTGCCAGCGGCCAGCTGATCCGTTCGGGCCGGAGAAGTTGATCCACTGGTAGAGGCAGACGCTGCCACTGACGCAGGAGTGGTAGGTGTCTGCTCGAGCAGGCGTGGCGCCAATGCCTACGGCCAGCACGATAGCCGCAAGTACTGCGGCAATGCGTTTGAACATGTACTTCCTCCTCTTACCGACTGGCGACCGCTTGCCGCCAGAAGTTCTTGTCTTCGTACTCGGTCTTGTCCCAAACCTGGAGGCCGGTATCAATCTTGTCGCCGTTGTACTTCTGTTCCGCGTCGTGGATGGCCTCGAGTCGCTCGACGCAGGTGCCGCACTTGCCGCAGTGCTTCTCCCCGCCCTTGTAGCAGCTCCAGGTGTCCTCGAGTGGAACACCGAGCTTCAGGGCCTCGTAGGCAATGTCGGCCTTGGACGCACGAAGGAACGGTGCCAGGATGAACCCTTGGTGGACATCTTCGATGTCCATAGGGTCGTCCGTCTGCAGCAGACCAAAGCCAGCATTACCTAGCACGACTGCGGCGTTTGCTGCCTGGATGAATCCGGGTCGACAGTCTGGGTAGACGAAGTGGTCGCCGGCGTGCACCCCAGTAGCGATAAACTGATACGAGTTGTTGACAGCGACGCCGGCCGCGATGGACAGCATGATCATGTTCCGGTTGGGGACGACCGTCTTCTTCATGTTGTCCTCGGCGTAGTGCCCCTCCGGGACGTCGATGATGTCGTTGCCCTCGGCCTCCTTGTAGTCCGAGGTGAGAGCCGAGTTGCTGATCAGATGGGTGATGCCCGTGAGGTCGACGAGGTCCCATCGCAGTCCGAGCTTGTGAGCGGTCGCTCCAGCGAAGGTCAGCTCCCTGAAGTGTCGCTGACCGTAGTTGAAGCTGATCAGGTGGGGAGTGAGTCCGTCGTTCAGAAGTTGGTACACCAAGGTAGTGCTGTCGAGGCCGCCAGAGAAGATGGCGACGCAATCAGACTCTGTAGCTTTGACCTCACGCGCTGATGGGATGAGCGCTTCACGCGTCACCTTGGTGTAGCCCATCGAAGATGGGATCACGTAGTTACCGATTTCGTCCTTACTCACTTGGGTCCTCCAATTAGCGGGTGGTAGATTTGCTTACCCATTTCAGTTCTCGACATTGAGATCTGTCCACGTTGCATCAACGTGTCGAAGATAGCATTGGCTTGCTGGGCAGTGAGGTGGTACGACTGCATGAGCGCGCTTCGAGCGATGCCAGGACGTTTGACGATAGCCCCGAGTATACGTTCCAGATCGCGTTCGTACGACGTCTTGCCGATCCCGTTGACGATCTCAATAGCGTAAGCGCGCCACTGCTTACCGTAACGGATAGCGTGAACGATGTCTGCCTCTTCAACTGTCACCCCTTCCTGGTCTACTTGTCTCGCGGCTGCTAGCAGGATTGCGGCCTTCAGAATGTTCTTGCTGAGCCTGTCGAACAGTGGCGTCATCAGTTCGGGCTTCTCTGACTCTAGTCCAGACTTGACTAGGTCATTCTCTAGCAGGTTGTAACGCGTCCAAGCATCTGGCGTAAGCTCCGCACGTACGTTTGGTTCAGCAGGTACCTTTTGGTTAAGAGCCCTTACTGTTACATGACTAGCCTGGCCATAGCCTTCGACTAACCTCTCCATGCGTCGGATCAGGAGGTCTCGGTTGCCTAGGTCTTTAACCGTTGGCGGGCCGAGGGGTTGTAGCCGAGACGTATCCGATTCTGCAGTAACGAAGACGAAACGAGGAATGAAACCCGAGGAAACGTGTTCATGAGTAAGTAGCCCCTGCACACGATTACGGATACCTCCAGCGAAAATGAGGAGGATCGGGTCACGAACTGTAATTTCCTCTTTGCGCAGAATTCGCTTCTGCAGTTTGCCGTCATACAGCTTGGTGAGTACTTCCGCCATACCAGCATAGTAGTCCTTCTTAGTGATCATCTCCAAAAGGCCGGAGAACTCGTCGCGGAGGAAGATTGAAGGCCTTTTGGGCCTCGTCGACAAACCCTGGAGCAGACCTTCCACTGAGCCGTCTGTGGCCAGGATCGCATCCGGGTCCACGTCCTGTAGCAGGTCCGTCGCGATGTCCATTGCTGTCGTCTTCCTCGTCAGTGTCGTATCGCCCAGGATCATGAACCACAGGTTCGGTACAACTGGCCCGTACGATGTAGGCAAGGTGACACGACCGCTCAGTAAGGCACTTAAGATGGTAAATGCACCCGCCTGGTGATACTGCGTAGCGGCATCGCCAAGAGAACTCGCCCATTCGATGTATTCCTCTACGAACCCATACTCTTTGGATGCGTCGTCCTCTTCTTGAGGGGTGAGCAGGTCTCGTACGTCGGCACCGGGAAAGACAACGGCGTTAACACGTTCGTTGTAACTGACGAACGCTCGACATACCTCGACCCAGAGATAGGATCGATCCTTACCGTCTCGACGATACTTATTACAAGCAGCAGCCCACGAGACAACGAACACCTCCTCACGTGTCATGCCCATCTCGAACAGAAGCATCTCCAACTTCCAAAGCTTCTCCGACCACTCCCCATCAGGCGTGACGCTGAACAAATCGTATGTAGCTGGAAGCAGGGCGTGCTTGTACTTCTGCAGTAGATCCTCTGGCTCGTCTTTGGGTAGTTGTTCCACAGTGGGCATAGGCGTCTTGAGGAACGCGCTATGCTTGACCTCTGGATATACCTCGAAGTCCCGCACTGTGTAGAGTGCGCCCGAGTACTTGGAAAGGAATACTTCAGGCTGTCCGGAGTACTTATGGTTCGGTGTGCCTGGCACGCGGAGGAGCTGCGTCAAGTCCCAACCACTACGGTCGCACCCATCTCCTGCATGGAAGTAAGCTAGGCGCTTGGACATGTCTTCGGCCACGTGCGGTGGTACTGCGTGAGCCAAACTCCACAGGCCCTGGTGACGACCGGGGGAGCTCTCAATCAGGTAGGAAGGGGTGATGAGTAGCTTCTCTGGTGGACAGCTATCTAGATCCGCCCATACGGTGGGACATTGATGAACATTGTCCTTCCGCCGTCTGGCGCTTTCGAACAATTGAGGGCAGTAGTACACGTCGGCAAGATACTTACCGTCTTCAACTGCGCGAGCAGCCGCATCCAGCTGGTCGGGGTAGAGGAAGAACCGCTCAGTCATCTCTCGCTTCTGTGCACCATTACCTATGGATAGGAAGGCAATACACAGATAGCCCCGGGACTCGGGCCCAAAGGCCATCTTCAGAAATGCTTTGGAGGGTGATTCCATGCACTGCCCTATTTGGTTAGGGATAGCCCCCGAGGGTGCGCTCGGGGGCTATCGTAGGTGGATCAGGAAGGCAGGAGCGAGTTGCCGGCCGAAGAGGTACCGGTACCCGTACCTCCAGCAGCACCCAGTGGGTTCTTGCTGTAGCCTGCGATCTCGTTCTTCTTCTCGTACGTGGTGCTCTCGCCCGTCTGCTGGTTGCGAACGGTGCGCTCGCCCGTGATCTTCACCTTGGCCCACACCTCAGTGCCCGTGAGCTCATCAGCGTCCGGAATGACCAGCTCCTCGCCCTCGGCACCGGAGTAGATGCCCATCGCCTTCGCGAGCTGCACTGCGGTGTACAGTGCCCCCTCGAAGAGCATGACGTTCGAGAAGACCTTCCGGCCCTCGTACTTGCCCTCGCTGACAGTGTGCTCGATTGAGTAGAACGGCTCGCCGCGGTTGTCCTTCTTGCCCGGCTGAGGAGCGTTCTTGACTTCCTTGAGCTCCACGTCGGACAGTACAACCTTGTACCAGCCGGCAGGGATAGGCTCGAGAACCTCGGACTTCGCTTCCTTCGCGGAAACGTTCAGCTTCAGACCCATTTGTCAGTTTCCCTTTTCGCTTCGGTTCTTGTTGTAGTAATTCAGGATGGTTTCCATCGTTACAGTTTCGTCGGCACCGATGATCTGCGGCATCGCAGCGCCACGCACCTTGGCGACAGCGATGTCCGTCTGACTAGTGAGCATAAGCCGACGCTGCTCACCATTGACTTCTTGGTTGTACATGAAGAAGACAATGTCGGGAATCTGTGGGACCTTCATCTGCATCTTACCGTTGAGCAGCGGCATCCACTTGTGCTTGCCAGTCTTAAGCTGGACGCGCTCAGCGTGTGCGTGAAGATCACGTGCATAGGGAGATCGCGGTACAAGCGAATGAGACGGGTCATTCGTACCTGCAGCTTACCCCACTCACGAATGGAGGGGATGTCGGCGTCGCGAGATTCATTCTCAGGATCAGCCTTCATCTCGGTCATGACCTGATCTTTACACTGCTCGGCGATCTCCGACAGCGAGTCGAGTACTACTGTCTTGTAGCTATGTCCTCCGGCTCGCAGTGCGTTGTAGACCGAGATGTAGTCATCCCATCGACGCGCGGGGATGATCTCAACATCAGGATGTTCACGTAGCGTTGCCTTGCCCGCCTCAGCATCGAGGTACAGTACGTTACGCATAGTTGGAACGCTCGAAGCAGAACCAGCAAGCCAAGTCTTACCAACGCCGGCCTCCCCATAGATGAGCATGTTCAGCTTCGAGATGGCTTCGGTGTCGGGCCTCTCGATCTTGAGGCCTGCAAAGGAAGTAGGGGTGAGAACATCGTTCAGCATTACTTGTACTCCACTCCTACTGCACTGAGTTCGTCATCCCAGTACACACCCTTGACCTCATGCGGATCACCATGCTTGTCGACAACAGCCACTTCGGCGTCAGGGCCCTCACCCTCGTCGGCCGCACTCATAACGGCGTCAATGAACTCCTGTGTGTTCATTTCACTGGCTCCATGTACTTGTCCGTAGAGGGCTCTGCCTCTTCCCAATAGTGACGGTCCCGCTTGTCGAACATAGTGTCCAACGTGTACTGGTAGTCCTCGCCTCGTTCCTTACCAAGGCATGCATCCCAGAACGCACAGCCGCCGAAGTTGCCAAAGCCCTTGCAGTGGAAGCGTCCTTGGTTAGGATAGATCGGGAGAGTTGGGCGCGTCATCTCTTTGGCCTCTTCGTACAAGTGCCGAAGACCGTTAGCGCACTGCTCGTCGTTACGGAAGACAGGATGCCATGCGTGGAAGACTGGCCCCTCTTGCTGGAGGTACTCGATGTGATTGTCGTACAGACCTTGCTCGAAGGCCTCGGGGTCATTCTGGGAGACAGTGTCGCGATAGAGTTCCCAGTTCGTGTTCGCCTGCTTGTTGACTGAGAAGAGCCGTCCGAGCCGTCGGACCTTCATAGGCTCCGGTTCCTCAGGTACGGCCTTCTTTATCTCGGCATAGATAAAGCCCACGACTCGGATGCCAAGGAGCCGAAGAGCTGCAACGTATCCCGTAATCTGTTCATCGTTCCAGAGATACTCATCCGATGTCTCGAGCCCTGATAGGCGTGCCGCGGTCTTCCAGTCGCCGATCCAGTAGTTGCCTTCTGAGTCTTCCAGAAGAATGTCAAGACGTCCTCCAAAGGTTACGGGCAGACCCTTCCAGTGATCGTCGTCCTCCAGAGGGATTCGATCCGGCCAGTCCTGCGGGTAGTTGACTTTGAGCCAGTTGATGTACCGTCGCGTACACCAGTCGCACTTGCACCAGAGGTCCTGCTCGCCCGTGTCAGGGTTGAGGATGGGTACTTCGAACTTAATCTCAACCTTAACTGGCTTCAAGCCTGCGTGCTGTGTCGGGGCTACCTTGGTGAAGTAGTAGTTCAACATCTTCACACCGAGGTCAACGCGGTCCTTGTAGTCCGCGGACATCTCAGGATCGATGTCGCCATTAAGCTTGACGTAGTTCAGCCTCTGTTCGCGGGTGACCCGTTTGAACGTCGCCACTGCCATCGCCAGAGACGCCTCAGGGCTGGGATTGACAAAGAGGCCGAGGTAGGACTTGTAGTACTCTTCCATGGCGGCGTGGAAGGCGACACCGAACTCGAGGGGTCGGGGAGTGATTCGGGGGTAGTAGAACTGCCGGCTGATCCAATCCCACCGCCGTCGACAGCCACGGTAGCTCCGCCTCTCACTCGTGTGTACGGAATGGGTCAGACCTGCCTCGATGTACTCGTTCACAGTTGTCAGCATGTAGGCTCGCTTTGAGGTCTTGTTGTTCTTTGTTACACTTAATTATATCGCGTCCTCAAGGGGAAGTCAAGACCGTCAAACGATCAAGATTACTGCCACCATTCCTCATGCAGCTCTTCCGCTTCGAGGTCTTTTTGCCTCTGGTAGTCAGCTTCCCAATACTCAGTACAGCAGTCGAATGTCGCGTCGAACCCCTCACCGGAGGGACAGTCTGCGTGATGAGTGATGCCTACTCGGGTGCCAGAGTCCCGAAGGGGCCTACCAGTGTACTCATCCTCATCGTAGGGCTCCTGCATCAATCCGTCGTAGTAGAGAAGCCAGTCCTCCTCGGACTCGAAGTCTGACATTATCTACGTTCACCACCAGGCAACAGTGGAATTCGCCAGCCTTGACGATCCGCCCGGAAGCCCATGTAGTACACGCGCTCCTTGATTGCTACGTCGAGCTCCCTAAGGTTGAAGGGGTGCTGCATGCTACCCTTACGCGGCTTACTGCACTTGACGCAGACGTACCATCCATACTTCTTCGAACGTGCCTGGCTGTAGTTGATGGCGCACTCGCAGAACATAGTCGGCACGGCGTAGACTTGCGGCGCCTTCACCTCCCCAATGGGACG
>Ga0268265_10003455_pt1 | contig 11360 bp, 11 predicted proteins | sample KBSSwiS52_FD_190355 | JGI IMG/M metagenome (GOLD analysis project Ga0268265, IMG submission 190355) | Switchgrass rhizosphere microbial communities from Kellogg Biological Station, Michigan, USA - KBS Switchgrass S5-2 (SPAdes) (version 2) | ecosystem: Host-associated > Plants > Roots >...
GATCTGCTTGACGGTCATGGGCTCGGCCGCCGCCGGAGACGCAGCGGCGAGCAGCAGCGCCACGAAGGCGCCGGCTTCAATAGAGCGCCTTCTCCCGGTTCTTGGTTGCATCCAGCCCCTTCGCCTGGTCGAGCCCGATCACGCCTTTGAGGATAGCACCGTCGAGATCCGCGCCGGTCAGCTCCGCGCCGGTCAGGTTGGCGCCGGTCAGATCGGCGCGGCTGAGGTCGGCGCCGGCCAAGAGTGCACCCGACAGGTTCACATTGACCAGCTTCGCGAAGCGCAGCTTCGCCTGGGGCAGCTCCGCATGGGACAGATCGGCGCCGGTGAAATCGCTGCCGGAAAAATCGCTCCAGAGAATCCATTCCAGCCGCGCCCGCCCCTGCTGGGTCCGGAGATGGCTCATGTCGGCGCCGCGGAAGTTGACCCGCGGCAGTGGCGACATGATCAGTGCGCCGGAAAGATTGGCGCCGGCAAAGCTCGGCGCCTCGGCCTTGTTCGACGAGTCCAAGGTCGAATAGGCCGCGGTGCCGTAGAGCGTCGCCTTCTCCATATTGGCACCGGCGAAATTCGTCGTGGTGATGATCGTATGATCGAGGCTGGCCCCGGAGAGATCCGCGCCGGCGAGATTGGCGCGCGCGAGATTGGCACCATAGAGATCGGCACCGGCCAGCTTCGCGCCCTTGAAGTCGAGCTCGCTCAAATCGAGCCCGGTAAGATCCGCGTGTGAGAGATCCGGTGCCACGCCGGGCACCGCCTTGAACAGGATCTGGCTGATCTGCTTCACGGTCATCGGCTCGGCCACGGCGCTGCCCGCACCCAAAGCCAGCGCCATGATCCAGACTGCGAAACCCTTCACCATGACCCGCCGCGCACCGTGAAACCGGCTGACTCTACAAACTCCGTCACCCTGCGGCTAGGCCACGGAATTCACACGGGGAAAATCTCCCGATCCTCCGAAAGGAGGACGCGGATGTCGGCTAGAGCAGGCTTGCCGGGTCGGCGATGGCCTGGTTGCGGCCGCCTTCCTTGGCGCGGTAGAGCGCGGCGTCGGCCATCTTGATCAGCTCTTCGCCTGGAATATCGACGCTGGTGGAGGCCACGCCGACCGAGACCGTGACAGTCAGCGCGCTGTTCGGCGCGCCATCGACCTGCATCGGCGTGTCGGCCACCTTCTTCACCAGACGCTCGGCGACCCTGAGGGCCGTCGGCCCGTCGGTGTCGGGCAGGAAGGCGATGAATTCCTCGCCGCCCATCCGGGCCAACATGTCGATGTTGCGCATGCAGGCGGTGGCGCGCTGGGCGAATTGCTTCAGCACCTCGTCGCCGGCGGCGTGGCCGAAGGAGTCGTTGACCGACTTGAAGCGGTCGAGATCGCAGACCAGCACGCCCATGGTCTTGCCGGTCGCGGCGACCCGGCGCATCAGCCCGTCCAAGTGCCGCATCGCATAGCGGCGGTTGTAGAGGCCGGTGAGGCTGTCGGTGAGGGCGAGGCTGAGGCTGCGCTCGTAGTTGGCGCGCAGGCGATCCTGGTAGCGCCGGCGGCGGATCTGGATTCGCACCCGGGCCAGCAATTCGTTGGGATCGATCGGCTTCATCAGGTAGTCGCTGGCGCCGATGTCGAGGCCCTTGATCAGCCGCGGCATGTCGTAGTCTTCGACGATCAGCAGGATCGGCACCTGCCGGGTGTCTTCCTGCGAGCGGAGATGCGAGCACAGGCGCAGCCCGTCTTCGCCCGCCACCTGGATGTTGGTGATGATGAGATCGTGCCGCGCCTTGGCCGAAGCTTCCATGCCCTTGGCGAGCGTGTCGGCGACCTCGACCTTGTTGCCGTCGCCGGAGAGCACGCTGACGATCCGCTGCGCCGCCGGCTGGAAGCTTTCGACCAGCAGGATCTCGGCATTGCGGTCGTCTTCCGGCCCGGGCTCGGCCTCGGCGGTCAGGATGTCGAACTGGCCGGAGGTCTGCTCGCGCATCCGCCATTCGTCCATCATCATCTTCAGGCGGACGAGGCTGCGGACCCGTGCGAACAGGGCGAGGTCATTGACCGGCTTGGTCAGGAAATCGTCGGCCCCGGCTTCGAGGCCGCGCACGCGGTCGCTGGGATCGCTGAGCGCGGTCACCATCACGACCGGCAGGAAGCGGGTCTTGGCATTGGCGCGGATCCGGGTGCAGACCTCGAACCCGTCCATCTCCGGCATCATCACGTCGAGGAGGACGATGTCCGGCGCGTTGCGGCTGATGATCTCCAGCGCCTCAGGCCCGCTGGACGCGGTTACGACCTCGAAGTATTCGGCTGCGAGCTTGGCCTCGAGCAGCCGCACATTGGCGGCAATGTCATCGACGACCAGAATGCGTGCCGACATGGCCGCCTACTGCAGGAAGCGATCGACGGTTTCCAGAAACTGGACGACGGAAATCGGCTTGGCGATGTAGGCCTCGCAGCCGCCTTCGCGGATCTTTTCCTCGTCGCCTTTCATCGCGAAGGCGGTCACCGCGATGATCGGGATCGATTTCAGATTGTCGTCTTCCTTGATCCACTTGGTGACTTCCAGACCGGAGACCTCGGGCAGCTGGATGTCCATCAGGATCAGGTCGGGCTTGTGCTGGCGCGCGAGCTTCAGCGCCTCCATCCCGTCCTTGGTCTGCAGGATGTTGTAGCCATGTGCCTGAATAAGATCGTGGAAGAGCTTCATGTTGAGCTCGTTGTCTTCCACGATCAGAATTGTCTTCTCGGCAGCGCGCTTGCGCTTCTCCTCGGGAGAAAGTGGCTGCTTGTCACTCATGACCCCTCCAACGCGCGCCATACGCGGACGCTGCCCCCGCTTCCCCCCGATTGGTCCCGAACAGACCGAACCAGTGCGGACGCGTCTTTGATCGCAGCACAAGCCTATCTTCTTGTGCGGGCGAACAAAACCTATACTACGATGATAGTGAATGATTTCTTGCTTTTCAAAGGCCGAATTTACGAAGATGAACGGCCCAAAGGCCTCGGAATCCGCCGAAATTCCCGTTTCGCAAGGCGAAACCGGCGGGTTCTGCCGTGACTGCGGGAGCGATATACCACCTGCCGCCTCCAAGTCGACGACTGGGTCGACCGCTGGGCCGATTCGCAACGGCGCAAGCAAGCGCTGCCCGGCCTGCCGCTCGACCCGCATCGCCCGCCATCCCGAGCTCGACCACCTGGCCATCGCCCATATCGATTGCGACGCCTTTTATGCGGCGATCGAGAAGCGCGACGACCCGAGCCTGCGCGACCAGCCGCTGATCGTCGGCGGCGGTCACCGCGGCGTGGTCTCGACCTGCTGCTACATCGCCCGGATGTCCGGCGTGCGTTCGGCCATGCCGATGTTCCAGGCGCGCAAGCTCTGTCCCGGAGCGGTGGTCATCCCGCCCAACATGGCGAAGTACCGGGAAGTGGGCGAGCAGGTCCGCACCCTGATGCTGCAGCTGACGCCGCTGGTCGAGCCGGTCTCGATCGACGAGGCCTTCCTCGATCTGACGGGTACGGAGAAACTGCACCACATGAGCCCGGCCCGGGCGCTGAACCGCCTGGCCTTGAAGATCGAGCGCGAGATCGGCATCACCGTCTCGATCGGTCTCAGCCACAACAAGTTCCTGGCCAAGATCGCCTCCGACCTCGACAAGCCGCGCGGCCTCTCGGTGATCGGCCGCGCCGAGACCCAGCGCTTCCTCGCCGAGAAACCGGTCTCGCTGATCTGGGGCGTCGGCAAGGTGATGCGCCAGCGCCTGGAACAGGATGGCATCTCGACCATCGGCCAGCTCCAGACCATGACCGAGGTCGATCTCGCCCGCCGCTACGGCAAGATGGGCTCGCATCTCTTCCATCTCGCGCGCGGCGAAGACAACCGCACCGTCGATCCGGAAGGCGAGGCCAAGAGCATTTCGGCCGAGACCACTTTCGACACCGACATCGCCGATCTAGAAGAACTCAGCAAGGAGCTCTGGCCGCTCTGCGAGACGGTCTCCCGCCGCCTCAAAGCCGCCGCACTCTCCGGGCATGTCGTGCATCTGAAGCTGAAGACCGCCGGCTTCAAGCTGGTCTCGCGCCAGGCGCGGATCCCCGCCCCGACCCAGCTTGCCGAGACGCTGTTCCGCACCGCCCAGATCCTGCTGAAGCGCGAAGCCGACGGCACCTATTTCCGCCTGATCGGTGTTGGCACCGACGATTTCCACACCGCGGAGGACGCCGACCCGCCCGACCTCGCCGATCCCGATGCCGAGCAGCGCCGCAAGGTAGAGCGCGCCATGGATGAGGTCCGCCGCAAGCTCGGCGGCAAGGCGATCGTGAAGGGCCGCAGCCTGCGTTAGAGCCTCGGCTCTAACAGCCCGGATCCGGCAGCAAGGTCAACGAGCTGAGCGCCGCACGCAGCTTGAGCGCGCCCAGGGCGATGCTGAAGTTGCTGACGACACCGTTGTCATAGAGCCGTTGCACCTGTTCGCTGTCGGGCTCCGATTCACTGGCGTTGCTGCCGTAGAAGGCGAGCCCGATCGGATAGGAGGTATGCCCTGCGAGTTCCGGAAACTTCTGCTGCAGGCCGGGCCAGTCCTTCTCGCCCGGACCGATCAAGGCGCTGGCCAGCATGGCCTCGATCGACGCGTTGCCGTCGAAATACTGGGCGCTGACGACATTCTCCCCCTGTGCCGCCTTCTCCAGGATCAGCCGGGTATGCGCGACCGGAAACATCGTGCCTTCCGGCAGATTCGCTTCGGCGCGGCTGGGCAGATCCGAGGTCACCTTGCCCTTGCCGCCGGGGGCGTCAAGCCGCGCTTCGCCGCGCAGCTGCTGCAGCGTCTCGCCACCGGCGCCATTCTTGATGTTGTAGCGATAGCCCAACCCGTCTTTCGATTCCCAGGCGGTCTGGGTGATTTCCATGTCGCGATTCTCGCCGCTGTCCGTCGCCATGACGAACTTGAGCTTGAGATCGGTGGCCCAACCGTCGCAAACGTTCTTCAGCTCGAAAGTCATGATGCCGTCGGCGCTGGTGACCTGGCCGCTGTTGGTGTCCGGCGCAACCGACAGGACGTAGGTCGCGCGATGGGCGACCAGATCCGCGGCGAAGGCGGGAATTTCAGCCGAAAGGAGGAAGGCCGCGGCACCCAGCGCCGTAGCCTTGCGAAGCATTCCTGCGCTATGCATGTCGCTCTTACTAAAGGGCCATTGTCGTTTGCGGTGCAATTCAAGCCGTTTCCAGGCAGCCCTGCAACAACCGAAACCGCAAGATTGCCACCTGCATTGTAAGAGCCTGCCGGCCGGCCCCCCGGATCGGCGTCAATGTCGATGAGGGGAAAACCATGGCCAAACCGAAATTGCTCGTGACGCGTCGCCTGCCGCCCGCGGTCACCGACCGGCTCAATGCCACCTACGATGCCGTTACCAACCCGGACGACCATATCATGTCGCCGGACGAGGTGATCGAGAAAGCCCAGGGCAAGGATGCGCTCCTGGTCACCCCGGCCGACAAGGTCAATGCCGCGCTGATCGAACGGCTGCCCGCATCGGTGAAGATGATCGCCACCTTCTCGGTCGGCTACGAGCACATCGATCTCGAAGCCTGCAAGCAGCGCGGCACCCCGGTTTCCAACACGCCCGACGTCCTCACCGACGCCACCGCCGACATCACCCTGCTGCTGATGCTGGGTGCCGCCCGCCGGGCCTATGAGGGCGAGCGCGCGGTGCGTGAGGCTGCGTGGAAGTCCTGGTCCACCACCTACATGCTCGGCGTCCATATGACCGGTAAGCGCCTCGGCATCTTCGGCATGGGCCGGATCGGCCAGGCCGTGGCCAAGCGCGCCCGCGCCTTCGACATGGAGGTCCACTATTCCAACCGCCGGCGGCTGTCCGCCGACCTGGAGCAAGGCGCCAAGTTCCACGCCGACCCGGAAGACCTGCTGGGGGTGAGCGACTTCTTCTCGATCAACGCGCCGGCCAGCCCGGAGACCTTCCACTGGCTGAACGCCGCCCGCATCGCCAAGCTTCCGGACAATGCGATCGTGATCAACACCGCCCGCGGTACCCTCGTTGACGATGCCGCGCTGATTGCCGCCCTGAAGTCGGGCAAGCTGTTCTCGGCCGGTCTGGATGTCTTCGAGAACGAGCCTAACCTGAACCCGGCCTATCGCGAGCTTTCGAACGTGTTCCTGCTGCCGCACCTGGGCAGCGCCACGGTCGACACCCGCAACGCCATGGGCTTCAAGGCGCTCGACAATCTCGACGCCTTCTTCGCCGGCAAGCCGCTGATCGATCGGGTGGTGTGAGAGTGGTACTTCCCTAGCGGGAAGAATGCACCAGCCGTCGCGCCCTGCGACACTCATCGCTTTCAAGCGAAACAGCTTCTTCACGAAGTTCCCCTCCCCCAAGATGGGGGAGGGCTAGGGAGGGGGTTGATGGTGCGGACTTCCCTCGCAGCCGACGCGCGCTAAGTCTACCCACCGCTCATCATCGCCTTCATGCGGCGATTGATCTCCTGCTCCGACACGTCCTCGACATGGGTCATGACGTGCCAGACATGGCCGGCCGGATCCTCGATCGTGCCGGAACGGTCGCCGTAGAACTGATCCGTCACCGGTCGCAGCAGCTTGGCACCCCGCTTCACCGCCAGGGCCACCGTCGCATCGACATCCTTCACATAAAGCGTGAGGCTGACCGGCGAGCCGTTGTAGTGACGCGGGCCAAAGGCGTGGTGATCGGGATGCTCGTCGGCGATCATGATCTTGGTGTCGCCGATGCGAACCTCGGCATGACCGATCTTTCCGCCCGGCGATGCGAAGCGCATCTCTTCCTTCGCGCCGAACACCGCCTTGTAGTAGTCGATGGCGGCGGAAGCGTTTTCGGCGACCAGATAGGCCGTGACGCTGCTGTAACCCTGGGGCAGTTCCGGCCGCCGCGACGTCGCGCCCAGCTTGCGTACGGCCTTCTTCGCGGCTTTGCGTTTCGGCGCGGCCTTCTTGGCCTTCGCCTTCACCGCCTTCTTGGTCTTCGCCTTGGTCTTCGACTTCCTGGCCATGAGGGCTCTCCCTTTGACGCGAACGAGAAGCGAGCGGGGACGATGTCACAGTCCCCGCTTGCTTGGCCAGTGCGATGAAGGAGGAGCCGTCGGGGGGCGGATGCCGCCCTAGCTCGGGTCCGTCGCCGTCGTGATCGTCGTGCTCACCGCCGCCTCGGGCGGTGTCTCTTTCGCCACCGGCGCCGCGAAACTCATCGGCGCTTCGGGCTGCGCGGCAGGCTTCGGTGCAGCCGGCTTCGGTGCGGCCTTCTTCGCGACCTTGCGCTTCGGTGCGGCTTTCTTGGCCACCTTCTTCGCAACCTTGCGCTTGGGCGCGGACTTCCGCTTTGGGGCAGCCTTCCGCTTTGCAGCCTTTTTCGCGACCTTGCGCTTCGGCGCCGCTCTCCGGCGCGCGGCCTTCCGGCGTGCGGTCTTCTTGACCTTCGCCTTTACCGCCTTTTTCTTGGTCTTGGATTTTGACTTGGCTTTGGTCTTGGTCTTCGACTTCTTGGCCATTGGGAGTCTCCCTGTGACGCGAACGACAAGACGCTCAGACCTTGTCACGTTCCAAGAAGCTTGACCAGTACGACGAAGGTGGAGAGCTAGCGGCGGCGCAGGAAGCGCTTGAGATCGCCGAACGGCATCGCGCCGGTCGCGATCACCAGGATGAGGTAGAGGCCGAGTCCGAACGCGACCAGGACGGCGAGCGCAATCGCCCGCACCACTTCGCCATCGGCAAGATAAGGCTCCAACGGCTTGATCCCGAAATATAGTGCCAGGCCCAACCCCGCCGCCGCCAGGAACAGCCGCGGCAAGGTCCGCTTCAGCTTTTGATCGATGACCAGGTAGCCGCGCTTCCTGAGCGTGAAGTAGAGCAGCGCGCAGTTGATCCAGGCCGCACCCGCGGTGCCGAGCGCGATCCCGACATAGCCGTAGAAATGGAACAGGATCAGGCTGATGACGATATCCGCCGCGACTCCGATCATCGCGTAGCGAAAGGGGGTCATCGTGTCCTCCCGGGCGAGGAAGCCCGGCGACAGCGCCTTGTTGAGAATATAGGCCGGGAGCCCCAGCGAGATCGCGGTCAGCGCCACCGCGACCTTCTCGGTGTCGTCCGCGGTGAAGGCGCCGCGCTGATAGAGCACCCGGATCATCGGCTCCGCCGCCACCGCCAGCGCCACGGTGGCCGCGAGCGAGAGGAAGAACCCCATCTCGATCGCCCGGTTGTGGATTCGCATCCCCTCTTCCGGGTTCGGTCCCCGGAGGGCCCGGGTCAGCGACGGCAGCAGCACGACGCCGATCGCCGAGCCGATCAGCGCCAGCGGCAGCTGGTAGAGCCGGTCGGAATAATAGAGATAGCCGACCGCCTGGGGCTGCAGGGTCGCGAGGATGGTGGCGACCGTCAGGTTGATCTGGTTGACCCCGCCGCCGATCAGGCCGGGGACCATCAGCACCAGCATCCGCTTCACATCCTTGGTGAAGCGCGGAATGGGCAGGTGCAGATTCATCCCCGCCCGCTTGCAGGAGATCGCCAGCCACAGGAATTGGAACACGCCGGCGACGGTGACGGCGACGCTCAGCACCTCGCCCGCATGTCCGGTGTAGGGAACGACGCCGAACAGCACGACAATCATCACCACGTTGAGCAGGATCGGCGCCGCCGCCGCGTTGGCGAACCGGCCGAAGGCGTTCAGGATCCCGCCCTGCAGCGCGCCCAGCGACATGAAGATGAGGTAGGGAAAGGTGATCTGGGTGAACAGCACCGCCAGCTGGAACTTCTCCGGAAACTCGTCGAAGCCCGGTGCGAAGACATGGATCAGCCAGGGCATGGTGAGCTCCGCCACCATGGTGATCAGCAGCAACACCACCAGCAGCACGGCGAGCACATGCTCGGCAAAGCGCTTCGCCGCGGCGGCACCGCCCTCCTCGAGCTGCCGGGCGAACATCGGCACGAAGGCCGAGTTGAAGGCGCCCTCGGCGAAGAGCTGACGGAACAGGTTCGGCAGCCGCATGGCGACGAAGAAGGCCTCGGCGACCGGGCTGGTCCCCATCAGGCGCGCGATCAGCACCTCACGCAGGAAACCAAGCGCGCGGCTCGCCAGGGTCAGGCCACCGACCGTGGCGACGGATTTCAGACTGAACATGCGGGAATCAGTTGTCTCTTCACGTGAACGTGGCCTCGTAACAGCCGATTCCGGCGGGGGCAAGGCAGGTCATGATCTTGACGATTCGAGGCGGTAACATTTATACTCTATAGAATTACTAGAGAATTATCGATATGCTCTCCCAGAAAGCCAAATACGCCATGCGCGCCCTGCTCTATCTGGCGCAGGCAAAGCCGGAAAATCCCGTCTTCATCTCGGAAATCGCCGACCAGCAATCGGTCCCCAAGAAGTTCCTGGAGCTCATTCTCCTCGACCTGAAACGCCACGGCCTGGTCCATTCCTATCGCGGCAAGAAGGGCGGTTACGCCCTCGCCAAGACGCCGGACAAGATCTACTTCGGACAGGTGATCCGGATCATCGACGGACCGCTGGCCCAGCTCCCCTGCGCCAGCCGCACCGCCTACCGGCGCTGCGACGACTGCGAGAACGAGCAGACCTGCGAAATCCGCCGGGTTATGCTGCAAGTCCGTGATTCCACGGCAAGAATCCTCGACAACACCAGCCTGGCCGACGTCATGGTCAAAGGCACCACGGAACTTGTCGAGGGCGCCGGCATATGATTATCTCTAGCCGGTCGCGCTAATACTACTTATTCACTAGACTTAATGTGATTTGAACGGCTGGAGGCCGGATGTCGGCAGCAGTGGCACGCACCTATGCGTGGAGACGACACAGTGTGCTGCCGGGCTTCAACCTGACGCTCGGCTACAGCCTGGTTTACCTGAGTCTGATCGTCCTGCTGCCATTGGCGGCCCTCTTGCTGCGTCCGACCGAACTCGGCCTCGACGGCTTCTGGAAGGTCGTCACCGCGCCACGGGTCATCGCCTCGCTAAAGCTCTCTTTCGGCGCCTCGGCCATCGCCGCTTTGGTGAATTGCGTCTTCGGCCTGATCGTCGCCTGGGTGCTGGCGCGCTACGACTTCCCGCTGAAGCGTCTGGTCGACGCCCTGGTCGATCTCCCCTTCGCGCTGCCGACCGCGGTCGCCGGCATTGCGCTGACCTCCCTCTATGCCCCAAACGGCTGGATCGGCAGCCTGCTGGCGCCGCTCGGGCTCAAGGTCGCGTTCACGCCGATCGGCATCGTCATCGCGCTGATCTTCATCGGCCTGCCCTTCGTGGTGCGCACGGTGCAGCCGGTGCTGCTCGACCTCGACCGCGAGGTCGAGGACGCGGCGGCCAGCCTCGGCGCCACGCGCTGGCAGAATTTCAGCATGGTGATCCTGCCCTCGATCTTCCCGGCTCTCCTCACCGGCCTCGCACTTGCCTTTGCCCGCGCGGTCGGCGAGTACGGCTCGGTAATCTTCATCGCCGGCAACATGCCGATGAAATCCGAGATCGCGCCGCTGCTGATCGTCACCAAGCTCGAGCAATACGACTATGCCGGGGCCGCGGCGATTGCCGTGGTCATGCTGACCGTTTCCTTCATCATGCTGCTGGTCCTCAACCTGCTGCAGCGCTGGTCGCGTCGGCATGAGGATCGCGGATGAACGCGGAAACGAGCTTCGCCATGCCCACCGAGATCCAACCCGTCAGCAAGGTGGCGGCGCCCCGGCCCGCGAACACCGGCACCGCCGATCCCGCCTGGGCCAAGGTTCTGCTGATCGGGACGGCACTCGCCTTCATGGGATTGATGCTGGTGCTGCCGCTGGTTGCGGTCTTCGTGGAGGCGCTGCGCGGCGGTCTCGACAAGTATTTCTCCGCGATCTCCAACCGTGACGCCTGGTCGGCGATCCGCCTGACCTTGATCGTCGCCGGCATCGCCGTCCCGCTCAACCTGCTGTTCGGTCTCTCAGCCGCCTGGGCCATTGCCAAGTTCGAGTTCCGCGGCAAGAGCCTGCTGATCACGCTGATCGACCTCCCGTTCTCCGTCTCGCCGGTGATCTCGGGCTTGATCTATGTGCTGCTCTACGGCGCCCATGGCTGGTTCGGCCCGACCCTGGCCGCGATGGGGATCAAGGTGATCTTCACCGTGACCGGCCTGGTGCTCGCGACCATCTTCGTCACTTTCCCCTTCGTCGCCCGCGAACTCATTCCGTTGATGCAGGAACAGGGCACCGAGGAGGAGGAAGCGGCGGTCTCGCTCGGCGCCAACGGCGTCCAGACCTTCTTCCGTGTCACCTTGCCCAATGTGGCCTGGGGCCTGCTCTACGGCGTCCTGCTCTGCAACGCGCGGGCGATGGGCGAGTTCG
>Ga0268265_10003458_pt1 | contig 11353 bp, 8 predicted proteins | sample KBSSwiS52_FD_190355 | JGI IMG/M metagenome (GOLD analysis project Ga0268265, IMG submission 190355) | Switchgrass rhizosphere microbial communities from Kellogg Biological Station, Michigan, USA - KBS Switchgrass S5-2 (SPAdes) (version 2) | ecosystem: Host-associated > Plants > Roots >...
CCTGGTTGCCCGACGCCCACGTCCAGGCGCCGACCGCGGGTTCGGTGATCCTCGCCGGCGTGCTGTTGAAGCTCGGCGGCTACGGTTTCGTCCGCTTCTCGCTGCCGATGTTCCCCGATGGATCGGCGATGTTCGTGCCGCTGATGTTCGCGCTCAGCGGGATCGCGGTGGTCTACACCTCGCTGGTCGCCCTGGTGCAGCGCGACATGAAAAAGCTGATCGCTTATTCGTCGGTCGCGCACATGGGCTTCGTCACCTTCGGGCTGTTCGCCATGAACCGCCAGGGGATCGAGGGGGCGATGATCGTCATGCTAAGCCACGGCCTGGTGTCGGGCGCGCTCTTCCTCATCGTCGGCGTGGTCTACGACCGGCTGCACACGCGCGAGATCGACCGCTACGGCGGGCTCGCCGACAACATGCCGGGTTACGCTTTGCTGTTCATGATCTTCACCATGGCCAGCGTCGGCTTGCCCGGGACAAGCGGCTTCGTCGGCGAATTCCTCGCCTCGGTCGGGACCTATCAGGCGTCGACCTGGGCGGCGATCGTGGCGACCACCGGGATCATCCTCGGCGCGGCCTACATGCTGTGGCTGTACTGGCGCATCTGCTTCGGCACCCAGCGCAATGCCGACGCCGCGGCGATGCCCGATCTGTCAATACGCGAATGGTGGTTGCTGGCGCCGATCGCGGCGGCGGTATTCTGGATGGGCATCTATCCCGAAAGCTTCCTCAGGCCGATCCGGGCCGACGTCGGGCGGATGCTGGTGCGGCTCGAGCGGGTGACCCCGCATTATGACGCGGCGTTCAAGCCAGGCGCGGCCAAGCCCCAGGCGGAGGCGCACTGATGGCCTGGTTCGCACCGCTGCTGCCCGAGATCATCCTGTCGATCGGCGGGACCATCCTGATGATGGTCGCGGCCTTCACCGGCCGCCGCGGATCGGGGCTGACCAGCTGGCTCGCGGTCGGGCTGCTGCTCGTCGCGACGGTCGCGTTGATCGGTGCGCCATCGCACGCCGGCGCGGTCTATGACGGCCTGGTCAGCGCGGACCTGTTCGCGAGCTTCGGCAAGGCGATCATCTTCCCCGCCGCCGCGGTTGCAATCATTGCCGCGCACGGCTGGTTCGAACGCGGCACCGAGCACGCCTCCGAATATGCGGTGCTGATTGTGTTCAGCGCAGTCGGCATGAGCGTGATGGTCTCGGCGACCAGCCTGATCTCGCTCTACGTCGGCCTCGAGCTGACCAGCCTGGCGAGCTATGTGCTCGCGGCGTACCGCCGGACCGACGAGCGTTCGGCCGAGGCCGGCCTCAAATATTTCGTCCTTGGCGCACTGGCGAGCGGCATCCTGCTCTACGGGATTTCGCTGCTTTACGGCTTCACCGGAACCACCAATTTCACCGGTATCGCCGCGGCGTTCGGCCGCGAGACGCCGTCGCTCGGCCTGCTGTTCGGGCTGGTGTTCCTGCTCGCGGGCCTCGCCTTCAAGATCAGCGCGGTGCCGTTCCACATGTGGACGCCCGACGTCTACGAAGGTGCACCGACGCCGGTCACGGCGTTCTTCGCCTCGGCGCCCAAGGTCGCCGCGGTGCTGCTGTCGACCCGCGTCTGCCTCGACGCGCTGGCGCCCGCGACCGACGCCTGGCGGCAGATCGTCATCGTCGCCGCGCTCGCTTCGATCTTCCTCGGCGCGGTTGCCGCCTGGGGCCAGACCAATATCAAGCGGCTGCTAGCTTATTCGTCGATCAACAATGTTGGTTTTGCCTTGGTCGGTGTTGCCGCGGCGGGCCCCCAGGGCGCGTCGTCGGTGCTGTTCTACATGGCCATCTATGTCGTGATGACGCTCGGCGCGTTCCTGTGTGTGCTGTGGATGCGCAACGAGAAGGGCGAGCCGATCGAAGAGATCGCGAGCCTGTCGGGCCTGTCGCAAAACCGCCCGGCCTTCGCCGCGGCCTTCGCGATGTTCATGTTCAGCCTCGCCGGCATTCCGCCGCTGTTCGGTTTCTGGCCCAAGTTGCTGGTGTTCCAGGCGGCGGTCGCCAGCGGCTATATCCTGCTTGCGGTGGCGGCGATCCTCGGCACTGTGGTCGGCGCTTATTATTACCTGCGGATCGTTAAGGTGATGTACTTCGACGAGCTCGCGCCGGCTTATGGACGGGTCAAGGAGCCGGTCCAGGGCCTGCTCATCCTGCTCGCGGCGCTGATCGTCTCGCCCTTGGGATATTTGCTGATCCGGCCGCTGCAGGCGTTGACCGACCAGGCTGCGGGGTCGATTTTCTGAGCCGGATCCGGATCGTCGAGCGTACCGGCTCGACCAACAGTGATTTGCTGGCGGATTCGGGTGCGGTCGAGGGCGGGTGGCTGGTCGCGCTGGAGCAGGAAGCGGGCAAGGGTCGCCAGGGGCGGACGTGGATCTCGGCCAAGGGCAATTTTTCGGGAAGCACGATCGTCACCCTACGTGCCGGTGATCCGCCGGCGGCGACGCTGTCGCTGGCCGCCGGGCTGGCGCTGGCCGAGGCGATCGACGTCGCCATTCCGGCCCAGCCGCTGATGCTCAAATGGCCCAACGATCTGATGCTGCTTGGGCGGAAGGTCGCGGGGATTTTGCTCGAGCGAAGCGGCGACCGGGTGGTGATCGGCTTCGGGGTCAATCTGGCGAGTGCCCCGGCGCTCGACGACCGGCGGGCCGCGAGCCTCGACAGCGCAATAACGCCACAAGCCTTTGCGCCGTTGCTGGCGGCGAGCTTCGCCCGGCTGCTCGACTTGTGGCGGTCGTGCGACAGCGCGGCGCTCGCCCGGGCGTGGCAGGAACGGGCGCATCCCGTGGGGACGCGGCTCACCGTCCATGTCAGCCAGGACGAAGTGGTCGGCGGCGGCTTTGCCGGGCTCGACCCCGACGGGGCGCTTCGGCTGAGGCTCGACGACGGCTCGATTCAGGTCATTCGCGCGGCGGACGTGTTCCTCGCCTGATCGTCATTTCGCAGCCGTTTTGCTGTCATCGGAATTCTGTTACGGGGCTCTCGCCTCGCGCGCCGAGTCCAACCGCACATCCGAGGGGCAAGTCAGCGCCACCTCACCGGCCCGTGCGCGAGACCAGCACCGGTCCTGCCGGCCGGCATCCTGGCGAAGGGCATGTCCCCAATGACCCACATCACCACCCCCGACGGCACCCATATCTTCTACAAGGATTGGGGGCCGAAGACCGCGCAACCGATCGTCTTCCATCACGGCTGGCCACTCAGTTCCGACGACTGGGACGCGCAGATGATGTTCTTCCTCGATCAGGGCTTCCGGGTCATCGCCCATGACCGGCGCGGACACGGCCGTTCGAGCCAGACCGACGGCGGCAACGACATGGACACCTATGCCGCCGACGTCGACGCGCTGGTGACCGAGCTTGGCCTGACCAATGCGATCCACGTTGGCCATTCGACCGGTGGCGGCGAAGTCACGCGTTACGTTGCCCGGCACGGCAAGGGCCGGGTCGCCAAGGCCGTGCTGCTCGACGCGGTGCCGCCGGTGATGGTCAAGAAGGAGTCAAACCCGGGCGGGACTCCGATCGAAGTGTTCGACGGGTTCCGCAAGGCGCTCGCTGACAATCGCGCCCAGCTTTATCTCGATGTCCCGACCGGCCCGTTTTACGGCTTCAACCGGCCCGGCGCCAAGGTGTCGGAGGGGTTGATCCGTAATTGGTGGCGCCAGGGCATGATGGGCAGCGTCAAGGCTGGTTATGAGTGCATCAAGGCGTTCTCGGAGACCGACTTCACCGAGGACCTGAAGGCGATCGAAGTGCCGGTGCTGGTGATCCACAGCGAGGACGACCAGATCGTGCCTTATGCGGATTCCGGGCCGCTGGCGGCCGCGCTGCTGAAGAACGGCACGCTCAAGACCTACAAGGACCTGCCGCATGGCTGCCACGGGACGCATCCCGAGCTGATCAACGCGGACATCCTCGGGTTCATCCGCGGCGAGACGGTCGCGGCGCCGGCGGATGCGATCGTGATCGAGCCGATACCGGCCTGACCGAACGGACGTGCCGCCGGGTCGTCTGGCCCGGCGGTCGTCCCGCATTCCATAAATGGCTGTTCGAGATTCCGGAGACACGATGCCGAAGAAGATTCTGCTGCAGACGACCATTCCGACGACCGAGAACGACTGGTCGATCGCCCGCTTCAGCCGGCTCGCGGCGCTGCTGCGCGACCAGCGCGATGGCGACGGCAAACCGCTTTATGATGTGAGGACGCGCGACCGTGACGCGCTCGGGCAGCCGGATTCCGTCCTGTCGGCCATCGACCGCAGCGATTTCGACCAATTGTGGCTGTTCGCGGTTGATGTCGGCGATGGGCTGACGAGCGAGGATTGCGAGGCGATTTCCCGTTTTCGCCGGAGTGGCCGCGGCTTGCTGGTGACGCGCGACCATATGGATCTGGGTTCGTCGCTGTGCACGCTCGGCGGGGTCGCCAAGGCGCATTATTTCCATAGCCGGAACCAGGACCCCGACCCGGCAAAGCGCCGCCGCGACGATGTCGAAACGACCTATATCGACTGGCCGAATTTCCATTCCGGGGCGAACGGCGACTTCCAGGAGATCGCGATCGTCGGCGATCCGCATCCGGTCCTCGCCAATCCAGATTCACCAACGGGCTTGGTCCGCTATCTACCGTCGCATCCCCACGAAGGCGGGGTTGGCGCGCCGGCGGATGAGGACGCGCGCGTCATTCTCCAGGGGAAGAGCCAGGCGACCGGCCAGACGTTCAACATTTCGGTGGCGTTCGAGCCGGGCGAGCATGGCGGGCCGGGGGTCGCCGAAAGCACCTTCCACCATTTCGCCGATTACAATTGGGACCCGTCGTCGGGCTGCCCGAGCTTCGTCACCGAGGCGCCGGGCGATGGCCTGAAGCGGGTGCCCGAGGCGATGGCCGATACGCACCGCTACGTGCTCAACATCGCGGCCTGGCTGTCCGGGACGATGCCAGCCGACTTGCAGATTGCCGCGACTCAGAGTGAAACGGCCTGATGGCCGATAGTCCGCAGACGATCCTCGAAACGCGCGGGGCGCAGATGTTCCCGCGCCTGTCCGACGAAGAACTCGCCAGGCTCGCGCGGTTCGGCGAGCCGCGCAGCTTTCGCGAAGGTGATTGCGTGGCCCGGGCCGGCGAGGTCTCGCCGGGGCTGGTGCTGATCCTGTCCGGGCAACTCGAAGTGCTGCAGCACGGCGGTGGGGGGCAGGGCGAATCGATCGTCATCCACGAGCGCGGCAATTTCACCGGGGAACTCGCGCAGCTTTCGGGGCGGCCGTCGCTGGTCGATTCGGTCGCGCGTTCAGACATCGAAACGGTGGTGATCTCCTCGGACCGGCTGCGGGCGCTGCTGATCGCCGAAGCCGATCTCGGCGAACGCATCATGCGCGCCCTCATCCTTCGCCGGATGGGGCTGATCGAGGCCGCCGCGGGGCCGATCATCATCGGCGAAGAGGCCGATGCCAACGTGCTTCGCCTGACCAATTTCCTGAGGCGCAACGGCCATCCCTACCAGGCGCTCGATCCGTGGACCGATAACTGCGCCCGGACCCTCGTCGAGCGATTCGAAGTGGCGTGCGCCGACCTCCCGATCGTGCTGTGCCCGGGCGGGCAGATGCTGCGCAATCCGAGCGAGGACCAGCTGGCGCGGTGCGTCGGACTGGTCGGGACGATCGATCCGGACAAGCTTTACGACGTCGTCGTGATCGGCGCCGGGCCGGCGGGTCTGGCGACCTCGGTTTATGCTGGGTCGGAAGGGCTGAAGGTGCTGGCGATCGATTGCCGCTCGTTCGGCGGGCAGGCCGGGGCCTCGGCGCGGATCGAGAATTACCTCGGCTTCCCCACCGGCATTTCCGGGATGGCGTTGATGGGCCGGGCGTTCAGCCAGGCGCAGAAGTTCGGCGTCGAAGTCGCGATTCCCGACGAAGCGGTGAAGCTCGAATGCGGCAACGACCCGTGCCACATCGCCCTGATCAACGGCGAGCGGGTCCAGGCACGCTCGGTCGTGCTCGCGACCGGCGCGCAATACCGGCGGCTGGGGGTGGAGCGGCTCGACGAGTTCGAGGGCGCGTCGGTTCATTATTGGGCCTCGCCGCTTGAAGGCGATTTGTGCGCCGACCAGGACGTTGCGCTGGTCGGTGGCGGCAATTCCGCGGGGCAGGCGACGGTGTTCCTCGCCAGCCGCGCCCGGCAGGTGACCCTGATCGCGCGCCGGCCGCTGAGCGAGACCATGTCGCACTATCTGATCGAGCGGATCGAGGCCCAGTCCAACATCGACGTGGTGATCGGTTGCGAGGTCTCAGGCCTGGAAGGGTCGGGCGGTGAGCTCGAGGCCATTACTTGTCGCAATCGGGCGGCCGGAACGGAGACTCGGCGGCCGGTGCGCTATCTATTCTCGTTCATCGGCGCCGAGCCCAATACCGAGTGGCTGCGCAGTTCGGGTATCAAGCTCGACGAACGCGGCTTTGTCCTCACCGGCGAGGCGGTGGGCGCCAATTTCTCGCTCGAGACCAGTCGCCGCGGCATTTTCGCGGTCGGCGACGTCCGCGCCGGATCGGTCAAGCGCGTTGCGGCCGCGGTCGGCGACGGCGCGCAGGTCGTGGCGGCGATCCACGCCTATCTCGCTGCGGACCCGGCGCCAGCGATCATCGTCCAGCCCCAGGTGGCGACCGTCGCCTGATCGGCTTCCGGACGGGCAGTTCTTCGCCTAAGGGCAGCGCCATGCTGCTGACCATCGACGCTGGAAACACCAACCTGGTCTTCGCGCTGGTGGAGCAGGGCGAGATCAAGACGCGGTGGCGGATCGCGACCGATCCCCGGCGGACAGCCGATGAATATGCGGTGTGGCTGCACCAGCTGCTCGAGCTCGAAGGCTATGCCAAGTCTGACGTGACCGGCGTGATCATCGGCACCGTGGTGCCGCGCGCGCTGCACAATCTCGAAGTGCTGGCGTCCAAATATTTCCATGTCGAACCGGTCGTCGCCGGCCAGGGCAAGGCTGCGTGGCCGATCGCGCTGGATGTCGAGCAGCCGCAGAGCGTCGGCGCCGACCGCGCGCTCAACGCCATGGCCGCGCACGCCAAGCATTCCGGCGACCTGATCGTGGTCGATTTCGGCACCGCGACGACCTTCGACGTGGTCGATTCTGATGGAGCCTATAAAGGCGGGATCATCGCCCCGGGCATCAACCTATCGATCGACGCCCTGGTCAATGCGGCGGCGATGCTGCCGCGGATCGCGATCGAAGCGCCCGAGGATCCGACCGTCATCGGCCGGACCACCGAGAGCCAGATGATCATCGGCATTTACTGGGGCTATGTGGCGATCATCGAGGGACTGGTGGCGCGGCTCAAGGCCGAGATCGGGCGGCCGGTGAGAGTGATTGCGACCGGCGGCCTCGCGACCTTGTTCGACCAGCGGACCGACGCGTTCGATGCCATTGAACCCGACCTCACGATCCAAGGCTTGGCCCTGTTGTACGACATCGCGACCGGCAAATGATTCCGGGTGAAGAACTGCTGTTCCTGGCGCTCGGCGGATCGGGCGAGATCGGCATGAACGTCAATCTCTACGGCTGCCGCGGGCAGTGGATCATGGCCGACCTTGGCCTGACTTTCGCCGATTCGGATTACCCGGGGATCGACCTCATCCTGCCCGACCTCGAATTTATCGAGAAGCAGGAGGACCGGCTCATCGGGATCATCCTGACCCACGGCCACGAGGACCATATCGGCGCGCTGCCCTATCTGTCGGAAGATTTGAAGGCGCCGCTGTTCGCGACCCCGTTCACCGCCGGGCTGATCGCCGGCAAGCTCGAGGAAGAAGGGCTGACGGGCCGGGTCAAGCTCAAGATCGTCAAGCGCGGCGGAAGCATCGAGCTGGGGCCGTTCAAGGTCAGCTTCGTCGCGCTGTCACATTCGATCCCGGAAGGGAACGGCCTGCTCATCGAGACGCCGTTCGGCAACATCTTCCACACCGGCGACTGGAAGATCGACGAGACGCCGGTGATCGGCGAGGCGCCGAGCACCGAGGTGCTGACGCAAATCGGCGACGACGGCGTGCTCGCTCTGGTGTGCGATTCGACCAACGTCTTTCAGGACAAGCCATCGGGGTCGGAAGAGAGCGTCCATGCCGGCCTGCTTGAGCAGGTCACGAAAGCCAAGGGGCGGGTGCTGGTGACGACCTTCGCGTCCAACGCCGCGCGGCTCCAGACCATCGGCCGGGTGGCGCGCGAGGCGCAGCGCAAGGTGTGCATCGCCGGCCGTTCGCTCGACCGCATCCTCCGGGTCGCTCAATCGACCGGCTATTTAAAAGATTTCCCCGCGCCGATCAGCTTCGACGAAGCGATGCGGCTGCCGCGGAGCGAGGTGCTGATCATCGCCACCGGCGGGCAGGGCGAACCGCGCGCGGCGCTCGGCCGGGTGGCGTTCGGCAGTCACGAGCTCAAGCTGGTCAAGGACGACACAGTGATCTTCTCGTCGCGGATCATCCCTGGCAACGAAGTCGCGATCGGGCGGATCATGAACCAATTGTCCGACCTCGGCGTCCAGATCGTCACCGAGAAACAGGCCCACGTCCATGTCTCCGGCCACCCGGGACGGCCCGAACTCACGCAGATGTATGACTGGGTCCGGCCGCAGATTGTCGTGCCGGTCCATGGCGAAGCGCGGCATCTCGCCGAACACGCGCGGCTGGCACTGTCGCACGGCGTGCCCAACGCGGTGGTGCAGAAGAATGGCGACGTGATCCGGCTGGCCCCGGGCGAGCCGACAAAGGTCGGCGAGGAACGGGTCGGACGGTTGATTTTGGACGGTGATGTCATCCTGCCGGCCGACGGGGCGACGATCGGCGAGCGGCGGAAAATTTCGGTCAGCGGCCTGATTACGGTGGCGCTGCCGGTTGGTGCGAGCGGCGAGCTGGCCGGCAAACCTTTGGTGCGGCCGTTCGGGGTGCCGGTCGAGGAGGACCGCGAGGATTTTCTCGCCGACGCGACCGACGCCGCGACCAAGGCGTTCAGCCCGGGCGGCGACGAGGACAAGATGCGCGAGGCGGTGCGGCTTGCGGTGCGGCGCTGCGCGACCCTGTGGACGGGCAAGAAGCCGGTGGTCGAGGTGATGCTGCTTCAGGTCGCCGGCTGACCAAGCGATGAAAATTGGCTCGATTATCGCGATCTACTTTTTGTTCTTCTGTGCGAGCGCGTTCGTGCTGCTGCCGTTCGGGGTGAAGACGAGCGAGGAGCTGGGCGAGAAAATGGTGCCGGGGCAGGCGCCGAGTGCGCCCCACCGCTTCGACCTCAAGCGGCATTTGCTGAAAGCGGCGTTGCTCGGGTTGGTCCTGTTCGCGATCTATTACGTGAACTGGATCAACGGCTGGGTCACGCCGGCCGATTTGGACTTCTACAACTAGCGCCGGCGTTCGAGCGCCTGGGCGAGGGCCGCGTAGAGCTTGCCCATGTCCGACGACATCAGGGTGACGGCGATCATCCCGCCGTCGCGCTCGGCGAGCACTCGGCGGAGCATCGATTCGAAGTCGTGGACGTAGCGGTTGACCGACTCCTGGAACTCGGGCTCGGCCTCATAATGAGTGCGGATGGCGCGGGTTTCGCCGCCGTCGAGCAGCTTGACCGCGCGGCGCGTGAACACCCCGCGATTGCCCTTGAGGTAGGAATCCCAGGCGCGGTCGTCGATCTCGTCGCTGAGGATCTTGCCGACGTCGATGGCCGCCGAGTGCATCGAGTCGATCAGCAGCGAAACTCGCCGGGCGAAGGCCTCGCTGTCCTTCTCGCGCTGTTCGTTGCTGGTCGCCTCGATATGCTGCTCGAGCGCGTGGGCGCTCTGGCCGAGGGTCAGCATTTGCTGGGTCAGGCGATCGGACGCGGTCCGCGCCGCATCAATGGCCCGGGCGGCGACGATTTCCACTTGGTGGAGGCGTTCCTCGACGCTCTCGCGGATGACTTGCTCGAGCGCTGCGCGGGTCGCCTTGGAGAGCTTGCCGGCGCTTTCCGGAATGACCGATTCAATGGCTTCGCGGGCCCGTTCGGCGGCATGGCCGGCGGCTTCCTTGACCTGGACCAAAGCGGCGACCAGCGCCGGGCCGGTCTCGGCGCTGAGGCTGGTGGCTTCGGCCTGGGCGCTGGCGATGGCCGAGGTCAGCGACTGGAGCTGCGACTGGGCGCTGCCGACTCCGTCATCGACACTGGCGAGCAGCGCAGTGAAGCGGTCCTGCTGCTCAGCCACCTGGGCGGCTGTGGCCGACATGCGTTCGCTGGCTTCGACCGCGGCATCGCGCATCCAGCCAAGCTCGGGCTTGACCGTGGCGGCGACCCCGGCGAGCCGGTCGGCGCTGCCCTGGGCTTCGCCAAGGGCGTTGCCGACGCTGTCGCGGACTTCGTCGGCAAGGCGCGCAATGCTTTCGCGCAACGCGGTGGTGCGCTCGGCGAGCGAGCCGATCGCGCCGTCCTGATCGCCGGCCTGGGCGGCGAGGGTGTCGAGTTCGGTCCGGGCGCGGGTGAGTGAGCCGAGGAAATGATTGGCGCGCTCGTCGCCGTGGGACGCGAGCTCGGTGAAGCGCTGGTCGATCAAGGCGAGGCCGCGATCGATTTCGGCGATCATCCGCTGCGACGCGCGTTCCTGCTCGGCGACTCGCGACGACAGGGTTTCGAGCGATTCGTTGGCACGGCCAATGTTGGCGCCGAGCGTTTCGGCGGATTCGGCGCCGGTCTTGCTGAAGCCGGCGGAGGCTTGCTCGACCAGGGCCGAGACCGCCGAGGCCTGGGCGTCGATGCCCGAGCGGATGTCCTGGAGGGTGGCCGAGGTCCGTTCGAGCAAGGCGTCGAGCGCGCCCGAGAAGCTCTTTTCCGCGGTGTCGACCGAGCCCGCAGCGGTCGTTCCGGCGGCTTCGATCTCGGACAGGCGGCGGGCGAGGCGCTCGCTGGCCTGGCCGAGCAGTTCGTCGGCCTGGCGGGTGTTATCGGCCAGGCTGCCGATCTGGGTGCCGAATTCAGCGGCCCGGGTGGTCGATTGGGAGCCGATCGTCTGGATCTGGTCGACCAAGGCGCGGGCGGTCGCTTCGGCCTTCGGCAAATCTTCGAGCAGCACCGCCATGTCGTTGCGCGCGGCCTCGGCGGCGCGATCGAGCGCCTGACCATGGCGGACGAGCTTTTCGCTGCTCGAGTCGAATTCGCGGGTGATGCCGCCGAGCTTGCCGGTGGCGTCGTCGCCCAATTGCATCAGATGATTGGAGATCATCGTCAGCTCGGAGCGGCTGTCGGTGATGCGCTGCGACAGAACCTCGAGCAAAGCCTCGAGCGACTGGGTCTCGGTGCGCATGGCGATGAC
>Ga0268265_10003459_pt1 | contig 11353 bp, 17 predicted proteins | sample KBSSwiS52_FD_190355 | JGI IMG/M metagenome (GOLD analysis project Ga0268265, IMG submission 190355) | Switchgrass rhizosphere microbial communities from Kellogg Biological Station, Michigan, USA - KBS Switchgrass S5-2 (SPAdes) (version 2) | ecosystem: Host-associated > Plants > Roots >...
CATCAGCACTATGTCCCGCAACTGCTGCTGCGAGGATTTCTCAGCCAGATTGGTGATGAAGCCAAAAAAGAACAGGTCCGCGTATTCGACTTGGATCGGAAAGAGCAATTTCCAACCTCGGTTGCCAACATCATGGGCGAACGGCGTTTCAACGATTGGTGGGTGGACGACGACACCCTTTTGTCTATCGAGCAGTCCACCAGTCAGATTGAAAGCCAACTCGCTCCGCTAATCGACAAGATCAGGGCTGAAAAGCGGCTGGAGATCACGCCCGAGAACATTTCCAACCTCGCGCTCCTGATGGCTTTCCAGTTCATCCGCACGAAGAAAATGCGGCTGATGCCTGAGCGCCTGAACGAGCAGTTACTCGCTCACATCAAACAACTGGGTCTCGATCCTGCCAAGGTCGATGGACTGATGGAGACGGATAAGGAATCGCTGAAACTCAATCACGTTCGGCAGCAGGTCCGCAATCTTGACGAGTTCACCGATATAATGCTCAAGAAGGTGTTCTTCGTCATGACGGCGGAGGAAGGGAAAAGCTTTTACCTCGGCGACCACCCAGTTGCCCTACATTGCGACCAAGAGCAGCGTGGGCCTTTCCGGGGTGTGGGCATCGGCTCTCCCTACGTCCAAATTTACCTGCCGCTTTCCCACGACGTTATGCTTTGTGCCTACTGCCCTGCCGTCTTGGGCGACCTCCAACGTATTCGCGACAAGTCCATTAACCAGGGCAAAGGGGAATTTCTCAAGCTGTTGATGGACGGGAAGATCACCGCTGAGCAGATGAAGAAGGCTGTCGAGGGTGCGAGCGAGTTCGACATAATCACCCCATTTCTCGACGCCATTCGTGCTGGTGAGGCAGTTCCTGCGAACGCGCAACAGGTGGACAGCTACAACTCCCTACAGGTCTTCCACGCTCATCGCTTCGTCGTCGATCCTTCTGGCAAGTTCGATATGGTTGGAGAGATGCTGGAAGAACGTGGAGCGGTGGATGGCTAAGCGCGGCTGGCACACCTGGTAAGCGAAGGGTCAAATATGGGGTTTGGGCATTGGAAGGGGCTGACCCTAGCGGTCTTGGCGATGGGCGTAGGCGGTGCTGGCGCACCTGTCCCGAACCTCACCGCCTACGTCGACAAGTATCCATCCAACAAGGTCGGCGGCACATCACTTTACGATCATCCTACTTACCAGAGGCTCGTGAATGTAGCCTCGCCGAGTTCCGGCGTTCGGCATGTCGTGCAGACTGGTGACGTGGAATCGCCAGTCGAAAGACAAGGCCAATTGCTAGTTGCTAGAGGATGTGAAGCGCATACCTGCGACGACCACCAATGGCTCGTCGCGATCCGCCTGCCGAACGGACCTGCCGCAATCTGCTACCACGATAGCGCGCTGATGGATGAGGAAGCTCGTTGGTTTATCGCCGGCCGAGCGGTCGGCGTGACGAAGGGATGCTGGAACGGAGACTATACCGCCGTCCCGCAAGGCATCTACGAAAGGCTATCGAAAGTCGAGGAGTAACTGAGAAGGGGAATCTCAGCCCGCCACGACCACTGGATGCTAGGAATGATGGTCCCGCACGTATTGGCGGAGTGCCGGGCTATTGCCCTTCACAATCACGCCGGAGGTGGTCAAAGCATACGCCCTTCTAACATCGAGGCGGCCTAGACCATCAGCAATGAATGTTGCATTGAAGGAATGGTGACGCTCCAGCCGAACGGGAAATTGCGGCCCATCTACCATTTGATGCATTGCCGCCGTTCTCTTAGGAAGAGCGCCTCGCGATCGTCCAATGGTGAAGCCAATCTCGGATATCGTGACGGGGAAGGCGCTCAGATTGACAACCTCAATTGCCAAGCCCTGAAAGCCCGGCGCCAAACTCCATTTCGGTGTGACCTTCAATCGGACACGGCGATCATTGATGCCGTTCCAGGTGTTGAGAAGACCCAGTACCGCGCCCAAGATCGCGATCGCCAAAGTGATGGCGCTAGAAACTGACATCAAACGGTTTCAGCCGTAAATGCGTTCATACGTCAATCGCGCCCATTCAATCGCAGCCACGTCATTTTGACCAATGCTCTCCCGAATGTCGTCTGCCTCGATCTTCATCACTTTATCCAGCAAGCTTCGGACTTCGGGATTTTCCCAGTTCCATGTCGGTGTGTCGATGATGGTGACAAATGACCACAGCCGATCAACGTGCCATGTGAGCAGCGACACAGCATTTTGGCAGTGCGCGTAATTTCGAAATTTGAAAACCTGCCCTTTAGAAGCAAGTGATCTCAATCTGACCACTGATGGCTCAACGATCTTGAGCGAGGCGGCCAGTCGTTTTCCGTGTTCTGCACCATGCTTGCTTATGTAAGCAATTGCGCCCCTTGCTACTTTCTCGGCGCTGTCACCCTCCTCCCAGGTTGCGACATGACTTGCCATCCCAATCCTCGCCATCCGTAGCAATTCAATCGGCGAATGCATTTCGACAATGTATGAGTGCATGGCCTCGATCAAATGATCGAGAAACTCGGCTTCTCGCTTGGCTTTGTCCTGACGACGCCAGTTATGAAGCGCGCCCAGAGCAATCAAGGCAGTCGCCACCGGCGCTAGGCAGCGTGGACAAATTCGGCAGTCAGTCCCTGTTTGCAGCGTCGCGGCATCGCAACTCTTAAAGCAGAAAAATTGACGCGGGAGGAGCGATGGCAAGCGCAAACAAGGCGGCTATTGTCCAACGACTTCCGCGGGTTTGAAGGACAAGACATGCAAGGAATGTCGTCGCCATCGCCGCGAAATAGATGTGCTGGGTGCGCTCTACGTTCGCAAAGCAAGCGGCTATAGCTTCCTGCCTCTCGTTCAGTTGGCACTCGGCCATAAAAAGCACTGGCAATGGCCAACACGCGAACAGGGTTGCTGCTATTACGCCGAGCGTGAATTGAAAGCCCCTCATGCCGGGATCGTAAACCAACCATCCATCCGCCTGCAACCAGCTGACGGCTGCACCCTCTATTGATTCAAGGCTGCTTTTTGGAGGCAGGCTTGAGCAGGGGCGATCTCACCGAAGCGGAATGGCGGGTTCTCAAAGGGTTGCTGCCCATTGAACCCGAAAACCGTGGTCGCGGGAGGCGTCCCGAGCAGAACCGTTCGATCATCAACGGCATACTATGGCGGCTCCCGGTGTGGAGCGCCGTGGCGCGATGTGCCGCCCAAATATGGCAGCTGGAACACCATCTATCGGCGGTTCCGACGATGGAGTGAAGCCGGGGTCTGGGAGACCGTCGCCGTGACGCTGGCCGAGATCATGGCGGACAGCGGCCACTATAGCATCGACAGCACCACCGTTCGCGCCCATGTCTCGGCAGCGGGCGGAAAAGGGGGACTCATCGACGCGCTCTTGGCCGCTCGCGGGGCGGGTTCACCAGTAAGCTTCACTGCCTGGCCGATGCCCTCGGACGGCCTCTCGCCTTCCATCTGACGGTCGGCGAGGCGGCAGACTGCAAGGCATATGACGCCCTGATCAGCCTGCCTGAGCGCGCACCTGACGCTCTGCTCGCCGACAAGGGCTATGACGCTGACGCAATCCGCGCGGACCTTGCCGAACGAAACATCGAGGCCGTCATTCCTGGTCGGTCAAACCGCCGCGTAAAAATCGAGCATGATCGGACACTCTACAAGCAGCGTAATCGCATCGAGCGCATGTTTGGACAGCTCAAGATCAACCGCGCCATCGCCACCCGATACGACCAACTGGCCAACAGCTTCCTCGGAATGGTCCATCTCGCCACCGCTAGATACTGGCTCAAATTTGTCCACGCCGCCTAAGCCCGATGCCGCTCCGTGCCAACAGCCAGCGTCGGCTTATGAGTTCACGACCTAAAGGCCAAATGTTATTCGTAGCTAGTTAACGGGTACAGAATTAAGGCCAAATTTTATTGACCTCTCGCAAGAACTTCTAATTTTATCGAGATTTCTACTCACAGCATACGTCAATGACCAGGAAAATTTTGAATTCTCACCTGGGTATTGTTGGTAATAAAGCTCCTCCTCTTGTCTAAGGCGATTTATTTGATCAGCAGTTAGCATAGATACTGCATAATATCTAGAGCTAGTCTGTGAAGGTGTTGAAGCCTTTACAGTGCAAGAATGATACATAGAATTCCAAACCTCATTTTTTACCTCAAAGGCCTGAACGCTAATAATCCTAGCAATATCTGGCTTTGCCGTTGATACTTGCCGTGATACGGCTTCACTCTCCTGAGACCTGTTTTGTCTTGGAAGAGATGCTTCAGACGGCTTTGGGACTGGAGGCTTTTTAGGACAGGGTCCACGCTCGCAGACACCTTCAGAACCTTGAGCAAAAGCACTCTGTCCTAACGCAATTAGAGGTACTGAAAAAAGAACTAGGATTTGAGTAATTTTCATTGCTGATCCTTGCTAGTTAGCGTGGTTCCTCTGGCCATCCATTCACACATGGATTTCAGCATTGGCATGCTGCCCGACACGGTAAGATTTCACAACCGGTTTGTTCTGGTCGTGACGTGACCCCTGATTTTCCTCCAAGCATGATTAGGGTCCGGCCCTGATGGAGGGCGGCGAATGTTGCAACTGCGGAACTATTGTTCATTTGTCAGGAGTCGATGGGAATGGGTACTCTGGCCCATTAGACTGCTCTGACGGACGAAGCTTACGAGACTTCTCGCAGAGACTGTGGACTGTCTCAAAATTAGCTGCTGCGGCTTCAAGCATACTTTTCTCATCGGGAGTAGTTCTCATACCATTACTAACCCCCTCAAAATACGATTTTATAGATTCTTGGTAGCTAGCGCGCCGAGTAGCCTCATCCGTATTTGAATACGCCGAGAATGACATGCCCCAGTATACAAAATCCTTATCATCAACTACTCCAGGCGGATGATATATTAGATTACACATGAATTGTGAGGCGCGGACTGCAAATTTCGACTCCTTGGGTGCAGAAAATGCTACGTTAGCATAAAGCATCGACAACAACGGCAGAATTGCTAATAATCTCATGACAAAACTCCATAATATGAGAAGTGCTCAATTTGCAGTTTTAAGGTTATTAATAGATACTCTATGGTGGCACGCGCCTGCTAGCGTCGATCGAAGCGTTTGGGCGTGACGCCATAGGCGCGGGGCACCACACGCACCGGCTCGCTGTTCTCGAGCCTGGAACGGGCCTCTGCAACCTGTTGGCCGTTCACCTTCTGTTGCGCCCCAGATGGCGACCGGCGCGCTTGGCGGCATCGCTCCCGGCACGTGGGCGCTGCCGCATATCGCCCCGAACTATTTCCGCCAAAGCTGCAAAAGTGTGGGCAACATACCGACCGTGCGGCGTGGCATAGTCGAGCGACGGCAACGACAGAACGCGAAGAAGCGCCTGGCGGCGGAATAACTCGTCCATCAGAAGGATGGTCGGCCCTGCCCCGCGTCCGGGGCGATCAATCTGTTCGATAATCAGCTCGTAGCCGGCAACCAGGCGGGCTAGCAATGCCTCAAGGCTAACGCCGCTTTTCGTTTCTTCGACAATCTGGTCGCAGCCGTAAGCCTCTAGGGCATGCCGCTGCCGCTCAAGATGCTGATCGTCAGTCGAAACCCTCACATATCCGAACCGCATTTCTACCCATACCTTTCTTCCCTTACATCATGCTGATTTTTATCAGGAGATAAAGAGGGGAAGAAAGGTAGACCTTTCTACGCAACTTGGCAGAGATGAATAAAAATGTTCATTTTCAACGCATAAGAAGGCCCGCATAATTCGATGCCCATCATTGCGAAACATTCAACCTGACAATATCGAGACAAAATTCAAAAATTCGGCATGGACAACGATTACAACATTTGAGATATTCTCTGCATCCACTGTGAATGGAGATGAGATATGAGAATCTCTTTAACACTAGATAGTGCAAGCACATCATTTATCGATTTGACGGCAGATCAAGTTGCAGAAGAAATGAAAAGGCCTGATGGAATTTTCATCGATGGAGCACAAGAGGGCTATCTCTGCTATATGGGCCCATGTTCAAATGGATATAGAACAGTATGCTACCACACAGACGGTGGATGTAATGCCTGTCGGCGGGAACCTTGTTAAATAATCTATTTGTTTTTATTTTTATAAAATTTGGTCTTTATACAAAAATTTTTATACGTCGTTATGTCAAATTTTAATGCCGTTTATGGCTATTTCTATGCATTGTCTTGTCACGTTGGGTAAACGGTGCACGGCAATCTTAGATTAATGCCGTCTTGGGCTCAGACTCGTTCAAAGCCAGAACGCCAAGGCGGTGGCGAGTGCTACGCCTGAGAGGAAGATGGCGGCGAGCTTGTTGTATCGGGTTGCGACACGGCGGAAGTGCTTGAGTTTCGAGAAGAAGCGCTCGATCAGGTTCCGCTCGCGGTAGAGCCAAGTGCTGAAATATGGTTTTGACCGGCGGTTGGACTTTGGGGGGATGTTGACAAACGCTCCTTTCTCGCGGAGAGACGCCCGGATGCGATCGGCATCGTATGCCTTCCGCCAGCACGATTGTTCCAGTGCCGACATGATCGAGCAGGTCGTCGGCAGCTTGCCCGTCATGACTCTGCCCGGCGGTCAGGCTCAGTCGGATCGGGAGACCTTGCGCATCGACGACCGCGTGGATTTTGGTCGTGAGCCCGCCTCTGGAACGACCGAGGCAATGATCTCGATCCCCCTTTTTGCCGTCGCGGCCTGCTGATGGGCGCGAACGGAAGTGCTGTCGATCATCTGGATGTCGCCATCATGCGCAGCGGCGATGGCATCCATCATCCGATCCCAGACGCCCGCCTTCCGCCATCGCGCAAAGCGGTTGTAGCAGGTGGTGCGTGGCCCATAGCGTTCGGGCAAGTCGCGCCACGGTGCCCCCGAGCGCAGCACCCAGAAGATACCGTTCAACACGCGACGATCATCGACACGCGGAACGCCCCTCGGCTTGTTGGGCAGGAGCGGCTCGATCACGCGCCACTCGAAGTCGGTCGGCTCATCAAGAGCCTGAATCACATTTCCGGTTGGTCGAAAAGGCTATGTGTGGGTCGATTCACACCGACCGTTCTCGACTTTGAACTTAAAGCTCTGAACCGCTCCGGGCGTCACATAGCCAACCGTGCAGTTCACGGTCTGCTGGTTCGGAAAGCTGACCTTGATGACGCCGTCGCCTTCGCAGCGAATCGAAACCGAGCCAGCAAACTTCTCCCCCGTCTGCGTAAGCTCGGTAGATCGGCCGCAAAGGGTAAGCTCTGCTGATACCGCTCCGGCGGCTTGAACTTCAAAGGCGTTCGGGACGCGATCACAGCCCATGGCCACCAACGGGATCAGAAGGACAATCGCTCTCATGAGAACCACGATAGCGCCAACTGCGCTTGTGGACCACCACCGCCACTTATGAGTTCACGACCTAGTGAATGGCCGGTGAGTAAGTGGCAGCTTGCGACGATTTGACTTTGATAGCGGCCTTTCGGCTCACTGCCCATTTTCCGTCATGCTAAGATAGCCGTCAGGCAAACGCCGATTGTCTGCTTCTGGCAGGAACTGTCGTTCGCCCTGTCGCGGGGGAACGGCGGCTAAGTCCCCGAACCCGGTCGCTGATTCCACAACGGCCGGTTATTGGAGCAACGGCTGGCTCTTGAGGAGCAGTTTTGATTCGGCAAACGACGGCTCTAGCGGCGGAGGCTGCGTCAGATTTGGCGACCGTGGCTTTCAGCCGAAAGTGTAAGCGTCCGCCCGAGGCCGTTGGCGGCAGAAAACGCCGACTTGCGGACATCGTCAGATTGTATCAATTTCTCCACATGACAGGCCGACTACCGGGATTGTAGCGATACTGTGGTTCTTCACGGCATTGCTGAGCCTGTTCATCGCCTTGGTGTTTTCCCCGATGGGTGTGCGCTTGCTTCTTCCCGGCACCCATCCGGTCACGTGGCTGTATCCCGCGTTCCTCATGCTACCACCAATCGTTCTGGGCCTCAGCACGATCATAGGGGCCAAGGTGTCCCGAGTGCTGCTGTGGCCGCTCGCGCTAGCGCTGGGCTTATTTGCATTTCTCTCATTCGGCTTCCTTGCAGCCACCTTTGTCGGCCACTGAATGCGCGCAGCTATCCTCCCAAATGCGCGTTCACGCCTGCGGGGTGGCCCAGTTCCAAGGCAACAGCTCGTCGATCCGGCTGATCGGATGCCCCTTGCCGATGCGATTGAGGACGTCGGCCAGCCATTCCTGCGGATTGACGCTGTTGAGCTTGGCGGTCTCCAGCAGCGAATACATCGCGGCAGCGCGCTCACCACCGCAGTCGGCGCTGCAGGCTTGTCCAGATGGCTCCATCATCGGTTATCGCGAAGGTAGACCCAAAGCCTGCCGGTCGCCGTCTTCCCGGTCCCCGGCGCTAACACCGGGACGGGTGTGTCGTCGGCGTGCAGCTTCACGCTGGCGATGACGTGATCGGCGATCCGATCGAAGAGCGGTTGTAGCAACCAGCTTGCCTGGCCCAGCCAGTCCGCCATCGTCGAGCGGCTGATCTCGACGCCCTCGCGCGCGTAGATCTGCGATTGGCGGTATAATGGCAGGTGATCAGAGAACTTGGAGACGATGACGGACCGATACGCCGTCTGCATCCGCTTCGGCGAGGATCGCCGTCTTCTCGGCATCCGAAAATCTTCTGCGCCGCTCGGTGCGTGTGATAATCTCTACCCGGTCCATCACTTGGCCTCCTTCTGGAGTCCAGAAAGAGACTCCTTAGCGGAGGTCCATCAGCGCCAGCCGGATGCGGCAACACGCCGGAGGCCGTACGCTTACCCGAAAGCCGCTTCCCGAGGTAAAGCAAGCCGTGCCGATGGAACGCGCTTTCCACCTGATTGCACCTCATCGATCAATCTCAAGTGGGCGCAGCATGGGTCGAGCTGCATTCTTGCCCAAAACGCCCCAAGCAGGACCCAAACCTCGCCTAAGGCGGAAGGCCCTTCCGCCGGACGCCCCGGATTTCCCTACTGAAAGAGGTGGTGCCGCTTAGGTGACTCGAACACCTGACCCCATCATTACGAATGATGTGCTCTACCAACTGAGCTAAAGCGGCATGCTCCGGGCGAACCGCGGGCAGGCGGCGCATGTACCGGCGAGGCGGCAGGGGCGCAAGGGGGTTTGGCGGTCCACGGATGCGAGCCGATCGGGCTACTTGTATCGCCGGTGGCGCCAGCGCGGCGCGACCAGGCATCCCTTGTTCATCTGGCGGTCATCTGCCAAGCTGTGGTGTTTTCGATTGATCCTTCTAAATCATCATCTTGCCGCATTCGCATTTGCAACAGTGGACCTTCGCGCTTGCGACGGCCGTTGCAAGGCTTGGCGCGGACCCGGGATGTTTCGGGACGTCGCGCCGATGGGCAGCAACGGAGCAATCTGACGTGTTGACGTTAACCCGGGCGGCGGTGGACCCCTCGATGTATTTTCTGGCGGTGATGGGGCTGCTCGCCTCGTTGATGCTGTGCCGGGCCGTGGTGGCGCCGCACCGCTACCAGCAGATCGGAACGCATGAGGGGCGGCTGCTTATCGTCACAGTAGCCCTGGGCGCCGTGGTCGCGGGCGCGATCACGCTCGCCATGGGTGGTACCCTGGCGCAGCTTGTCCCGGTGGTCGCCGCGTTTCTGGTGGCGGCAGTGCCACTGGCGCGCATGGCCAAGCGGCTCAACATGCCGGGTGTGATCTTTCTGACGACGGAAATCCTGTCGTTCTGGTTCGGCTTCATCTGGAGCGCGCTGTTCCTGAGGGAGACCGGGCTGGATTCGAACATCCTCCTGCTGGCCGGCGCCGGAATGGTGTTCGGCGCCGCGTTCTTCGCGCTGGGTTTCGCCGAGCGCTTCGCGCGCGATGCGATCCTGACTCACGAGATGTGGCGCTTCCCGAAGGGCGCGCCGCGCGGCGAGCCCCTGCCCGGCCCGCAGAAGGTTTCTATCCACCTGCCCTGCTATGCCGAGCCGCCGGAGGTGGTGATGGCCACGATGGACCACCTGGCGGCACTCGACCATGACGATTTCGAAGTCCTGGTGTGCGACAACAATACCAAGGACGAAGCGCTGTGGCGTCCGCTGGAGACGCATTGTGCCCGGCTGAACGCGGCTGCGGGCAAGCCGATCTTCCGCTTCTTCCACGTCTCGCCCTTGCCCGGCGCGAAGGCGGGCGCGCTGAACTACTGCCTCGAGGTCATGCACCCGGAAACGAAGTTCGTGGCTGTGATAGACGCCGATTATCTGGCCGAGCGCGAATTCCTCACGCGCCTTCTGCCGTTCTTCCGCAATCCGCGCGTCGGCTATGTGCAGACCCCGCACGACTACCGCGACCACGAGGACAGCACCTACCTCACCTCATGCTATTGGGAATACATGCCCAACAACAAGGTCGATATGCCGGGCGTCAGCGAATATGGCGGCGCCTTCACGATCGGCACAATGTGCATCCTGCGCGCTTCGGCACTGAAAGAAGCGGGCGGCTGGGCCGAATGGTGTCTGACGGAGGATTCCGAGGTCTCGGTTCGCCTGCGCGCGATCGGCTATATGGGCATCTACATCGGCGAGACGTTCGGCCGCGGGCTGATCCCGGAAACGTTCTCGGACTACAAGAAGCAGCGCTTCCGGTGGACGGCAGGCCCGGTCCAACAACTCCGCCGCCACTGGCGCCTGTTCCTCCCTTCGCCGTGGGCGCGGCCGCTTCCAGGCTGGACCAAGCTGCTGGAAGTGCTGCGTTGCATCGCCCCGCTGCGCGTCCTGTTCGCCTTGATCGGCGGTCTGATGGGACTTGGCGCGGTGCTGACCTCGCTCGCGACGGGCGCCATGTCGCCCGTGATCGTCCCGGACGCGGCCTGGGTCTTGCTGGCTTTGGGCACGCTCGCCTGGCTGGTGGCCAATTGGCACCGCTACCGGCTTACCGGCACTACCCGCATATCCGACATGGTGCGCGGGGAAGTGGCACGCTACTCGCTCAGCTACACCGTCCTGCAGGCAGGGTTGGCGGGACTGTCGAAACGCCCGCTGGCCTGGCGGCGGACTCCCAAGTTCGCGCTTGCGGGCCAGGGCGGGTCGATCCTGGCGGACGCTCTGCCGGAAACGGTCATCGGTATCGCGCTGGCGGTCTTCGCTGCGGCCACGCTCGCGGCCGAGGACCGCATCGGCACCAACTTCGCCGTCTTGTGCGCACTGACGATTGGCTCGCTCGCATTTCGGTTCCTGTGCGCACCTTACATGGCCTGGCTGGCACGACGCCATGCGGTCGCGCAAGCGGCGGTTGGCGGCGAGCTTGATGATCCGGGCGCTCCGGCGTTCACACTGGCGCGCAGCCCCGCTTGA
>Ga0268265_10003460_pt1 | contig 11350 bp, 8 predicted proteins | sample KBSSwiS52_FD_190355 | JGI IMG/M metagenome (GOLD analysis project Ga0268265, IMG submission 190355) | Switchgrass rhizosphere microbial communities from Kellogg Biological Station, Michigan, USA - KBS Switchgrass S5-2 (SPAdes) (version 2) | ecosystem: Host-associated > Plants > Roots >...
GAAGAGCAACTGACACCCTTCCGGCGCGAGGGTTTTCAGGCGATCTTCCACCCATGCTGATCGGATTGTGGATCCGCGACGTGGTGCTGATCGAGGCCCTGGATCTCTCGATCGGGCCGGGCCTCACCGCGCTCACCGGTGAAACCGGCGCCGGCAAGTCGATCATCCTCGACGCCCTGGGCCTGGCCACCGGCGCCCGGGCCGATTCGGGCCTCGTACGCCAGGGCGCCGCCCAGGCGGCGGCGTCGGCGGTGTTCGCCCCGCCCGCCGGCCACCCGGTCTGGGGCCTGCTGGAGGACAAGGGCCTCAGCTATTCCCGCGACGAGGACCTGGTGCTGCGGCGGACGCTGGCGGCGGACGGGCGCAGCCGGGCCTTCGTCAACGACCAGGCGACCGGCGTCGGCGTCCTGAAGGAGATCGGCGAAGCGCTCCTGGAGGTGCACGGCCAGCATGAGACCGTGGGGCTCCTGGAGACGCGGCGCCACCGGCCCATGCTCGACGCGTTCGGAAATCTCGACGCGTTGCGCGAGGCCCTGGCCGTCCGCTGGGAGGCCTGGCGCGCGGCGCGCGGGGTGGTCGAATCGCTGGAGGAGCAGGTCGGCCGCGCCGCGGCCGAGACCGAAGAGCTGGTCCTGCGCCTCTCCGAGCTCGACCGGCTGGATCCGCAAGGCGGCGAAGAGGTGCGGCTGGCCGAGGAACGCGCGGTGCTGGGCGCGGCGGAGAAGGCCCTGGCCGACATCCGCAGCGCGCGCGACGCCTTCAACGGCCTGTCGGGCAGGCTGGCCGGCGCAGTGCGGGCGCTGGAGCGGGCGCGCGAACGGGCGCTGGCGGCCGGGGCGGCCGAGGACGGCGCGGCGGTCCAGCGGCTGATCGAGGGGTCCGAAGCGATCGACCGCGCCCTGAGCGAAGCCGGCGAGGCGGAAGCCGCGGTCGACGCGGCGGCGCACGCCTTCGACTTCCGGCCGGACCAGCTCGAGAAGGTGGAGGAGCGGCTGTTCGAGCTGCGCGGCATGGCGCGCAAGCTGGGGGCCGGCGTCGAGCAGCTGCCGGAGCTGCGGGCGCGGTTCGCGGCGCGGCTGCGGGCGGTGGAGACCTCGGAGGAGGGGCTGCGCGCGGCCCGGGCCGAACTGGCTGCGGCCAGGGGCGCCTATCTCGCCGACGCCGCCAAGCTCACGGCGGCGCGAAAGGCGGCGGGCGAACGGCTCGCCAAGGCGGTCACCGCCGAGCTCGCCCCCCTGAAACTCGACAAGGCGCGGTTCCGGGTCGCCGTGGAGCCGCTGGCGGAGGACCGGGCGGGGCCGTCGGGGATGGACCGCACCGCCTTCGAGATCGCCACCAATCCCGGTGCGCCGTTCGGGGACTTGGGGGCCATCGCCTCGGGCGGCGAGCTCGCCCGGTTCGCCCTGGCGCTGAAGGCGGCGCTGGCCGGCCGCGGCGGCGTGCAGCCGCTGATGATCTTCGACGAGGTCGACCAGGGCGTCGGCGGCGCGGTGGCCGACGCCGTGGGCGTCAGGCTGCGGCGGCTGGCGGCGGACGCCCAGGTGCTGGTGGTCACCCATTCGCCGCAGGTGGCCGCCCGGGCCGACGCGCACTGGCGCATCACCAAGGCCGGCGACGGCGAACGCCTGCGCACGGCGGTGGAGATCCTCGGCCCCGAGGCGCGGGAGGAGGAGATCGCCCGCATGCTGGCCGGCGCCCGCATCACCGACGCCGCCCGCGCCGCCGCCCGGGCGCTGATGCATGTGTGAGACTACGAGCGCGGCGAGGGTCTTGTTCCTGTTTTGTTTTGTCGTCGGCGTCGCCTGCGTTATGATCTGGCGGGCGTCGCTCCGGCGGCCTTCGGTTGTATTCCCTCTCGTTTGGATTCCGCAGGCAATACCTGCAGGCGTTGACCGGTCAGCCCCCGTGGAAGCACCTTCGAGATCGATTATACCATTGAATTAACTCATAATTATTCCAGGTGGAAGGTGTTGATCGTCATCCCGAAAATCTGCTTCCTTCCGAAAGCGCTCGCACAGCGGCCTCAGGACGTTCTCGTCCGATGACAGTTCCGACGACCGAGGCCGAAGCCGCCCAGGAGCTCACGAAGCTCGCCGACGAGATCGCCGCCCACGATCTGCGCTACTACCGCGACGACGCGCCCAGCATCTCCGACGCGGACTACGATGCGCTCAAGCGCCGCAACGCCGAACTGGAGGCGGCCTTCCCGCACCTGGTGCGGGAGAATTCGCCGTCGCTCCGGGTGGGAGCCGCGCGTTCCGAGCAGTTCGCGCCGGTCGAACATGGCGTGCCCATGCTGTCGCTGGACAACGCCTTCTCCGACGAGGACGCCCTGGAGTTCGACGCCCGCGTCCGCCGCTTCCTGCGCCTGGAGGAAGAGGTGGCCTACACCGCCGAGCCGAAGATCGACGGCCTCTCGGCCTCCCTGCGCTACGAGAACGGCGTGCTGGTCCAGGGCGCCACCCGCGGCGACGGGCGGGTGGGGGAGGACGTCACCGAAAACCTGCGCACGCTCAAGGAGATTCCCCGCCGGCTGGCCGGCTCCGGCTGGCCGCAGGTGATCGAGGTGCGCGGCGAGGTCTACCTGGGCCACGCCGAATTCGCGGCGCTCAACGCCGCCGCCGCCGAGGCGGGCCAGCGCACCTACGCCAATCCGCGCAACGCCGCCGCCGGCTCCCTGCGCCAGATCGACCCGAGGATCACCGCGGGCCGACCTTTGCGCTTCTTCGCCTACGCCTGGGGGCTGATCAGCGACCCCTTCGCCGAGACCCAGTGGGGCGCCCTGCAGAGCCTCAAGGCCTGGGGCTTCCAGACCACGCCGCAGAGCCGCTGCGTCAACGGGCCGGAAGGGCTGCTGGAAGCCTATCGGGCCATGGAGGCGCTGCGGCCGAAGCTCGGCTACGACATCGACGGCGTGGTCTACAAGGTCGACCGGCTGGACTGGCAGCATCGGCTGGGCTTCGTCTCCCGCTCGCCCCGCTGGGCGGTGGCGCGCAAGTTCCCGGCCGAACAGGCCCGCACCGTGCTTGAGGCCATCGACATCCAGGTCGGCCGCACCGGCGCGGTGACGCCCGTGGCGCGGCTGCGGCCGGTGACGGTCGGCGGGGTGGTGGTGGTCAACGCCACCTTGCACAACGCCGACGAGATCGCGCGCAAGGACGTCCGCATCGGCGACACCGTCATCGTTCAGCGGGCCGGCGACGTCATCCCGCAGGTGGTGGGTCCGGTGCTGGAAGAGCGGCCGAAGGACGCCCGGCCGTTCGAATTCCCGACCCATTGTCCCTGCAGCCTGGCCACCCCTCTGGCGCGCGAGACAACTGCGTCCGGGGCCGAGACGGTGGTGCGCCGCTGCACCGGCGAGTTCGCCTGTCCGTTCCAGAAGCTCGCCCACCTGCGCCACTTCGTCTCCCGCCGGGCCTTCGACATCGAGGGCCTGGGGGAGAAGCAGCTTACCGCCTTCGTGGACCGCGGCTGGCTGAAGGAGCCCGCCGACATCTTCCGGCTGGCCCGCGACGAGGCCAAGCTCGCCGAGCTGCTGGCCACCGACGGCTACGGCGAGGTCAGCGTCAGGAACCTGGTCGCCGGCATCGAGGCGCGGCGGACCATCTCGCTGGACCGGTTCATCTACGGCCTGGGCATCCGCCACATCGGCGAGACCACCGCGGTGGTGCTGGCCCGCGGCTACGGCTCGGCGCAGGCGTTCCTGGCGGCCATGGACAAGGTGGCCGAGCACGACCCCGAGGCGGTGGCGGAGCTCGACGCCCTGGACCAGGTCGGCAAGGCGGTGATCGACGCCGCGGCGGGCTATTTCGCCGAGGACCACAACCGGCGCGTGGTGCAGGCCCTGGTGGAGCAACTCGATATCCAGGACGCCGAGCAGCCCAAGCGCGACACCGCGGTGGCCGGCAAGACCGTGGTCTTCACCGGCGCCCTGGAGCGGATGACCCGCGACGAGGCCAAGGCCCAGGCCGAGGCCCTTGGCGCCAAGGTCTCGGGCTCGGTCTCCAGGAAGACCGACATCGTGGTGGCGGGCCCCGGCGCCGGCTCCAAGCTGAAGACCGCCGCCGAGCTGGGGATCCAGGTGATGACCGAAGACGAATGGCTGGCCCTGGTCGGCCGCGCCTGAGCCGGCCTATGGCGGAGGGTGAACTTGCGCCATAGTCCGCGCCGGGGGTGCGGGCGTGCTGGAGAAGTTTCTCGGCGAACTGAAACGACGCAACGTCCTGCGCATCGCGGGCGTCTACGCGGTCACGGCCTGGGGCCTGTTCCAGGTCGCCAAGACCGTCTTCGAAACCCTTGATCTGCCCAGATGGGCCTCGGTCCTGGTCCTCGTCCTGCTCGCCCTGGGCTTTCCGCTCTCGCTGGTGATCGCCTGGGCCTTCGAGCGGGGCCCCGACGGCGGCATCCAGCGCACCGCCGCGGCCGAGGCCGGCGCGAAGCCTAAGGTCGACCGCGTCGATCTCGTGCTGCTGGGCGCGATCGCGCTGGTGGTGGCGATCACCGGCGCGCAGTTCGCGGGCGTCCTGCCGACGGCGGGCGAGCGGGCCGCCGTGCTGGGCGCCCGGGCGCCGGACAAGTCGGTGGCCGTGCTGCCCTTCGCCACCTACAGCGCCATCAGGGACACCGAGTACTTCGCCGACGGCCTGACCGAAGAGGTCATCAACAGCCTGGCGCAGATCCCGGACCTGAAGGTCGCCGGGCGCACCTCGGCCTTCTATTTCAAGGACAAGAACGAGGACCTGCGCGAGATCGGCCGGCGTCTGGGCGTCGCCCATGTGGTGGAGGGGAGCGTCCGGCGCGAGGGCGAGAACCTGCGCGTCACCGCCCAGCTCGTCAGCGTCAAGGACGGCTTCCACCTCTGGTCCAAGACCTACGACCGGAAGATGGTGGACGCGCTCGCCATCCAGACCGAGATCGCCGATGCGGTGGCCGACGCGCTGAAGACGCGGCTGGAGACGCAGGTCCGACCGGTCGGGGCGCCGCGGGACCCCGAGGCTTACCAGCTGCAGCTCACCTCCCGCGCCCACCTGCGCCGCCAGGGCCTCGAGGACCTGCAGGCCGCGCGATCCGGCTTCGAGCGCCTCACCACCCTCGAGCCGAACAACGCCTCGGCCTATGCCGGCCTCGCTCAGGCGACGATGCTGCTCGCGCAAAACCACCTGGCGATCGACTTCGACGACGCGCGACGCATCAGCGAGGCGGCCGCGGACCGCGCGGTCCAGATCGATCCCAGGTCGGTCGACGCCTGGCTCGCGCGCGCCTACATGAATCGCATCCTGGCGCTGCGCAGCGGCGACGAACGCTTCCTGCAGAAGATGGGCGAGGCGGCGCGCCGCGCCGTGAAACTCGATCCCCGCAATCCGGAGGCGCTGTCGATCTACGCGAACTATCTCGGCAATTCCGGGAACGAGGCGCAGGGCGTCGTCTATGGCCAACGCGCCCTGGCCGTCGATCCGCTCAATCGCGTCTCGCAGATGTCTCTGGCCATCCATCTCACGCGGCTGAACCGGCTGGACGAGGCGGAGCGGCAGTATCGGGCGGCGATCGAACTCTATCCGGACTACGACGACGCCAAGCAGGCGCTTGGGGGACTGCTCATGGAGCAGGGCCGCCTCTCGGAAGCCGAGCCCTGGGTCCGCAGCGGCGGCGGCGCCGACGGGCGCGACACGGCCGCGGCGATCCAGCTGGCCAACATCTATGTGAACCTTGGCCTGCAGGGCGACGCCGACGCGGCGTTCGACGCCGTGAAGGCTCCCCCGCCGGCGGTTCGGGTGGCCCACGTGGCGCGGATGGCCGCGGATGGCGACTACAAGGCGGCGCTCGCCTTCGCGGAGGCCCAGCACGCCAAGGATAGTGACCCGTTCTGGATCTCGGCGATCCTGATCTGTTCGGTCTCCATCGGCGATACGGCGCGTGTGACGGAGCTGTTGAAGACTTCGTCGCCCGGCCTGTTTCTGCCCGAACCCACCGTCGGACTTACCGACCTCGACGAGCCGATCTACGCCGCCTATGCGCTCGGCGCCGAAGGCGACCGAGCCCAGGCGCGGCGCATCCTGGAGCGCACCCTGGCCATCACCGCCCCCAGGCCCGGCGTGCGCCAGCCGACCGAGCGACGCATCGCCCGGGCGCGGGCCTATGCCGGCCTGGGCGACGTAGACCACGCCATGGCGGAACTCGAGCAGGCGGAACAGGCGGGCTGGCGCTCGCTCTTCACCCTGACCGATTTCGTCTGGCTGGATCGTCACCCCACCCTGGCGGCGCTGCAGGGCGACCCTCGCTTCAAGGGCATGGTCGCCCGGATCCGCGCGGACATGGCCCGCCAGCGGGCGGAGATCCTGGCCCTGCGGAAATAGCGCCGCGGCTCACAGTGGCGCGCAGGCCCCTTCCAACCAGGCCCGCACGTCGGCGGGAACCTGCGGGCCGACCACGGCCAGGACACGGGCATGATAGGCGTCGAACTGCGCGCGTTCCTCGGGCGTGAGCAGCGAGGTCGCAATCAGCCGCCGGTCGATGGGCGCCAGCGTCAGGGTCTCGAAGCCCAGCATCGGCCGCTCGCCCCCCGGTACGGGCTCGGCGGGGGTCACCACCTGCAGGTTCTCGATACGGATGCCGTAGGCGCCCTCCTTGTAGTAGCCGGGCTCGTTGGAGACGATCATCCCGGGCCGCAGGGCCACGTTGTTGGGCAGCTTGGAGATCCGCTGCGGCCCCTCGTGGACCCCCAGGTAGGAGCCGACGCCGTGGCCGGTGCCGTGGTCGTAGTCGAGGCCGCGCGCCCATAGGGCCGCTCGCGCCAGGACGTCCAGGGCCGAGCCGGTGGTGCCGGCCGGAAAGCGCACCCGGCCCAGCGCCAGGTGGCCCTTCAGCACCAGGGTGAACCGCTCGGCCATTTCGGCGGAGGGCTCGCCGATGGCGACCGTGCGGGTGACGTCGGTGGTGCCGTCCAGGTACTGGGCGCCGGAGTCGATCAGCAACAGCGAGCCGGCCTCGACGCGCCGGTTCAGGCGCTTGGTCGGGCGGTAGTGGACCACGGCGCCGTTCGACGCCGCGCCGGCGATGGTGTCGAAGGACAGGTCCTTGAGCGCGCCGGTGGCCTCGCGGAACGCCTCCAGCCGGGTGACCACCTCCATCTCGTCGGGCAGCCGGGTCTGCCCCGCGGTCGCCAGCCAGTGCAACAGCCGGGTCAGGGCCGCGCCGTCGCGGGCGTGGGCGCGGCGGGCGCCCTCGATCTCCACCGGGTTCTTGCAGGCCCGCGGCAGGACGCAGGGATCCTCGCCGCGCACCACTTCGGCGCCGGCGGCGGCGAGCGCCTCGAAGTACCAGGCCGAGGACTGGCCGGGGTCCACGAGCACCCGACGCCCGCGCAGGTCCGCCAGGGCGCGGGGCAGGTCTTCGGGGTTCTGCAGCGACACCTCGTTGCCAAGCCAGGCGCCGAGCTGCGGCGTCACCTTGCCGGGGTCGAGGAACAGGCGGGCTCTGCCGTCGCGCTCCAGGATCGCCTGGCCCAGGGGCAGGGGCGAGCGGATGACGTCGCCGCCGCGGATGTTGAACAGCCAGGCGAGCGAGGCCGGGGAGGTCAGGACCGCGGCGTCGGCGCCCATGGCCTCGGCCACCCTGCGGCGCTTGGCGGCGGAATCCTCGCCGGCGTATTCCAGCGGGTGGGGCGTCACCGGGGCCTGCGGCTGCGGCGGGCGCTCGGCGCCCCAGGCTTCGTCCAGCGGATTGACGGCGACGGGCTTCAGCTGGGCGCCGGCCTTGGCGGCGGCGGTCTTGAGGCGCACCAGGCCTTCGGGACTGTGCAGGCGCGGATCGTAGCCGATGGCCTGGCCGCGGCCGGTGGCGCTTTCCAGGTAGGCGGGCACGCCGCCGTCGATCAGGTCGCGGATCTCGAAAAGGTCGCCGTCCACCTGGTCGCGGACCTGCAGGGTGTATCGCCCGTCCACGAAGATCGCGGCCTTGTCGCGCAGGATCACCGCCGCGCCGGCCGAGCCGGTGAAGCCGGTGGCCCAGGCCAGGCGGTCGTTGGCGGCGGGCAGGTACTCGTTGTTGTGCTCGTCCTCGTGCGGCACCAGGAAGCCGTCGAGGCCCTGGCGGTCCATCGCCTGGCGGATCAGCGGCACATGCCTGGGCCCAAACGAGGGATCGGTGCTTTCGTCGAAGGTCTGGCGCATGGCCCGTATGTAACGCTCGACCTGACGTCGGGCCAACCTGTGGTCACGAAAAACGCGGGCGCCGTAGCGCCCGCGCTCTCGAAACGGTCTGGCCAGGCTTACTGGGCGGGGGCGGTGTCGGCCGGAGCCGCCGCGTCCGTCGCCGCATCAGCCGCGTTGGCGGCGGCGGCCTGAGTGTTCTCGGCGGTTCGATCCGCAGCGGCGCGTGCGTTGTCGGCGGCCGCGGCGCTGGCTCGGGCCATGCTTTCGGTGGCGCGCTGGGTGGCGTCCGTGGCCGAGTTGGCGGCCTGCTGGGCGCTGGTGGCGGCGGTGTCGAGCATGGCCTCCGTGCGGCCGGTGTCGCGGGCGGCCTGCAGCTCGTCACTGCGATTGTTGTTGAGCAGGAAGACCGCGCCCGCGGCGACGATCACCGCGATGACCGCGGCGGCCCACCATCCGGCGTTGCTGGACGCCGGAGCGGGCGAGACTTCACGGCGCACCACGGCGGGCTCTTCGACGACCGTCCGTTGGACATAGGGATCGTTGGGGTTCGACATGGTCGGGTCCTTGCGTTGCGACGGCCATCGGTCGTCTGCTGGCGCAACAAACGTCAATTTCCTGACACGGTTCCGATTCCGCTAGGGACGGCGCAGCACCAGGGCCGACCAGGCGTCGCGGCGCAGCCGCTGCTGCAGCCGGAACCCGCGCGAGCGGTAGGCCGCCAGCACGCGCCGCTCCTGTGTCCTGAGCAGGCCCGAGAGGATTACGAAGCCGCCGGGCCTGAGCGCGTTCTTGATGTCCTGCGCCAGGGCCACCAGGGGCGGGGCGAGGATGTTGGCGAACACCAGGTCGTAGGGCGCGCCGGCCCGCACCCGCCGGTGATCGAGCCCCGCGGCGTGGACGAACTGCGCCTGCGCCTGGTTGAGCCTCGCGTTCTCCCGGGCGATCCGCACCGAGACCCTGTCGATGTCGGTGCCCACCGCGGTGGCGGAGCCGGTGCGCGCCGCGGCCACGGCCAGCACGCCGGTGCCGCACCCCACGTCCAGGACCCGGGCGAAGCTGTGCGCCTTCAGCAGCTGGTCGAAGGCCAGCAGGCAGCCGACGGTGGTGCCGTGGTGGCCGGTGCCGAAGGCCGCGCCCGCCTCGATCCGCAGGTTGATGGTGCTCGCCGGCGCCAGGCCGCGATCGTGGGCGCCGTAGATGAAGAAGCGCCCGGCCCGCACCGGCGGCAGGCCGGACAGCGCCAGGGCCAGCCAGTCGGCGTCGGCCAGCACCTCGGTGGTCACCCGCAGCGCGGCGTGGGCCGCCAGGCGCTCGCGCAGCGCCCGCGCCTCGTCGGCGGTGGTCGGGTAGGCGTCGATGCGCCAGACGTCGTGGTCCTCGTCCTCCTCCAGGATGGAGTAGGTGGCGGTCTCAGTCGCCGGGTCCTCGTCGATGTCGCGCGCGGCGGCTTCGGCGACGGCGCGCGGGCCGCGAGCGATGATCTGCAGGGGATCGTCCATCATCCGCCCGCTCTAGGGGGACAGGGGCGGAAAGGCGAGGGGGTTCAGGCTGACGGCGGTTCCGGCGCAACCTCGTCGGGCGAGGCGGCGTCGTGGACGCCCGCCAGGATGTCGCCCTGTTCAGACGGATACGCCGACGGCGGCGCCGGCTCGTCCTCGTAGGCGGTGGCGTACGATGTGGGCGGAGACGGCGTCTCGGGCGGCGCGATTTCCGGCCACACAACATCGGCCATCTGGCCGGGAGGGGCCGTGCGCGCCAGCCAATCGGTCCCCACGACGTAGTCGGGAACGTGCCCGCTCGCCGACCAGGCGCCGGCGGGACCGGCTTCTTCCGCGTCGCCTGCGCCCCAGGCCGCAGCCTCCATCGGGTGGGGCGCCTGCGCGAGCACGGGCTGCATGGCGCCTCCGGCCGCGGCTCCGGCAGCCGCCGCGATCGCCACGCCGATGATCAGCACCTTCATATGTTCGCGCCTTATCCGGTCCGCGCATCAGAAGCGCGCGAAGCCGCGCGAGGTTCAACCGCAAACGGTCGCCCGGTCGCCCTGGTCCCGGGGTATGCGGGTGTTGGCTCCGGCCGTGCTTCCGGTATCCTCGATGACGGTGTGGAAGGGGCGGCTGGTCGTGACGACCTTCCCAACCTCGCTGCAAGGTAGGACCCTGGGTGGCGACACTCGCCCCCGCTGTCGCGGTCAACCGCCGTGGGGGTGTGCGAGCTTATACCGGCGGGAACGCATTTTCGGCGCGATCTTCCATGCCAGCAGCGCTGACACAACCATGCTCACCGCGATCATCCAGGGCATGCCGGCTTGAGTACTATGCGTCGACAAGAGAAACAGCAGACCGACGCCAAACGCGACGGCCTGAACCATAGGAAAGACAAGAAGGGCGATCGCAAGGTTGGTTCGCATGACCCGGCTCCTGGGGAGTGATTCAACGCTGCGCGACAGCGCCTGTTCCGCGAAGCATCGGCGACTGAGCGGATTCGGCCTGCACATCTTCGAGCGAGCCGGCCACGGGCCCGAGAATCCGCTGCTCAGGACCGTTGATCGGTGTCAACGACCGCCGGCCGCATGGCCAGCTGGGTGCTGAGCGTTGCAACGACTGTGTGCCCCTGGTTACGGCGCAGGCGCTTCATGGGCGCGTCAAAGCCGGTTGCGCCGACTGTGCATGGGGTCGAAATGCACTTTTCGCCTTTCAACCCGGTTCGGCTGTGCCAATAGGGCGTTGGGGGACTGGAGCCGGGCGAGCCGTCCGGCTGACGCTGACGTTCTGCGCCTGCGGGAGCCCGACGCATGAGCAAGTACCAACCGCTCGCCGACCACCTCTCGGCCCGCCGGGAGCCGTACTGGCGCGCGAGCTTCGACGAGCTGGAGGCGATCCTGGGCTTTCCCCTGCCCAAGGCGGCCCATTCGTCCGGCGCCTGGTGGGAAAATTCGCCGGACAAGCCGCACCACAACGCCTGGCTGGAGCCCGGCTGGGAGGTGGAGTCGGTCGACCGGACCGGCAAGGCCGTGCTGTTCCACCGGCAGAGCTACCAACCGGAGGACGAGGTGCCGGAGCGCTATTTCACGCCGCCGGCCCCGCCGACCGCCAACGGCTCGACGGGACAGGTGAAGCGGATGATGGGGCTGACCGCGGTGGTCGGCGGCGTGGTCGCCGTCGCGGCCGGGGTCGGGGCCATCGCGCTGAAGTCGAGGCGGC
>Ga0268265_10003464_pt1 | contig 11340 bp, 13 predicted proteins | sample KBSSwiS52_FD_190355 | JGI IMG/M metagenome (GOLD analysis project Ga0268265, IMG submission 190355) | Switchgrass rhizosphere microbial communities from Kellogg Biological Station, Michigan, USA - KBS Switchgrass S5-2 (SPAdes) (version 2) | ecosystem: Host-associated > Plants > Roots >...
TGTGATCGTGCGCCTGAGGGCGTGTGAGGCGACCGCGCCGTGGGAAGAGGAAAAGCTGACCGGCGCGTTCGTCCAGGTTGATGTGCAGCGGCCGGACAAAAACTGGGGACGCGTATTTTCGGGTTGGCTCTACAAGGAATCGCCGTCGCTCAACGTCGTCGAAAATCCGGCCTATGATGTGACGCCCAAGAGCTGCGAAATGACATATCCGGCAGGGCCCGCGGCGCCAGCTGCGCCGGTGACGTCGAGCAACCTGTCGAGCGCTCGGAAATCCGCCGCGGCCCCGGCGCGGTCGGGCGATGCGGGCCCTGTGCCAGCAGAACCGTCGACGCCGCCGAGCGCGGCCGCCAATAACGCGACATAGTCCTCTCGCGAGACATTGACGGCGCCGAACGAGGCGAGGTGGTCGGTCATGAACTGGCAATCGAGCAGGGTGAAGTTGCCGGCCTTGAGGCGCGCGACCAACCAGGCCAGCGCAACCTTTGACGCGTCGGTCATTCGACTGAACATGCTTTCACCAAAAAAGGCGCGGCCAAGCTTCACGCCGTAGAGGCCACCAACCAGGCGGCCCTCGCTCCACGTCTCGATCGAATGGGCGTGGCCGGAATGGTGGAGCGCCACCATCGCATGTTCGAGTTCGGCATTGATCCAGGTCTCCTCGCGCTGGGCGCAAGCAGCGATGACGCCGGCGAAGTCGCGGTCACAGGTCACCGTGAACTGGCCCGAGCGAACGGTCCGGCGCAATGAATGCGAGACATGGAAGCCATCAAGCGGGATGATCGCCCGGCTGCGCGGTTCGACCCAATAAAGCTCGGTCGCATCGCGGCTGTCGGCCATCGGAAAGATGCCCGATGCATAGCCCTGCAGGAGGAGGCGCGGGTCGAGGCGGCTCATCGCGGCAAATCTAAAGGATTTCGCGCACCTTGTCCTGCGGCCGGCAGAGGCGGACGCCGTTGTCGGTTTCGACGATCGGGCGATTGATCAGGATCGGGTGCTCGACCATCGCGTCGAGCACTTCGTCGTCGGAAACGTTGGGGCGCGTCAGGCCTAGCTCTTCGGCGAGCGGGCCGTTGCCGCGGAGGCCGTCGCGCGGGGTGATACCGGCTGCGCGGTAAAGCCGGACGAGTTCGTCACGCGTCGGCGGCTCTTTCAGATACTCACGGACATGCACGTCCGCGCCGCTCTGCTGGAGAATCTCGAGCGTCTTGCGCGACGTCCCACACAACGGGTTGTGATAAATTGTGGCTTTCATGCGCGTTTGGTTCCTAACTTCGAATCAATCAGTTAAATCAATGTTTAACCCGAACCGGGCGGATTTGCCGAAATCCTTCGTCGCGGTTGCGGAACGATGTAGGCAAATCGTCGTTCCAGCGTTCGTGGCATGCTCTATCGAAGGGTGGCGTTCGTCCAGCGAGCATGTTCAGCAAGCTAAATAGAACGGGAGAAAGACAATGCGTAAATCATTCCTAGCCATTGCGCTGGCCAGCACGGTGGCGCTGAGCGCCTGTGCCGCGAACCGCACCAATGGCGATATCGCTCAGGGCGCGGCAATTGGCGCGGTCGGTGGTGCTGCGGTTGGCGCGGTGGTTCCGGGCGTCAATGTGATCGAAGGCGCGGCGGTTGGCGCGGCGATCGGCGGTCTCGGCGGCGCGGTGTGGGCCGACAACAACAATGACGGCTACGTCGACGGCTATGTTTCGAACGGCCAATATTACAGCGGCACGCCGTCGGGCTACGATCCGACGCTGCATCGTGTGGCGACCGGTGCCCTTGGCGGCGCGGCGCTCGGCGCGGTTGCCGGCGCGGTCATTCCGGGCGTCAGCGTCCTCGAAGGCGCGGTGATCGGCGCTGCGGTTGGCGGACTCGCCGGCGCGGTGTGGGCCGATCGTGACAACGACGGCCGGGTGGACGGCTACGTCTATAACGGCCAATACTATAACGGTGGCCCAAACTCCGCTCCTGCCCCGGCGCCGATGGCTCCGCCGCCGACCCGCAGCGGTGAGCGCGGCTAATCCTATCGGAGATTCCGTGATCAGTTTGCGTATCTCGTGCACCGGCCGTCGGCCGGTGCACTTTTTTCGTCAGGCCGTGGCGGGGGTGTTGCTCGCCGCGATGCCCCTCGTTGCGACCCCGGCAAGTGCCGCACCGGCGACGGTGGTGGGAATGGCCACCGCAGACTTCTACAATTCGCGGAAGGGCGCGCCATTCTGGTTCGCACCCAATGCGGGTTACGCACCCCAGGCGCTGATCGCGCTGCTCAAGTCGTCGAAGGTCGACGGCATGGATCCCGACCGGTACGGCACGGCGGCCCTCGAGCAGGCGGTCGCTGACGCAGCAAGCGGCAAGCGCAAGTCCGTTGACCGCGCCGACGTGATGCTGAGCCAGGCGTTTGCGTCCTACGTCAGCGACCTTCGCCAGCTACCGGATCTCGGCATCGTTTACGTCGACCCGCAGCTCAAACCCGCAGTGCCAACGGCGCGGGCGGTTTTGGTCCAGGCGGCCGCAGCGCCGTCACTCGAAGACTATGTCCGGACGATGGGCTGGATGAATCCCATTTACGGCGAGCTCCGCCAGGCGCTGACCACCAATCACTATGCCAGCGACCACGAGCGTGAGCTGCTCGAGCTGAACCTCGAGCGCGCGCGGACGCTCCCGGCCGGCAAGGGCCGGTTCGTGATGGTCAACGCCGCCGAGCAGCGGCTGTACATGTGGGACGACCGCAAGCCGGTCGATTCCATGGTCGTCGTCGTTGGCAAGCCCAAATATCCGACGCCGCTGATGGCGGCGTTCATCCGCTTCGCGGCGCTCAATCCCTATTGGTACGTGCCGCCGGATCTCGCTACCGAGCGCGTCGCGCCCAATGTCGTCAAGCGGGGCCAGAAGTATCTCGACGAACTCGGGTATGAAGTGATGTCCGACTGGACCAAGAGCGCCGCGATCGTTGATCCGAAGACCGTCGACTGGAAGGGTGTTGCCGCCGGCAAGGTCGAAGTGATGATGCGCCAGAAGCCCGGCCCCCATAATTCGATGGGGCGGGTCAAGTTCATGTTCCCCAACGACCAGGGCGTCTACCTCCACGACAATCCCGAGCGCGAACTCTTCACCGAGGCGTCGCGGCTGTACAGCGGCGGGTGCGTGCGGCTGGAGGATGCGTGGCGGCTGGGCCGTTGGCTGTTCGGGCGTGACCTGACCTGGGAGGGCGCGGGCACGGAAGAACCGGTGGCGCTGACGCCGCCGGTGCCGGTCTACATCACCTATCTGACGGCGATGCCCAACGGGTCGTCGATCGCGTTCTTCGACGACGTCTACGGGCGCGACAAGGCGCGGCTGGCAGCGCTTCAGGGGAATAGCGGGGCAGTTGCCACGGCGGCGAAGTAGGCTGGCTACAAGGCCCAGGTCGCAACGTACTGGAGCTGGTACGGGATAGGACGGCCCTGGTCATCGCGCGCCGGCCGAAAGCGCAGCCGCTCGCTGATTAGCGGGCAGAGACTGGCATCGACGTCACTGTCTCCGCTCGACCGAACGATCCGGCATGAGCCAACGGCGCCGCTGGCTTCGATCCTCAAGCCGACCATGGCGCGGCCCGTCGGGAGCCGGCCGCCAGCAATGGCCTGATAATCGCTGCGGCTGAGGTTGCGGACCAGCTGCGCGGGGCTGAAGCGCGAATAGTCCGTCCCGCCGCCGCCCGGCCCGTTACCTGAGCCGCCGGCACCGGTTCCATTGCCGGAAACGCCCGCGCCCGACGTCGCGGCGCTCCCAGCGCCGGCGACCTTCGCCGCCGGAATCGGGGAGGGGACAGGGAGCTTCGGCTGGGGTGCGACGACCGGCGTCGGCTCGGCCTTCCTGGCGGGAGCGCCTTGTGGCCTTGTCGCCGCGTGCGGCCTGGTGGCCGGTGGCGGTGGAGGCGGCGGCGGAGGCGGAGGCGGAGGCTCGCGGATGTCGAACGTCTGTAGCTGCTCGATTGCCCGGCTCACCATGCGGACGTTGAGACCGGCGACAATGATGACGGCGAGCGCCGCATGCACGAGCAGGACCGCCGCAATGGCCTTGGTGCGATCGCTGTGGTCGGCAGTTCCCGAATAGCTGGACATCGGCGTCTTCGCCGAAACAACGCTCGAAATCGGCGGAAGTTTAGCCCGGGGAATCTGTGTTTCGGCTCTTCTCGAGCCACTGCTCGAGCCACTTGATCGTGTAGTCGCCGGCGAGGAATTCCGGGTCGCGGACTAATTTCTGGTGAAGCGGAACGGTCGTTTTCATGCCCTCGACGACAAACTCTTCAAGCGCACGCCGCAGGCGCATGATCGCGTCGGCACGAGTCACGCCGTAGACGATCAGCTTGCCGATCATGCTGTCGTAATAAGGCGGCACCCGATAGCCGGTGTAGAGGCCGCTATCGACGCGCACATGCATACCACCCGGAGCGACGTAGTTCTTCACCAGGCCGGGTGAAGGAGCGAAGGTTTCGGGATCTTCAGCGTTGATGCGGCATTCGATCGCATGGCCGTGGAGCTGGACCTGGTCCTGCGTGCAACTGAGGCCTTCGCCCGAAGCGACGCGAATCTGCTCGCGGACGAGATCGATGTCGCTGATCATCTCGGTCACCGGATGCTCCACCTGGAGCCGGGTGTTCATCTCGATGAAGTAGAATTCCCCATTCTCGTAGAGGAATTCGATCGTGCCGGCACCGCGATAGCTCATCTCGGCCATGGCGTTGGCGACCACGCCGCCCATGTGCGCCCGCTGCTCCGGCGTGATGACCGGCGAGGGGGCTTCTTCGAGCACCTTCTGGTGGCGCCGCTGGAGCGAGCAATCGCGCTCGCCGAGGTGGATCGCCTGGCCCTTGCCGTCGCCGAATACCTGAAACTCGATGTGGCGCGGGTCGGAGAGATACTTCTCCATGTAGACGGTATCGTCGCCGAAGGCAGCGCGAGCTTCGGACGCGGCCTGGCTCATCAGGCTGTCGAGCTGGTCCTCCTCAGGGACGACCTTCATGCCGCGGCCGCCGCCGCCCGACGCCGCCTTGATCAGCACCGGGTAGCCGATTTCGTCCGCGAGCTTCTTGGCCTGGGCAATGCTCGTCAGCGGCCCGTCCGAACCCGGCACCAGCGGTAAGCCAAGCTTCGCCGCGGTGCGCTTGGCTTCGATCTTGTCGCCCATCGTGCGGATATGCTCGGGCTTGGGCCCGACCCAGATGATGTTGTGCAGTTCGACGATCTCGGCGAACTGCGCATTCTCCGACAGGAAGCCGTAGCCCGGATGGATGGCGTCGGCGTGAACAACCTCGGCGGCCGAGATGATGTTCGGAATGTTGAGATAAGATTCGGACGCCGGCGGTGGGCCGATGCAGACCGTTTCGTCAGCCAGCCTGACGTGCATGGCATCGGCGTCGGCGGTCGAATGGACCGCGACGGTCTTGATGCCCATTTCGTGACAGGCGCGATGGATGCGCAGCGCGATCTCGCCGCGGTTGGCGATCAGCAGCTTGTTGATTTTCATGGGTGAGGCGGCCTTCAGCCGACGACGACGAGCGGCTGGTCGAACTCGACCGGCTGGCCGTCCGAAACGAGCACCTTCCTGACCACGCCGCCGGACGGGGCGAGGATCGGGTTCATGACCTTCATCGCCTCGACGATGAGTAACGTGTCGCCGGCCTTCACCGCCTTGCCGACCTCCACGAACGGAGCCACGCCGGGTTCGGCCGAGAGGTAGGCGGTGCCGACCATCGGCGACTTGACCGCATTGCCAAGATCCTCGGCCTCGGCCGGAGCAGCAGCAGCGGCAGCCGGCGCCGCAGGTGCGGCGACGCTGAAGGCTGGCGCCGCGACCGGAGCGCCCTGGCGCGCCACGCGAATCTTACGGTCGCCGTCCTCGACCTCGATCTCGGTCAGCTCGTTGGCGCTGAGAAGCTCGGCCAGCTCCTGGACCAGCGCCGCGTCGATGCGCATTGCACTGTCATCCTTGACGCTCGCGCCCTTCTTCGGTTCGGCCATGATCTTCCTTGAATTTGGTGCAGCGACCCGATCAATCGGGTTTGCGCTTGCTGGGCGGCCCTCCTATCTCGCCCGGCGATGAGCGACAACCCAACTTTGGTTATCAAGGTTAACGGCGAGGAGCGGCGAACGGCGGCCGGACGCACGATTGCCGAAATGCTGGCGGACCTCGGGCTCGACTCGCGCAAGGTTGCGGTCGAGCGGAATCTGGAGATCGTCCCGCGCGGCACGTTGGGCCAAGTCGAAGTCGCCGACGGGGATGCGTTCGAGATTGTGCATTTCGTTGGCGGAGGTTGAAGTGAATGCTCCCCAGACCATTCGACCGGATGTCTGGACCGTCGCCGGGCGGACTTTCTCGTCGCGGCTGATCGTCGGTACCGGCAAGTATAAAAGCCTCGAAGAGAATGCCGCCGCGGTCGAGGCATCGGGCGCGGAAATCGTCACGGTCGCGGTGCGGCGAGTCAATATCTCCGACCCGAGCCAGCCGATGCTGACCGATTTCATCGATCCCAAAAAGATCACCTATTTGCCCAATACCGCCGGTTGCTTCACGGCCGACGACGCAATCCGCACGCTCCGGCTGGCGCGCGAGGCGGGTGGCTGGAACCTCGTCAAGCTCGAGGTGCTGGGCGAGGCCAAGACGCTTTATCCCGACATGCGCGAGACGCTGAAGGCGACCGAGGTCCTGGTGAAAGAAGGCTTCGAGCCGATGGTCTATTGCGTCGACGACCCGATCGCCGCGAAGCAGCTTGAGGAAGCTGGCGCGGTGGCGATCATGCCGCTCGGTGCGCCGATCGGATCGGGCCTCGGCATCCAGAACCGCGTGACCATCCGCCTGATTGTCGAGGGCGCGGGCGTGCCGGTGCTGGTCGATGCTGGCGTCGGGACCGCGAGCGACGCTGCCCAGGCGATGGAGCTCGGCTGCGACGGGGTGTTGATGAACACGGCGATCGCCGAGGCCAAGGATCCGGTGCTGATGGCCCGGGCGATGAAGGCGGCGGTCGAATCCGGCCGTCTGGCCTATCTGGCCGGCCGCATGCAGAAGCGCCGTTACGCCGACCCGTCGAGCCCGCTGGCCGGCCTCATCTAGGAGACAATATGCGGCTGCAGCATGCGCTGATTTGCGGAGCACTGATCGCCAGCGGCTGCCACGCCGCGCCTAAAGCCCAGCCGGAATGCAAGGATTCGGCGTGCGCGACTCTCCCGGCGGCAAAGTCGGTTGTCCTGACTGCGTCCGACGGGGTGAAAGTCTATGGCTCGTTCTATGAAGCGGACAAGCCGAAGGCACTGATCCTGCTGTTCCACCAGGCGGGGTCGAGCAAGGACGAATATGCGACCATCGCACCGCGTCTCATTGCGGCGGGCTATAGCGCGCTGGCGATCGACCAGCGAGCCGGCGGTGGTCTGTACGGGACCAACGAAACCGCGCAGGCATTCGGCCGCGAGGTTCGCTTCCGCGAGGCCATGCCCGACCTGCAAGCGGCGCTCGATTGGGGCCGGACGCGGAAGCTGCCGATCGTCCTGTGGGGCAGCAGCTATTCGGCGGCACTGGTGTTTCCGCTCGCGGCTGAGCATCCGGATGGGATCGTCGCGGTGTTGTCCTTCTCGCCGGGCGAATATTTCGATGGCGATCCGCCCGTTGGCCCTGCGGCGGCGAAGCTGCATATCCCCGTGTTGATTGCGTCGGGCACGTCGAAGGATGAGACCGACGAGGCCGACCCGATCTTCGCCGCACTGCCGAAGAGCGCGGCCAACGTTCTCCTGGTGCCCGAGCATGGCGTGCACGGGTCGTCGACCCTGGTGGCCGCGAAGAATCCCCAAGGGGCAGACGCCAACTTCGCTGTCGTGCTTGGATTCCTGAATCGGGTCGTGCCCGCGAAATAGCTACTTCGTCGCGGTCGCGAAGAGGGCGGACATCGGCGTTTCGAGCCCGCCGAACGACCGCAGCGCGTGCTCGCAAGCTTCGACGGCGCGATCGAGCGCATCGGCGCCGCGTTCCTCGATTTCCGCGGTCATCGGCGATCCGCAGCACATCCCGTAGGCGGCTGAGCGCGCGTCGACCCGGCTGGTCGCGGCGACGGCCTCGACCGTGATCCTGTCGAAGCCCGCGGAACGCAGGTCGTTCTCGATCCGGGCCGGGTCGGCGTAGGAGAAGGGCGCGCGCTCGAGGAAGCGCGGCGGGTCTTCCGGAAATTCCTCGGCGAGCATTTCCGCCATGGCGTGGGACACCGGGTTGCGGTCGAGCCGATCCCAGATGATCGCGAGATAGGTGCCGCCGTCACGCAAAACACGCCGGGCCTCGGCGTTTCCCGCGACCTTATCGGGGTAAAACATCACGCCGAATTGGCAGATGACGAGGTCGAACTCACTGTCGGCGAAGGGGAGGCTGAGTGCATCGGCCGGCTGGAAGCGGACGCTCCCGCTCGGAACCTTGGTCGCGGCGACGTCAAGCATTGCGGGGTTGAGGTCGGTCGCGACGATCTCGCCATCGGGCAGCGAGCGCTGGAGCGCCGCCGTGAGGATGCCGGTGCCGGCCGCGACCTCGAGTATTCGCCTGGGCCCGAGTGCCTTGGTTCGCTGAGCGGCGATCGCGGCGTAGGGCTCGAACAGCAGTGGGCCGAGATAGCGGTCGTAGCGAGCGGGAACTGATCCGGCGAAAACGCTGTCGGTTGCGGTCATGTGCGGAACGCCCTTCGCGGCTTAAGGGTTGGGACCAGCGGTGGGACCATGGTGCTGACCATGACAGACTTCACCCGCGAGCGCGAGGCGATGGTCGAGCGGCAATTGCGGCCCCGCGGCATTGTCGAATCGTCGATCCTCGACGCATTCAGCGCGGTGCCGCGCGAGCAATTCGTCGCCGACGCATATGCGCACCTCGCTTATGGCGACCATCCCCTGCCGATCGAAGCCGAGCAGACGATCTCGCAGCCGTACATCGTCGCGCTGATGATCCAGGCTGCCGGGATTGGGCCCGGTGCGGCGGTGCTCGAGGTTGGCGCAGGATCCGGCTACGCCGCAGCCATAATCAGCCGCATCGCCGGCTCAGTGGTCGCGATGGAGCGCCGACCGGAATTGGTGGCAGTCGCGCGCGAGCGGCTCGCGCGACTTGGCTACGACAATATCGAAATCGTCGAAGGCGACGGCACTCGCGGTTGCGCCGAACGGGCCTCGTTCGATGCCATCCTGGTGGCGGCGAGCGGCAGCCACGCGCCTGAGTCTCTCATCGCCCAGCTGGCGCCAGGCGGGCGGCTGGTGATCCCGATCGGCGATCCGCAGGGTGCGCAGGAATTGATCAAGGTGACCAAGCAGGACGACGGCATCCTTCGACAGGAAAGTCTGGGCGGCGTGCGGTTCGTCCCGCTGATCGGCGAGGAAGGCTGGTAGGTCGACCGGGGGTAGGCGCGGGCAAGCTAGTTTCATGATTCAGATGAAGAAATTCGCGGCGTTTGAGCGTATTGGAGTCGGGGTCGGCGTAAAGGAGTTAGCAATGCCAAACCGGCGCAAGGATCGCGAGGGGAGCTTCGGCGGCCACCTCGACGAGCTGGTTCAGAAGTTCCAGCAGAACCCGCCGAAGAGCCAGGCGAACACCGGCGAACACGACCCGAAAATCCGGCACATCAATGACCGATTGTTCGAGAGTGCGTGGCGGAAGGATCGCCCGAAGGCCTAGCCCTTCGCCCTCTCGTGCAATTTCGAAATCGTTGTCGCGTTGGTGATCTGCTCGACGTCGGTCTTGCAGTGGAGCAGGCGGATGCCCTTTCGCTCCATCGCCGCATCAAGCGCGGGAGCGAACGCCTCGGTGGTCTCGACCCTCTCGGCCCAGCCGCCGAACGCGCGGGCGAGCGCGGCGAAGTCGGGGTTGGCGAGCTGGGTTGCGCTGATCCGCTCGGGATAGTCGCGCTCCTGGTGCATGCGGATGGTGCCGTAGGCGCCGTTATCGACCACGATCACGAGCACGTCGGCACCATATTGCGCGGCGGTCGCCAGTTCCTGGCCGTTCATCAGGAAATCGCCGTCCCCCGCGACGCACACCACCGGCCGGTCCTTGAAGCGAATCGCGGCCGCGACCGCGGCGGGGAGGCCGTAGCCCATCGTGCCTGAGGTCGGCGCAAGCTGCGTCGGCATCGGTCCGTAGCGCCAGTAGCGGTGCCACCAGCCGGAAAAATTGCCGGCGCCATTGCAGATGATCGTCGTCTCGGGGAGCTTGTCGCGCATCGTCGCGACGCACGGGCCGAGGTCGAGTTTGACGCCGTCTCGCGGCTTCGGCTCGGACCAGTCGAGCCAATCCTGATGCGCTTCCTCCCCGCACTTGAAGCGGATGAGGTCGGGGTCGCTCCATTCGTCGACCATTTCGGCGAACTCGCCCATGTCGGCGCAGATCGGCAGGTCGGCGTGGTAGACCCGGCCGAGCTCGTTGGGGTCGGGGTGGACGTGGACCAAAGTCTGGCCCGGATGGTCGGGGGTGATCAGCGTGTAGCTGTCGGTCGTCGACTCCCCGAGGCGGGCGCCCACGGCGAGGATCAAATCGGCGTCGCGGATGCGCTGCTGGAGCTTGGGGTTGGGTCCGTAACCGAGCTGGCCGGCATACACCTGGCACGTGTTGCAGATCGCGTCCTGGCGGCGGAAGGCGGCGGCGACCGGAATGCCGTAGCGGAAAGCGAAATTGGCGAAATGGTGCGATGCGCGCGGACTCCAGTCAGCCCCGCCGACGATGGCGATCGGGTCGGTCGCGTCCTTTAGCAGTTCGAACAGGGCCTGGACCGCGCCGGGGTCAGGCTCTTCGGCAACGGGCGGGACACGTGGGCGGTCGAGCGTCTCGACCTCGTCGCGGAGCATGTCCTCGGGGAGCGCGAGCACCACCGGCCCGGGGCGGCCGGCAGTCGCGACGCGATAGGCCCGCGCGACATATTCGGGGATCCGCCGGGCATCCTCGATCCGCGCCGCCCACTTGGCGATGGGTGCGAAGAAGGCGGGGAAATCGATCTCCTGGAAGCCCTCGCGGTCGCGGTCGCCGCGGGCGACGTCGCCAATGAACAGGATCATCGGGGTCGAATCCTGCATCGCGACGTGGACGCCGGCGCTGGCGTTGGTTGCGCCGGGACCGCGGGTGACGAAGGCGACGCCCGGGCGTCCGGTCAACTTGCCGTCGGCGTCAGCCATATAAGCGACCCCGCCTTCCTGCCGGCAGACGACAGTGTCGATTGCGGGCGTGTCGTGAAGCGCATCGAGCACCGCGAGGAAGCTCTCGCCCGGCACAGTAAAGATACGGTCGCAGCCCTGGATCACGAGCTGGTCGACGAGGATTCGTCCGCCTGTCCTGGCCCCAGTGCTTGTCGTCATGCGCGGGGCC
>Ga0268265_10003468_pt1 | contig 11334 bp, 13 predicted proteins | sample KBSSwiS52_FD_190355 | JGI IMG/M metagenome (GOLD analysis project Ga0268265, IMG submission 190355) | Switchgrass rhizosphere microbial communities from Kellogg Biological Station, Michigan, USA - KBS Switchgrass S5-2 (SPAdes) (version 2) | ecosystem: Host-associated > Plants > Roots >...
CTGGCCGGCAAGACCTACGTTGGCGGCGTTCTACTCGGCCCGGGCCGCATCGTTGCCGGCACGCGCGGCAAGCGCACGGTGATCGGCGAACTCGACGGCCACGTGAGCGAACGCGCCAGCGCCATCGCAGCCGAGTTCGAGCGTGCCGGGCTGCCTTGCGAGGGCAGCGACAACATCATGGGCGTGATGTGGGACAAGCTGCTCATCAACGTCTCCACCGGCGCACTGAGCGGCATCACGGGCCAGGTGTACGGCAGCCTCTACGCGGTGCCCGAGATCGAGGCCACGGCCATCGCCGCCGTGGCCGAGGCCATGGCCGTCGCGCGGGCCATCGGCGTGAAGCTGTCGATCAAGTCCCCGCGCGATGCCTGGGTGATGGCCGCCGAAGGCCTGCCCTACGAGTTCAAGACCTCGATGCTGCAGAGCCTGGAGAAAGGCTCCATCACCGAGATCGATTTCATCAACGGCGCGGTGGTGCGCGCCGGGCGCGAGCACAACGTGCCGACGCCGGTGAACCAGACGCTGGTGGCCGCCATCAAGGGCATCGAGCGCCGCATGGAGGCGAAATGAGCACGCCGCGCGCCTATGTGGAGCATGTCGCCATCTGGGTGAAAGACATCCACTGGCACATCAGGTTCTTCCACGACGTCTGCGGCATGACGATGCGTGAAGTGCAGGGCACGCTCGAAGAGCCGGTCCAGTACTGGACCCTCGGCGGCATGCAGTTCATGGCCAAGCCGGACTACGCCGGGCCTGAAGGGCGCCTGGGCCATCTCGGCGTGATGTGCGAAGACCTCGAAGCCGCACTCGCCGCCGCACAGGCCTTCGGCGTGACCGAAATGCCGCAGGGCCGCAACTGGCTGCGCCTGCCGGACGGCCTGGCCGTCGAATTCATCCAGGCCAGCGCCGGCGCCGTGGCGCGCGCTCTCGCCATCGATCCCCGCGCCTGAAGAACCGCCAACCCACACACACAGAGAGACACCGACCATGACGACCTTGACCATCGAAGACAAGTACTGGGACGACGCCATCGTCGGCCAGGTGTGCATCAGCCCGCCCTATGAAGTGACGGAGGCGCGCGTGATGGCGTATGCAGACCTCACCGGCGACCACACCCCCGTTCACACTGACGAAGCCTATGCACGCACCACGCCCTTCGGCACCCGTGTGGCGCACGGACTGTTCGGCCTGTCGGTGGCCGACGGGCTCAAGACGAAGAGCGACATGCGCTTCATGCCGGGCATGTCGCTCGGTTGGGAATGGCGCTTTGTAGCCCCCATCAAGCTGGGCGACACGGTGCGCGTCAAATTCCACGTCGGCAGCAAGCGCGAATCGAAGAGCAAGCCGGGCTGGGGCATCCTCGTGCTGCCGTCCGAACTCATCAACCAGCGCGGCGAGGTCGTGCAACAGGGCGAGCATCGCGTGATGGTGCCGAGGAAGCCGGCATGAGCACGCTTGCGCAACAGGCGCTGCCGCTGGCCGGCTTCCGCGTCGTCGACTACAGCCACTTCCTGGCCGGCCCCTATGTCGGTCGCTGCCTCGCCGCGCTCGGTGCGGAAGTCATCAAGGTCGAGCGCCCCGGAACGGGCGATGCAGGGCGCCAGCATGCGTGGTTCGTCGGCGAGCACAGCGGCTACTTCCTGCAGCAGAACATGGGCAAGAAGGGGCTCAGCGTGAACACGAAGGACCCACGCGGCCGCGCGTTGATGAAGAAGCTGGTCGACAGCGCCGATGTGTTCGTCGAGAACTACCGCCCCGGTGCGCTCGACAAGCTCGGCCTGGGCTATGCCGAACTCGCCGAGACCAACCCCGGCCTCGTGTACTGCTCGATCTCGGCCTACGGCCACAGCGGCCCCGACTCGCACCGCGCCGGCTTCGGTCTCATCGCCGAAGCCAAGAGCGGCATCATGCAGATGGTCGGCAACCCGGGCGAGGCGCCGCCGCTGCTGCGCATCTCGCTGGGCGACATGTACACCGGCATCCATGCGGTCGCCGCGATCAATGCCGCGCTGCTGGGGCGCGTGAAATCCGGCCGCGGACAGCACATCGACATGGCGCTGTACGACACGCTGGTGTCCATGCACGAGTACGCGGTGCAGTGCTACACGCTCTCCAACGGACAGGAAGTGCCGGTGCAGACCGGGCACGACATGCCGAACTCCACGCTCTACGGCGTGTTCCGCGCGCAGGACGGCGACCTCGTGATCGCCGCGCAGGTGGACGACGCCTGGAAGCGGTTTGCCGCGCTGGTCGAGCAGAACGGCGGCCCCGCGGGTTTCGGCAGCGACACGCGGCTGCACGCTTCGGCCGGGCGCAATGCCCATCGCGCCGAGATCCTCGAAGTGGTGAAGCCGTGGGTTGCGGCGCGGCCGGTCGCACAGGTGCTGAAGATGCTGGACGGCATCGACGTGCCTGCCGCCAAGGTGCAACGCATCGACGAAGTGCTGGCCGATCCGCAGATCCGCGCGCGCGGCATGGTGGTCGAGCAAGACCACCCAGTGCTCGGAAAGATCCGCCTGCCGAACCTGCCCTTTCGCATGTCGGGGTGCGACACCTCGATCACGCAGGTAGCGCCCGAACTTGGCGAGCACAACGCGGAAATCGCGGCCAGCCTGGGCTTCGACGCTGCGCAGATCGCCGACATGCAGGCCGATGGCGTGCTCTACAGCAAGTAAGGAGACAGCGATGACCGACAAGTACGCCGTGATCGGCAACCCGATAGGACACACCAAGTCGCCGATGATCCATGGCAGCTTCGCCGAAGCGACCGGCCAGGACATCGACTACAGCGCGATCGAAGGCTCGCTCGACCGTTTTGCCGACGACGTGCACGCATTTCGCAAGGCAGGCGGGCGAGGAATGAACGTCACGGCGCCCTTCAAGCTGCAGGCCTACGCGCTGGCCACCGAGCGACTCAAACGCGCCGAACTCGCCGGCGCCACCAATGCGCTCAAGTTCGAGGGCGACCGCATCGTTGCCGACAACTTCGACGGCGTCGGCCTGACCAACGACATCCAGCGCAACCTGGGTTTCTCGCTCAAGGGGGCGCGCATGTTGGTGATCGGCGCGGGCGGTGCGGTGCGCGGCGCACTGCAGCCGTTTCTCGCGCAACAACCGGCCGTGGTGGTGCTGGCGAACCGCACGCAGGCCAAGGCCATCGACCTCGCGAAACAGTTTGCTGGCCACGGCCACGTGCAAGGCTGCGGCTATGGCGATCTGGTAGGCGAGCGATTCGACATCGTCATCAACGGCACCTCGGCGAGCCTCAGGGCCGAATTGCCGCCCCTGCCCGCGGAGGCGCTGCAGGGTGCGCAACTGGCCTACGAGCTCGCCTACGGCAAGGGCCTGACGCCCTTCCTGCGCATGGCGCAGAACGCCGGCGTGCCGAAACTGGCCGACGGCGTCGGCATGCTCGTGGAACAGGCGGCGGAAGCCTTCCTGTGGTGGCGCGGCGTGCGGCCCGACACGCGCAGCCTTATCGACCGCATGACCATTCCCCTGGTCTGACCCGGCGATCTGGAGACGGCCCCATGAAGATTCTCATGCTGCACGGCATCAACCACAACATGTTCGGCAAGCGCGACCCCAAGCAATACGGCACGGTGACGCTGGCCGAGATCGACGCGCAATTGCAGGCACTTGGCAAGGAGCTCGGCGCCGAGGTCGAGAGCTTCCAGACCAACAGCGAAGGCGCGATGTGCGAGCGCATCCACCGCGGCTTCACCGAGGGCGTGGACGCGGTGCTGATCAACGCCGGTGCCTGGACGCACTACAGCTACGGCATCCGCGACGCATTGGCGATCCTCACGGTGCCGGTCGTCGAACTGCACATGTCGAACATCCATGCGCGCGAGAAATTCCGCCACCATTCGGTGTTCGCAGAGATTGTGAAAGGACAGATTTGCGGATTTGGCGTCGACAGCTACCTGCTCGGTCTGCGTGCCGCGGTATCGGCCGCCGCGCACGCGCAATGATGTTCATGTCGGTTGGTGCGTCGGCCTTCGTCTGTCACCGTCACGCGAATCCCTCATGAGGAGCCGTCTTTCCTGACGTCCGTCGGGCCTCGAGATTTTCTGCAACACGGTGGTGGCCAGGTCAGCGGTCGAGGTGCGTGGCTGACGCAGCTTCAACCGACGGCTCAGGTACTCGGATGACTGCTGTTGCGCCTGAAATGGACATAAGGCCGTAGCGACATGAATGGCCGGTCATGGCCGCATTCCGTCCTGGCTGGAAGTCAGGAAAAGACCACCGTCAGAACCGTGAAAATCGCCAAGACGAGTACGAAGGCGAACCCTTCGAAATGCATGACGCCACGGGCGACCAGGCGAGGCAAGCGCCCGGCGAACGCTCGCAGTCGGTCTGCCGACGGATGGCCGCGGGCATACAACGCCGCTGCGACAAGGCAGCCAACGATGACCAGGCCGGCGAGCAACAGCGCCGCGGTGGGAAACGCTATCAGAAGCGCAAACGCAGGGAAGTTGTTCATCGGTTTGCTGGGTGCTTGCGAAGGTCCGTTCTTGGCCGATGGTACCCCTGCGATCTGCCCCATCGAGCGGCAGCAGCCAGCCTGAACCGGCCGTCGGCATGAAGCGGCCCTCTTTCAGGTTCCGTCTACCAGTTTTCTGGGATAGCGAGATGGGCGTGGGATTGACACACTTGGAAACGCTGCGTGCAACCCATGACATCCAAGCAAATCTCACCCATGTTGACGCCTGTCCTGTCCCATCGCTCCTTCAATCAGCGTCGGCGCTGTTTGCCCACCCCACTCGCAAGCGCTCTTCGGCATGTGCCCCATGCGGGTCGCGAGCAGTCCACTTGGAGTTCTCGGTCCGCCCGACTGGGCCAGGTCGCGCTGAGCGCCATGATGGTCGTCTGCGTGGCCGCCTGCGGCGGGGGCGGAAATGGCAGTAGCTCGCTCCCGGCTTTCTGGACGGCAGCCCCAGCCCCAGCTCCGGCTCCGGCTCCGGCTCCGGCTCCGGCCCCAACTCCGGCTCCCCCCGCATCGCCTGAACCGCCGGCCCCCACGACGACCTACAAGGTGGGCGGCACGGTCAAGGGCCTGATTGGCACTGGCCTGGTGCTACAGAACAACGTCGGTGACGACCTGCCCATCGCAGCCAACGGCAGCTTCAGCTTCGCCACCGAACTCGCCAGCGGCTCCGGTTACGCGGTCACGGTTAAGAGTCAATCCAGGATCCTGACCCGGGTCTGTACCGTCAGCCATGGCACCGGCACGGTGGCGGATGCGGCCGTTGCCGACGTGAGCGTGATCTGCGCCGCGCCTGCAGCGCGCTTCGCCTATGCGACGAATTCAGGGTCCGACAACTTGTTTCCCTACACCGTCGATGCCAGCACCGGCGCGTTGGGATCGATGGCCGCGCCAATGCTGGGGACAGGGCGCGACCCCCTTTCTGTCACCGTGGACCCCACGGGCCGCTTTGCCTACGTGATGAATGGAGGTGACAGCACCGTGTCGGCCTATTCCATCGGCGCAAGTTCCGGCGTCCTGACTCCGCTTGCCACAGTGGCCACGGGGGCTATGCCCATCTCCATGGCCGTGGACCCGACGGGCCGCTTTGCCTACGTGGCGAATACGGGCGCCGACATCGTGTCGCCCTACACCATCGATGCCAGCACCGGCGCATTGAGTCCTATGGCCGTTTCATCAGTGACTGCGGGGTCTTCCCCTTACGCCATCACCGTGGACCCCACGGGTCGCTTTGCCTACGTGGCGAACATGGGCGACAACACCGTGTCGGCTTACTCCATCGATGCAAGCTCCGGCGCGTTGAGCCCACTGGCCGTGCCGACGGTGGCTGGAGGGGGTGGCCCCTGCGCCATTGCCCTGGAGCCCATGGGCCGGTTTGCGTACGTGGTGAACACGAACGGCAATACCGTATCGGCCTATTCCGTCGATGCAAGCTCCGGCGCCCTGACGCCGATCGCAACCATTGCCACAGGGGCTTCTCCCCGCTCCATCGCCGTGGACGCCACAGGCCGTTTTGCCTACGTGGCAAATGCAGGCGGCAACAATGTGTCGGCCTACAACATCGATTCCACTGCTGGCGTCCTGACCCCAATGGCCGTTCCGACAGTGGTCGCACGGACTTACCCCATCTCCATCGCCACGGACCCCACGGGCCGCTTTGCCTACGTCACGAACTACATTTCCAAGGACGTATCGGCCTACGCGATCGATGCCAGCACGGGAGCCTTGGCTCCCATGGCCGTGCCGACGGTGGCGACCGGGGGAATCGGTTCATCGTCCCTGGCCTTGTCTCGATAGCAGCTCCGGATTCTGGTTGGGCTTGCCGGCGATTTCTACGCCGTTGGAGAAAGTCTGCAGTTGGCCGAATCAGGCTGGTCGGTGGCAGTCAACGCACAGCGTCGGAACGGGCGCGCGGCGCGCTGCAAGCAGCACAGTAGTTTGCGGTGGGCGTTCAAGCGGATTCCCGCATTCGGAGCAAGGGGGCCCATAGAGGGCGCGATTCGCCGCGGCTCAGGTGGTCTGCCGCTTTGGCCGTGCGGACCTCGGCGCCTCGCTTCGCGCCAGCCACAGTCCGCTCGCAACGATCAACGCCCCGCCGCCCAGCGTCCATGCATCGGGCACGGCCTGCCAGAACACCCAGTCCAGCACAAGCGCCCAGGCGAGGGCGCTGTATTCAAAGGGGGCGATGGCGGCGGCCTGGCCGTGACGGAAAGCCTCGGCGATGGCCATCTGGCCCAGAAAGCCGCTGATGGCCAAACCCGCAAGCACCCACGTGTGCTGAGCCTGGATTGGCACCCATTGCGGCGCCGACAGCAGACCACCGCCCACGGCCATGCCGGCCGTGGTCCAGAAGACCAGCGCAGCGCTCGATTCGGTGCGGCTGATGAGCCGGCCCAGCATGTTCGACAGCGCATAGCAGACTGCGGCCACCAGGATCGCCAGAGCGCCCACCGAGAGGAAGGCCCCCTGCTCGGGCCGCAGTGCGATGACGACGCCAACGAAGCCCAGCCCGATGGCGATCCAGTGTCGCGGCTGGACCGACTCGCCCAGCATCGGCACGGCGATGAGCACCATCAGCATCGGAGCGATGAAAGTGAGTGTGTAGGCCTCTGCCAGGCCCAGGGTCTTCAGGCCATGGACGAAGAGCACAAGCATCGTCATGTTCAGTGCGGTGCGCAGCAGGTGCAGGCGCCAACGCAGCCGGCGGCTGAAAACGCCGGCCGCCTCGCGCCGCCAGGCGATGTAAAAGCACACCAGGGGCAGCGCCGTAAGACCGCGCAGTGCCATCACCTGCACCGGCGGGTAGTGCCCGGCCAGGTTCTTGAGCAGCGCGTCCATGCAGGCGAAGAAGGCGCAAGCCAACAGCATCGCGGCGATGCCGCGCAGGGTTCCGGTCGAGTGCATGGTCGGGTTGTCTCGCGGCAGTGGCCGGGGAAGGGACTTGTTCTTGACCGCCGGGCATAGGCGCTGCGAACGTCAGGTCGTGGCCGCATCCTGCCTAACCATAGGCAGACCACGAACGAAGGGTAATGGCCGACTGTAGCCGGTTGCGACCGCCGGAGCTTCGGGCTAAACCGTCGTCGGAGGTGCTTCGAAGCGGTCATAAGCGACGGCCTTGTTGCCGAACTTCAGTTCGAGCGCAATGCGAATCAGCGCGGGATAAGCGAACCAGTACTGCCGGCGAAAGGGCATCACTCACAAACTGGTCACCCAGTTTTGCGAACGAGGCCTCTCCATAGTCGTTCTTCTTCGGAAAAATCTTCCTCATCAAAGACTGGAGGAGAGCCGGAGTGAGCGACTCGGCAGCGCGGAGTTTTCGCGCCTACGCATGCCGCCGCGCGGCGACGTGGAGCGTGCGCACGCGCGTCTCGCCCGGCTGCTGCGCAGGCGGCGACCCTCCCCACCCCTGCGGCAGTTCATGCAGCACGGCCTTCGCATCGAGCGAGCGGATCGCCACCGACGTGTCGGCCGGAATCCGCCCCTGCGCCACCATCGCCTCGTAGCGCAACGCACACACCCGCAGGAACGACGCGAAGTTGCCGACCTCGCCACGCGCTGCGACCAGTTCGTCGTAGAGCCGCTCGATGAGCTGCACCACGACCATGCCGTCGCGCTGCGCGATTTCCTCGAGCACCTGCCAGAACAGGTTCTCGAGCCGGATGCTGGTGACGACACCGTGCAGCCGCACCGAGCGCGTGCGCGCGTCGTAGCTCTGCGGGTCGGCACTGATGAAGACTTCGCACATGGGCGGTCTCCTTTCGGGGTTGGGTGGGCGACGCAGGCACTGTAGCGCCGCCCGTCGGCCGCGGGTGTCGTCGCTCAGTGTTCGATGCGCGTGCCCAGCACAGCCAGGAACTGCGCGAGCCACGCCGGATGCGCGGGCCAGGCCGGCGCGGTGACGAGGTTGCGATCGGTCACGGCCTGGTCGACCGGGATGCCCATGTACTCGGCGCCTGCCAGCTCCACCTCGACCTGGCAGGCCGGGTAGGCAGAGACCTTGCGGCCCTTGAGCAGCCCCGTGGCCGCGAGCAGCTGCGCGCCGTGGCAGACCGACGCCACCGGCTTGTCGGTGGCCAGGAAGTGACGCGCGATCTCGACGACGCGGCTGTGCATGCGCAGGTACTCGGGTGCGCGCCCGCCGGGAATGACGAGTGCGTCGTAGGCTTCGGGACGCACGTCGGCGAAGGTGGCGTTCAGCGTGAAGCGGTGGCCCGGCTTCTCGCTGTAGGTCTGGGCGCCTTCGAAGTCGTGGATGGCGGTGTGCACCCAGTCGCCGGCCTTCTTGTCCGGCGCCACTGCGTGCACCGTGTGGCCCACGGCAAGCAGGGTTTGAAAGGGCACCATGGTTTCGTAGTCTTCGGCGTAGTCGCCGCAGAGCATCAGGATCTTGCGAGCCATGTTTCTTGTCTCCTTCGAACGAGGTTGGGATGCGGTGCGGGCGAATGTGTCGACCGTCGTCGCATTATTCGAAGCGCGGGTGTGCAGCGGGTAGCAGCCGGCTGTGATCCGTATCCGAAACCCTGGCCGGGCACGCCGGGCGCCGCGGCGGCGCGAGCCCGAGGGTCAGTCAGAGTTCCCCGGCACGGCAGGCGCCGCGATGCTGGCCTGGCCGGAAGGGAGATCGAGGTCCCTCGCCACTTCGGCGAGATAGGCATTGACCACGGGAATCGACAAGACCTTCTGTGCCCGTTCGCGTGCGTCGCACGGCAGTGTTCCGAACTTCAGCTTGGCGGGAAAGGGCGAGCCTTGCCCCGCCTTGACGGTTGCCAGCCAGGCGTCGAAGCGCGCCCGGTTCTCCGCCGAGGGCGGGTCCGATCTGTCGAGTGCACCGTAGAGTGCTTCCGCGTACGCAAGGTAGTTCTTGAAGGCGTGCACGTTCCCTGAAATGTCGTCCGGGTTGTCGCCGAAAAGGCTGTCCCACGCGTGTCCCCAAACCACGTTGTAAGACTTCAGCGTCTTGCCTTCTCCATGAACGTGCGCGTAGCTGTCGCCCAGCGCGTGGATCAGAAACCCGACCTTCCAGAGTTCGTCCTTGTTCCTGCTCAGATCGAAGTCCTTGATCATTGCGGCAAGCAGCCTGCGCCTCGTATTGACGGCCTCCTCGTGGCCGCCGTGCAGCGAGTGCAGCGTTTCGACGATCCGCTGCCGGTAGGGAATCCACACCACACCCCAGATGGCAACCGCCGTGGCCGAGTACGAAAGCGACAGGTCGTCGGGTGCCTGGCTGAACAGCGTGATCTCCTGGTTGACCTCGGCGCTGACACCCGCGAGTTCGGCGACCTTGTTGGTCGTGAAGTAGTGGCCGTCGGGGCCGAACTGCGGATGGTCGGGGCCGGCACAGAGCTCGGGGAACGGATTCCGGGTGCGAGACTCGCGTTTGAGCTCCACCATCCCCTGCTGGAAGTCTTGCGCAACGGCACTTGCGCCGAGAAGCGCGGTCAGCAGGAGCGCTGGGATTCGGGTCGACAACTTCATGCTTTTTCTTGTTTTTTCATGCACGTCGCCAGGGGCGTGGCCGACGTGCCTGCCGATGGGCGCCAGCCTGCAGCGCCCGTGCATCGCCGCAGGGCTTCAGGCGTAGGCCTTGGACGAAAGCTTCTGCAGCATGGCGTTCTGCCGAACTTCCTCGGAATCCCGCAGGCTCTTGGCGGCGCGGGCCGCCACGTAGGCGACGTACAGGGTCTCGATGGCCTTGGCCCAGTCGTGCGCCTTCTGGGAAATGCCCTCGGGTTTCACGGTCGATCCCGTGACGGCGTTGGTCGAGAGATCGTCGTCCGGACGGGCCGGCACGTCGAACCCGACCTTGCTGAGGATGTTGGCTTTCTGAAGGATGGTGAGCATGCGGATTGCCTCTCTGTGTTCATCGCATTAGCAGATTAGTGGTACTCGGCAAGAGGCGCTATCAGCCGTACGACGTATGCGCCTGCCACTTGTTGTGGGGCATCTTTCAAGATTCGTGCCATGGGCAGGCCCAGCCCGTTTCTGGCTGGTGAAATGGCGCTCATGGAGTTTCCCCTGTGCATGGCCTGCACATGGGTCGCCGGACCCTCCGAACGATTGGGATTTACCCTCAACGCAGGGTTCAGGCCGCGTCCCGCCACACCAGCGTGGCAGCCGTCAGGTCTTCCAGTGCGCTGCCCACGGCCTTGAACACGGTGCGTTCCTCGCTGCCTGCACGGCCGGAGCGCTCCCCGCGGCAGAGCTCGGCGAGCGTGCCCTGCACCGCATCGGCGCGCAGCGTGCCGGCCGCCATGGCGTCCAGCAGGTCGCCCGATTTCTGCAGCGCCTCGCCGGTGTCGATGAACGTGCGCGCCCCCTCGAAGCAGCGCACATCCGCCTCGCGCATCGCAGGCGTGAAGCTGCCGATCAGGTCCAGGTGCGACCCCGGCGCGAGCCATTCGCCGCGCACCAGCGGCGCGGTGGCCAATGTGGCGCAGCTCACGATGTCGGCTTGCCGCACGGCCGCTTCCAGATCGGTCGCAGCCTGCGCATTCCAGCCATCGGCGCGCCATTGCGCGGCCAGGGCCACGGCGCTTTCGGCGCGGTGGTTCCACACGCACACCTCGCCGATGGGCCGCACGCTGGCATGCGCGGCCGGCAGCATGCGCGCGATGCGCCCGGTGCCCACCACCAGCAGGCGGCGCGCATCGCCGCGCGCCAGGAACGAGGCGCCGAGCGCGGACGCGGCAGCGGTGCGGCGCGCGGTGATCTCGTTGCCGTCCATCATCGCCAGCGGCACGCCGGTGCGCGCGTCGTACAGCACATAGGTCGCATGCAGGCCGGGCAGGCCGCGCGCGCTGTTGCCGGGAAAGATGTTGATGGTCTTGATGCCGAGAAAGCCCGCG
>Ga0268265_10003469_pt1 | contig 11330 bp, 10 predicted proteins | sample KBSSwiS52_FD_190355 | JGI IMG/M metagenome (GOLD analysis project Ga0268265, IMG submission 190355) | Switchgrass rhizosphere microbial communities from Kellogg Biological Station, Michigan, USA - KBS Switchgrass S5-2 (SPAdes) (version 2) | ecosystem: Host-associated > Plants > Roots >...
CTGTGTTGGAACGCCTTGCGATAAGACCGAGCATTGCATCGGCTGGGGCGCCACGCGCATCACTTACTTCCTGGAGGAACAAAGCTGGGCGACGCCGCTCCTTTGCTTCGACCAGATGATGCACGTTACGAAGGCCCAAGAGCACTTCCGCCAGATCATCTCTGACATTCTCCGGCCGGCGACCACCGCTATCATGTCCAACTTCCTGCGCAAGCGGGCTCTGGACCATGCCGATAAGAAGTTCATCGCAAACCGGTCGATGACCGAATTCACGTTCAACTGGACGGTGGTGGGCGACGAGGAAATCTTCTTCGACACGTCGGCCGCGCCCAGCAGCATCTTCAAGCTTGTGCCGCAGATGCTTCAGGTGCGCTTCGAACCGCTCATGCGCCGTGGTTATGGCGGCAAGAATCCTTTCAAGGAAACTGCTCCGTTCATCGAATTAGTCACCGACATCGCGACGGCCTGGGAGTTGGATAAGCTTGGTGGCCAATGCGGAGGCGGCGGTGGCTCCTGCCCGACCATCGCTGGCAACTGGCGTTTCACCGAATGGTCCAGCGCCAACGCCTTCTGGCGTTACGGGTTCTCCGGCCAGATCGGCAATTATCTCGTGCGCACCGACCCGATGGGGCTCAGGTTTAACTTCGTGGCAGATCGTGGAGCCGGTGCGGCACCCAACCGGTATCGCTACCAAGTCGTTCTCCCATACGTGAATCAGGTGACCAGTGGTGCAGGCGGTGACCCGGGTCTTGGCAGCGTTGAGAATCCGGACTTCGACCGGGCCCAATTCGCCATTACCTATATCTGGCACAAGATGGGTCTGGAGGCTTTGGTTTCCGACGCCACACCGGTTAACCCTGAGATGCCGTTCTCCTCGCGCAACTTCGGCGGGAAATGGCAGTTCGTCATGGATAACCTGGGTGAAGACGTAAACGGCTGCGTCATCGAGAACAAGCGCCGGAACAAGGGTATGTTCATTGCCGACTTCAAGTTGGCCATTCGCCCGCTCTACACGGAATTCATCAACGTGTTCCTGCATCGGCGCGAACCCTTCTGCGTGCCGGAAATCAGCAATTGCAGCACCGATCCTGGTTATCCGACTCAGGATTACGATTCCTGCAACACGCCTTGCGAGCCGGAGATCACGTAACAGTTGTTGGTACACACATAGGACGGGTGCCATCGGTTTCGCGGGTAGCGCCGGTGGCACCCCACCTCAACTGCAAAACTTATGGATTATTACGATCACGACGAGGAGTCCTCGGACGATTCCGGTATGGACATGGAGGATCACGGCTCGGATACAGCGGAGGAAAAGATGGGGCTCGTGCCTCTGTCCTTCTTCAAAAAGGATGTAAAGCCCGGTGACACCGAGAAGGTCAAGGTCTTAAGCATCCAGGACGGGGAAGCCGTCATCAAATGCGTCTACGGCGGGGACAAGGACGACGGTGGCGACGATGATGATGTGTCTGACGCCAGTTCGCCAGATGAGGCGGAAGATTCCATGATGGCCTAGTTATGAAAGCCTCATAGCTATGCCCTGCGATCCAAATCAGTTACTGGAGGATAGCAAATGCTTTTCCTGTAAGTACGACTCACTCTGGAACCTCTATTCGGCGGTCGAGATTCTGCTTCTATGCGCCATCCGTGACGGGGAGGACCTTCCATGTGACCCTGACTTTCTAGCCAAGGAAGCTGCGTGTCTCCTCGGCTGCATCCCATCTGGGGCCATGGATGCAGTTAAACTGCGCATCCTGTGTGACATAGCCGAAGGCGCTGGTGGTGGAGGGGGCGGAGGATCTGGACCCTTCTCGCTTACTCCAGGGGAGCAATCAGATTATGACGCGCTGTGGTCGGCCTCAAGTTTGGAAATAAGTGGTCTAGACGCACTAGGGACTACATCTCTTGATATAACCGTCCCGATCTTGGGGGGAATCGTCATTGAAAGTTTTGCGAACCTGCTGAGCATTACGAGTTCCTCACTTGTCCAGAGCAACAACTTCACGATTCAGAATAATCCGCTGCTCCAAACAGTTTCGCTCTCGGCATTTGTGGGTCTAGCCATTAGGGATTTTTCAATTGTGGCCTCGCCGTTTCTGGCTTCATTAAGTTTGCCGGTATTCGCGAATGTATTCGGTTTTACATTAGTTGGCCCGACAGCACTGACTTCCTTATCATTACCAGCCTTGTCCACCATCAGTGATAACATACAAATCTTCGACCATCCACTTCTGACCACACTCAGTATTCCTTCGGTAGTATTCACAAATAACAAAACATACTACTTTGTGAACAACGCTTTTCCGGCTGCAATGGTCAATTCACTGCTCGCTCAGGCAGTTTCAAATGCTGGATTCACAACCGGAATCTTTGATCTTTCTGGTGCTGGAAACGCAGCCCCTACTGGCCAGGGAATTATTGACAAAGGCGTGCTGCTTGGCCGTGGCGTGACCTTGACCACCAATTGAACACCCAATGCCTTGTGATCCAAATGAACTCCTTGAAGACGCCAAGTGCATCATGTGGTGCGTCAATCGCGGGTCCAACATGCCAATCAAGCTCAGCCTGCTTTGCACCATCATGGATAACGGCGACCTCACTGGGTCCACGTTCTACATCTTGGCTGAGACGGGAGATATCTTGAACAGTGAGGCATCTGATAAATTACGCCAAGAGTGAAAGGATTAAGCGATGGCAGACGTTATGCTAAACTGGTTCGGTGAGAGACTTGGATACACTCCATCCTTGCATATCGAGTCTTGCTCGGATGGTGCGCGAATGAATTCCGGTCGATTCGGACCATTCAGCCACAGTCTTGGTTTTTCCATTAAACGTGAGAAGCCTGCTCGTGCGCCGATTTCTCGCCTGATCTGTTCTTGTTCCCCACCGGCAATTGGAAGGCTCATAATTTCCATCGTTGTCGATGCGTTCAATGCAGTGCTTTGGAGACGGACGTGGACCCATGTCCTTGAGAAAGTTTTCAAAACTTCGCCATCGCTGGCAGACCTTAATGCCGCGACCGCCGTAGTTTTTATAGCCTGGATTTCTTGGACATCGACAACGTGTATTAAGTTGCCCCCAGATTCGATGTTCTGCGGTTCCGGTCAATCCGTGCGTAATCGAGTGCTTTCCTCTGACGCACCCACAGCTAATGCAGTCTCCATTCCTGAGCCACTTTCCTCCATATATAACGGTTTCTCCGCAGTCGCATCTGCAAATCCATTTCGCACGCCCTTCCGGGGTTCGTTTAGGATGCAGCCGCAAAACAGTAAGGGAGCCAAATCTTTTACCCGTTATGTCCTTAAAGGCATAATTCATGGCCTAAAGGATATTGATACATTACCGGCAACGTCAACATTTAACTCCGGAGGTATTTACGGCTGACAAGAAAATCACACAGCTCCCGAGCGCAACCGGCGTAACGGCCGATGACCTTTTCGCCATCGTAGATGACCCGGGTGGTGCGCCCATTACGCAAAAGGCGACGGCTGCTCAACTGCGCACGTTCATAGGCTGCCAACTTTACCAGGGTCGAGCGCCGGCCGCCCCTGATGACCCAAGCTTGCCTGCTTTGGATTATCCGGTCGGAGGGGGCGGGTTACAGCAATGGAATATAGGTACTGGCACCTGGGTCTGATGAATCATGGCCACATGCACAACCAGCGAACTCATGCAGGCGGCGGCAGGACTAAGCGGCCTGAGTCCTGGGCAGTTGGATCTGGTCAAGACGGTCATTCTCTGTCGCATCCTTCACCTGAACAACCCAATGGCTAGCTGCGATGTTCAGGACTTGCTCGATGACGCCAACTGTTTTTCGTGTCTCTACCCTTATCAGTTGTCCCTCATCCAAACGCAACTGCTCTGTGAAATCCTTAACGCAGGTGGGGGCGGAGGGTCTAGTTGCCTGCTCTGCGGCAATGTGGACCCCGTGGCAGCTCCCGCCTGCGCTTGTGCTTTGTATTACAACATGCTGACCAGCAGTTTCTGGTATTGGGATAATAACCTAGCCATCTGGGCAATGCTGATCGGAGGGATATGACCATTCCTGACAAATATGCCTTCTGGCGCTGGCCAGCCAAGATTCGACGGCTTTCAACAGAATTGGAGCAATTGAAAACTGAACATCAAAAGGTTCTGGCTGGGCAATCGGCAGTGCTGGAATGGGTCAAGATCACGCATCGACTTGATTCGAAGGCTGAGGGCATTCGCGCACTGATTCAGCAAGGTAAGCGAATTATCCCGTTGCTGTTCTTGTTCATCGTTCAGTCTCTGTACGCTCAGCCTGCTCCGCCCATACTGCGTCAGCCGCTCACCACCAACTCACATTTCGGACCTGTTCCAACCGAAGGGCAGGTGCCCATCTGGAACGCCACAGCCAATAAATGGTCCAATGGCCTTATCTCAGCAGGGGTTTCAACTCCGCACACTTGGACCAACGACAATGGGACGCTCAAGCCAATCGCTTTCCCAACCAATATCCTGTTCCGAGTAGTTGTTCCGGATGATGGAATTGGGACGAACTTCTACTTCGATTCCCGTGTTTACCGCACGAACGGAGCCAGCAAGTTGTTCCAGATTTACAACGGCGGCAGCAACGCGCTCACGATTGGCCAGAACGGGCAACTGATGATTGGCCGAGGGAACTCAACCCCACTCCCCGGGGCGGTGCTCTACGGCATATTCGACACGGCTCTTGGCGAAACCAACCAGCAGGAAATATTCACCCTAAGCGGGAACAGTGCGGTGGGTTACAGCGGAGCCGCTGACATGATCGTGGACACCAACTATGGTGCGCTAATCCTATTCGCCAATAAGGAAGGAGGAACCAAGTTCACCCGGTTCTCGATACAGGCCGGAGGCGGAATCAACCCAGAGAACTTCAATAACTTCACGATGCAGGGCTTGGTCGATGGGGCGACCTATTTCCAGGTGGACCCAAGCTTCACCCTGCTGACCCCGACCAATTATCTCTTCAGCAGCAGCGTGCGCATCACCAACACCGACACGTTGATGTCGCTTCAGAATAGCAATTTTCCGGTGCTAGAAGTGGACGGTGTAGGTGACTTGAGGCTCATTAAGAAGGTTCCTTATCTTTGGCCAAGTGCTCAGGGTGCTGTCGGAACTGTACTGACTAACAATGGATCAGGCGCCCTTGGATGGGGAGCAGTGGTTGGCAACTTTCAGCCAGCATCAGCAAATCTAACTAACTGGAGCCTCTACCCGACGAATGTTTGGAATGATCGTCAGTTTGGTTCTCAGAACCTAACCAACTGGTCGAATATACCAACCGGAGCAATGGCCAATGTGGTGTCTACGACGTTCCTGACCAATTGGGCGAACGCCATCAGCAATTACGTCACGGCAGCCACGAACTCGGCTTCCGTTACGAACTGGATTACGACGCGACAACCTGCCGATGCTGTGTTGTCGAATCTGGTGGGCACAGCGGCTAGAAACGTCACTAATTTCATCTCCCTGAGCACAACCAATGCGACGAGCAAACCGCTAACTAATAGCTATACAGCGGGCGTCCTGACGATGTTTGGAATTGAGCAAGGCAGCGGCCATGCCATCACAGTTAATGCTTCCAATATCGTCAGCGCGAACGACTGGGCGCAGACGGCCAGCACGACGAACGTAGTCGGAGTGTCCAATTGGGTGAATTCGGTCTCAAATTACGTTACGTCAGCGACGAACAGCGCCAGCGTTACGAACTGGATTACCCAGCGCCAACCAGCGAGCGCCACATTAACCAACTGGAGCCTGTATCCGACGAACGTATGGAACGACAGGCAGGGTGGTAGTTCTGTGCTCACCAATTTGGCTGGCAACCCATACACCGGATACACCAATCAAGTCTTCGGAGGCACCAACACATCAGTTCGCACGGCTGGCGGCACCAACTTCATCGACACCACTGGCTTCCTAAACAATTGGAGTCTTTATTCAACCAATGTGTGGAATGATAGACAGGGCGGTTCCTTGGTCCTGAGTAATCTGGTTGGCACAGGGGCGATCACTAATCTGATTGGCGTTACAAACTCGCCAATCCATGCGGCTGGTAATTTCCATGTCACAAACCAACTCCTGCGCGTTAACGAGAACATCAATGGCGGGACAGTTTTCACGAACTTGGATTTCACTGGAAGCATCATCAAGACGATGACCAACGCGATCACCGGCTCCCGCACAAACAACCTAACGAACGCGGTAGGTGGTGCTTCCATGATCGTTTATGTGGTTGGTGATACAGCCACAGCGACGGACTTCAATTACACCTTCACAGCGGCCTCGGCCAACATTCGCTGGATGAACTCTCCGACGAACGCCAACGCTATAGACGTTCTGATTCATTCCAATCAGGTTTACACGTTCCGGTTTGATGTGGTGACAAACGCGACCGGTCCAGCAACCAACATCATTGCCAGTTGGTCTACGGATTCTCAGAGGCCGATACTCAATCGCTTGCTTCCGGTGTCGGCGGGTGCAGGGACAAGCAATGCATGGGTCGAGGGACGTGTGTTCATGGATGCCATCACGCAGACCACCAATCATACCGGCACGGACAATTACACGAACCTGTTCACGTTCACTGTTCCTGCCAATACCCTCACCAACGAAGAGGATGAGGTTGAGTTCTATTTGTCGGGTCAGTCCAGGTTCCACACTGCGACAACGAACTCGTTAAAATGCATCTACGGCACAGCCACGGTATTTGATACCGGATTCATCACTGCCTCCAATTGCCCATGGAAAGCGGCGATTCGCATAACTCGGACAGGCAACTCTGCCCAGCGAGTTGAGGCTGAGGTCCGCTGGAACGTCAATGCCGCCATTGGCTCGTTCGGCAACGGAACTCTTTCGACTTACGCGACCAACATGCCTTTAGCTCAAGTTAATGGCGTAACCAACATCTTTGTTTTCCAAGGCAAGTCACGAATCCCGGCCGCCATCACCAACGATTACAAGTTAGTCCGGTGGAATCCAGGGACGCGAGGAAGTGTTCCATAGGAATTTTATGAAACGATTATTATCCCCAATTTTACCGACAATCTGCTTAGTGCTGCTGGCGGTCTCTGCATTCGCCGCCAATCCGCCCTACGAAGCGTTCCTTGGCACCAATGGCATCATCATTAGGTCCAATCCGCCCAATGGTAAAATCCTCGTGGACGGCTCATTTATCACCAACGGCGGGAGCCCGGTCTTTGTTACGACAAACCTCTTTGTGGTGAACAACACCTACACGAGTAATCTATTCACGACGAACATCTTCGTGAATCAAACCTTGGTCACATCGAACATCTTCGCTACGAACATCACGGTCAACAATCTGTTCGTGACCAACATCTTTGCGACCAACATCAACGTCCAGAACATCACGGTTAACCAGACCTTGTTCGCGATCAGCAACATCTTCGTCAGCAACCTCTACGCGACGAATATCATCGTCAACAACCTCAATGTGACGAGCAATCTGTTCGTGACCAATCTGTTCGCAACGAACATTTTCGTCGAGAACATCTCTGTGACGAGCAATCTGTTCGTCAACAATACCTATGCTACCAACATCTTCGTCGAGCAGAACATCTTCACGACCAACCTGTATGCCACCAACATCTTCGTGGATCAGGACATCATCACGTCCAATTTCTTCACGATTAACAACTACAGTTCGAACATCACCGTAACCAACATCTTCGTCAACCAGACGGTCATCACCTCGAACCTGTTCGTGACCAACTTGGTGGCCAACACCATAATCGGGAAAGACATCCTGTGGACAAACGACAATGGAACCGTGCGGTTAATCGACCAGACTCGGGTTGGCGTTGGGACTAACTCCAGTGACGCCATGTGGCTCCTTGAGGCCGGCACGAATGTCATCAACGCCTTCGCTTATTCCACTGGCGGGGTTCAGCGATTCGTCATCAACAGCAACGGTGAGCCGTCCATCCTTAAGGGAATCACCTATAGCTGGCCCACTGCTCAGGGAGCGGCCGGGACGGTGCTTACTAATAACGGTTCAGGGGTGCTTGGATGGGGATCTTCAAGTGGCGGTGGAGGCGTGTCTTTTGCGAATTTAGTTTGGACCAATGATGGAACTGCTATTCATCCAGTCAGCACTAATTCTGGGAGAATGTGGATCAGAACTGTTGATGGCTCTATTTTTGCAGGAAGCACTAACGTCATTAAAACAACCGACTTTACTGGAAATGGAGATCCACTGCTGGATACTGCTACTCTTTATCCTTTAATGTTTCTACTGCCTACTAACTCTGCTCCCGGAAATACACTGTGGAATTCTGATGTTGGAGTAATTGTTGATGGCGGAAACCAGGTAATGTCTGTTGTTCACATGGAGGGAGAGTATGTGCCAAGCACAACTAATATTTCTACACAATTAGAAGTGCGTGGTTATGGTGCAATAGCGAATAGTGCAGCAACACTTAGATCATTTAATGGTCTACCAGGATCTGCGAGCAGTGCTGATTTAATATTAACAGCCCCAAGTGGAGCACAAAGAATTGATATATCAGCTACTGTTGTAGGTTCTTTTATTAGGTTGGGAAATCCTGCACTCTTTCAAGTTAGTAGTAATGGAGATATAACTACGCTAAAGAATGTATCTTATTCTTGGCCTTCCGCCCAAGGAGCAGCCCAGACAGTTCTTACCAATAATGGAGCAGGCGTGTTGGGCTGGGGCGCAGTGGCTGGTAGTGCAAACCCGCTTTCTGGCACAACCAATTTCATTAACCTGTCCGTGCAGGCGGCAAAGCTTCCTGCGACCAATTACCCGGCAATAGATGCAGGATGGCAGGCTTGGGAAACTTTCTATGCTGAGACAAATGCTGAAGGTGCTCGGGTAAATACGAGTGCTGCATGGCAATTTTTGGTTCCTCCCGACTATGCAACCAACAGTTTGAAGTTGCTTATCAACTATTCACTCCTTAGCACCAATGGACCAAATACGAGCAATGTAGTTTGGGGTGCGTCGGTTTTGGTCATAAGAAGCGGCACCACAAACAATGTTCATACGAACCTCTTTGGTTCAGTTGTTAAGGGGTCCAATAGTTGGATAGCCAAATACGACGGAACAAACATCGTCACCAATCTGGTCATTGACCTTGGCGTGAACTCGCTCATCATGCCTCGTGATTTGGGCGTCATTAAGCTAGAGCGTTTCCCGACAGAGGACACATATGGTGGTGCCGCCGCTGTGCATGGATTGCAATTGGAATACACACGCCCATGAAAAATCTCCTGATTTTAGTTATTCTTGCGACATCGGTCGCAATTTGTAATGGAGCAGCCAGGGGCAGTATAGGAGGTTCTGATTTTAAGACGCCTACTGGAGTAGTAGTAAATAGGCAAACCCTATTATTTTCGCAGATGACTAATAGTAGTTCGCTGACTATTGCTTGCTGGTTGAAATACGATTGGACAGATGCTGGAGTTAACTCACAACTCGGTGGTGGCGCAAAACAGGGCTTAGTGCACAAGGGACGATTTGAACAGTCTGGTGGTGATGGAAATTTACAATTTGGATTATCCTCAGTTAGTGAGAAGATTGGATTTAGCTTCTCAAGCCCAAACGGCACTTACCATATTTGGCGTACCACAGCCAATAGCGTGCAGACAAATACCTGGATGCATATAGCGGTCAGTTATACCTACAGTAATGCAGCATCGTTGGTGTTCTACGTTAATGGAGTAAATACTGCAGGAAGCTGGGGAACAGGAACCGGAAATGCTGTTGGAGAAACTAACGCCACTACGTTTCATACATTCATCTATACCCAGAACGGAGGATCGTCTTTCTTCGGAGGAGCAATGAGTGATTTGGCTATTTGGACTAACGCACTTACTGCTGGCGACATATTCAAGCTTTCAAGCAGCAAAGTTAAATACATGCCTATTCAGGTTAAGCCCGATTCATTGTTGTTCTACTGGCCAATGGACACTACTCCTGTTTTAACTTCTCCTAGTGCTTTCAACGTAGACGTAGACAGAACAAAATCGACTTTTAATTTGGATATTGGTGGATTGATGTATGGGGAACGGACGCTGAGCTATCAACCAAATGAGTGATGTACCGCTGCGGGAATACCTAGAAACTATGTTCACTGCTCAACAGCGTGAATTGGATGCAAAACATCAGGCCATGGAATCTGCCGTACGCTTAGCCCGCGAAGAGGTTGGAAGGCGGCTTGGCGAACTCAATCAATTACGCAGCGAGGTCATTGACGACCGGGACCAATTTGTGAGTAAGATGCAATTTGAACCTATGATGCGTGAACGTGACGCATGGCGTGAGTCTGTCGCCGATAGGCTCAATGCCATTAACGACCGAATCACCAAAATTGAAACCAAGGGTGCCACATGGACGGTTGCGATTGGCTTGTTCTTTGTCTTGCTTCAAATCGCTTTAATGGTCTTCATGCGTAAATGAAAAACTCAAAAACACTCCTTTGCGCCGCCGTTTCCATGCTCGTCCTGTTCGGGGCCTTGGCCGATAACGTCACCATCTCATGGGACCCACCACTGAACACAAACGGGGTTACGGGTTATCAGGTCACCGTAATCACCGGGACAACCAGCGCACCTGTCCCGGTCTTTCAGGCGACTGTCGCAGGGATTTATTCCACTCAACAGGTGGTCACCTCACTAATCCCGGGGACAAACTATACCGGAACGCTTCGCTCCATGAGCGGGCCAAACCTTCTTTCCGCTCCGCTCAGCACCAACTTTACGCTTCCCAGTTCGCCAATGAATCTGCGGATTAACAGCACCATGCAGCAGAGTGCCACTCCTTATGGCCCATGGGAGGATGTGACCAATCTAACCATTGAGGTGGTTGCCACTAACCCAAGGAAGTTTTATCGGTCCAAGCTAGACACACTGGAATATGCGCGATGAAAAGACTTTTACTGCCACTATTGCTGTTGCTCGCACTGCCACTTAAGGCAGCCCTTTGGACTGGTATAATTGATTCCTCGCGAGCCACTGACTGGACCGGAGCCGGGGCACCCATTGCCACGCGCACGACCATCTCTGCGCTCATGGCCACCAACTCCACAGCCGCCCAGATTCAGACGGCTTTGGACAACTGTCCTGCTGGCCAAGTCGTTCTTCTGACTAACGGCGCGTTCGTTCTGAACAACGGGTTAATCGGGCGGAAGGATGTGACATTGCGCGGGCTTGGAGCAGACCAGACCTTCGTCTTCTTTACGGGAGAACAAGGCTGTTTCTTCAGTGCTGGAACTGCAGTCTGCGTGAGTTCTGGAGAGAACAATTACGGGCCAAATGGCGGAATCAACACGGCCAATTGG
>Ga0268265_10003472_pt1 | contig 11326 bp, 9 predicted proteins | sample KBSSwiS52_FD_190355 | JGI IMG/M metagenome (GOLD analysis project Ga0268265, IMG submission 190355) | Switchgrass rhizosphere microbial communities from Kellogg Biological Station, Michigan, USA - KBS Switchgrass S5-2 (SPAdes) (version 2) | ecosystem: Host-associated > Plants > Roots >...
GCCGCAAGAAATGATTGCGCCAGTAGCTCTCGAGCTGTTGGGCGTCCCCGCCAGAGGCGCTCGCCCCGACGTAGAGCGGCGCGTCGATCGCATGAAAAAGCTCCATCTCGGCTCCGAGCGCGCGCGCCAATTGTGCAGCCTTGGCGACGGCAGGAAGGGATCTTGCTTGGGGGTCCTTTATAGCGACGAGAATCCTGCGAATTGCTTGCATGAGACGCTCCATCAGTCGAGAACGCGGCACTCGCCACCGGCACATGGTCGGATGCCAGTGCCCGGTTAGCCACTCGTAGTACTACGTGCGTCTTTCCCGTGCCTGAATCCGTAGTTGTACTTATGCGCGCGCACCGGCCGGTAGGGCCGGCGAACGCTTGCGGCATGGAATTCCGGTCTCGGATGGGATCCGCACATGTCCGTAGAGCGCCAGGCGACCGGACGCGCTAGTGTCATTCCGCACTAGAGGAGAATCGTCATGACAATCGGCGCAATCTGTACCCGAAAGGTCATTACCGTGGACCGGGAGATCGATATCCCCGTCGCGGCACGAGTGATGCGTGACAACCACATTGGTTATCTCGTCGTAACGGACTCCCGGTCCGAGGGCTCCACGCCGATCGGGGTGATCACCGACCGCGACATCGTAGTGAAGGTCCTGGCGAAGGACGTTGACCCTCACACACTGACTGTCGGCGACGTCATGACACCCGAGCCACTCACCGCCGCGGATGATGACGGTATCAGCGAGACGCTGCGCCGGATGCGGCGGCTGGGCGTTCGCCGGGTACCGGTTGTCGGAGTGAGCGGAAAAGTGAGCGGCGTGCTTTCCATCGACGATGTCGTGGATCACCTTGTAGGGCAGCTGTCGAACATCTCCGGATCGGTGCGCAATGAGCTTCAGTTCGAGCGGACGTTGTAGACCTGAGCCCCTCGATGTGGTGCCTCGTGACGAACCAAGCCGAGGCATCCATCGCGTACCGCAGGAGGGCCCGCTGGCGAGCGCGTATATGCCGCCTCAAGTCTCGGCGACGACAGCGTTTGAGATCGGGGAGCTGTCACCGGCAGCGTTCCCGCACGCGGTAACGGGGTTCCGCGTCATCGAGACCCACATTTCCTGGGTGGTGCTCACCGGCAGCTTCGCCTACAAGATCAAGAAGCCGGTGCGGTACGACTTTCTCGATGCCTCCACGCTCGAACTCCGGCGTGAGCTGTGCGAGGAGGAGTTGCGGCTCAATCGGCGGCTTGCCCCCGACCTCTACGTCGATGTGCTTCACCTCACGCGCGACGGCGGGCAAATCAAGGTCGGCGGCTCTGGATCCGCAGTGGAGTATGCGGTCCGCATGCGTGAATTCGATCCGTCTCAGGATCTGGCGACGCAACTCGAGGTCGGCAGCGTCCGGCTCAGCGACCTGAGATCGCTCGCAATCAAGATCGCCGAGTTCCATCGCCATGCCGCGGTGGCTGCTCCGGAAACCCCATTGGGCGACGTGGCCTCCATCCGGGCCCAGATCGTCGACAACGTAGCGGTGCTCGAGCAGTGCCTCGAACAGCCCGAGGATATCGCCGCCATTCGCCGGCTCGATAACTGGCTCCGTCGCTCCCTCGCCGAATCGAAGCCGCTGCTGGCGCTGCGCAAGCGGGACGGCTCCGTGCGTGAATGCCACGGAGATCTGCACGCGCACAACATCGTGCGGTGGCGGCAACAATGGACGCCGTTCGACTGCATCGAATTCAATCCCGATCTGCGCTGGATCGACGTCTTCAGTGATGTGGCGTTTCTCTTCATGGATCTCGTGGCCCATGGTCGGCGTGATCTGGCGCATGGCTTCCTGAGCCGCTATCTCGAGGAGACCGGTGATTACGATGGTCTGCGGCTGCTTCCCCTGTACGCGGTGTATCGGGCACTGGTCCGTGCCAAGGTGGATGCGCTTGGGGCGAAGTCCGCCTCAGCGGAGGGCGCACGGGCACTGCGCGAGCGGCAGGCGCGGCGCTTGCGTGTTGCTGCCGACCTCATCAGGCCTCCGCTGCCGGCCCTGCTGATCACGCACGGCGTCGCCGCGTGCGGAAAATCGTGGCTCAGCGAGCGGCTCGTCCCGGAGCTTCATGCCGTGCGGGTGCGCTCGGATCTCGAGCGCAAACGCCTGGCCGGCATGGAAGCGCTCGAGATCAGCCGTTCAGGGATAGGCGAGAACCTCTACGACGCAGCCGTGACCGATTACCTGTACGCGCGGCTCAGGGCATGTGCCGAGTCCGCGCTGGCGGGAGGTCTCAGCGTGATCGTCGATGCGGCGTTCCTGGAAGCTGGGCAGCGCGAACAGTTCCGGCAGCTCGCAACGCGGCAGCAAGTTCCGTTTCTCATCCTGTCGTGCCACGCCGGTACCTCGATCCTGCACGCCCGCCTTGACGAGCGGGCGGGGACGGGACGCGACCCTTCGGAAGCGACGCGCGCTGTGCTCGATCATCAGCTCGCGACCCACGAGCCGCTCAGCGCGCAGGAAGAGACATACGCCTTGCGGATCGATACCAGTTCCCTCACCAACGTGGATGTGGTGGTCGATGCAGTCAAGGACCGGCTCCGAGGCTCCCGGCGGGTGTCGTGACTTTCCCCGTATCGCATTGACCGTTCGCTGGACGTCGAAGAGGAACCACATATGAACACAGTGCTTCAGATCACAGCGGTTGCATTGATTGCATTCCTGATGCAGCCCGCCTTCGCGCAGCAGCCCGCGGACGCCGCAAAGGATGCTCAGCCGGCACAGCCCGCGCCGAGCCCTCAGGAAGTCGACAAGCAGTTTGCGAAGATGCAGGAGCAGATGACCAGGATGCAGGCGCAAATGGACAAGATTGGCCAGGCCAAGGACCCGCAGGAACGGACACGCCTCCTCCAGGAGCACTGGACCGCGATGCAGGAGACGATGGCTCTGATGCACGGGCAGTGGGGCGGCATGATGGGGGGAGACGCGACGGACGGCCCGATGATGGGCGGCCACATGATGGAAAGTCCGATGATGGGGTGGGGAAACTATCGCAACCTCACACCCGAACAGCTCAAGCAGCGCCAGTACATGATGGACCGGTGGATGCCGATGCATCAGATGATGATGGATCAGATGATGCAGCACCAACACTGGATGATGCAGCGATGATGCCTCCCGCAATCGTCAGGGGGAAGAGTATTGCGTCAGCTTCGCGCGTCGCCCTCCTGTTGGTCCTGGCGGGCATCGCTCCAGCTTCGCGGTCGCAGGACTTCTCGCAGTACTCGGGTGCAGAACTGTTCCAGCGCTTCTGCGCGAGTTGTCACGGCAAGACGGCGGAGGGCGACGGGGTCGTTGGGCCCGTTCTGCAGATCCGGGCACCCGACCTGACGGAGATCGCGAAGCGGCACGGCGGGCAGTTTCCGGACAACAAGATCTACCAGATCATCGATGGACGAGTTCCGATCACGGCGCACGGAACACGTGATATGCCGGTGTGGGGCATCGAGCTCTGGCGTGCGCAGGGATATGACCTCGAGGCCGGACGCAAGACCACGCTCGTCATCGAAAAGCTGGTCGACTACCTGAAGTCCATTCAGAAGCCCAAGCGGGTGCCTGATCCGGCCGGTTCCGCGCAGCCGCCAGAGCTCAGCAAGAACCCGACCTGACGACTCGAGTTCAGGGCCGCGGTGACGCCGACTAAAGGCGACCTGCGTTGGCGGCGCGTCTTCCGGTTCGCTGGCGACGAGTCCGGCGCATATAACCCGATACCGCGACGACTGCCCCTCCCAGGACCGCTGCACCGAGTATGCCGACCGGGGGTGGCCGGCCAAAGGCGAACGCCTCGGCGACCGGCGGCACGGCAAGGACGAAGGCCAGGGCGGCTGCGGCGAGCGCGCAGATCCACCAGAAGGCTGCGTTCGGTCGCGCCAGTACCCTCACGAGCGAATCGTCCCCCGAGCGATTGACTAGGATCAACATGAGGTTGCCCGAGACGAGCGTCACGAAACCAAGTGCGCGCGCCTCGTCGGGAGCCAGGAAGTACAGGGCACCGCCATAGACGAGCACCGTGGCGACGAGATTCGTAACACCGAGCGCCGCACTTTCGAGAATCATCGACCTGGAGAAGAGTCGCTGGCGCGGGTCGCGCGGCGGGCGGCGCATTACCTCCGCTCCGCGCTGCTCGGTTTCGAAGACGAGCGAGCAGGCGGGATCGATCACGAACTCGATGAACACGACGTGCAATGGGAAGAGCAGCAAGGGCCAGCCGAGCAACAGAGGCAGAAGACCCATGCCCGCGAGCGGGATGTGCACTGCCAGTAAATAACTCATGGCGTTGCGGATGTTCTCGTAGATGCGGCGCCCCACACCCACGCCCGCCACGAGTGCCGAAAAATCGTCGTTGAGCAGCACAAGCGCCGCAGCCTCGCGGGCGACATCGGCGCCCCTGCCGCCCATGGCGATACCGATGTGGGCTGCCTTGAGTGCGGGCGCGTCGTTCACCCCGTCACCGGTCATCGCGACGATGTCGCCGTTGGCCCGCAGGGCGCGCACGAGTCTCAGCTTCTCGTCGGGCGGCGTGCGCGCGTACACATTTACGCCGTGAACTCTCTCACGCAGGCCGGCGTCGTCCAGGGTGGCGAGCTGTGCGCCCGTCAGCATCCCCGACGAATCGTCCAGACCGACCGCGCGTGCAACGGAACGCGCCGTCGCGGCATGGTCCCCGGTGATCATGATGACCCGGATGCCGGCCCGGCGGCACTCGTCGAGTGCAGCCGGAACGCCTTCGCGCACCGGATCCCTCAATCCGATCAGCCCACGAAATCGCAGCGCCAGGCCATGCGGCGACGGCGGGAACTTCTTGCCGGCGAACTCACTGTCCGCGACGGCCAGTACCCGCAGACCATCGCTCGCCAGTTCCTCCGTCCGCTGCAACACCCGGGCGGCGGCGTCCGGCTCGAGGCCGCACAATGCGGCGAGCGCTTCGGGGGCGCCTTTGGCGGCTACGCGGTGGGCGACATCGTCGTTGCGTCGCCAAACATGGGTGACCGCCGGAAGCTGCGGAGTGAGTTCGTACTCGTGCACCAGAGTCATGTCTGAGAGCCGCCTCACCGCGTCCGGCGCATGGCGTTTCGCCGCAGCAACGATGGCCCGTTCCATCGGATCGAACGCATCGATTTCGCACGCGGCCAGTGCGGTGCTCAGAAGTGCGCGCATGGGGTCATCGACGTCGCCACTCGCGTCGGCGAGCGTGATCCGGCGCGCTCCGTCATCCAGCACGGCGACTGCCATGCGGTTTTCGGTGAGAGTGCCGGTCTTGTCCACGGCCAGCACCGTGGCGGCGCCCAGCGTCTCGATCGCCGGCATGCTGCGCGTCAAGACGTTGTGTTTCGAAAGACGCCATGCGCCGATGGCCAGGAACACCGTTAGCACGACGGGGAATTCTTCCGGCAGGATGCTCATAGCGAGCGTGATCCCTGCGAGGGCGCCGTCGACCCAGTCGCCGCGCAGGGCCCCGTACAAAAGCACCACCGCAACGCACAGCGCGACTCCGAACAGTGCCAGCCACTGGACCAGACGTCGGGTTTCCCGGTAGAGAGGCGTGGCCTGCGGCTGGGGCAGCGCGAGCGCATGCCCGATCCGTCCGACTTCGGTGGTGGCGCCGGTCGCCATGATCTCCGCGGTGCCGTGCCCTTGTACCACCAATGTTCCGGAATACACGCAGGCGTGCGAGTCGGCGTGCGGTCGCGACATCACTGCCTGGTCCGGGCCCGCCTGCTTCGGCACCGGCACCGATTCACCTGTCAGGAGAGATTCGTCCACCGCGAGGGTGGTTGATTCGCGCAGCAGGCCATCCGCCGGCACGCGGTCACCCTCGCTCAACAACACGATGTCGCCGCGGACCACCTCGCGCCCGGGGATACGTTGCAACTCACCGTCGCGCACCACAGCCGCGCGCGGACTCGACAGGTCACGCAGCGCCGCGAGCGCGCGGCCGGTGCGCCGCTCCTGCACCACCGTGATGGCGACTACGGCAATCAGAGACGCGGCGAGAACCAGCGCTTCGCGGAGGTCGCCGAGCAGTACGTAGAGCGCCACCGCCACGCACAGCAGCAGGAACATGGGCTCGACGAGTACGCCAAGGATCAGGCGGAGCAGGCGATGGTCACGTTCCGCCGGCAGGGCATTTGGACCCTCTGCGCGCAGGCGCCGCGCGGCCTCGCTCGCGCTCAATCCCGCGTAGGCGCGTCGGGCTGCACCGTGCTGCCGTCCGTCCGGCGCGGGATCCGCCAATGTTTCCTCCAGCCTGGATGACACGGCGTCACATTTCAGGAGGGTCAGTCGGCCGAGCAATTGTCACCGCGAGACTACAGGAGCGATGTACGGGCGAATACTTAGCTCTGCCGGAACAGTCGCCAGAAGTACGGCGCACCTCGAGCGGACTCAAATCCTACCGCGTCACTAATAAGGGCCGTGTGCTGCCGTCACGTCGCCGCAGCGGAGCGGCGCAGTCCTAAGCAGGCGCCACCGACTCCGCTCTCGACCGCGAACTCAGGAGTTCCCGCAGCAGCGCGAGGAGTTCGTCGGCGTTGATGGGTTTGCTCGCCATACGCACGTTGTCGTCGTGCTGGAGTTCCTTGACGGCGCTCGACGTATCGCCCGTGATGAGTACGGTCGGGAGGTCGGCGCCCAGGATGCCCCGGACTGACGAAATCACTTCCGTGCCCGTCTCACCGCCTGCCAGGTGATAGTCGGTGATGAGAAGGTCCACATCCACGTTGTCGCGAGCCTTCTGCAGCGCCTCCAACAGTGAGCCAGCGGTGCTGACCCGATAATTGCCGACCTTGAGGAGCATGCGGGTAGCATTCAGGACGGCCGGGTCATCCTCGACGATCAGGACATGCGGCAACGCGCCCGCGCTTTGCGATCCAGGAGCACCCGGCTTCACGCTGGCTTCGCGATCAGCGGTCGGCGCGGCGCTGGCAGGCACTTCCAGCGAAAAGACCGATCCCCGCCCAACCTCCGATTCGACACGAAGCCCAAGGTTCAGCAGTTTTACCAACCGGAGCACGATGCTGAGCCCGAGGCCGTAACCCTCGCGGACGGTGTTTGCCGGCACGCCGACCTGGTAGAACTCGTCATAGATGTGCGGCAACTGATCCGAGGGAATGCCGATGCCTGTGTCAAGCACCTGGATGCGAACCACAGCTTCCTCGTTTAGGCACCGCAATCGAACCGATCCCTCGCTGGTGTACTTGATCGCGTTCGCGACAAGATTGCGCAGTATCTGCTCCACCAGCGACGGGTCGCTATGGACGCAATCCATGCTGGAGTCGACTTGGAATTGAAGGCCCTTGCTCGCCGCCAGTCCAGCGAATTCAGTGCGTAGCTCCTCGAACAGGGCCGCCACCGTGAAGTCGGTGACCTCGGGCCTGATGGCCCCTGACTCGAGCTTGCTGATGTCGAGCAGCGCGTTCAGCAGCCGCGACATGCCTGCAATCGCCTGTTCCTGCTGTGTCAGTGCCTCGACAGAAAGCGAATCGCTGACCGTTCGCCGCAAGGTGCCGTTGAGCAGCGCGAGCGTCTGCAGCGGCTGCCGCAGGTCGTGGCTCGCAGTGGCGAGAAAACGGCTCTTGCCCTGATTCGCCCGGTCGGCCGCCTCGCGGGCGGCGACAAGTTCACCCTCTATGCGCTTGCGGTCCGTGACGTCGCGTATTGCGGCCGCGACCAGTATCCGATCGCCATCGCGGATTGGGCTCAGACTGATCTCGACCGGAAACTCGGTACCGTCGCGACGTAGGCCGAAGAGCTCAAGGCCGACCCCCATGGGTCGTACGCGCCCGTCGATGACGAAGCGTTCATGGTTTGCCACATGGCGAGCACGGAAACGCTCCGGCATCAGACACTCGACGCGCTGGCCAGCCAGCTCTTCCGGAGGGTATCCGAAAAGAGCGCTAACCTGCTGATTGCTAAAAACAATATCTCCGGACGCATCGACGATGACCATGGCATCCGGCGCAGACCGCAAGGCGCTGCGGACCAGTTCGGGCGACAACATACGGATGACCGGCCCGTGTTCGAGGCGTTACCAGCCCCTGAGCCCAATGTTCACACTGCGAATGTGACACTGGCAACCCCTGCGCACCCGCGTCCTCATCTCCGCGTGCAGCATCGTCGCGAAGGGCATGCCATGCGCGGCCAATGCTGAGGACGCTAATGCACCCACGTCTGTGGCGAGCGAGATTGCCTTCGCTCACGCGTTGAAGATCGCGCTGGTCACACGGGGGACGCTACATGCTGGAGATGGCCCTCTTCCTGAGCGTTACGAGGAGGTTCGCCTTCAAGTTCGTCCAGCACTTCATGTGGATCGCCTATTCGATGGACCGTCGCCGAATCATCGTCCGGCCAGGTATTTCTCACGACAGCGCCGGGAAGGCGACGGATGGGTGGCATGTCATACTGTCAGCCGCCGGCCACCTCAAATGGGTGTTGCATGCATCGAAAGACCGCATCTATACGACTCCTGCTTCCGATTGCCGCCATCGGCGCAGCGTGCACGCCGACGCCCAACCGCACGATTCCGGAAGGGCTGCAGGAGGTCCAGGCGGTGACCGTGCTGCAGACGCCGCAGCCCCGACCAGACGCTCTGGGTGGTCCCAACACCGCGCACATCAAGCACGGCAGATATCTGGTCGAGCTCATTGGGTGCGGTGCATGCCATACCGACGGCGCCATCATTGGGGAGCCGAACGCCGGGCGTTTGCTGGCTGGTTCCAGAGTCGGAATTGCCTACACCAGTCCGCTGCGTGACAAATATCCTGGGGTTGTCTATCCACCCAACCTGACGCCCGATCCCGCAACCGGTCTGGGCACATGGACCGACGAGCAGATTGCCGCCGCGATCCGCGCGGGCGCACGTCAGCATGGCTCAGAAAAGCTCATCGTGATGTCCTGGCCCCTGTACCAGGGGATGTCTGACGCAGACGTGAACTCGATCGTGGCGTATCTGCGCAGCATTCCAGCCATCGAGCACAAGGTTCCCAACGCAGTTGATCCAGGAACAAAGGCGCCCTCCGCATACGTGCATTTCGGCCTATATCGAAGCAGCAACTATTAAGGGTCTTCCGGTAATCGAGTGGGTACTTTCAGGGTCTGAGCGAAGGTTTGGGTCTGGGTTTCATGGGTTTTGCGCGACTTAGCGCTGCGGACGATAAGTCTCGCTAGAGCGATCTATGCAGGGTGAGATGCACCTCGCGAAATGTAATCGAGGATGCAAGTCCCTTCATTGTTTCCAGAATCGCTGCATCTCCACGAATGTGAATGACGCCGACCAGGCGATCAGTACGAAGCCCGTCAGCGCCTCGGTGCCGGTCATGAACCGAACGGGACCTGTAGGCACTATGTCGCCCAAGCCAAGGGTCGTGAAGCAGACCGCGGAGAAATAGATGCAGTCGAAGAGGCCGATGGGGTGGTCGGCGAGCAGCGATCCATGCCGATCACTGGAGTCAAGATAGAAGTACGCGCCACCAAAGATCCAGATTTCCCCGATGTGTGTCAGCAGGATCGAGAATATAAGCAACAGGATCCGTGGTCTCGGCTCTATATGGATACGCTTGAGCAGGGAGGTCAGCCTGCTGAGTGCCTCGTAGTGCACTACGACGCAGAGCACGACCACAAATACTGTCACGAGGATGACTTCCACAAGGCCTCGGGCTTGCATTAACTTGAGCCTGCACTAATACAGTGAGCGCCCGGCCGAAGGCCAATCAGTCAGCACGCTGTGTGGCGTTGCAAGCTCTCGCCCAGCTGCCGTTTGAGAGCTGATAGGTGATGCTCCATCACTTCTGCTGCAGAGTCTCCAGATAGTCGACGAGCCGGGCGATCATGGTCCGAGTCGCGCGCTCGGCATCCGGGTCGCCGATCTGCGAAAAGTCCTCGCCCCACACAGGCATCGTATAGGCGCCATGTGAGGCAATCTTCTGCCGCCCGTCGATGCTTCTCTCGACCCAGTCGCGCTGAAACTCGCCTCCCTGGCGACGCGCAATCAAAGTGAGATCTGGAATCTTTCTAGCGAAGGATTGCGCTACCGGACCGTCGCCATGCGCCTCCATGCCGTGGCAGGACGCGCAGAACCGCATATACAACTGCTCGCCCGACATCGCCAGATAATCGGCCGCATGGACTGGGACCGTGCCCACCAATACCACGGAAATTACCGAAAAAAAATGTCGGAGCGCTGTTTTCCAAGTCATGCGGCACTTCCCCGCGCACTTTACGCCGCGGCCGCACAAAGTCGCAATTGGAGGCGCCGAAGCTCACCTACGGAATCTACGTATCGCCCGCGTTCCAGCGTATCGGCGACACTGGCGCCGTGTCGCGTTAAGCGGCCGCTTCGCGCTTGGGGGATCGATGGAAAACACGCGGCGTCTGTGGATCGGGCTCGCAGTCCTGCTCGCGAGTTCCTTCGGGGTACTGCTCTGGATGGGAGGCAGCATCTTCCGCAACGCACCGCCCATGCCCGCCCAGGTCGTCGGTGGTGACGGTAGCGTCATCTACACGCGCGCCGACATCGAGAAGGGACGCCAGGTGTGGCAATCCTTCGGGGGCATGCAGCTCGGCTCGATCTGGGGGCATGGCAGCTATGTCGCTCCCGACTGGAGCGCGGACTGGCTGCACCGCGAGGCAAGCGCGATTCTCGACCTTTGGGCGCATCGCGAAGCGGGCGCCGCGAGCTTCGTCGAGCTCAGTGAAGAGCAGCAGGCGGCGTACCGCGGTCGGTTGGCAACGCGCGTGCGAACGAACACGTACGACGCGCGAACCGGCACCATCACGGTCGACGCCGACCGCGCGATCGCAATCAAGCGGGTCGCGGCGCATTACTATTGCCTGTTCGGCAGCGAGCCGGAGACGGCCGCGCTGCGCGAAGCGTACGCGATGAAAGACGACACCGTGCCGGACCCCGAAAACCGGCGGGTGCTCGCAGCATTCTTCTGGTGGACCGCCTGGGCGGCGGGTACCAACCGCCCGGGCTCCGCAATCACCTACACGAGCAACTGGCCCGGCGAGCCGCTGATCGGCAACCGGCCCCCCGCGAGCACGTACCTGTGGTCCGCCTTCAGCGTACTGTTTCTGATCGCGGGGATCGCGCTGCTCGGCTGGCACCATGCGGTGACGCATGCGGGCTCCGAGGAGGCGCCCGAGCTGCCGGCGACCGACCCGATGTCCGTTGTGCGCGTCACGCCGTCGATGAAGGCGACCGCCAAGTACTTCTGGGTCGTGCTCGCTCTGTTCCTGGTGCAGATCCTCCTCGGGGCGATCACGGCGCACTATTCGGTCGAGGGGCAGAACCTCTACGG
>Ga0268265_10003485_pt1 | contig 11281 bp, 10 predicted proteins | sample KBSSwiS52_FD_190355 | JGI IMG/M metagenome (GOLD analysis project Ga0268265, IMG submission 190355) | Switchgrass rhizosphere microbial communities from Kellogg Biological Station, Michigan, USA - KBS Switchgrass S5-2 (SPAdes) (version 2) | ecosystem: Host-associated > Plants > Roots >...
CCGCCGGACATGTCGTAGAGGAGCATCACCCAGACGAGGTTGCGCAGCGTCCCGGCGGTCATCGTCATCGGGTCGTTGCGACCGTAGATGGCCGCGACCCCCGCCCAGATTGCCGTCGCCGCGCAGGACGCGAGGAGCAGCCGATCGGGGCGGTCCGCGGTCGAGCGCAAGCGCCACAGCACCACCGAAGCGAACGCGCACATCGCGAGCGCATAGCTCCAGAAGGCGATTAGCCCGCTCACGTGCGGCTCACTGTCAAAACCACCGACATGCGTGCGGGTGTCGCTAAACTTTACAAATAAGTGATGAACGCTTGCGCAGGAAAGTCGTTGGGCGCAGCGGCGGCGCAGCCCGGCAGGAGAATGAAAATGGTCGAACAGCGCCCGATCGGCGACAGCGGAATCTCGATTACGCCCCTGGCGCTGGGCGGCAATGTGTTCGACTGGACCGCCGACGAAGCGGCCAGCTTCGCCGTGCTCGACGCGTTCGTCGAGGCCGGCGGGATGATGATCGATACCGCCGACGTCTATTCGGCCTGGGCCCCGGGCCACCAAGGCGGCGAGAGCGAAGCGCTGATCGGCCGCTGGCTGAAACGCGACCCCGGCAAGCGCGACAAGGTCGTGATCGCGACCAAGGTCGGGTTCATGGGCGGCCTTGCCCCGGACACGATCGCGCCGGCCTGCGACGCCTCGCTGGAGCGCCTCGGCATCGAGCAGATCGACCTCTATTATCAGCACAAGGACGATGAGAGCGTGCCGCTCGCCGACAGCCTCGGCGAATTCGACAAGCTCGCCAAGGCGGGCAAGATTCGCGCGATTGGCCTGTCGCAATTCACCGCGCCACGGCTGCAGCAGGCGATGGACACGGCCGCCGCCGGCGGAATGCTCAAGCCGTGCTGCCTGCAGACCTGGTACAATCTCGTCGAGCGCGAGAAGTTCGAAGGCGAACTGCGCGATACGGCGCTGGCCAACGGGCTCGGCGTCTTCCCGTTCTACAGCCTCGCCAACGGCTTCCTGTCGGGCAAGTACCGGACCCAGGCCGACCTCGACAAAAGCACCCGCGGCTCACGCAGCGCGGGCTTCCTTGAGGGCCGGGGCATGCGCGTCCTCGCGGAACTCGACGCGATCGCCGCCGACACCGGCGCGGCGCTGGCGACCATCGCGCTCGCCTGGATCATGGCCCAGCCGGGCATCGTCGCCGCGCTCGCCAGCGCGACCAATGTCGGTCAGCTCAATGAACTGACCGCGGCGCTGCATCTGACGCTGACGTCCGACCAGCTCGCCCGCCTCGACGCGGCGAGCGCAGTGGAGCCCGCCGCCGTCGATTGATCCTACAGGATGGCGAGATGCCGGTTGTCGAAGGCGTGCGCATATTGTGACCGGATCGCTACCTTGCGCTCGATCGCTTCGATGATCGGCACGGAAAAATCGACCCCGGCCAGCGCCGAGCAGCTGTGCAGATTGCCGGGCGAGAACACGTTCACCTCGAGGATCTTGTCGCCGACGATGTCGATGCCGATCAGGAACATGCCGTCGGACAAGAGCTTGGGCCGGATGATCTCGGCGACCTTGAGCTCGACCTCGCCGATCTCGACCGCTTCGGCGGTGCCGCCGGCGTGGATGTTCGAGCGAATGTCGTCCTTCGCCGCCACCCGCCGGAGCGCGGCATATTTGCCGTCGATGGTCAGCGGCTGGCCGTTCATCAGGAACAGCCGGATGTCGCCCTTCTTCGCCGCCGGCACATAGGCCTGGGCAATGATATAGCCGTCGCGGCCGATCGCCTCGATCATCTGGTTCAGGTTGGACGCGTTGTTGGGATCGAGCTTGAACACGCCCGACCCGCCCGATCCCTGGAGCGGCTTCAGGATGATGTTGTTGCCATGGGCCTTGGCGAACGCCTTGATATCGGACGCATGCTTGGTGATCAGGGTCTCGGCCCGCGCCTCCGTGGGGAAGCCCTGGAAATAGAGCTTGTTGATCGCCCGGCCGAGGCTGTCGGGATCGTTGAGCACGATGACGCCGCGTTTGACGGCTTCCCGGCCGAACAGGATTCCAGCCTCCATCGCCCACGGCGTCTGGGAATCGATCGATGGATCGTTGCGCAGCATCAGTGCGTCGATTTCGGTAACGTCGACGCGCTCGATCTTGGTCGCCTTGGGGTCTCTCAGCGTCGTGAACAGCTCGCCGCGGTCCTTGTACTTGCGCTTCGGCAGGAAGCGGCCGTGCACCGCCAACGTATCGTCGGGGTTGAGCGCGAAATCGGCCGGCGTGATGTAGCATACGCGATGCCCGCGGCTCGCCGCCTGGTGGGCGAGCACGGTGGTCGTGTAATTCTCATACTCGCGTTCGAGGTCGTTGACGAAAAAGCCGATCATCATCGGTCGGTCACTCCAATTCGAAAATGGTGGCAAAGGACGACGCACCGCGCAGCCGGGCAATCCGGCGCGCGACGTCCTCGCGTTGCAGGAACTCCGGCTTGAACACCGGCGGGCGGACGAGGTTGCGTTGAATCAGTTCTTCGACCGCCTCGACATGGTTGCGCGCGATCTTGCCGATCCAGAACGGGTCGAGCGACGCGCCGGCGGCAACCAGCGCGACGACATCCTGGAAACCCTTCAGATAGATGAGGTCCTTGCCGAAGCCGCCGGAGCGGAACACCCGGGTGGCGATGTCGAACGCCGACTTGCGCGGCAGCCGATGGTCGGCGGTGAGCAGCCGGTAGACGTCGACGAAGCCGGCCCCGTCGAGCATCGCGTCGACCGCGACGACGCGCCCGGCGAGCAGCCGCAGGCGCGCTGCCGACAGGCCGCCGACCGCCCATTCGGCGAACACCCCGAGGCCCTCCTGGATGCCCTCGTAATTGGCGAGGCCGGTGCGGAACACCGTCAGGCCCTGGGCGGCGCCGTTGAAGTGGGTCAGCAAATGCACGCTGATCTCGTGCGCGAGCAGCGCCTCGAGCCGGTCGCTGGGCATCGCCGTGCCGCTGGCGATCATCAGCTTCCGACCTGACACGAGCAGGCCGGCAACGTCATCGCGGATTTCGATCGTCGCGTCGAAGCCGGCGCCATAGCGGCCGACCAGCGCGCGAGCGGCAGCCGCGACCTCGTCCGCGCCGGCGGTTGCGCCTTGCTCCTTGCGCGCGCGCGGCCGGGCAAGGATGGCGCGGGCGTCGGCCAGCAATTGCGAGCCGACGGTGCCATAGTGAAGCAGAGAGGCCGCCTGGAATGAGGCGGTGTTGCGCGTCGCCAGCATGGTCAGCTGGTGATCCAGCTCCTGCCGCTTTTCCGACAGCAGCCGTTCGAGCAGCGGGTCCTCGATGATCGACAGGTCGACGTCGTAAAGGTCGCGCTTGGCGGCGTCGGGGTCGACGGTCAGCGGGCGGTAGCGGAATTTGGGCGCGTCCTGCTCGCCCTTGGCGAAGAAGCGCTCCATCGCCTCGCGGCTGTTGATCGGCGACACCGACAGCAGGAAGTCGAAGCTGCGCGCGACCCGGTCGAGCTTCTTGTCGGCGTCGAGCGCTGCAGCGAGGAAGGCGCTGCGCCCGAGCGAGCGGAAGTGTGCCGGCGCGCCGATGCCGCTGCCGGCCATGAACGCGCAGCACGCCTGGAGCAGGGCATCGCCGACCGCCACCGCCAGATCGCGCGTCAGCTGCGGATAGAAGGTGCGTTCATCGAGCCGGTGAATCTGGGGGACGATCAGCGACAGCTGATCCGCCGCGTCCGGGTCGAGCGCCAGCGGCGCCGCCGCGACGGCGCCCATCTCGACATCCGGCTTGCGCAAGTCGATCCGGATCTTGCCCAGCGCCTCGGCGAGGCAGTCGAGTGCGCGGCTCGCCCCGCGGTTGCCGGACGCGCCAATGCGGAAGTCGAACGGATGCAGATGCTGCGACCCGCTCGGCACCGGCGCCCACGCTGCGTCGTCGATGGTGATGACCAGGATCCGGCCGAACCGTTCCTGCAAGGTGGCGGACAAAGCGGCGAACGCCTGGGCCGCGGCGCCGTCGTCCTCCGGCGACCAGATCAGATAGGCCGGGCTGTTGATGGCCACGCGCCGGGCGATGCTTCCGGCCGGATTGGGCGTGCGATGAAGCAGCAGGAAGGGCAGCCAGCGGTCGAGATGGGCGCGGCCGCTATCGCCGACCGCCTGGCGCAGCTCGCCGCGCTTGCCGAACTCGGGCGCGAACGGCGCAGCGGCCAGCTTGAGGCGCGCGGTCTTCATCGGCTGAGCAGGTCCTCGGCGGTCGCTGCGATGTGGGCGACGAAGGCGCGCATCGCGGCGATCTCGGCGCGGTCGGGTTTGCCGGTCCATTCGTCCATGAAGAACTTCTTGAACTCGAGCGCGATTGCGCACGCCCGGTGCGGATAGCGCTCATGGATGAAGCGGGTTTGCTCGCCCTTGCCCTCGAACGCGACATTCTCGCGCACGTCGAGGCGGCGGCCGTTGAAGTCGAATGCGGCCATCGCCTCGATCAACGGGTCGATCAGGAACGCCCAATGCTCGCGCGGCATGGAGAAGGTGCCGATGTTGATGTCCGGTGCCTCGGCCTGCGGGGTCGGCGCGCCGACCGGGCCGTCGCGGCGGTGGTTGTAGCTGTGGACGTCGATGATAACGAAGCGGTCGTGGCGCGCGGCGATGTCGTCGAGCAGGCCGCCGAGCATGCGATAATAAGCACCGTGGAGGTCGAGCGAGCGCTGGGCCACTGCGTCGCTGAGTCCGCCCGGCTGCCACACTTCCAGGCCCCAGCATTGCTCAGGCGTCCGGTAGACCGCGCCATCGGGGCCGCGATTGAGGTCGAATTCGAAGCGGGAGCGGTGGACGACGACGTTGCAGGCGACGCCGCGCGCTGCGTCGCCGGTGAACGGGTCTTCCTCGCGCAGCCGGTCGCCATCGCTCAGGGCCATGAGCGCGGCGACTTCGGGCCGCAGGTCGTGCCCGTCGTGAATTGCGGTCGCGACCACCGGCCCGGGCCCGTGCTGCACGGTCCACCAGCGTTCACCTTCGTCGAAGCCATCATCCATTGGTCAGATAGCGCTCGGCGCGACGTTCGGTTGCGGCCGCCTTGCCGGGTGAAGGCCTAGCTCTTCTTCAGCACGTCCAGCGCGGCGATGGTCATCGCCTCGGTCGCGGTCGAAATCACCGCCTCGGCATCGGGCGCCCACAGCGCGCTATGCAGGGATGGCAGCTTGGTCGTGTCGCCGCCGACCGCGTCCCACTTCGTCTGGGGCACGCCGCCGACCCAGAACAAAGTCCCTTCGACCGTCGAGTCGTTGAGCCAGTAACGGCCGACGTCCTCGCCAACCATCAACGGCGGCAGGATCGTCGCTCGATCGGCGCCGAAGTGGCTCTTGAACAGGCCCAGCGCGCGGTTGGCGAGCTTCTCGGAATTGGCGGTCGCCGGCGTGAACTGGTCCGCTCTGATGGTCACGACCGGCATCTTGTCATCTGGAATCCCGGCGGCGATCGCCTCGCCCCGCGCGACCCGCGCAATGCCTTCGAGCAGCGACTTGCGCACCTCGGGCATGTAGCTGCGGACCGTCAGCGCAAGCTTGGCGTCGTCTGGGATGACATTGTTCTTGGTGCCCGCCTGGAAGAGCCCGACCGTGACCACCGAAGGGTCGAGCGGATTGCGCTCGCGGCTGACCAGCGTCTGCAGCGTCGTCACGATGCGCGAAGCAAGCACGATCGGATCCTTGGTCGCCTGCGGGACGGCGCCATGGCCGCCGACGCCGCGAACGAGGATCTCGACGGTATCGACATTGGCGGTGGTGTAGCCGGGAGTGACCCCGATCACGCCCGCCGGGAGCATCGCCGAATCGTGGAAGGCGAACACCGTGTTGGGCTTCGGAAAACGGCTGTAGAGCCCGTCGTCGAGCATCGCCTTGGCGCCTTCGCCGGTCTCTTCGCCCGACTGCAGGAGCATGACCAGCGTTCCCGACCATTCGCCTTTCATCGCGACCAGCCGCCGGGCGGTGCCGATGAAGCTCGCCATGTGCGTGTCGTGGCCGCAGGCATGCATCACTGGCGTCGGCGTGCCGTCGCGCAATTTGCCAACCACCGTGGACGCGAACGGCAGGCCGGTCGCTTCCTTGACCGGCAGCGCGTCCATGTCGGCGCGGATCATCATCACCGGGCCGGGCCCGTTCTTGAGCACTGCGACGGCGCCGGTCTTGCCGACGTGCTCGGTGACGGTGAAGCCGAGCTTGCGCAGCATTGGCGCCAGCTTGGCCGGCGTGCGCACTTCCTGCATCGACAGCTCGGGGTCGGCGTGAAGCTCGCGGTACAGCTGCAGCAACTGGGGCATGTCGGCGTGGATGGCGTCGGACAGCGTCGCCGCCGGCGCCGGTGTCACCGGCAGCAGCGCCACTACGGCCAGCACCCAGGCCTTCACGGGGCACCTCCAGCGGCCGGCCGCAGCTCCATCACGTCGGTCTGCGATTCGAAGGCGGGGCTGGGCATCACCAGCCGCCAGCGGTTCGGCCCGATCCGCTCGACATAGCCGGCGACGTCGCGCGCCTGGTCCTGGCCGTACTGCATCGCTTCGCGCTCGTCGCCGAGGACGAGGGTGCCGAGGAAAACCTGGCGCATCGGGTCGCTCGGGAAGATCAGCCCGACCTGGCGCTGCGACCCGGTGACCTTGGCGAACCCTTGCAGGTCGCGCTCCTGCTCGACCCCGCAGGCAAACGCCGGATAGGCGACATAGTCGAGCAGGCCGGCCGTCTTGGCGCCGAGCTTGATCACCCGGCAGGAATAATGGCCGTTGGGGATCGGCCCGCCGCCGAGCGCCGCGTCAGGGTCGAGCAACAATCCCTCGCGCGTAATGTCCGTCCCGTGGCCGGCTTTGCGCGCCGCGTCGAGCGCGCCGGCGAACGACTTGCGCCAGTCACGCAGCCGGTCGCGGTCGTCCTTGGTCGCGACCTGCCGCCAGTCGGTCGTCCATTCGGAAATCATGCCCGCCGACGATTGGACGACGGAGCAGGCGGGGAGGAGCAGGAGCATTGCTGGCAACAGGGAAAAGCGCATCGCCCGCCAGCCTAGGCGGCAGTCCAGCCGCCGTCCATGCTGAGGTTGGCGCCGGTGATCGACTTGGCTTCCTCGCGGCACAGGAACAGGGCGAGCGCGGCGACTTCCTCCGGCGTGACGAAGCGCTTGGTCGGCTGGGCGGCGAGCAGCACGTCGTTCATGACCTGGTCGCGCGTCAGGCCGCGCGCCTTCATCGTGTCGGGAATCTGGTTCTCGACCAACGGCGTCCACACGTAGCCGGGCGAAATGCAATTGACGGTAATTCCGTCCTTCGCCGTCTCCAGCGCCACGGTCTTGGTGAACCCCGCGACGCCATGCTTGGCGGCGACATAGGCCGACTTGTTGGGCGAAGCGACGAGGCTGTGCGCGCTCGCGGTGTTGATCACCCGGCCCCAGCCTTTCGCCTTCATCCCCGGCACCGCCAGCCGCGTCGTGTGGAACGCCGCGGTCAGGTTGATCGCGATGATCGCGTCCCATTTCTCCGTCGGGAAATCCTCGACCGGCGAGACATGCTGGATGCCGGCATTGTTGACGACGATGTCGGGTCCGCCAAGCTCATCGGCGCAGCGCTTCATCATCCGCTCGATCTCGGCCGGCTTTGACATGTCGGCACCGTCATGGATCGCGCCAAGCTCGTCGCATTCGCGCGCGATGTCGGCGGGGTCGCCGAAGCCGTTGATCATCAGCTTCGCGCCTTCGGCGGCGAGCGCCTTGGCGATGGCGAGGCCGATGCCCGAGGTCGAGCCGGTGACGAGCGCTGTCTTGCCGTGAAGAATCATGAGCGCCGCAATGACGGCTGAAGCGCGAATTGCAACCGGGACGGCAACGGAGCATTGAGACCCAACAACAGGAGGAAGCGCGATGCGGCTCGGCGATGGCCCAAGCGATAATTTTGAGGATCGGACCGGGCAGAGCAGCTCCGGGCTAGGCGGCCTCGGCGGCGGCGGGAACGCGCTCGGCTGCCTGTTGCCGATGGTCATGAGCCGGTTCGGGATCGGCGGCGTGGTCGTGCTGGTGATCGGCTATTTCCTCCTGACGTCGCTGGGCGGCCTCGGCGGCGGCGGTGGGCTCTTGCCAGGCGGCACCGGGACCGGTTCGCAGCAGACATCGCCGTCGGGCAAGTCGACGCTGACTGCCGACAATCGCCGGCTGCTGGTGGGGACCTTGGAATCGACCGACGCCACCTGGGCCCGAATTTTCCAGGCGAACGGCCAGAAGTATGTGGAGCCAAAGCTGGTGGCGTACACCAGCGGAACGCAGACCGGATGCGGCTTTGGCCAGGCGGCGGCAGGCCCGTTCTACTGCCCGAACGACGCCAAGATCTACATCGACCCGGCCTTCTTCAGCGAACTGTCGCAGCGCTTCGGCGCGCCCGGTGACGCCGCTGCGGCTTATGTGATCGCGCATGAGGTCGGCCACCACGTGCAGGACCTCCAGGGGACTCTGGGCCAGGCCAACCAATTGCAGGCCCGTGGCAGCAAGACCGAGGGCAATGCGGTGCAGGTGCGGGTCGAGCTCCAGGCCGACTGCTACGCCGGCGTGTGGGCAGCGACCGCGCGCGACGATAAGGGCTCGATCATCGAACCCGGCGACGTCGAGGAAGCGCTGCGCGCGGCCGAGGCGGTCGGCGATGACACGCTGCAGAAGCAGGCGCAGGGCTATGTCGTGCCCGACAGCTTCACGCACGGCAGTTCGGCGCAACGCCAGGCCGCGTTCCAGCAGGGCTTCAAGTCCGCCAACCCGGGGGCGTGCAAATTCTAGGCTAGAGCCGGATCAGCATCTTTCCGGTGTTGGCGCCGGCGAACAGGCCAAGGAAGGCGTCGAGCGTATTGTCGAGCCCGTCGACGACGGTCTCCTTCGACTTGACCGTGCCGTTGGCCAGCCACGGGCCCATCTCGGCGTAGAATTCTGCCATCCGCGGAAAATAGTCGAACACGATGAAGCCCTTCAGGCGCAGGCGCATGGCGATGACCCGGGCAATGAAGCGGAAGCTCGGCGGCGTCGCGGCATTATAGCCGTCGATCATGCCGCAGATCGCGAACCGCCCGTTCTGCCGGGCCAGCGCGAAGGCGGCATCGAGATGATCGCCACCGACATTGTCGAAATAGACGTCGATCCCGTCCGGTGCAGCAGCCGCCAGGCCCTTCAGGATCGACCCGGCCTTGTAATCGATCACATGGTCGGCACCGAGCGACCGGACGAACTCGCACTTCTCGGGCCCGCCGGCAGAGCCGATCACGGTCATGCCCTTGGCCTTGGCAACCTGGACGACGACCGAGCCGACCGCGCCGGCCGCTGCCGATACGAACACAATGTCGCCTGCCTTGGCCGAGGCAGCATCGAGCAGCCCGAAGTAAGCGGTCAGGCCGGTCACGCCGAGCACGCCGAGGTAGAGGTCGGGCGACGCGCCGAGGTTGGGCAGCTTGTTGGCGCTGCGCGCATCGACCACCGCTTCGTCGCGCCAGCCGCTCATATGTTGCACGAGGTCGCCGACAGCGAACCCCTCCGCCTTGCTTTCGACCACTTCACCGACCGCGCCGCCGTCCATCGGTTCGCCCAGCTGGAATGGCGGGACGTAGCTCTTCACGTCGTTCATCCTCCCGCGCATGTAGGGGTCGACCGACAGCCATAAGTTGCGGACGCGCAATTGTCCGTCCGCCACCGGCGGCAGCGTGAACTCCTTGAGCTCGAAATTTTCCGTCGTCGGAAGCCCGTTCGGGCGGCTCGTCAAATGCCAGGCGCGCGCCATGTTTCGTCCCCTTTGTCCGCCGTGTAGGACCGGACGCGCGCGCAAGAAAGGCCCGGCGGCGAAGGGGGGCGCCGCCGGGCCTGGGAAGCCTCCTCTACGGGAGGCTCAGCTTGCCACCGCCCTAGCGGTAGGTGCCCGAGAAACTCCGGCCGAGAACGCGGTCGCCCATGTCGCCCTGGTCCTCGCGCTCGAACAACGCCCGGCTGCGACTTTCGTCGCGCCAGCGCTCGCGCGCCTGGTCGGCCGAACAATCGAGGATGATCCGCTCACCGTCGATGCGGTCGATGTCGTGGCAGCTCAGCGAATGGTGCGCGCCGCCGCTGTCCGGATCGGACTTGGTCAGGATCAGGCGGTCGCCGGCGACACGGTCGACGGTGCCGACATGCTGCTCGTCGTTGCCGACCACTTCCATATGCTCGCGGATCTGGCTGAGCAGGCCGCGCTTCTGCATGCGCTTTTCGCGCCAGCCGCCGAACTCGCTCTCGAAGCGCGACTGGTTCTCGCGGCGATAGTCGTCATAATCGCGGTCGAGTTCGTCGACCTGCCGCTGCCGCCAGGCGTGGTAATCCGGGTCATGGAGCGCGCCGGAGCGGGCGGTGCTCTCGTCGCGTCCGCGCCAGCCGAACCCGCCGCGCCGAGCGTCATCGGAATCGCCCAGGCGTTCGGCCGCCGTGTAGCCGCCCAGCATCGGATTATAGTCGCGCTCGGACCCGGGCCGGCCGGAAAACTCGCTCCGCCGCGGCCGATAGTCGCTGCCGCCACCGCCGCCGCGAAAAGCGCTGCGCCCGTATCCGCGGTCGCTGTCGTGAGCTTGCGACGGCCGCTCGCGATCCCAATCGCGGTCATGCCGCTCGCCGCGCCAATCGCGGCCGGGGCCGGGGTGACCCATGCGCGCATCTTCGTTGCGGCGGCGTTCCGCGTCGTCATCGCCGAACCACGATGCAATCTCGTCGCCTGCGCGCTCGAAGAAGCCACGGTCCTCATGGCCTGGGTGGCCGCGTCCTTCATCGCGGTCGTCGCGCCATCGCGAACGCTCGTCGCGCGAGCGATCGCGCGGGTCATACCGGTCATACGCCATGCTGTGTCCTCCACTGGGTTTGAAGGGCCGGCCGGACGAGCCAACCGGAACCAGTAGCAAGAACGATCAGGCGGTCGCGCCCGTTCCTCACAAACCCCGGCGCGCGGACGTCAAATCGACCAGCCGACACCCTGCCGGGACAGGTGATTGCAAGGTCAGGAACAAGCGGCTAGGGGAGCCGCTCGCTGAACGCCCGGCACGTGCTCGGGCTTAACATAAGGCGGTGGCGCGGGGCTGTAGCTCAGATGGGAGAGCGCTGCAATCGCACTGCAGAGGTCAGGGGTTCGATTCCCCTCAGCTCCACCAGCCTAACTTTGTACCGCGCGCAGTTCCTCGGCGAAGCCCGGGGCTTGCGCCCCGTCGCGCACCGCGACGAAGATCGTGTCGTCGCCGCAGATCGTCCCCACCACTTGGGGCAATTCGGCGCGGTCGAGT
>Ga0268265_10003487_pt1 | contig 11279 bp, 8 predicted proteins | sample KBSSwiS52_FD_190355 | JGI IMG/M metagenome (GOLD analysis project Ga0268265, IMG submission 190355) | Switchgrass rhizosphere microbial communities from Kellogg Biological Station, Michigan, USA - KBS Switchgrass S5-2 (SPAdes) (version 2) | ecosystem: Host-associated > Plants > Roots >...
ATCGAAGGTCTGGCTCAAGAAAATCGCGCGCGAATATTCGGGGCCACCGTGCAGTGCCGCAGGAATCGCCCAGGCCAACGCGATCGCTGCGCCCAATAGAAGCGCAGCGCCGAGGGCCGCGTAATAGCGCCCGCTGCCACGCGGCGTGCCTCGATTCCACCAGGGCATCAGCACCGCCGCGAAGCCGACATCGAGCAGTATCACCGGACCTTTCGCCAGGACGCCAAGGCCGAGCCCGAGCGCGGTCAGCACGACGCCGCGGCCGCCGCGATCCTCGACGAGATCGAGAACGCCGTGCAGCGCGAGCAGCGCGCACGTCGCGAGCAGCACGTCGAACATGATCGCGTTGGCGAACGTCGCGAAGTACAACATGCCGATCAGCAGCACCGTCGAAATCCGCGCTGCGACGCGCGATCCCGTGATGCGTTCGGTCAGGCGCGCGAGCAGGAGGAGGCTCAGCACGGAACACAGCAGCGTCATCGCGCGCGCGGTCCACGCGTGCACGCCGGTGACCGCTCATCCGGCGTTGATCAGCCAGAACAGCAGCGGCGGCTTCTGCGAATACAGCGCGCCGTTGAGATGCGGTACGAGGAACTCGCCGGTCTGGCGCATTTCCCACGCGACCGCGAGATAGCGCGTCTCGTCGATCGGCAGCGGCTGCAGAAAGAAAACGATGGGTACGAGCAGCAGCACGCCGAGCATCAGCGGATGCTCGGCGAGGATTCGCCATGCCGGCGGCGCCGCGACGACGGCGGCAGGAGGATTCGGATTCACTTCAGGAACGAACGAAGGTCGGTGGGCCAAGGCTCGCCCTATATACCTCATAGGGTGGGCCTTGGCCCACCTTTACGTCATCCGCGACGCAACAATTCGCGCAAATCGATGATCGCCGCGTTCGCCCGCGAAATGTAGTTCGCCATCACCAGCGAATGATTGGCGAAGAAACCGAACGGCTTGCCGTTCAAGACCATCGGGCTCCCGAGCGGATTCTGCGACTCGTGCAGCTCGCGGATCACCTGATCGAGGCTCACCATCGCGTTCTTGTCGCGCAGCACGGGCCCGAAATCGACGCGGATCGCTTCGAGCTGCTCGCGCAGCGCCCAGGTGTAGCCGCGCGCCTCGTAGAAGTTGTCGTCGATCTGGGTCCACGGCGTCTTGACGATGCGCGGGCTCGTCGTCGGCGTCGACTGCTGGGCGTTCTTGTCGCCGGAAAGATCGGTATCGATGCGCTCCTGGCCGACGCTCGCCGACAGCCGCTGCGACAGCGATCCGAGCCGCGTCGAAACCGTGCCGAGATAGTCGGCGAGATTGTCCGCGCGCGCGAAGAACTGCGCGTCGGTCTGGTCGTTGTCGGCAAGTCTCGTGAGGTAACTGTCGACGTAACCGACCGCTTTGCGGTATTGACGCTCGGAGCTCGGCAGCAGCCAGCGATCGTTCGGCGAATTGAAGAGCGGCGCGGCTTCCTTCAAGTCGCGATCCTCGGTCGACTGCGTCTGCGAACGGCTGAATTCGTTGCGCATCGCGTCGGAAAGATCGCGCGTGGCAACCAGCACGCCGAATTCCCAGTTCGGCACGTTGTCCATCAGCACGCCGGGTGGAAACTTGTCGTTGCTGAGATACCCGCCGCGCTTGTCGAGCAGCGTCTCGACCGACGTCATCAAGGTCGACACCGTGACCGCGCCGGTCACGACCTTCTGCTGCTTGGCCGCGACGCGCGTCTCGGTAGTCTTGACGACATCGAAGTGCGGCGGCTCGTAGTCCCACCACCACATCAACGCGAGGATGACGACGACGTAGATCGCGACGATCGCGCCGACGCCGCGTGCGATCCAGCCGAACCTGCCCGATGAAGCGACGGAATCCTGCATGCGAACCTCCCGACCGTGCGATCGGAAGGTGCGCGGCGGCATCGATCAGCCGCCGCGTGTTCCGACAACGCGCATCTTACTTCTTCTTGCGCACGTTGCCCTGCTTGTCCATATCCGCCGGGCGCGCGGGCTCGCCCTTCTTGCCGAGATCTTCAAGCATCGTCTTCAGATCCTCCGCGTGTTCCTCCTCGACGGCCAGGATCTCTTCCATCATGCGGCGCGAGGTCGGATCGTCGTTGCCCAGGTACTGCACGATCTCGCGATAACTGTCGATCGCGATGCGCTCGGCCACGAGATCTTCCTCGATCATCTCGGCCAAAGTCTCGCCTTCGACGTATTCGGAATGGCTGCGCGAAAGAATGCCGTCGGGCGAAAGGTTGGGCTTGCCGTCGAGCTGCGTGATGCGCTGGGCGATGCGATCGGCGTGACCTTGTTCTTCGTTCGCGTGCTCGAGGAATTCCTGCGCGATGCTCTTGGCATTGATGCCCGAAGCCATGAAGTAGTGATACTTGTAACGCAGCACGCAAACGATCTCGGTCGCCAGCGCCTCGTTGAGCACCTTGATCACGGTCTTGCGGTCAGCCGTGTACCCCGCCGTCACCGCGCCTTGCGAAATATGTTCGCGCGCACGCTGGCGGATTCCTTCGATATCGCTGAGGAACGGTTTTTTCTTGGCGGACGGAACGGTCGCGGACATGCCTGCCTCCGGATCAAGGTGGGGTCGTCGAAGAATCCGCCGGCGGCGCGGCGCATCGAAACCGCCGGCGCCCGCGAAGGTCACAACGATCTTAAGCGTCGAATATGAACCGGGTTGCAACTCAGCTCGCCTCGCCCGCTTGCGGGAAAGGCCGCGCCGCGGGCGCGGGTGAGGGGAGCTTTGCGCAGACGCCCCACTCCGACTGCCCTCATCCGGCGCTGCGCGCCGACTTCTCCCGCGCGCGGGAGAAGTGACAGCGTCAGCGCGGCGCGTAGATCTCGGCGCCGCTCGCGCGAAACTCGGCGGCCTTCTCGGCCATGCCTTCGCTGATCGCTTCGGTTTCGCCGACGCCGTGCGCCTTGGCGTAATCGCGCACGTCCTGCGTGATCTTCATCGAGCAGAATTTCGGCCCACACATCGAGCAGAAATGCGCGGTCTTGTGCGCGTCCTTGGGCAAGGTTTCGTCGTGGAATTCCTTGGCCTTCTCGGGATCGAGGCCGAGGTTGAACTGATCGTCCCAACGGAATTCGAAACGCGCCTTCGAGAGCGCGTTGTCGCGCGACTGTGCGCCAGGATGACCCTTGGCGAGATCGGCCGCGTGCGCGGCGATCTTGTACGTGATGATGCCGTCGCGGACGTCCTGCTTGTCGGGAAGTCCGAGATGCTCCTTCGGCGTCACGTAGCAGAGCATCGCCGTGCCGTACCAGCCGATCATCGCCGCGCCGATCGCGCTCGTGATGTGGTCGTAGCCGGGCGCGATGTCGGTCGTCAGCGGACCCAGCGTGTAGAACGGCGCCTCGCCGCATTTTTCCAGCTGGCGATCCATGTTTTCCTTGATCAGGTGCATCGGCACGTGGCCGGGCCCTTCGATCATGACCTGCACGTCGTGCTTCCACGCGATCTGCGTCAACTCGCCAAGAGTATCGAGCTCGGCGAACTGCGCTTCGTCGTTCGCGTCGGCGATCGAACCCGGACGCAAACCGTCGCCGAGCGAAAACGCGACGTCGTACGCCTTCATGATTTCGCAGATTTCTTCGAAGCGCTCGTAGAGGAAACTTTCGCGATGATGCGCGAGGCACCACTTCGCCATGATCGATCCGCCGCGCGAGACGATGCCGGTTACGCGCTTCGCCGTCAGCGGAATGAATGGCAAGCGCACGCCGGCGTGGATCGTGAAATAGTCGACGCCCTGCTCCGCCTGCTCGATCAGCGTGTCGCGGAAAAGATCCCAGGTAAGGTCTTCGGCGATACCGCCGACTTTCTCCAGCGCCTGATAGATCGGCACCGTGCCGATCGGCACCGGCGAGTTGCGGATGATCCATTCGCGCGTCTCATGGATGTGCTTGCCGGTCGAAAGATCCATGACCGTGTCGGCACCCCAGCGGATCGCCCAGACCATCTTCTCGACTTCCTCGGCGATCGAGCTCGTCACCGCGGAATTGCCGATGTTCGCGTTGATCTTCACCAGGAAATTGCGGCCGATGATCATCGGCTCGGATTCCGGATGATTGATGTTGTTCGGAATGATCGCGCGGCCGCGTGCGACTTCGTCGCGCACGAATTCCGGCGTGATCAGCTTGGGCAGCGATGCGCCGAATGATTGTCCTGCATGCTGCTTCTTGAGATGCGCTTCGCGAATCGCATCGATGCGCTGGTTTTCGCGGATCGCGATGTATTCCATTTCCGGCGTCACGAGGCCGCGGCGTGCGTAGTGCATCTGCGTCACGTTCGCGCCGGCTTTCGCGCGACGCGGCTTGGGCAGCGCCGGAAACCGCACCTCGGCAAGCTCGCGCGCGATCGCGTGACGGCGCGTGAACGGCGAGGTGAAATCGGCGAGCTCTTCGCTGTCGCCGCGCTCGGCGATCCAATTCGCGCGCAGCGCCGGCAAGCCGGCGGCGAGATCGATGCGATACGCAGGATCGGTGTAAGGCCCCGACGTGTCGTACACCGCGAACGGCGCGTTCTTCTCGGCGCCGAACGTCGAAGGCGTGTCGGCGAGCGCGATCTCGCGCATCGGCACGGCGATGTCCTCGCGGCTGCCGCGCACGTGGATCTTGCGCGAGCCCGGAATCGGGCGCGTGACGGTTTCGGAAAGTTCGGCAGCTTCGCGCAGCAGCGCGGCGGGTACGGCATTCATCGGTCAAGTCCTGCTTCGTCGATACGAGCCTGCGGTCCGCGAGCGGATGCAGCGTTGCGAAGCGAGGCGACGGCGCGAGGATCGCGGCCGGCGAAGCTCCCTACACCGGTGCTAACCGGATCAGGTTCCAAGGGACTCTCTCAGCCCGCGTTTTCCGGGCACCCCCGCTTCAAGTCCGCATTCAACCACGTTCGCGCGGCCGGGACCACATGTCCCCTCTCCCGCTCGCGGGAGAGGAGCGCCGAAGGCGCGGGTGAAGGAAACTTGCGAAACGCCTCACTCCGAACACCCATCCGCCCTCCGGGCACCTTCTCCCGCACGCGGGAGAAGGGAATTACAGTGCGCCTGGGGACGGGAGATTCCATGCGTATCGCCATCGTCGGGTACGGCACCGCAGGTCAGGCCGCCGCGATCTTCCTCGCGCGCGACGGGCACGCGATCGAGATGTTCGAGCAGAGTCCGGAGCTCAAACCTGTGGGCGCCGGTTTCCTGCTGCAGCCGACCGGATTCAGCGTCTTGAAAGCGCTCGATGTCGCGGACGAAGCGATCGCGCTCGGCGCCCGCATCGAGCGGCTGCACGGCTGCAACGCGGCCGGACGCGCCGTCATGGACATGGCCTACGCCGATCACGCGCCGGACAGCTTCGGTCTCGGCATGACGCGCGGCGCGTTGTTCGCGCTGCTGCACGGCGCGTGCGCTGGCCTTGCGACGATCCGCACTGGCGTTCGCATCGTCGGCATCGGCGACGACATGCGCAGCCCCGTCGACGAAAGCGGACGCGACTACGGACCGTTCGATCTTATCGTCGTCGCCGACGGAACGAATTCGACCTTGCGCGCCGCGAGCGGACTCGCCGCGCGCGATCCGAAATATCCGTGGGGCGCGATGTGGTGCCTGCTTCCCGCAGACGCTTGGACGCATCCGACCGAGCTTCGCCAGCGCTACGACGGCACGCGCACGATGCTCGGCGTGCTGCCGGTCGGCACACGCCCGGATTTCGATCACGGACGCCGCTGGCTGACGTTCTATTACAGCCTGCCGGGCGCGAAGGTCGATGCGTTCGATGCCGACGCGCTCGTGAAGCTGCAGCGCGATGTCGCCGAGCTCTGGCCCGAGCTCGCCGAACGCACGCAAGAGCTCCGCGATCCCGCGCAGCTCAACCGCGCGCGTTATCGCGATGTGGTGCTGCGCAAGCCGTGGCAGGGCCGCACGGTCTTCATCGGCGACTCGGCGCACGGCATGAGCCCGCAGCTCGGGCAAGGCGTCAACATGGCGCTGCTCGATGCGCAAGCGCTCGCCGGCGCTTTGCGCGAGAACGACAACATCGAAAAGGCGCTGGCGCGGTACGCGCGATCGCGCGCCAGCCACGTGGCGGTTTACCAGGCGCTCAGCCGCTGGCTGACGCCGCTGTTCCAATCCGATGCGGCGATCCTGGCGCCGCTTCGCGATCTGGCCTTCGGTCCGTTCGGGCGCCTGCCGTTCGCGCGGCGTGAGATGCTCAAGATCCTGACCGGTACCAAGACCGGCTGGCGGTAACGAAGCGACGATCGGCGGCTCGGCGCCGTCTTGAAATCGAGGCAAACGCGACAGATTTTGAGTTCCGTCGCGGTGCATTCCGCAACGAGGTGTGTCATGGCCAAGTATCGTTTACACGCGCTTACATTCGCGCTCGCGGCCGGCTTGTCGATAGCCGGCGGCGTCAACGCGGCTGAGGACGCGCATTCTCGAGTCGACGTGAGCTGGACGAATCCGGACGATTTCAGCGACGCCAAGATGTACCCGGGGACCGGGCTCGGGCGCGCGCAGCCCGAAGAGTGGCTCGGCGATCTCTCGAAGTACCTCAAGTACCGCGCCGATCGCGCACTGCCGCCGGGCGAGACGCTCGACGTCAAGTTCACCAACGTGCAGCGCGCCGGCATCTACGAGCCGTGGCGCGGACCGCAATGGGACGATGTTCGGATCATCAAGGACATGTATCCGCCGCGGATCGATCTCAGCTTCACGCTGCGCGGAGCGGATGGACACGTCATCAGCGAAGGCACGCGCAAGCTGCGCGATCCGGCGTTCCTGCAGCGCGGAATCTGGAACGAAACCGATCCGCTGCGGTACGAGAAACGGCTGCTCGATGATTGGCTGCGCAGCGAGCTCAAGGGTTCGGCGGCGAGCCGGAGCTGACGGCGACCGTGGGCCGCCCATCGTCATCCCGGCGAAAGCCGGGATCCATTTTGATCTTCGGCGACAAAGCAAATGGGTCCCGGCTTTCGCCGGGACGACGGTGATAGGCTTTTCATTCTTGTAAGCGAGCTTGCTGTCGCGAGCGCGCCGATCCTAAGATCGTCTCCGGTCCTCGCCGCTCCGAGAGCGGCTCTCCCGGAGAACCGACATGCAGTCCGTTCCGCGTTGGCGCCATCCGGCGCTCGTGCTTCTTGCCTTCGCCGCGACGTGCGCACGCGCGGACAACCTCCCCGGCCAGCCGTTCGTCTCGTACTGGTATCCCTCGACGATCCTGACCTGGGATCCGGCGAGCGATCCCGACGCGCCGTTCAACCGGTCGAACGTTCCGCTCGCGCCGCGTTTCCAGAATCCCGATTTCAACGTCAACGCGCACGCGCATCCCGACGAGGCGCGCATTTCAGCGTTGGTCGCGTTCGCGCCGACGTCGTTCAATCCGTCGCAAGGCACGCCCGTGATGGATTACTACGCGCTCAACTACTGGCAATACATCGACACGCTGGTGTTCTGGGGCGGATCGGCCGGCGAAGGATTGCTGCTCGCGCCCAATCCCACCGTCATCGACGCCGCGCACAGGAACGGCGTGCCGGTGCTCGGTAACGTCTTCTTTCCGCCGAATGTGTACGGCGGCCAGATCCAATGGGTGCAGGATTTCGTGCAGCGCGACGGCGCGACATTCCCGGTCGCGGACAAGATGATCGAGGCTGCGCAGTATTACGGCTTCGACGGCTGGTTCATCAACCAGGAAACGGCCGGCGGCAACGCGCAGCTCGCGAGCGATATGCGCGACATGCTCGAGTATTTCCACGCGCACTCGAATCTCAAGATCGTCTGGTACGACTCGATGACGCAATCGGGCGCGATCAGCTACCAGAACGCGCTCAACGCGCAGAACCAGATGTTCTTCCAAGACGGAGCGACGCTGGTCTCCGACGCGATGTTCCTCAATTTCAACTGGAGCACGAGCGGTCTTGCGAATTCGGCGACGCTCGCGACCAGCCTCGGCCGCAGCCCCTACGAGCTCAATGCCGGCATCGACGTCGAATCGAGCGGCTACAACTCGCCGGTCAACTGGAACGGCGTCTTTCCGGAAGGCTCGCCGCACGTCACTTCGATCGGCTTCTACCGGCCCGAATGGACGCACAACTCCTCGAGCAGCGTCAGCGATTTCTACACGCGCGACAATCGCTTCTGGGTCGGTCCGAACCACGATCCGAGCAACACGACGACGAGCGCAAGCTGGAAAGGTCTCGCCAATTACGTGCCGGCGACGTCGCCGATTTCCGCGTTGCCGTTCGTGACGAACTTCAATACCGGACAAGGCAACCTATACGCGATCGACGGCGAAACGCTGGCGACGAGCGAATGGAACAATCTGAGTCTTCAGGACGTGCTGCCAACGTGGCGCTGGATCATGCGCAGCACGGGCACCGTGCTCGTGCCGGCGCTCGACTGGACCGATGCGTATTGGGGCGGCACGTCGCTGAAAGTGTCGGGCACGCTCGATGCGACGAACGATCTCACGCTCTACGAAACCAACCTTCCGGTCGATTCGACGACCGAGCTCGCGATCGCGTTCAAGACCGACGCAGCGGGTCCGACGCATCTTCAAGTCGGGCTCGCTTTCACCGATGCGCCGGCGACGTTCGAATACCTCGACGCCGGCGATGCGAGCGATGTGAACTGGGACGTCGCGGTGTTCACGCTCGCCGCGTACGCAGGCCGTACGATCGGCGCGATCTCGCTGCGCTTCGTCGCCGACGCGGGCTCGCAGCCGTATGAGATCCACATCGGACGCCTCGCCTTGTTCGAAGCGCCGCCCGCCTACCCCGAACCGCCGAGCGACGTGCAGCTCGTCGGCAAGAACGAGATCGATGCGCACACGGCGACCTTGCGCCTCGCGTGGACGCATTCGCCGAGCGCGATCAATTCGTACGCCGTGTTCCAGCACCACGCCGACGATAGCCTGACCTGGCTCGGCGGCACCCCGGACAACGCGTATTTCGTCGGCAACCTCGTGCGCGACGGTAACGAAGCGGCGTCGACGATCGACGTCGTCGCCGTGAGCCCCGAGTTCCTGCGATCGACCGCAGCGACGATCAGCGTACCGTGGGATGCGATCTTCGCGGACGGGTTCGACGGCGCCGCGCAAGCGCGCGAGTGAATTTCGCCTCTCCCGCGAGCGGGAGAGGGGAAAGCACAGCAGCTTTCGCGTCGCGCGCTACCACGGCACAATCGGCGCAAGCCGAGGAACCTCATGGACATCTCCCATCCCGATCTTCATCCGCTGTACGCGGATCATCTCGCCACGCTGAAAGCGCGCACCGACAAGGCGCTGGAACGCGCCGGCCGCGATCATCTCGTCGTCGCCGCAGGCCAGCCGCGCTATCAATTCCTCGACGATCGCCCTTATCCGTTCGCGCCGAACCCTTGGTTCAAGTCGTGGCTGCCGGTCACCAAGGCGCCGGGATCGTGGCTCGTCTACACGCCGGGCAAGAAAGCGAAGCTCGTTTATTTGCAACCGCACGACTACTGGCACGTCGTGCCCGATGCGCCGGCCGGTTACTGGGTCGAGCATTTCGACATCGTCGTGATCCGCGAACCGAAGGAAGCCGCCGCGCACCTGCCGAAAGACGTTGCGCGCTCGGCGATCGTCGGTGAGGACAACGCCGGTCTCGACGGCTACACGCCGGACAATCCGCAAGCGCTGCTCGAATATCTCCACTATCACCGCACGTTCAAGACGCCGTATGAGCTCGCGATGATGCGCGTCGCCAGCAAGATCGGCGCGCGCGCGCACTGCGCCGCCGAAGCCGCGTTTCGTGCCGGCGAATCGGAATTCGGCATCCACATGGCCTATCTCGCGACCGCGCGGCAGACCGACAACGAGCTTCCGTACAGCAACATCGTCGCGCTCAACGAGCACGGCGCGGTACTGCACTACACCGAGCTCGCGCACGCGCCGCCCGCGCACGCGCACTCGTTCCTGATCGACGCCGGTGCGAGCTTTCACGGCTACGCGAGCGACATCACGCGCACGTACGCCGCGGTCGACGCGTTCGAGTTCAGCGCGCTGATCGAAGCGGTCGACGTCGCGCAGCGGGATTTCTGCGCGAAGGTGCGCGCCGGGCAAAGCTATCCGGAGCTGCATGTGCATGCGCATCACGTGCTCGCCGGAATCCTGCGCGATCACGAGCTCATTCGCATGAGCGCCGAGAGCGCGGTCGAATCGGGCGTCTCTTCGACGTTTTTCCCGCACGGCCTGGGCCACGGCATCGGCCTGCAGGTTCACGACGTCGCCGGCTTCCAGCAGAGCGAAAACGGCGGCACGATCCCCAAGCCTCCTGGCCATCCGTACCTGCGCCTGACGCGCACGCTCGAGCCCGGCATGGTCACGACGATCGAGCCCGGCCTTTATTTCATCGACATGCTGCTCGCCGAGCTCAAGCGCAAACCCGCCGCCAAGGACGTCAACTGGGCCAAGGTCGACGCCTTCAGGAAGTACGGCGGCATCCGCATCGAGGATGATGTCGTCTGCACCGAGGCGGAACCTGAAAACCTGACGCGCGACGCGTTTGCCGTGATGGGCTGAAGCTCGGCCAGATCGGCTAGATCGGCTAGAATTGGGCTTCGCGCAACGGAGCTGGGGAGCTCGTCATGCGTTTTGCGGATGTTCCGCGCGGCCTCGCGTTGGCCGCGCTGCTGGCTTTTTCCGCGGCGGGCGCCGCCACCATCGACGACGACTCGCTCACGCCCGAGATGCGCGCGATCAAGGCCGCGCGACCGGCCGAGCCGCACGCGCTGCAGCCGATGCACTCGACGCCGTGCGTCGACGGCTCCGCCGGCGGCTATCCGTGCTCGAACATCGACCTTCTCGCGTTCGTTCCGGTCGCCGATTTCAGCGCGAGCAACACGAACAGCCTCTGGGGCTGGACCGATCCCGACAGCGGCATTGAATACGCGCTCGTCGGTGCCGACAACAGCACGGCGTTCTTCGATCTCACCGAGCCCGATCATCCGCGCTACCTCGGACGCCTGCCGACGCATACCGGAAGCTCGATCTGGCGCGACGTGCGCGTCTTTGCCAATCACGCGTTCATCGTCAGCGACAACAACGGCTCGCACGGCATGCAGGTGTTCGACCTCACGCAGCTGCGCAGCGTCGTGACGCCCGTCGATTTCACCGAAACCGCGTTCTACGGCGGATTCGGCCGCGGCCACACGATCTCGATCAACGAGGCGACCGGCTTCGCGTACATCGCCGGCACCGATCACACCTGCCCGGGCGATTCGCATACCGGCGGCCTCTACATGATCGACATCCACGATCCGATCAATCCGACGT
>Ga0268265_10003488_pt1 | contig 11277 bp, 9 predicted proteins | sample KBSSwiS52_FD_190355 | JGI IMG/M metagenome (GOLD analysis project Ga0268265, IMG submission 190355) | Switchgrass rhizosphere microbial communities from Kellogg Biological Station, Michigan, USA - KBS Switchgrass S5-2 (SPAdes) (version 2) | ecosystem: Host-associated > Plants > Roots >...
CGTGGCGTCGACGTTGACCGCGATGTAGTCCTCGTCGCGCGACGCGGACACCACGCCTGCGAGGTGGATCACCGTCTCGGCGCCGGCGATCGCGTTGGTGATGGCCGCGCGCTGGAGCGGGCGGCCCACCTCGATCACCTCGTCGCCGCGCGATCGGAGGTGCGCGACGACGTGGCGGCCGATGAATCCGGTCGCGCCCGTAACCGCGATCCGCATCAGGACAGCGCCTTCTGGTAGATGCGATAGGTCTTGTAGCGGCGCGCCCCGGCGAGTTCTGCCGGCTGATTGATGTCGCGATTGTCTTCGAGCACCCACGAGAACTCCGCCCGCCGGTACGGGGAGTTTTTCACCTGCCGGTGCAGTTCGAAGAGGAGCAGGGGATAGAGGCCGATCCGCCGATAGGCCGCTGAAACACCGAGGAGCAGCAGCCTGACCTGCGTCACGTAGCGCTTGCGCCGAAGCAGCCGGATCAGACCGAGCGGAAACAGGCGGCCGTTGGTCCCTTTCAGCGCCTGATTGATGTCCGGCACGGCGATGGCGCAGGCGACGGGGCGGCCGTCGACTTCGGCGCACACCGCGCAGCGCGGATCGAAGATCGGTTTCAGCTCGGTGGCGAGCCGGCGGAACTCGGCGGGCGTCGGAGCGACGAACCCCCAGTTCTGCTCCCAGGCCTCGCAGTAAATCGCGCGCAGCCGCTCGACTTCACGCGTGAACTCCGACAGGCGCAGCGGCCGCGCGACGATCCCTTCGCGCGCGCTCAGGCGCTGCGCGAGCCTGGCGATGACGGGCGGCGGTTCGCCCGCGACGTCGTAGATCCAGGCGAACAGATCCTTCACTTTGCGGTAGCCGGCGGACTCGAGGAACGCCGCATACTCCGGCGGGTTGTGCGGCATCATCAGCATCGGGTCGCTGTCGAATCCGTCGACCAGCAGGCCCGCGCTCTCGTTGAGCGATGGGTTGATCGGCCCGCGCATCGCCGCCCGGCCGCGGCGCTTCGCCCATGCCTCCACCGTTTCCATCAGCGCCTGGGTAGCGGCGGCGTCCTCGGCTTCGAAAAACCCGAACATCGCGATGTTGTCGCCGTGGCGCTCGTTGTGAAGGCGGTCGTCGATCGCGGCGATGCGGCCGGCGATGCGATGGCCGCGCCACGCGAGGAACAACTCGACGTCGGCGTGGGCGAAGAACGGATTTTTTCGGGGCGTCAGCCGCTCGCGTTCGGCGATCCGCAGCGGCGGTACCCAGTGTGGATCCGACCGATTGCGATCGTAAGCGTAATCGACGAACCGATTGAACTCGCGCCGGCCCTGCACGCGCCGAACGTCAATCACCGACATACGTTAGCATCACGACGTGCGATCGTCCGAGTGGGTGTCGTTCGTCTACTTCACCGCCCTGACCGCGATCGCCTGGCTGCGGCCGCTGCCATCGGCGCGCCGCGCCCAGATCACCGCGATCGGTCTGCTGTCGTCCGCCGCCGTCGTCGCCGGCGCGCGACTGGCGGCGCCAGCAGTCCGCGACTGGATGCCGCCGCTCGTCATTCTGGCCGGCTATTTTCTGTCGGGCCGGTTCTTCGTGAACCCGTCGCCGGCGTTCGAGGCCTGGTTGGTCGGCTGGGATCGCCGCCTCCTCGGCGATCCGGCGACGCGATTTGCGCACTGGCCGCGTGCGCTGCTGGCCTACCTGGAAATCGTCTACATGGGATGCGTCGTGCTCGTCCCCGCCGGATTCGCCGCGCTCGCGTGGACCGGTCGAGGCGCGCTCGCCGACTCGTACTGGACGCTGGTGACCGCCGCGGAGTTCGGATCGTTTGCGTCGCTCGGGATCGTGCAGGCGCGTCCGCCCTGGATGGTCGAGCGCAAGGCCGTACTGAGCGACCGCTCGGTCCACCGCGCGGCGTCGATGATGGTCGAGTATCTGACGATTCGCGCCAACACCTTCCCCAGCGGACACGTGGCCGGTTCGCTTGCCGTGGCGCTCGCGGTCATCCGGGCAATGCCCGGGCTCGGCCTGGTGCTCCTGTTCCTCGCCGGCAGCATCGCCGCCGCCTGTATCGTCGGCCGCTATCACTACATCGTTGACGTTGTTACTGGCGTTCTGCTGACGGTGGTCATCTGGGCCGTTGTCACATAATCGTCACGAATTGTCTTCAGAACGCCGTTACAATAGAGATGTCCCCTCAAGATGATTCGGCCGGCGATTACGGTTCTGGTCGCGATCCTGTTGTCGGCTGCGCCGGCCGTGGCACAGGTGCGCCCGGCGCGCGCCGGGATGATCGACGGCGTGGTGACCACACAGAGCGGCACGATTCGCCTGGGTGGGGCGCAGGTCGTCGTGCAGGATGGCGGCGGACGCCAGGTGACGGCGGTGTTGAGCGAAGGCGACGGCCGATTCAGCGTCGTCGCGCTGCCCGAGGGCCGCTATCGTGTGACGGCGTCGCTCGCCGGATTCGAGACGGGGACGGCTGCCGCGGTCATCGTCGTCGGCACCACCACGGAGGTCGCGATCGATCTCACGATCGCGACGATTTCGCAGACCGTAGACGTCGTCGGATCGGCGGCCATCGTCTCGCGGGAAGGCACGTTGACGCTAGGCGACGCGATTGGCGGCCGCGAACTGGAACAGTACGCGCCGGGTGGCGGCTTTCAGGCGGCGCTTCGACTGCTGGCCAGCATCATCGAGGTGCCGGGCGGCGTCAGCATCAAAGGGGGCCGTCCCAGCCAGGCAGGTGTCCAGCTCGGTGCCGGCACACTGGTTGACCCGTCCACGGGCCTGACACAGGTCTCGCTGCCAGACGATGCCATCGATTCGGTGGCGGTGCTGCCGAATCCGTATGCCGTGGAGTACGGGCGGTTCTCGTCAGGACTCGTCGTCATCCAGACGCGCCGCGCCGGCGACGTCTGGAAGACGCGGCTCAACAATCTCGATCCCACCTTCCGGCTCGGCCGCAGCGGCCAGCCGTTCGATGTCAAAGGGATCGGTTCCTTCGGTCCGAGGCTGGAGACGGGTGGCCCGATCCTGAAGGATCGGCTGTTTCTGGAACAGACCGCGCAGTTCCGCTATTCCGCCTCCGATGTCCCGAGCCGGCCCGAGGACGAGTTGCGCCGGACGAAGTGGTTCAGTTCGTTCACGCGGGTCGACGCGACGCTGGCGCCGCGTCATTCGGTTGTGGGAACCGGCGGATTCTTCCCGAGCGTGACCGAGTGGGCGACACTGGGTACGTTCACGCCGCCCGATGCAACGGTCGACGTCCGCGCGCGCGTCAACCACGCGGGCGTCACCGAGCGCTCCCTCTGGACCGACAACCTGTTCAGCGAAACCACCGTGCAGGTGCACGAGTACCGGACCGATGTCAGCCCGCAGGGCTCAGCCCCGATGGCGCTGCGGCCGGACACGACGCTCGGCAACTTCTTCAACCGCCAGCACCGCGCGACGGCGATGTATCAGGTCGTCGAGGCCATCTCGGGATCCCACAACGCGCTGGGCGGTCTGCACCTGTTCAAGGCGGGCATCGACGTTCTGCACAGCGAGTACGGAGGCACCAGCGACAGCCGTCCGGTGCTGATCGAGCGCGCCAACGGCACGCTCGCGCGCCGCCTCGACTTCGGGCTGCCGACGACCGAGTCGATCGGCAGCACGGATCTGGCGCTCTTCGTTCAGGATCGCTATCAGCCGAACACCCGGTGGTATCTCGAGTTCGGCGGCCGTCTCGACCGCGACGGCGTGGTGGATCGCGTCAACGTCACACCGCGGGTGGGCACCGCCGTGCTGGTGAACGCGTCGGGCAGCGCGGTGCTGCGTGGCGGATTCGGGTTGTTTTACGAGCGGACGCCGTCTGCGGCGGGGACGTTCGACACGTTCGAGAGCGCGCTCGACACGCGGTTCGCGTCCGACGGCGTCACGCCGCTCGGGCCGGCGGTGCGGTTCGCGCATCGCACGGCGCCCGACCTCGAGACGCCGCGCAGCCGGACGTGGGACCTGGCTTACGACCATCGCCTGAATTCGATGTGGTCGCTGCATTTCGGCGTCATCAATCGCGAGGGACGCCACGAGCTGATTCTCGATCCGGTACAGACCGCGTCGAGCGCCGAGCTGAAGCTGTCGAGCACGGGCCGATCGAGCTATCACGAGGCGGAAGCCGGCATCCACTTCACGCACGGCCCCGGGTTCGATCTCAATGTCTCGTACGCCCGTTCGGCGGCTCGCGGCGATCTCAATGCCTTCACGAACTACTTCGACACGGTGCTGTGGCCGGTCGTCGGCGCCAACGCCTACGGTCCGTCGGTCGCTGATGCCCCCCATCGTCTGTTTGCGCGCGGCCGCGCGATGCCGAGTCCGCGCTGGCTGCTGCTGGGCATCGCCGACTGGCGCTCGGGTCTGCCGTATTCGGCCGTGAACGAGACGCTCGATTTCGTCGGCCCCCGCAACCAGCTGCGGTTTCCGACGTATGCACGGGTGGAGCTTGGCGTGGAGCATCGCTTCAAGATCTTCAAGCTGCAGCCCTGGATCGGCGTCCGCGCCTACAACGCGCTGAGCGCGTTCCTGCCGACCGACGTGCAGGCCAACATCGGCTCGCCGTTCTTCGGGTCGTTCTACAACTCCGAGTACCGCCAGTTCCGCCTTCAGGTCCGCTTCGAGCGCTAGTCACGGACAGGAGACCGCAGAGGCCGCAAAGAGCGCAAAGGCTCGATTGGATTAATCTGGGCCTCAGCGTCGGCTTACGCCACCAGTGAAAATGTTCTTTGCGGTCTTCGCGTTCTTTGCGTTCTTCGTGATAGGCGCGACAGGTGCGGACGCTCGGATCGACCCGCGCACCATCGTCGATCTCGAGCGCGCCCTTCAGAGTGACCCGGAGAATCTCGTGCTTGCGGCCGACTATCGCCAGCTGGCGATCGCCGCGCGCGATTTCGATCGGCCGATCGACGTGCTCGAGAAGCTGGCGAAGCGGAAGAACAGCGGGCCGAACGTCCAGATCAGCCTTGCGCTCGCGTACGTCGACAAGGTGCCGACGTCCGGCGACATCCGGCGTCTCTACCTCGGTCGCGACGCGATCGGCGCGCTGACCCGCGCCATCGCGCAACAGCCGACGCCGCTGGCCTACTACGTGCGTGGCCTCATCAACCTGTACTACAACAACTTCATCTTCCGCCGCGTGCCGCGAGGAATCGCAGACCTCGAGCAGGCGCTGGCGCTGACGACCGCCGTTTCGCCGCCGGCGCTGATCCTGCGCGTGCGCACGTCGCTCGGCGACGGCTACTTCAGGCTTGGAGACGCCGCCAAAGCACGTGATGTGTGGTCGGCTGCCCAGAAGCAGTTCCCGGCGGATGCCGGCTTGAAGAACCGCCTCGAGAAACAGGGCACGGAGCTCGAAGACATCGTCACGACCGCGCTCACTGCCAGCACGCGGGTCGATACCAGCCTCGTCGGTCTTCTTCCGGACCGTTGAATTCAGGCGGACCGTGATCACCAGCAGCGCCGTGCCGCCTGCCCGGATCGGGCGATCGGCATTCAGCGATCCGTGGCTGGCCGCCGCGCTCTGGACGCTGGCGATGGTGGCGGTCGCCGCCGCGGCGCGTCTGCTCGTCTGGTACTGGCCCGGCCGGGTCTTCGACGGCGTGACCAGTCACATCTGGACGGCGCTCGCGTGGGACCTCGCGCACGGCCATTTCTACAGACCGCCGCTTGGTCCCGACGGCTACGGCGGCACTCGTTACATGCCGCTCTTGTTCGCGACGCAGGCGTTGCTGATGCGCCTCGGGCTCGATCCGATTCACGCGGGCGTGCTGCTGATGCAGGGCAGCGTTCTGGCGGCCGCGGCTGCGCTGTACGCGGCGCTGCGGGCCCATCAGGTCTCTCGACGTCTGGCGGCGCCGCTGGCCCTGACGGTTTTCGGCACCGTCATCTATCAGCAGTACTGCACGGATCTGAATCCCGACTATCTCGCCTTTGCGCTGGCGATGTCGTCCGTTCCGCTGGCGCTTCGCAGCGTTCGACACCATCAGCCGCGTTGGCTCTTCGCGGCCGGTCTGGCCATCGTCCTCGCGGCTCTCACGAAGGTGACGGCGTTGGCCTACCTCGCGCCAGTCGCGTGGTGGCTGCTGACCTCAGGACGCGGGCGTTCGGCGGCGTGGTTCGCGATGGGCACCATCGCGCTGTTCAGCGCGACTGCCGGCCTCGTCGAGGTCGCCTCGCACGGCGTCTTCCTGGAGAGTTTCCGCGCCACCATCAGTGGCGGGATGGGATCGCAGGACGTGTGGCGCGCCGTGCCGAAGTTCTTTCGCGAGATCGCCCTCGATCCGTTCGTGGCCGTCCCTTTCGTCGTCGCCTGCTGGTGCGCGTTCGCCCGGCGCGGACGACTCGGGCTTCCGCAACTGGTCCTGGTCACGGCGTCAGCGATCACGCTGGTGATCTTCGCGTCGCCCGGCACCGTCGGCAATCACCTCGTGGACCTGCACATGGCGAGCCTGCTCGTCGCCGGGGCCGGGATGGCCGGCGGTCGGCTGCCTGCGCGCGCCGCGACCGCCGTGTTCGCAATCATGGCGGCGGCGCTGGCGGCGATTTCCATTCCGGTGCCGGGAATCCCGTCGGTGATGGCGACGCTTCGCGCGCAGGCGCTGCCGACGAGAGCCACAGTGCGAGCGATACACGGGGAGTTCCTGCCGCAGGGGACACGCTACCTCTCGACGGACCCTGTGATCGCGCTGCTTCGCGACGAGCGTCCGCTGTTGCTCGACGCCTTCAACCTCAGCCGATTCGTGAGAGAAGGGACGCCCCCCGGCCAGGATGTCGAACGGCGGCTCCGCCGCCGTGATTTCGCTTTCGTGATCGTGCGCGAAGGGCCGCTGGCGTCGCAAACCCACGACGACCTCGAACGCCTCATCCATTCGATGTACGAAGTCATCGCAGTGCGCCGTCCGTTCGTGGTGCTCGTGCCGCGCACCGATGCACCGCCCGCCAACGATCTTCGTTGACGCCTGCGGCGCTGCGGTTCTGTTATGCTAGGAACTCAATTTCACTATTGAAAAGATGCTGACGACCGCCGAAGGTTACGCTGCGATCGTGGCGCAACGTGTGTCGATGGAGCGCCTCACGCTCGCCGAGCAGTGGCTCGCGCGCTTGCGTGAGCTGTTGACCGTCGAGCTGAACGAGGTCTTTCCGTCGGATCAGCTCCTCGATCACATTCCGCTGCTCATTGCGAACGTCGCGGCCTACCTGCACGCGCCGGCCGAAGAGGAAATCGCCGCGAATGCCGCGGTGATCGACAAGGCGCGCGAACTCGGTCTGCTCCGCCACCAGCAGCAGGCATCCGTTCACCAGCTGCTGCGCGAATACGAAGTGCTCGGCGAGATTCTCGAAGCCTTCGTCAGCGCGGAGACGCAGCGGCTCGGTTTGCAACCGACCTCTGAGGAATGTTTCCAGGTGCTGCGGCGCCTGACGCGGTCGATTCGCACCCTGATGCGGACCACCGTCGACACTTTCGTCAGCGAGTACACGACGACGCTGCAGGAGCGGAACGAGCGGATCCGGGCGTTCAACCGCATGACGAGCCACGAGCTGCGAAATCCGATCGGGACGTTGCTGTTCGCCGCCGCGGCGCTGACCAACGAGCGAGTGCGATCGGACTCGGCGCGGCTCGACAAGGTGACCTCGACCATCCGCTCCAACGCCGAGCGTCTGTCGTGGCTGGTGGACAATCTCCAGCGGCTGGCGCGTCTCGGCGATCCGCTCGATGTGCCGAGTCAACAGCACATCGAGCTCGAAGGGCTGGCGGGCGAGGTGGCGCGTCAACTCGAGGAAATGGCCGCGGCCCGCGGCGTCTCGATCAGAATCGGTCCCGACCTGCCGACGCTGTTCGGCGACCCGGCGCACCTGGAACTGATCCTGCTCAACCTCGTCTCGAACGCCATCAAATACAGCGACCCGGAAAAACCCGACTGCTTCGTCGAAATTGCCGTCTGCGGCGACGCCGGCGCCGACGATGTCTGCACCGTCTGCATTCGTGACAACGGCTTGGGCATTCCGGACGCCGATCAACCGGCGGTCTTCGACCGCTTCTTCCGCGCGCATGCCCATCTCGATCACGAGCTGGGGAATTCGGGTAGCGGCCTCGGGCTGGCGATCGCCGTCGAATGCGTCAAGGCGCTGGGCGGTTCGCTGCGCTGTGAATCGGTCGTCGGCCACGGCACGACGTTTTTCGTGACCCTTCCTCGCCGCGAACCCCAATCGCCGGTTGGCGACTAGCGCCGTCGCCGCTTCTTGAACGGCAACAGGAAATCGGTGCGGCGCCGCTTGGCGTCGAAGTAGACGCGTGTCCCGTCGACGACCAGGTGGTGCAGGCCGTCCGGGTACGGCCAGGTGGGATCCGGTTCCAGGCGCAGGGCGACGGTTTCGCGGAAATCGGCTGGCGTGAGCGTCAGCACCTCCATCACCTGGACCGCGCCGCCGTAGACGTCGTGACAGTCCTGCGCGGGCCGGTACAGCCGATCGCCAATCACGAACGGCCGCCCCGCCGGCCGCGACGACGCGACGTCGCGCTTCAAAGGATTCAGCGGGTGCGCCGTCCACGGGCCGGCCAGCGCGTCGGCGAAATACGCCCGCAGCGTGCTCGTGTGCCGAGGCGGCGGATCGGCGCCGAAGAGCCACCAGCGGTCGCCGAAGCGGAAGATCGTCGGATCGACGATCCGTGCGCCACGAAGGACATGATGGCGCGGAATCCACTGCCCGTCATCGCCCAGCCGATACAGAACGCAGCCGTCCTCCTGGCTCATCTCCGGTGCGCAATACACGTCCGGGCCGTCGCTGAAGGTGCAGGGATACGAGATGTGCCGATCGCGAACGATCGCCGGCTGCGGTGCGGCGGCTGCGGCCGCGTCGTCCGGATCGACACGTGAGATCCGGCCGTGGACGCCTCGCGGATGGCCGTACTCTTCGACGAGCAGCCAGTCGCGGCCCTGATGTCGGTACGGAAACGGATCGGCGAGGAGAAACAGGGGCGGACGCGGCGGCAACCACCTGACGTGCTTGAGCGGCGCCAGTTCGCGAACGTTGGCGAGCGGACGATCGAGCGTCGCGATGCCGACGTTCCACGTGTCGTACCACGCCCACGATGGCACCATCGTGCGAAATGACCTAAGCTTCACGATGTGATCGTGGTGACAGCCGCTTCGTCGAATCACTTCGGCGCGCTGCGCTACATGCTCGAATCGCTGCGCGCCCTGAAGGCTCGGGTGGAGTGCTACGACCTTGGCCTCGCGCCCCGCGAAGTGCAGACGCTCCCGCGGTGGGCCGGCCTGTTCTATCACAAGTTTGATTTCGCCGCGCAGCCACCGCATCTGAACATCGAGATCGCCGCGGGCGAGTACGCGTGGAAACCGGTGATCGTCGCGGAGGTCGTGGAACGTGTGCGCGACAGCGCGTCACCGGAGGACGTGCTGTGGACCGATGCCGGGTCGTACTTTCACGCGCTCGAGCCGATCGGCGCGCGGCTGCGAGCCGGCGATGGCCTCTGGGTGCGCCGGTCGAGCGGCACGATGGGGCAGTGGACGCATCCGCTGATGTTTGCGCGCCTCGGCGCGGACGCGGCGGACTACGCCGGTCGTCCCAACGCGGACGCGACCCTGGTCGGTCTGGCGACGGGTCATCCATCGCCGGCCGTCCGCGATCGCGTGTACCGCGAGATCGTCGTGCCCTGGCGGGCCGGCGCGTTGGACAAAGACTGCATCGCCCCGGCGGGCTCGTCACGGCGGAATCACCGCCAGGACCAGGCGCTGCTCTCGTATCTCGTGCACAAGGCCGGGTTCGGCTTTGCCGACGAGGGCCGGCAGGAGATCGGCGTGCGCTGCAAGTGCGATCGCTGGTTTTATGAGTACATCGGCTTTCACGTCCCGGCGCCGGTGTACGCGTGGTGCTGCCTCTATTGATCGCCATTGCCCCGTCGACTCACTACGAGCTGTACCACGACTGGCAGAAGGCGCTGGAGTTCTGTCGCGCGCTGCCCGACGTCAGCCCAGCGGAGCCGGTCACGTTCCACATGTTCTGGCGTGAGCGCTCCGGCGGCCTGTGGCCGACGGTCAGGCCGTTCGGGCGGAAACAGGCGCTGCCGATCAAAGCGTTTCTCGCGACCCAGGATCGTGCCGCGTGCGCGCTGACGCTGTGGTCCGATCGCGACCTCTCGGCCAACGAATGGCTGCAGCCGTTCCTGCCCTATCTGACGCTGCGCATTTACGAGGCGGCCGCCGAAGTCCGCGGCACGCCGCTCGAAGCGTATCCGAAGGTGTACCGCCAGCGCGACTCGCGGGCGTATCGTGACGGCGACCTGTTCCGGATCCTGATCCTTTACAAGTACGGCGGCATCTACGCCGACATGGATACGGTGCTGCTGCGCAGCCTCGGCGTGTTCCTGGATCAGGAATTCCTCTATCAATGGGACCGCTTCGACAACATGTACGCGCCGGCGCTGCTGCGTCTCCGGCAGGGCAGCGAGTTCGCGGCCGAGCTCATTCAAGGGCTGATCGAGATTCCTCCGGGCAAGTACAACTGGGGACGCGAGAACATGCGGCGCGCCATCGAGCGCGGCCGAACGATCACCGTCTTCCCGTCGCCGTTCTTCAACACCGAATGGCAGGCCGATCCGGCGTTCGAGCCGTTCAAGCGCACGCCACAGAGCACGAATCTGTACGAGGGCGCGTTCGCGTGGCACTGGCACAACCGCTGGGAGCAGCCGATCGAGCCCGGCAGCAAGTTCCAACTGCTCGAGTCGCGAATCGATGCGCAGCTCGCGGAGATGGGCGTGTGCGTCCGTTGACGGCTCAGGTCCGGCGGATCGCGTCGCTCGTCTGGACCGAGCGCCGTCTGTATCTGATTGGCGCCATCTTCGTCGCGCTCAGCATCGGCACCGGCCTCGCGTACCCGCAGGTGATCCGGCTGATCATCGACGATGGCGTGCAGGCCGGCCGGACCGCGCGCCTCAATCAGCTGGCAATCGCGCTGGTGGTGATCCTGCTCGTCGAGAGCGTGGCGACCTTCGTGCGCGATTACTGTTTCAACCTCGGTGCCGAGCGTGTCGCGGCGCGGTTGCGACGACTGGTGTTCGAGACGCTGCTGCGCCAGGACGTCCACTTCTTCGACAAACGGGAAACCGGCGAAATCACCACTCGCCTCTGGGCTGATGTCCCGGTGCTGCAGTTCGTCCTCGGCGAGGACCTCGCCGACGCGATGCGGTTCTCGGTCTTCGCCATCACCGGCACGGGACTGTTGTTCTACACGTCCGTGCCGCTCACG
>Ga0268265_10003493_pt1 | contig 11255 bp, 10 predicted proteins | sample KBSSwiS52_FD_190355 | JGI IMG/M metagenome (GOLD analysis project Ga0268265, IMG submission 190355) | Switchgrass rhizosphere microbial communities from Kellogg Biological Station, Michigan, USA - KBS Switchgrass S5-2 (SPAdes) (version 2) | ecosystem: Host-associated > Plants > Roots >...
AAAGCAAATTTTGTTGATGCGGCCGGGCGACAGCGTACGCTTGTCGCATCGCGTCTTGCGGGAACTTGCGCTAAACTGCCGCGAGCGATCGCCCTGTTTTCGGTATGAGCCCGTCGGGACAAAGGCTCATCCATTCTTGCTAAAACAAATGACGATCACGCGCCCGGCAATCCGCAGTCGATCTCCCGGCGCTTGATCTAGATCAAGCTGAGCGCCTCCCACAGGTCTCGAAATCCGGCTGCACTCTTCTCTGTCATTGAGTTCATCCGATGCAAACCTGGGCCCGAACCCTGATTGCGATTGTCCTGGCGCTTACGTCATTGAGCGCGATCACCGAGCGCGTGCGCGAACCAGGCGTGACCGATACCGAAATCCGTATCGGGAACGTTATGCCCTATAGCGGGAGTTTGCAGGTCTTCGGCGCGATTGGAAAAGCCGAAGCGGCGTATTTTGAGATGATCAACGAGCGTGGCGGCATCAACGGCCGCAAGGTGCGCTTCATCTCCTATGATGACAAATCCGATCCGTCGACCGCGCTGGACGTCACCCGCGGCCTGATCGAGAAAGACGACGTCCTCCTGATGTTCGGCTCGTTCGGAACGCCGGGAAACTTTGCCGTTCGCGCCTATCTGAATGAAAGGCAAATTCCGCAACTCTTTGTCGCCTCCGGCGACGATCATCTGAGCGATCCGTCGATGTTCCCGTGGACGATGGGCTGGCAGCCCTCCATCCGGGAAGAAGGGCGCATCTACGCCAATTACATACAGGCGTTCTATCCCGGAAAAAGAATCGTCGCGCTTTGGCAGAACGATCATTTCGGTCGGGAACTGTTCAAGGGGCTGGAAGACGGGCTCGGCAGCATCGCCCGGATGATCAAGTCCGACATCGCCTACGATATCGCCGATGAGCATCTGGACACGCACGTATCGATCCTGAAGCGATCAGGCGCCGAAATTTTTGTATTTGCGGGCGTACCCGCCAACGCAGCGAAGGTCGTCCGGGTAGCGGCCGATCTCAACTGGCACCCGGTGTTCATCGTCAACCACATGGCTTCGTCGATCGCGACGGCGCCAAAGCCCGCCGGCCCGGACAGTGGCTCTGAAAAGGCTTTGGGCGTCATCACGGCCGCCTTCCTGAAGGATGCAAATGATCCGGCCTGGAAGGACGAACAGGCCGCCAGGGACTGGCAGGCGTTCATCGAGAAATATAACCGGGCCGGAGGCAAGGACGACAATGCCGCCGTCTTCGGCTACGCCGCCGCCGAGACTTTGGCCCAGGTGCTCAAACAATGCGGCAATGACCTGTCGCGCGAGAACGTCATGAAGCAGGCAGCAGCCCTCGAAAACTACCAGGGCTCCATGCTGCTGCCCGGGATCAAGATCAGCACCGGCCCCTGGAATTTTCGGCCGATCAAACACCTGCGGCTGATTCAATTCGACGGCCGGACGTGGCAGCCGATCGGCGAAGTGCTCGAAACGGCGTTCTCTAATGCGCAGAAGTAGCTGAGTCCAGGGTGGCCGCGGCGGCAGAGTTCAGGGTGCAAGCGATTGCGTCGCATTTCGCGCGGCTCATCAAACAAATCACATTCAGCGGGCTCAACAGTCCGAAATGTTGAAATCGACGCGCCGGTCAATTGCGTCGCTTGAGTCATCCCTGCCGGTGCCGATCAGCAGTTCCCTGGAACCAACTCCGGTCGCCTTCAACTTGTCGGCAAGTCCAGGCGAGCCGCCCTGCAGCAGATCCTTGATGTATTGGGCCCGCAACACTGAAAGCCGCTCGTTGACCTGCGGCGGTCCGGTCTTCGAGGTGTGACCGACGATATTGATGCAGCTGTTGCGCCGCCCCGCTCGCATGGCGATCTGACTGAGCCACATCGGATAAGGCGCCGAGATCTGCGGATCGTCCACGAACTGGGTTGAGCCCGGCTTGAACAGGAAGCGTACCGACAGTTTCTTCGCACCCAGACTGTAATCGACGAGGTTGCCGAAGGCATCGGTCGCGTCATCCCGCCGGTTAAGCCTCGCGTTGGCCAGATAGATGCCGGAGCGGACGCGCAGCTGATCTCCGCCCGTCATCTTGAGCGCGGTTCTGTAGAACGCCAGCGCCTCGCGATAGCGCTTGTCATCGTATTCAAGGATGGCGTCGCTGATCAGCGACGACGTACCGATCCGCTCGACGTAGATCGGATCGATCGGGTCGCCGGGTTTGGTGCCCTGGCAGGCCTTGATGTAGAGGCTGGTGGCCGGATCGGCCGCCCAGACCGGCGTGTCAGCAAACGCTGGCGTCGGCGTCACGTCGATCGCCTCGGGCTTCGCGCGGGCCACACCTTTGGACATAATGCTTTTGCTGCGAAGATCGGCGAGCGCGAGGCAAATCCGGTAGGCGTCACGAGGTCCGTCGGCGGCGCCCGCATTGTTGATCGCGGTAAAAGTGCCGATCAGTACGACGGGAGCACGCGTCAACGCCTCGGTAGAGAACGGACGCACCTCGAAACGCGGATACGATTTTCTGACCAGCGCGACGATACGATCCTGCATCAATCGAGTAGCGGTCGATTGGGCGCCGCTTATGCCATCAATCAGCGGGTCGACCACCAATTCGATCTTGTCGTTGCCCGCAGGCACGGCGGCTTTCGAAAACAGGTCATTCGCCGCGCGGAGCAGCGCGTCATCGAACGGTATCGGTGTCGGCGGCGGAGGCGGCGCTGCCTGCGCGCCTGCTGCCGGCGGCGCGCCTTGCGGGAACGCCGCCATGACGCCGGCGAGCAAACAACAAATTGCACATGCCATGAGTTTCGACGTTCGCGCCAGTAGCGTCACGCATCGTCTCCAATTCACAAAAGCCTTATCCATAATGCGTCGGCTGCGAGCCCAAATAAATCGGTTCGATATCCAATTTCCGATCGCGATCAACGGCACTGTCGCAGCACTTCGCGATCGGTCTCTGAAAGGTCGCCGAGCTGTGCCCGGGCGTTGATTTCCTGGCAGCTTGCCGCGGCGCGCTTCCGCGGCGCCACCGCCGGCGCCGTCGTCCGGGACTGTTCAAGTGCATAGACTGGCAAGCGCGCCGTTTCCGTCGCAACCCGTTTTTCCGCGCGCTCGCGTTCCGCCTGCGCGCGGGCGAGCCTCTCGGTCATCACACGCTCAAGCGTCTGCCGTTCTTCAGCCAAGCGCGCTTTGTCGGCTTCGTAGGCGGCGACCTGCGAAGCCAACCGCTCTTGCTCCGCCTTGGCAGCCTGCTCCTTGGCAGCCTGTTCTTTGGCCGCCTGCTCTTTCGACGCCTGCGCACGCTCGCTGTCGGCGCGCGATGGGCCGGCGGCTACCGGGGCGTTGCCCGAACCGATCCCCGCGAGGGCCGGCGCGGTTGCTGCGGCCGGAATTTGGCTCGCTTTCGTTTCTACCAGTTTCTCGCGCTCATCTCGTTCGCGGCGCTCCGACAACTCCGACATCGCCTTCTTGTAGCCGGCTTCGGCGGCTTCGAGATCCCGGCGCAGGCGACGTTCCTTGTCGGCGTACTCGCGAGCCAGCCGTTCCCGCTCGCTGGCATTCTCGATCGCATCCAGACGCGCGCGCGCCGCATCAAGCATGACGCTTTCGGGGAACGTTGAAATAAATCTCTTCAGGTCGACAGCGGTTGCCGAGGGCCCCAGCTTTTTCCAGGCGTCAATGTCGCTCTCCTGGGGATTGAGATAAAAGTCCTGAAGCAGCGACACCGACAGTTCCGGAGTCTGCGCGCCCTGGGTCTCGCGGTTGACGTTGACCGCGACACGGCGAAACACGGTCGCCACCTCCAGCCCGGGGACCTGCATCTCCCGCACCAGCGCGGCGGTGAAAGGGCTGTTGCGGCCGACACCGTCGGCGGCGACGCTGTTGGATTGGGTCGAATAGGCGATCAGCATTCCCTGCGAACGCTCGATCTTGGCCAGCCCGCGCGTGGCCCCACCGCGACTGCTCTTGTTTTGCGGCAAGCTGTTCGCAAAAGGATTGTCCCGGCAAGCGTCCAGCACCAGGAGCTTGACACCCGCGGTATAGTTGAGCGCTTCGATGACGTCGTCGAGCTTTACCAGATCGAACGGCGTAAATGTGCTCCCTTGCAGCTTCAAGTCGACAGGCACCAGATAGTTCTGACCGTTGATCTGCATCCCATGCCCGGAATAGTAGACCAGGCCCGCATCGGTGCCACTTACCCGCTGGGCAAAACGGCCGAGCGCGGCATACATCCCCGACCTGTCGAGGTCGCGGCCGTCGATGACGGCAAAGCCGACGCGCTTGAGTTGCTCGGAGATATCGTCCGCATCGTTACGGCTGTTCTCGAGCTCTGGCACCGAGCGGTATGCACCATTGCCGATCACGAGAGCGACGCGCGGTTCGGCGGCGCGCGCCTCGGCCAGCAGGCCGAACGCGACCACAAGACCAACAGCGAAGCACCGGATCGCGGCATCTATACGCATGACCGCCGCAGAATAGGCCAATTGAGGCCTGATTTCAACGTATGGCCCGCTCTCGTGCGGTCGTGAATGATCAGATCGCTTTGTCGCTTTCCGGATAGCGCGGGACAACCGACGGTATGAAGACTCGTGGCTTGCCGAATAATCGGGGTTTCCCGTCCCAACTTGTTGATCTTCGAGACCCATGTTAGCGTCACGCGGGAGCTGTTCATGGGTCGAATTGCAAGCCTCTGCTTGGTTGTTCTTTCGACAATGGCCATGGATGCTCGATTCGAGGCCGGCGCGCAGCAGCCCGCTCCGACGAGAAGTCCTTCGGCCGCAAAAGCCAGGATATATTTCATCGATCTCAAGGACGGCGCGACGATCCCCTCCAAGGTCAAGATCCGCTTCGGGATCGAGAACATGGAGATCGCGCCGGCAGGAGTCGCAAAGCCGAATACCGGTCATCATCACCTTCTCATCGACACCGGATTACCGCCGCTCGATCAGCCGATCCCGAGCGATTTCAACCACCTTCATTTTGGCGGCGGCCAGACCGAGGCGGAGATCACGTTGCCCGCAGGAGAGCACACTTTGCAGCTCCTGTTAGGTGATCAGGCTCACATTCCGCACGCTCCGCCGGTGGTGTCCGAGGTCATTCGCGTCAGGGTCGATGCGGCGACCGTCGAAAAAACCCGAACGCCCGCGCCGGCTGGTGCCAGTGTCTTCCTGGTCGAGCCGGCGGACGGCGCCACGGTGGGCCGTAACGTGACCGTGAAGTTCGGCGTCTCCGGAATGGACCTGGCGCCGGCGGGCACCAGCAAACCCAACAGCGGACATCATCACTTGCTGATCGATACCCCGCTTCCGGCGCTTGATCGGGAGATCCCGAGCGACCTCAACCATCTGCATTTCGGCCGTGCCCAGACCGAGACGGAAATCACGCTGGCGCCCGGAGACCACACGCTGCAGCTATTGCTGGGGGACCATGAACATCTTCCCCACGATCCCCCGATCTACTCCAAGGTCATCCGCTTTCACGTCGCGACTGCGGCGCCGGAAAAGGCCGCCCAGGCCGCGCCCAAGGCCGGCCGCCAGCCCTCGCCACCCGACGCCGCCGTCTATTTCGTTTATCCGACCAACCGCGAAAGCATTTACCCCAACTCGACCATACGCTTCGGCCTGCGCAACATGGGCGTTGCGCCCGCAGGCGTCGCCAAGCCCAATACGGGCCATCATCACCTATTGATAGATGTCGATACTCCGCCGCTGGATCAGCCGCTGCCGAGCGACCTGAACCACGTTCATTTCGGCAACGGACAGACCGAGAAGAAGATCACGCTTTCTCCGGGCGAGCATACGCTTCAATTGGTTCTGGCTGACGAGCGCCACATCCCGCATGATCCGCCGGTGATTTCCGAACGCATCAAGGTTTTCGTCAAGACGGTGCGAAAGCGGTCCCGTAAACGATGAGCAAGTAACCATGCGGCACGGACGATTTGCGACCGGGCTATTGATTGTTTCGATGATCGCACTCGTGCTGGCGTCGACGCCGCTGCAGATTGCGCCGGCGCAAGCCGTGGACCGGGTTGCGTCTGCGCCGTCGGCTCTGGTCTATTTTCACTATCCTGTCGACGGCATGCGCGTTCCCGAGCGCTTTACGGTCAAGATCGGGCTGAAGGAAATGGGCGTGGCGCCCGCGGGCGTCGTCAAGCCCTTTACCGGCCACCATCATTTGTTGATCGACACCGACATGGTGTCGCTGGATCAGCCGATCCCCTCGGACTACAATCACATTCATTTGGGAGGCGGGCAGACCGAAGTGGTACTGACGCTGCCTCAGGGAACGCACACATTGCAACTGCTGCTCGGCGACCACCAGCACGTGGCGCATCAGCCTCCGGTCATGTCGAAGAAGATCACGATCTATGTACGCTAGCCGGACAACTGCCGGGTGCGCCGGGCCACGCAGCCGGTCCGTCCTGGTGGCCCTTGCGCTGCTGATGTCGCTGATGGCGAACGCCACGGCCTTTGGCCAGGGCACGCCCGCCGAACCCAGGCGGGTAGCGCTTGTGATCGGCAATGGCTCCTATCCACAGTCGCCGGTCGCGTCGGCGCCCGGCGACGCCCGTGCCTTCGCCGATGTTCTGCGCGAAGGCGGCTTCGACGTCGTCTATGCGGAAAACGCCCGACGCGCGGAGATGGAGGCTGCGGTCGGTGCGTTCACCAAGAAACTGGGCTGGGGCGTTACAGCCCTGGTTTATTTCGGCGGTCACGCCATCCGGTACCAGGATCGCAACTTCCTGCTGGCGGTCGATTCGAAAATTGCCAGCGAGGCCGACATACGCGTGGAGGGGATCGATATCGACCTCATCCTCGATCCGCTGATCGTCTCGCGTCCGGCCGGCGGCGTCGTCATTCTCGATGCCGCGCGCAAAAATCCCTGGCAGCAGGCGATATTGCCTCGGTTTCGCGGACTTTCCAGTCAGCCGCCGATATCAGGCGTGACCGTGATCTATCCGGTGGCCCCGGGGGAAGTCGTCGGCGACGCACCGCGCGACGCAAACCTGTTTGCCGTCGAACTGATCAAGTCGGCAAAGGCCCAGGGATTGCCGTTCAAGGAAGTGCTCAAGCGGGTTCGGACGGCCGTCGCCCAGGCCACGCGCGACCGGCAGATGGTCTGGGAATCCTCGCCGGCGCCAGAGTTCGTTATCAGTTCGGTGCGCAAGCCCGTTCGCGCCGCCGATTCGGTCGAACAAGGTTTTTGGGACACGATCAAAGGCAGCGACAGCGCCGCCGATTTCAAGGCCTATCTCGACTCCTATCCCGATGGACCCTTTGCCGCTGCCGCGCGCGCGCGTCTCCAGCAGATCGAGGGCGGCAACCAGCCGAAGGTGGCCAGCCCCCCGTCCGCTCCTGCCGCGCCGCCTCCCGCCGCACCGCCTCCCGCCACATCGCAAGTTATCACCCGCGACTGTCTGCAATGTCCCGAAATTGTGCTCATACAGCCCGGCACCTTCGAGATGGGCTCGACCGAGATGTTCGATTTCGAGGCTCCCGTTCATCAGGTCTCGATTCGAAAACCGTTCTATATCGGGCGGCGCGAAGTCACGTTCGACGAGTGGGACGCATGTGTTGCCGAAGGCGGCTGCAAGCAGAAGCCCGATGACCGCGGCCTTGGGCGCAGCCGGCGGCCGGTCACGGATCTGGATTGGGACGACGCCAAGAGCTATGTCGCGTGGCTGTCGCAAAAGACCGGCAAAACTTACCGGCTCCCCTCGGAAAGCGAATGGGAATACGTCGCCAGAGCCGGTACGACGACGACCTATCCCTGGGGACGGACCGTCGACAAGGACAAGGCCAACTGTCTCGGCTGCACCAGCGATCCCGTGAAGAAGGCGATCGATACCGGATCGTTTCCGCCCAATGCATTCGGGGTCTACGACATGGCGGGGAATGCAGCGGAGTGGGTCGAAGATTGCTGGAGCGACAATTACCGGGGTGCACCAACCGACGGATCCGCGTGGATAAAGCCACAATGCCGGGAGCGCGTGTTACGCGGTGGTTCCTTCAACAACGATCCCCGCTATCTGCGTTCCGCCGCACGATTCAAATACGACCAGAATGTAAGGTTTTATACGAATGGCTTTCGGGTTGTTCGCGATAACTAGACCGATCTTGCTCTGGATTGGCAAGGATGCACCGCGCCCCAAATCTGGCTGGCGGACGGCGTCGCCTTTCGAACATCCAGGGATAGGAACGATCGCCGCCCAGGAGAGTCGGACAGTGGGCTTCCGGTCTCCAGCCCCCAAAGCCCGACCGGAAGAAGGCGGCCCCAGTTATCCCTCCCGGACTCTGGGGCCGTTTCCTCGTCAGACGTGTAAAAGCCCAGCGGATCTGAAGCGCCAGGCCGACTGCCAATACGGTCCCGGCGCGCACAAGTCCGCGTCAGAACTTTTCTCCTCGGGGTCAGCCTACCCTGAGATTTTCGGCGGATTCTTTCCCGCGGTTAGCCGTGACTTCATAGCTTACCTTCGCGCCCTCATTCAGGCTGCTTAGACCTGCTCTCTCGACGGCCGAGATATGGACGAAGACGTCCTTGCCGCCAGTGTCGGGTTGGATAAAGCCATAGCCCTTTGTCGCGTTGAACCACTTCACTGTACCTACTGCCACGTCGTTTTCTCCCGTTGGATTTTTGGAACGCGATAAGATGGTGACAGAAATCCGGCGGAATAAAGGGCCCGTTACGAGGTGGCACAAAAAGCCGCCGCTGGCCGCACCTGGCAACCGATCGGCGGAGTGCTGGAAACGGCGTTCTCTAACGTGCAGAAGCAGCTGAGTCAGAGGTGGCAGCGGCGGAAGAGTTCAAGGTGTGTGGCTTGCCTAGCCGTAGCTCGCGGGCGACAGCCCGCCTGCGCCCGTTGGGCTTCGGCGTGGCAGCCTTCTCTCGCTTCGCGAGCGAAGGCTGGTGGGGGAAGAAGGACTCGAACCTTCGAAGTCGTAAGACGGCTGATTTACAGTCAGCTCCCTTTGCCACTCGGGACACTCCCCCGTCCAACAACATCGCAAGCCCAACCGCTTAGAGGCGGCGGATCAGGCCATGGATGACGTTAATACCGTGAGCCGATGGCGCGCTCCCGGTCGGCGCGTTTATGGGCGAAGGGCCATGGCAAAGTCAACCAAGGCAGGCCCCTAAAAACGGCTCTTAAGCCACCCAAATTGCCATAATCAGGAACCCGTGACACAAGCTCCCCATGAGCGATCGTGACCGAAAACCACCATTCCGCCGTGGCGGCGGTAAACCCTTCGAAAAAGGGCGGAAATTCGCCCGTCCCCCCGGACGCCGCGATCGGGAAACGAACCCGGACGGGTCGGTGATTCTCTACGGCTGGCACACGGTTTCGGCGGCCCTGGCCAACCCGGAACGGGGAATCCGAAAGCTGTTCCTGACCGAAAACGCCGCCCGCCGGCTTTCGGACGAAAATATCGACACCCGCGTGCCGCCGGAAATTGTCCGGCCGGACCTGATCGACCAGCGGCTCGGGCCCGACGCCGTGCACCAGGGGCTCCTGGCGGAGGTCGATCCCCTGCCCTCGCCCGACATCGATGAGCTGCCGCAGGAAGGCATCGTGCTGGTGCTCGACCAGATCACCGATCCGCACAATTTCGGCGCGATCATGCGCTCGGCGGCGGCGTTTGCGGTGAAAGCGATCGTCACCACCGCCCGCCACAGCCCGGAGGCCACCGGCGTACTGGCGAAATCCGCCTCCGGCGCGCTGGAACTGGTGCCGTTGGTGACCGTGACAAATCTCGCCCGTGCGCTCAACGCGATGAACGATCGCGGTTTCATGACGGTCGGGCTGGACAGCGAGGGGACCGAGAACCTCGGCGCAGTGACGTTGCAACAGCCCTTGGCGCTGGTGCTGGGGGCCGAAGGCAAGGGCCTGCGGCAACTGACGCGCGACACCTGCAGCGTGGTGGCCCGGCTCGACATGCCCGGCGAGATCAAGAGCCTGAACGTCTCGAACGCCGCGGTGCTGGCGCTCTATATCGGCGCCAGCCGATTGGGCCTGATGAAATGAGCTTTTTTGTTTGACGCGTTTTCTTGACGCGAACTGGTGCCCACTTCGCTTGAAAACGCTATGACGCCCGCTCGCAACTCAATGCGAACGGGCGCTGAAGCGCTTCGCCGATCGTTGGATCAGTAGTAGCTGCGCAGCACGCGCCGGCCGTGGTAATAGCGCGCCGCGTAACCGTGATGGTGCCGGTGATAATAGCGGTGCGCGCCATGGTGATACGGCCGGTTGTAGCCATAGCCGTAGCCGGAGATCGCGCCTTCGCGATAGACCGGACGCGGCGCCCAGTTGCCGGGACCGGTATAGGTCGGGCCCTGATTGACGTAATAGTACTGCTGCTCCGGATCGGGCAGACGTTCCCGGACCCAGCCGCCGCAGGGATTGCAGCCCGCATAGGCCGCGACCGGCGCGGCATAGACCGGCTGTCCGCAAGGGGTGTAACCGCAGGCCATCGCGGGCGCTGCAACCATCACGGCAACTGCCGCGATCAATCCTTTAAGTATCTGACGCATTACTCTCTCCTGTCGATATTTTCGTTGGTTTGCAGTTTCTTGTTTGCGCATGGTCTCCGCGCGGTTCTCGCGAGGGATCATGCTCTTAGCGTGGAAGTCGCGGCGGCCCTCGCCTGTTGTCCTGCGGCGCGTAGATGATTTCCGGCGGATTGACGGGCACGTTCGATTGCGCAGGCAGTGGTGCCGACTGCGACGACCAGGATTGATGATAGCTCTCGGCCGGCTGCGGCAGTTTGCGGTTCGCCGGCGGCTCGATTTCCACCCGCCCGTATCCGGGCAAGCGGCCGGCACTCGGATAGTAATGACCAACATGCGGCACCGGATCGATATAGCGGCCACCGTAGACGGTCGGCTGGACATGGGTGCCCTTGCCCAGCCCCCAATCGCCCTCGACCACCGCATAGGATGCGTCGACGCCATTAATGATGACGGGTACGCCGGGACGGCCCGGAATCACGATCTCAAAACCCCCGCCGGCAAAGGCGGCCGAATTCGTCGCGATGAAAAGTGCCAATGTGACGCCGATGCGCATCGCTTGAGATCCCGGTTTCCTCACGTCCCAATTTAATCCAACACGCGATGGCAGGGGTTAAGGCGGCCGGCCAAACTGCCGGTAAGCCTAACGGGCAACCATGGATCGCCGTTCAATTGCGAGAAATGGCGCTATCCAAACGTTAACGGCGGGGGATCGGAAGGCCGACCCCGGGGGATCGGAAGGCCGACCCCGGGGGATCGGAAGGC
>Ga0268265_10003494_pt1 | contig 11255 bp, 10 predicted proteins | sample KBSSwiS52_FD_190355 | JGI IMG/M metagenome (GOLD analysis project Ga0268265, IMG submission 190355) | Switchgrass rhizosphere microbial communities from Kellogg Biological Station, Michigan, USA - KBS Switchgrass S5-2 (SPAdes) (version 2) | ecosystem: Host-associated > Plants > Roots >...
AACCCTGGCGACTCCGAATTTGGACGCAAGCTTTTCCGCGCGGCTGCGATCGAGATCGCAGATGCCGGCGACCGGGAAGCCCGCCAACTTGTAGGCGGGCAGGTGGGCGTCGTTGACGATTCCGCCGGCGCCGATGATGACGATGGGGCGCGGGCGGCTCGGGCGCGGCCAGGCTTGGCGCAGGTTCGGTTGAGGCGGGCTGGCCACGCAATCCTCCCAGATCGGCCCGAAGAGCTATCGTTCTTATTTAAATCATATATTCATGAATGAAGTTACGGGCAAGCCGAAAACGCCCGCCCCCGTCAGTCGGTGTGGAAGACATTTTCCATTTCGGACCACCATTCGCCTTCCTTGCGGGTCGGGAGCGGGGACTGCATCGGCTCGCAGATCACCCACCATTCCTGGGTCTTCGGGTCCGCCGCCATCTTCGCCATGTCCGCCTTGAAGTCGGCGCCGTGATATTCGTAATAAGCGAACAGCAGGTTCTCCGGCTCCTTCAAGAAGATCGTGTAATTCTTGATGTTGCAGCGGGCGATCGTGGCCAGCACCTCGGGCCAGACCGCGGCGTGGATGCGTTTGTATTCGGCGATCTGGTCGGCCTTGAGGCCGAGGACGAAGCCCATGCGTTTCATTCGAACCCCTCAGTTGAGACAATAGATGCGGCGCGCATTGCCGTTCAGCAGCTTCGCCTGCTGGCTGTCGCTCTCGCCGGCGATGATCGCGCGGGTCGCTGCGACCCAGCGCCCGAGATTGGCGGTCAAGGTGCAGACCGGCCAGTCGCTGCCCCAGACCACGCGATCCCAACCGAAGCTTTCGATCACATGCGTGACGAAAGGGCGGAGATCATCGACGGACCAGTTCGGATCGGCATAGGCGACGACGCCCGAGACCTTGGCGGCAACGTTGGGCGCGGCGGCGAGCGCTTTGATGTCGGCGCGCCAGGGATCGAGCGCATGGTCCTTCACCGAAGGCACGCCACAATGGTCGAGGATGAACTGCACGTCCGGGCAGGCGCGGGCGATCCGCAGCGCCAGGGGAAGCTGCCGTGCCAGCACGCAGATGTCGAAGCTCAGGCGATGCGCGGCGAGGCGCTTCAGGTTCTCGGTGAAGATCGGCGCCTGGCTGAGGTCATCGGGCGAGGTATGCAGGATGCGCCGCAGGCCCTTGACCTTGGGATTGGCGGCAAGCTGCTCGAGCTGCGCGGGGAACTCCGTGCTCTCCGGCCGGCAGGATGCAATCGCCGCGACCACCGACCCGCCGAGTGATGTCACGAAGTCGGTTTCCCGCAGCTGATCGGCCTCGGCGACATCGACCTCCATATGGATCGATTGGGTGATGCCGGCAGCTTCCGCCTGGGGCCGGTAAGTCTCCAGTAGGAAGTCGCGGTTCAGCGGCGGGACGTTGCCAAGCCAGGGATAGGAGAAGCGGTCGCGATAGACCAGGTGCAAATGCGTGTCGATGATCGGGATGGGCATCAGGGTCCTAATGTTCGGCGCCGCCGGCATTGGCGGAGATTGCGGTGCCGCCGGCGATCAGGTGCTTCAACACGGCGTGCTGATCGGGCGAATGGGTGTCCAGGCGCTGCACATAGGGACAGGTCATGGCGGCGAGGATGCTGCCATGCGGCCCGAGGATCGGTACCGAGAGGTTGACCACGCTCGGGGTCTGGCGGCTTTCCATCTGCTCGTAGCCGCGCTTCACGATGTCGGCGAGGCGCGCGTCGAGATCGGCGGGCCGGGTCTCGAGCGGCAGCATCTCGTGCTCTTCGGCCATCAGCTTGCGCTCGGTCGGCGTGGCATAGGCGAGCAGAGTGTGGCCGGAGCCGGTGTCGAACAGCCCGACCCGAGCGCCGACCCGGACCGCGATGCCCCAGTAGCTCGGCGAATCCACCTGCGCCACGACGATCACCTCGCCGCGGTCATAGACGGCGAGGTGGCATGACTGGCCCGCCGCGCGCGCGAAATCGCGCAGCACCGGCACCGCTTGGCTGACCAGGCGCCGCATCGGCGCATGGCGATGGGCGAGGGCGAAGAGCTTCAGGGTGAGTTCGTAGCGGTCGGTCGTCGTGCGGGCGATGTAGCCGCGGCGCACCAGCCGGTCCAGCATGCGGTAGATCTCGTTGGGCGAACGGCTGAGCGCCTTGGCGATCTCGGCTTGCGAGAGTCCTTCCTCGGTTTCCGCCAGCAATTCGAGAATGTCGAGGCCCTTGTCCAGAGCCGGCGCGCGATAGCGCTCCTCGACCTCGTCGAAGGCCATCTGTCCCTCCCCGCGGCGGGTTCACTTGCGGCGCCCTGATTGATCAGGCGCCGTCAGGAACCTGTTATCGTTATTATTAGAGAAAAGAGACTTCAGCTATGAACAGAAGTCAATAGATCACCGGTTCAATAAATGACCGGCTCTGGGACCGGGGCGCCGAACGAAGTTTCGAGGAAATCGAAGTCGCAGCCTTCGTTGGCCTGGCGGATATGCTTGGCGAACATCCAGCCATAGCCGCGCTCGAAACGCGGTGGGGGCGGGGTCCAGGCCGCGCGCCGGGCGGCAAGCTCCGCGTCGGAGACTTCCATGCGGATCGACCGTGCCGCCACATCGACCGAAATGATGTCACCGGTCTTCAGCAGGGCGAGTGGGCCGCCGATATAGGCCTCCGGCGCCACATGCAGAATACAGGCGCCATAGCTGGTGCCGCTCATCCGCGCGTCGGAGAGGCGCAGCATGTCCTTGACGCCTTGTTTCAGGAGCTTCTTCGGCATCGGCAGCATGCCCCATTCCGGCATGCCCGGCCCGCCGAGCGGCCCGGCATTGCGCAGCACCAGGATATGGTCCGGTGTCACGTCGAGATTCTCGTTATCAACGGCGGCTTTCATCGAAGGGTAATCGTCGAACACCAAGGCAGGTCCGGAATGCTTCCGGAGATGCGGCGCGCAGGCGCTCGGCTTGATGACGCAGCCATCGGGCGCGAGATTGCCCCTCAGCACCGCCAGCGCGCCTTCGTTGTAGATCGGGTTGTCGATCGGGCGGATCACGTCGTCGTTGAAGACGCCGGCCCCTTCGATGTTCTCGCCGAGAGTCTTGCCGGTGACAGTGAGGGCGTCGAGATGCAGCTTGTCGCGTATGCGGTTCAGCAGTCCGGGCAGGCCGCCCGCATAGAAGAAGTCTTCCATCAGATACGTGTCGCCGCTCGGCCGGATGTTGGCGATAACGGGGATGATGCGGCTGGCCTTCTCGAAATCGTCGAGATCGATCGGAATGCCGGCGCGACGGCCCTGGGCGATCACATGGATGATGGCATTGGTCGAGCAGCCCAAGGCCATCGCGGTGCGGATCGCATTCTCGAAGGCGTCGCGGGTCAGGATCTTCGCCGGCGTCAGATCTTCCCAGACCATCTCGACGATCCGGCGGCCGGAGGCGGCGCACATGCGGATATGGTTGGCGTCCGCCGCCGGGATCGACGAAGCGCCGGTCAGCGACATGCCGAGGGCTTCGGCGATGGACATCATGGTGGCGGCGGTGCCCATGGTCATGCAGGTGCCGTGGCTGCGCGCCACACCCGCTTCGACGCCTTCCCATTCCTCCTTGCCGATCCGCCCGGCGCGGCGCTCGTCCCAGTATTTCCAGACATCGGAGCCGGAGCCCAGGATCTTGCCCTGCCAATTGCCGCGCAGCATCGGCCCGGCGGGCACATAGATCGCCGGTAGCCCGGCGCTGGTGGCGCCCATCAGAAGAGCCGGCGTGGTCTTGTCGCAGCCGCCCATCAGCACGACGCCGTCCACCGGGTGCGAGCGGATCAGCTCCTCGGTGTCCATCGCCAGCATGTTGCGATAGAGCATGGTGGTCGGCTTCACGAAGATCTCGGCGAGGGAGATCGCCGGCAGCTCGACCGGGAAGCCGCCGGCCTGCAGCACGCCGCGCTTCACGTCATCGACCCGGGTCTTGAAATGCGCGTGGCAGGGATTGACGTCGGACCAGGTGTTGATGATGGCAATGACCGGCTTGCCCGCCCATTCGGTCGGGGCGTAACCCATCTGCATCGCCCGCGAGCGATGGGTGGAGGAGCGGAGATCATCGGGCGCGAACCAGCGCGCGCTGCGGAGAGAGTCAGGAGACTTGGGGCTGCTCATGTTCCGGTCCGGTGTGCCATGGATGTTTCTCCATAGCACGCCCGACGGTGAGGCGGAACGCAAGCAAAGCAGCCATGCCCAAAGCGACACCGATCCCGGCAACGCAGGCCGTCCAACCGAAACGATCGAACAGCTGGCCGAGCACGAAGCTGCCGACCAATCCACCGAGGAAGTAGCTGGCGAGATAGAGGCCGCCGGCGGCACCGCGGTCGCCGGTCGCGGTGCGCCCCACGAATCCGGTGGCGGCGGCCTGGGCGAAGAAGGTGCCGATGCCGACCAAGGCGAGTCCGATGAGCACCGCCGGGAGGGATGCCGCCAGCAGCAGCGGCAGTCCCACTCCAGCCAAGGCCAACGCCGCCCAGAAGGTCGGGCGTGTGCCGAAAGCCCGAACGGCACGGCCGGCCAGCGGCGTGGTGAGGATCGACGGGAGGAACACGAAATAGACCAGGCCGAGCTGCATCGGGCCGATCCCCAGCGGTGGCTGCACCAGCACGAAATTCACATAAGTGAAGGTGCCGATGAAAGCGAACAGGATCAGAAACCCGATCGCGAAGGCGATCCTCAAAGCCGGGTTCCGCAGATGACCGAGCAGGGCGAACCGCATGCGATCATCCGCCGGCATCGGCCGGCTATGTTGGAGGCCTGCAAAGACCAAAGCCGCGCCGGCGAGGTTGAGGCCGGCGAAAAGCAGAAAGTTTGCCGAAAGTCCGAAATGATCGGCCACCGCTGCGGACATCAACCGGCCGAACAGGTTGCTGGCGACATTGCCGGTGATGTAGGCGGCAAAGGCGCCGCCCGCGGCCCGGGCGCTGCAATTCTCGGCGAGATAGGCCAGTGTCAGGGTGAAGGCCGTGGACATCAATAGTCCTTGGAAAACCCTAAGCGCGGTGAAAGTCGTGAGATCGGGCGCGATGGAGAGGAGGGCGGTCGGGATCGAAAGCAGCGCCAGGCTCGCCACCACGCCCTTGCGGCGATCGATGCGACGGCTGAACAGCGAGACCAGGATCCCGGCGACCGCCATGCCGAAGGTGCTGGCATTGACCGCCAGCCCCATGGCGGCCGGGCCGACGCGGTAATGCGTGACCAGCGAGGGCAGGATCGCCTGGGTGGCGAAGAGGTCGACCAAAGTCAGAAAGGCGATCACGCCGATCACAAGGTTGCGGAATCCATCTTGATGCATTGGCTCGGCTTTCAGGAAGAGAAGCGGCGTGATGCCGGGGTGGGGAAACCGGCATCACGCCTGGTCAAAGGAGACTGTGGGGGCCAGCCGTCCTTACATGTTCATGTCCATCGCATCGTGCAGGATATCGGCGGAAATCAGCACCACCGGCTTCTTGCTCGTGTTCTTCCACCAGTGCTTCAGATCGGCGTCGCGCGAGGATTCGCCGGCCTTGTGGACGACGCCGGTCTTGCAGTTGCTGGCGAACTCGGTGATCTCGCCCGAGACGATGTAGATCAGCGCCGGGCGGTCGGCATGGTCGTGCAGCGGCACGATGCCGCCGGGCTGAATCTCCAGGCGGCGGATGCGGAGCTTGTGATCTCCGAGCTTCACCATCTGCTGGGCGAGGTCGACTTGCTCAAGCACTGTGTCGGTGACGCCGACCGGCTTGGTCGGCGCGTTCGAAAGCGCGTTCTGGCCCATCTCATTGGTGGGGCAGCCATTGGCGCTGGCGGCGGTGGCGGCGAGCATCGAGGCGCCAGCCAGGAAAGCAGCGGCGGTCAAGTTCCGCCAGGTCTGCATGGTCATCTTCGTTCTCCTTCAACGATCCGTCGCTGAGGTCCGGAAGTGGCCGCAGCGGTGGATTGAAGATCGCTGAGGAGTCGCGCAAGAACGAATGCCGATGCGGTCTTGAATCGATAGCGCGCGGCTATCGGAAACACCGTCATCGCCGGGCTTGACCTGGCGATCTCGTGCAGGCTGGAAACAGATGCCCGGCTCAAGGCTGGGGCATGACGTGAATCCAAAGAGGCGCTACTTGCTTTCCGCCGTATCCGTGCCGTCCCAATCGACCGGTGGAGCCTGCTCGATGTAACGGCGACAGCGCAGGATCATCCGGCGGGAGGGCTCGTCACGGCCGCGCAGCTGGTCAGCCTGGCGGAAGGATTCGATGGCGCGGTCGAAGTCGCGGTTGAGATAGCGTTCGAAACCGGCGTCGTAATGCGCGATCCAGGCGAGATCGCCGAGCGTATCGCGGGTCTCGGTCAATCCCAGCAATTCATAGACCGCAATGCCCCCGCGCCGCCCGTAGACCGCGACTTTGTCGACGCGGCGGGTGACAATGCCGTCACCGGCTTCTGTGAGCGTCGCCTCTCCGATCAGGATGTCGGTGCCGTAACGCTTGTTGAGCGCTTCGAGGCGGCTGGCGACGTTCACCACATCGCCGATCGCGGTGTAGTTCAGGCGGTCGCGCGAGCCGATATTGCCGACCAGAGCGGATCCGGAATTGACGCCGATCCGCAAGCCCACCTTGCCTGCGTTCGTTGCTTGCATGCCTTGGGCCGACTGCAAGAAAGCGTCCCGACAGGCGAGCGCCGCCTTGCAGGCCGAGAGGGCGTGCAGTGGGTTGCTGGCGGGTGCGTTCCAGAACGCCATCACGGAATCGCCGATGAACTTGTCGACCGTCCCGGCATGGGCGGCCACGATCCGGGACATGAAGTCCAGGTGATCGCCCAGGATATCGACGATTTCCTCCGGCTTGGCTTCGCTGAGGCCGGTGAAGCCGGCGAGATCGGTGAAGAGCACGGTCAGCGGCTGGGTGCGGCCACCGGGCTTCGCCTCGATGCCTTCACGGATCAGGATTTCGACCAGATCCGCGGGCATATATTTGCGGAAGGCGGAGAGACCGGTGCCCATCCGTCGCAGGGCATGCGAGAGATCGTCGAGCTCGCGCAGGCGTGACGGGCGATAGGTCAGGCCTTCGAGATGGAAGCGCTCGATCTGCTGCATCTGCCCGGCGATGCCGGCGATCGGCCGGCTGATCAGCCGATGCGCGACGAAGGCGCCGAGCAACGAGACCACGACCACCATACCGATCACCAGCATGTAGAGGCGCCGCGTCGCCGCCGGTATGTCGCCGAGGATGTCTTCCGCAGGGATGACCGTCACCGCGACCCAGTTGCGGAAGGGGAGCGGGGTGAAGGTGACGTAGTGTTCTATGTCGCTCATCATCCCGGTCACCGCGATGGTGCGCGGCGCGCGCAGGCTCGAAACATCGAGCTTCTCATGGTCGATGGCGCGCTGGATCGCGCCCGCGAGCGGATCCTGGATGGCCGCGAGGTCATGCCAGCCGCCTGCGGTGGCGCCGACCGCGCTGGCGGTCAGCACCCGGTTGCCCTTCTCCAGGATGAAGGCGCGGCCGTGGCTGGTGACCTTGAGCGCGGTCAGGAAACGCGCCAGACGATCGAGGTCGATGCCGATCATCATGACACCGAGATAGCGGCTGTAGACCTTGAGTCGGCTGGAGATTGCGATACCCGGTTGGGTGCCGAGGGGAGTCTCGCTGTACTCGGTCCAGACCGGCATCATGGCCTGGTCGGCCTCCCGGTACCATTCTTGCTCGGTCGATTTGAAGGTTGACGCACCCATGCTGCGCTCGAGGAAATGGATGTCGCCGACCACCGGCTGGTAGCTGTCGACACGGAGCGGGTTCGGCTCCGACCCTTCCGCGCCATGGCGCACCTCGACCATGCGGATGCTCTCGTCGGAGTCCTTGCGGGCGCCGAAGAAATTGCCGTCGGGCCAGCCGAAGGCGACCCAGGAGATGCTCGGCTGCGATTGCAGCAGCGAGAGGAACACGAACTCCCGCTTGGCCTCGTTGCCGATCTCGATCACGTCCTGGAAGAAGATCGTGCGCAAGGCTTCCTGGCTGGCGCTGGCATTGGTGAGAATCTGCTGCAGATTGCCGGCGACCGTGTCGGAGATCCGGGTGTTGATCTCCTTGACCAGGGCATTGGCGTTCTTGGTCGAGGTGCGCTGCCAGCTGCCATGAACCAGCGCTGCCATCAGGATGCAGATGCCGGCCAGCAGGAACATCAGCGCGGCGCCGAGGCCGAGCCGCCGGAATCGCCGCGGTGTCGCTAAGGGCTGTGCCGGATCAGCCATGGCGGCTCAAGCGGGCTCGAGTGCTTCGGAGATTCTCTCGGCGCGCTCCGGCCATTGATAGCGATCGATCGCCTTGATGAAGGTGGCGACGGCCGGCGAGAAGCGTCGTCCGGCAACGCTGGCCAGGTGGATCGTGCGCGTGACCGGTGGATTGACGATCGGGCGCGTGTTCATGCCCGGAAGCACCGCGGAGAACTCGGGCATGAAGCAAATGCCCATGCCCGCCATGACCATGGTCTGGATCCAGTCCTCGCGCTCGGAACGGAACACGTCCTGGACGCGGACGCTCTGCTGTTCCAGCACGATCTCCAGGCGCTCGTAGTATTCGCAGTTGGCGCGGGAAAGATAGGATTCGCCGGCGATCTCATGGACCGGCACTTCGGTCATCGCCTCATAGCGATGGCCGGGCGGGAAGGCCACGACGAAGCGTTCCTCATAGAGCTTGCGGAAGTCGAGTCGCTCATTCGGCGCCTCGGGCGCGGTCGTGATCGCGATGTCGAGCTGACCTTCCATCAGCATGTTGATCAGCTCGTCGGGAATGCTTTCGGTGAGCGAGACCTCAATCCCCGGGTGATCGGCGCCGAAACGGGACAGGAAGCTCACAAACCGCACCGGGCCGATGGTGCACATCACGCCGAGCCGGAGCGGCGCATCGCGGAGCTGCAGGAAGCTCTGTGCCGTGGAACGCGCCTGTTCGCTCTGCTTCAGGATGGTTTCCAACTGCGGGCGCACCAGATTGCCGAGATCGGTCATATGCGTGAGTTTGCGCTCGCGTCGGAACAGGAGCCCACCAAGCTCTTCCTCGAGCTTCTGGATGGCGCGCGTGAGGGCCGGCTGGGTCACGTTGCATTGCTCGGCCGCGCGCGTGAAGTTGAGCGTGCCGCAGACCGCCAGAAAGTAGCGGATTTGGTGCATTTCCATAGGCTTAACCTGAGTTTGGCCCCGACGATTGATGCCGCAACTATACCCGCTGGGCATCGATCCGGCGATGCCGATGCCGCATCGAAACCATAGGGGTCTGGCATTTCCCCTTATGCAAGGCGCGCCGCAGATTTGATTCTCCAAATGCGGAGACGGCCATGACTGTAGATACGCTGACGAACCAAGCGAGGTTACACAATGCCTCGGTCGAGACCCGGCACTTGAGCCTGGCCCTCCAGGGCGGTGGCGCGCACGGCGCCTTCACCTGGGGTGTGCTCGACCGGCTGCTCGAGGACGAGCGACTGGTGTTCGACGGCATCTCCGCGACTTCGGCTGGCGCCATGAATGCGACGGTCATGGTCTATGGCTACCAGCAGGGCGGTCGGGCCGGCGCGCGCGCCGCGCTCGACAATTTCTGGCGCCGCATCGCCCATGCCCAGGCCCAGACGCCGTTCCAGGCGACCTGGTGGGACCGGCTCACCGGAAACCATGCGCTGGACAACTCGCCGGCCTTCCTCTGGCTGGATTTCGTGACCCGGGTGCTCTCGCCTTACCAGCTCAATCCGACCAACTGGAACCCCTTACGCGACGTGCTGACTGCCTCGGTTGATTTCGAGGCGATGCGCCGCGCGAAGCTCCCGATCCAGCTCTTTCTCTGCGCCACCAATGTCCGTTCCGGCAAGGTCAAGGTGTTCGGCGAATCCGAGCTCTCCGCCGACGCGGTGATGGCCTCCGGCTGCCTGCCGCTCCTGTTCAAGGCGGTGGAGATCGACGGCGAAGCCTATTGGGATGGCGGGTACATGGGCAATCCGGCGATTTTTCCGCTGATCTATCGCTGTGGCAGCCCGGACATTATGGTCGTGCATGTCAACCCGATCATGCGTGAGGCGCTGCCGGTGACCGCCGGCGAGATCCTGAATCGGATCAATGAGATCAGCTTCAACTCTTCGCTGATGCGGGAGATGCGGGCGATCAGCTTCGTCACCCGCCTGATCGACGACGGTGAAGTGGAGATGGACCGGCTGAAGCGCCTTCACATCCACGCGATCTCGGCGGAGGAACGGATGCGGGACTTCAGCGTGCTGTCGAAGTTCAACGCCGACTGGGACTTCCTGCTGGACCTGAAGGAAGTGGGCCGCGCGCATGCCGATGCCTGGCTGAAGGAGAATTTCGACCAGATCGGCCGCCGCTCCACCGTCGATATCAACAAGGCGTATCTCTAGCGCCGATCCATGCCGCGGCGCTATCGATTTACAAACAAAGCGGCATTTCGCCTGTAACCCCAAGACGCTTAGCTTCGAACCGTCCTCGGGGACAAGACCCCGACCCTGAACCAGAAACCTTGAGGAGACCCTCCAATGAAGACTTCCAATGCCCTGCTGATGGCCGCCGCTTCCGCCGCCCTCGGCCTCGTCGCCATCAATGCCGCCAATGCCGGCCCGGCCGCCGTGCCGAAGTATGAATCCGAGAAGTGCTTCGGCATCGCCGCCAGCGGTGCCAATGACTGCCAGACAGCGACCAATTCCTGCGCCGGGACCGTGACCACCGCGATGCAGGGCGATGCCTGGATCTACGTGCCGACCGGAGTTTGCGGCAAGATCGGCGGCGGCAGCCTCGAGCCCAAGAAGTCCTAACGCGCGCAACAGACGGCGGGGCAACTTCGGTCGCCCCGCCGTCACTTACACAGATTCACCATGGCGTCCCAAGGCACAACCGATCAGTTCAAGGGCCGCGTGCGGCGCCAGATCATGGGTTCAGCCCCATCCGACATCATCGCCGCCGTGCGCGGCGATCAATGCGGGATCGGCGAACCGCCCAGTGTTCGAGAAGACGCCCGAGAGGAGAGGGTCATGACCATGACGATGAAGATGGACGAGCCGACATCGCCGACCCTGCTCAGCCGAATCCGCGATCTGTACGATCGGCTCGGGCTGCTGCCCTTGAGCGTGATCCAACTGATGGCGCGGGTGAGCCTGGCGATGATCTTCTGGCGCTCCGGCCAGGCCAAGATCGCGAACTGGGACCTGACGCTGCAACTCTTCGCCAATGAATACAAGGTGCCGATCCTGCCGCCTGAGATCGCCGCGCCGATGGCCGCCGCGGTTGAGCTCAGC
>Ga0268265_10003497_pt1 | contig 11248 bp, 10 predicted proteins | sample KBSSwiS52_FD_190355 | JGI IMG/M metagenome (GOLD analysis project Ga0268265, IMG submission 190355) | Switchgrass rhizosphere microbial communities from Kellogg Biological Station, Michigan, USA - KBS Switchgrass S5-2 (SPAdes) (version 2) | ecosystem: Host-associated > Plants > Roots >...
GACAAGTTGCATTCGGTTCTCAGGCGCCTCTTCGCGTACGCGCACGCATACATACACGTACAGGGTGGAGAGACGGCGGCGCAGCCGTCAAGGGGTGAGTGAGATCCTGGCGCCGGCGTGGCGGACTAGGCGCCCCGCCAGCTCCAGTTCCAGCAACGCCAGCTGGACGGAGGCGGGGCTGGCACCGGACTGGCGCACCAACTCGTCCACACCGACCGGCGCGGTGGTGAGCAGGTCGCCGATCTCCGCCGGCTCCTCGCTATAGGCTTCGCTCCATGCAAGATCCGGCAGCGGCTCGCGGAAGGTGGAGCGCGGCGTGCCGTCGAAACCCGAGAGCAACTCGACCACGTCCTCCACCGACTGCACCAGCACCGCACCGTCGCGGATGAGTTGGTTGCAGCCGTGCGAGCGGGAATCGAGCGGCGAGCCCGGGATCGCCATGATTTCGCGCCCATAGTCGCCGGCCAGCCGGGCGGTGATCAGCGAGCCCGACTTCGGCGCCGCTTCCACGACCAGGGTGCCCGCAGCGAGCCCGGCGATGATACGGTTGCGCGAGGGGAAGTGGCGGGCGAGCGGCTCGGTGCCGGGCGGCTGCTCGGCGATCAGCAGCGCCTCGCAGGCGATCCGCTCCTGCAGGGCGGCGTGCTCGGGCGGATAGGCGATGTCGATGCCGCTGGCGATCACGCCGATCGTGGCGCCACGGCCGGCCGCCAGCGCGCCGCCATGGGCCGCACCGTCGATCCCGCGCGCGAGGCCGGAGACGACGGTGAAGCCTGCCTCCGCCAGCCCGGCCGAGAAATCGCGCGCCAGCTTGATCGCCGCGGCCGACGCGTTGCGCGCACCCACCACGGCTACGCAGGGGACAGCAGCGCGTCCGGCCTCGCCGCGCACGGTGAGGATCGGCGGCGCAGCCTCTGCCTGGGCGAGCAACGCCGGGTATTCGGGGGAATCGTGGAACAGGTAGCGAGCGCCCGCTTTGCGCACGGCGACGATTTCCGCCGCGACGCGCGCCTCGGGCGCCACGCGGTAAGGCTTGCCCGCGCGACCTGCGATGTCGGGCAAGGCCTCCAGCGCGGCCGAGGCGCTGCCGAAGCGGGCAAGCAGTTGGCGATAGCTGATCGGACCGATGTTGGGGCTGCGCAGCAGGCGGATGCGCGCGAAGGCCTCCTCGCGCGTCAGCCCGGCGGCGCTCACGCCTTGGCGCCGCCCACGCGGGGCTCCGTGCCGTCTCGAAGGCGGGCGATGTTTTCGCGATGCATCCACACCACCAGCACCGCGAGCGCCGCCAGCGCGGGCAGATAGTCCATGTAGCCCAGCGCCAGCGCCGCGACCGGAGCGCCCACGGCGGCGGTCATCCCGCCGATCGAGGAAACCCGCGTCAGCGCGAGCAGTCCGATCCACAGCACGGCATACGTCAGCCCCAGCGGCCAGGCGAGGCCGAAGCATACCCCCGCCAGCGTCGCCACGCCCTTGCCGCCGCGAAAGCCCAGCCAGGCGGGAAAGCAGTGGCCGACGACCGCGCCCACAGCCGCCAGCGCCTCGGCCCCCGGCCACAGCGCGCGAGCCAGCAGGACCGCGGCGACACCCTTGGCAAGGTCCAGCAACAGGGTCGTGGCAGCAAGGCCCTTGCGGCCGGTGCGCAATACGTTGGTGGCGCCGATGTTGCCCGATCCGATCGCGCGCAAGTCGCCGGCTCCGGTTGCGCGGGTCAGCAGCAGCCCGAAGGGTATCGAACCCAGCAGGTAGCCCAACGCGAGAGAAAGAATCCACGTCATCCCGGCGTGCTTAGCGCCTCCTCTGCCGCTTTGAGAAGGCTTGTTGCCGAAAACCCGGCGCAGTCGCTAACACGGCGCGCCGATTCCGGCCGGAAGGACCGTCCCGCAAGTGAGCAGCTCCATCGACCCGACCGCCCCCGTGCTTCTCTTCGATTCCGGCGTCGGGGGGCTGACCGTGCTAGCCGAGCTGCGCAAGCTGCTTCCTCAGGCGCCGGTCGTCTACGTCGCCGACCTTGCCGGCCTGCCTTACGGCAGCAAGACCGAGGCGCAGATCGCGGCGCGCGTCGCCGGGCTGCTGGGGCGCCTGACCGAGCGGCTGCACCCGCGCCTCGTCTGCATCGCCTGCAACACCGCCTCCACCATCGCGCTGGGCATGGTGCGCGAGGTGCTGGAAGTGCCGGTGGTCGGCACCGTACCGGCCATCAAGCCCGCCGCGGCCATGACCCGCAGCGGGGTGATCGGGCTGCTCGGCACCGAAGCGACGATCCGGCAGGGCTACGTCGACCGGCTGGAGACCGAGTTCGCGCAAGGCAAGGTCCTCCTGCGCCACGCGGCGCCCGGCTTGGTCGCCGCCGCCGAGGCGAAGCTGCGCGCAGAGGCCGGCGATCCGGTGGCAATCCGGGCGGCGGTGGACGGCCTGCGCAGCCTGCCCCTAGGGGCAGAGATCGATACGGTCGTGCTCGCCTGCACGCACTTTCCGTTGCTGGAGGACGAGCTTTCCGCCGCATTCGGGCCTGGCGTGGCGTTCGTGCACGGAGCGGCGGGGATCGCACGGCAGATCGCACGGCTCCTGGAAGGACAGGATTACGCTCGCATCCGGCCAGACTACGCGCTAACCACCGCGCGGGGTTCGTTCCCGGAAGCGCTTGCCGATGCAGTGAGACGCTACGGGCTCGAGGGGATTGCCGGGTTTTGACGCGCAGGCTGAACGTCGTTCTGTTGATATTGCTGATCGGCGTCTTCGGCCCCTTCTTCTGGCTTGTGCTCGACACCGGTGGCACCGGCCGCGCGGTCAAGCCCGTGGATATCGCGCAGCTTCGCCTGCTGGCCGAGGCGATACCCGGTCCCTTGCCCCGCGAGGTGCGGTACGAGCGGATCGGCCGCCAGCCTCGCACTGCGGACTTGGTGGCGGCAGGATCGGGGCTGAGGCAGGTCGATCTCACGACCTACGCCTTCCAGATCGTACGCGAGGACGGCACCGACATCGCCATCGACCGCGGCATGAGCCGTCGCTCGGCGCAGCGACGCGAGCTCGCCGACTTCGATCCCGAAGCGCAGGCCTCGGTGGAGCGCGTCGTGCGCGGCGCGGCACTGGCGCTCAGGCTCACGCGCAGCACGGTCAGGCCGCCCGCAGTGCCCTATCCTGTCGCGCCGGGCGTGGTCGTGATCCCGACTCCCGGCGTCGGCCCGGGCACGCGGATGATCTTCGTGCGGCTTGCCGAAGGGCGCGAACTGCTGTTCGCGGGCGAGATCGCGCCGCTCAACGTATCTTGGCGTCAGGATCGGCCGCCGCCCCGGGCAGTGACCCTGTTCCATCGTAGGCCGCGCGTCGAGATCGCCCAATGGCTACGAACAATTCGACAGCTCAAGTGGTCGGCACCGCTGCTGGTGATCGTGCCGGGTCGCGATCCGGCTTTGCCGCCACCCTTGAAGAGAGGCTTCGCGAAGACGTCTGCTCCCTTCGCTATTGGCCGATAAGTCACTGGCAATCGGGGGGGCGATGGAGTAAATGCCGCCGCCTACCGCGCCGACCGGGATCGGCCGCATCATGGATGCTTGCGTGAACTACGACCAGATATTCGACCAGGCGATCGAGCGACTGCACACCGAGGGCCGCTATCGGGTGTTCATCGACATCCTGCGCAACAAGGGTGCTTTTCCGAACGCGCGCTGTTTTGCGGGTCACAACGGGCCCAAGCCGATCACGGTGTGGTGTTCGAATGACTACCTGGCGATGGGTCAGCATCCCAAGGTGGTGGCGGCGATGGAGGAGGCGCTGCACGATGTCGGCGCGGGCTCGGGCGGCACGCGCAACATCGGGGGCAACACGCATTACCACATCGAGCTGGAGCGCGAGCTGGCCGATCTTCACGGCAAGGACGCGGCGCTGCTGTTCACCTCGGGCTACGTCTCGAACGATGCGACGCTTTCGACGCTGGCCAAGCTGCTGCCGGGCTGCGTGATCTTCTCCGACGAGCTGAACCACGCGAGCATGATCGCGGGGATCAGGAACTCGGGCGCAGAGAAGAAGGTGTGGCGCCACAACGACGTCGCGCATCTGGAAGAGCTGCTGCGCGAGACCGACCCCTCGGTGCCCAAGTTGATCGCGTTCGAGAGCGTCTATTCGATGGATGGCGACGTCGCGCCGATCCACGCGATCTGCGACCTGGCCGACCAGTACAACGCGATCACCTACATCGACGAGGTCCACGCGGTCGGCATGTACGGCAAGCGCGGCGGCGGCATCTCGGAGCGCGACGAGGCGGTGCAGCGCATCACCATCGTGGAAGGCACGCTGGGCAAGGCGTTCGGGGTGATGGGCGGCTACATCGCGGCCGACCAGCGCATCGTCGACTGCATCCGCTCCTATGCGCCCGGCTTCATCTTCACCACCAGCCTCTCGCCGGTGCTGGCCGCAGGCGTGCTCGCCTCGGTCAGGCACCTGAAAGCCAGCAGCGAGGAGCGCGAGGGCCAGCAGCACGCCGCCGCCACTCTCAAGGCGATGTTCCGAGAAGCCGGGCTACCGGTCATGAACTCGGTCACCCACATCGTCCCGCTGATGGTCGGCGATCCGGTCAAGGCCAAGAAGATCAGCGACATCCTGCTCGCCGAGTACGGCGCCTACGTCCAGCCGATCAACTTCCCCACCGTCCCGCGCGGCACCGAACGCCTGCGCTTCACACCCGGACCCGCTCACTCCGAAGCCATGATGCGCAACCTCACCGACGCTCTCGTCGAAATCTGGGACCGCTTGGAAATGAAGCTGGCCGCGTAAACGGATCGGCCGGCAACACGGGAAGGAGATTGCGGATGCGTTTCGTAAGAATCCTCGTCACGATCCTGGGTGTTCTGGCCATCGCCATGGGCCTGTTGTGGGTCGGCCAGGGCACCGGCCTGATCATGTGGCCTGCCGAAAGCTTCATGCTGGCGGACCGGACCTGGGCACGCAACGGCCTGCTTCTCGCCGCTGTCGGAGCCATCGTCGTCTGGCTCGCCCGCCGCCGCTGAGTTAGCCGGCGGTTCCGTCCGTCTCGGGTGCAGGCACTTCCAGCACGAACCGCGCCCCCTGCCCCTTGACGCTCTCGACCCGCAGATCGCCACCCATCGCCAGCGCCAGCCGGCGCGATATGTAAAGGCCAAGCCCCGATCCGCCGTCGCCGCTGCGACCGAGCCGCTCGAACTTGTCGAACACGACCGCGATCTCGTCGGCGGAGAGACCAGGCCCCTGGTCCGTCACCGTCACCCGCGCGCGGTCGCCCGCGCGCTGGAGGCCGATCCATATCTGCGAATCCTCGGGCGCGTAGCGAATGGCATTGCCGAGCAGATTGATCAGGACCTGCAGCACACGCCGGAACTCGGCGACAGCATCCAGGCTTTCGCCCGTATCGGGCGCGAGGATCGTGATCCGCTTGGCACGCGCGCGCACGCCGAGGATGCCGGCGGCCTGCCGCGCGACTTCCGCAAGATCGATCCGGTCCGGCGCAGTCGAAAAGCCGTCCGCCTCGACCACTTCGAGGTCGGACAAATCCTCCAGCAGCCCCAGCAACAACCGCCCCGCGTTGGCGATCTCTCCGGCATAATCCGCATAGGCGTCCGGCAGCGGCCCAGCGAGGCGGCTGCGGATGGTCTCTGCATTCGCGACGATCCGCGCGATCGGCTGGCGCAGTACCGGCGCGAGGTCCTGGCCGACCAGGCCCTGCGGCGAAGCGCCCTCGCCCTTGGCCGGCGGCGGGGGCGCGGGCAGCGGTGGCGGCTCGTCGGAGACCAGGAGCAATTCGAACCCGCTCGGCTCTCGCCCGGCCCGGCCGTGCGGGATGAGCACGATGCGCCAGTCTCGCGGCGAACCCTCCACCGACACGTGCGAGCCGTCGAGCAGCCGCCAGTGGAGCGGCTCGCTGTGCCCCCGCCCCTCGGCTGCGAGAAAGTCGGTAAAGGGGCGCCCGATCCCGGCTTCCATCGCGGCGGCCAGCCGGCGCAATTCGCGGCTCTCACTGGTGACGGCAAGGACGCGCTGGCGCCCGTCGAGCTGCGCCGACAGTTCCGCGACCAGCCGGTCCACGCGGTTGCGCCGATCGAAGGCCTCGCGCGTGTCTTCGGGCGGCAGCGGTGCGGCGTGCCAGCTGCGCAGGAATATGGCGCAGCCGTCGCCCTCCTCGGTGGGTTCGATCTCGACCCAGGCGGTGATCGCCTCGGCCGCATCCTGCGCGAAAATGCTGCGCGCGATGCGCAGGCGGTAGAGCCGGGCCTTGCGCACCAGGTCCAGCAGTTCGGGAACGGCGATAGTGCCCGGCAGCTCGCCGCCGCACCGGCGATGAAGCCCCGCCAGAGGCTCGTCTGCACTCAGCAGACGATCGTCCGCATCGCTCGCCGCGCGGGCCAGGATCGTGCCTCCGCCGTTCATCTCACGCCCGGCCGTAACGCCCGCCGGCCAGGATCGACGCGGCACCGTTCGCATCCAGGCGGTCGAGGCCCACGGGCAATACGACGTCGCGATGGAGTTGTACGAGTTGCTCCTGCACGGCAGTCGGGCTCAACCCCGCCACCCGCAAAGACAGCGCGAGCCGCGCCGACTGAGTCTCGTGCGTGCACAAGGCGGCGGCTTCGCGCGGCTGGCCAGAACCCAGGGCAAGCGCCGTCAGGAACAGCGCCACGCCGCCGTGCTCGAGCGAGAGCGCGGTCACCGCGGCGCCCCCCAAACCCATGACCAGCCGGGCCGCGAGGCCGATACGGCTGGCACTTTCGTCATAGGCCCGGCGCAGCGCCGCCTCCGCACGCGCCGCCTGCTCGTCCTCCGGCCCGAACCCGGCGATGCCGCCCACCGCCAGCGATCGCAACGTCAGCAGAGCCGCATGCAACTGCTCCGCAGGCAATTCCAGCAGTCCGCACTGCATCCGCCGCTGGCCCTGGCGCCAGCGCGCCTGGGCGCCGAGCAGCCGCATCGCGAGGCTCTGGGTCTCCGGCTCGGGCGAGGCGACGAGCGCCTGGAGCAGCGGCGGCACAACCGGATCGAGCGACAGCCGGGCTTCGAGCCGCTCGGCCAACTGCCATTCCAGCGACAGGGCGTGAAGGTGCGTGAGAAGCGCGGCGTCGTCCAGCAGCGCCCGCGCCAGCGTGCGAACGGCTTCCGGCTCGCGCGGGCGTCGCTCTCGACTACCTTGTGCCGCGGCCAGCGCGTCGAGCAGCTGGCTGGCGAGGTGTTCCAGCATTCCACGGATCCGCGCGAGGATCTCGTCGCCGAACAGAGGCGTGTGATCGGCCGACACCAAGTGGCGCAGGATGGGCAGGACGGTCTCGGCCGCGGTGTCGCCGCGCGCCAGTTCCGCGCGCAACATTTCCTCGACGGACTCTCCAGCAGAATGGCGCACGGATGCCTCGATCATTCCCAAGTGGTAGACCGCGCTGGTTAAGTTCGCGTTAGTTCAGGCGTCTACGTGGAAATACTATTCCGCATATCGCCGTAGCGACAGCCAGCAGCCGCACCGCCACCCCCAGGTGTCCAAACCCGGCTGCTGCCGCCAGGCATAGCGCGAGGACTCCGCGATCGCCGATCCACGTGGCGAGCCGCCCGGGAAGGAGCCGGGGAACGAGGTGCAGCAGGAGCAGCAGGACGAGCGGATCGAAGATGCGGTGATCCAGCGCGACCGGCGCTTCGCCCGCCGCCGCGCCGAGACCGAGCGCGACGATCGCCACCAGCGTCAAGTCGAGCATCCATCCCAAAACGTCCACCCGAGCGACCGCGGGCGGCAGGACACCGTGGGCCTGGCGCTCAGCCCCGCGCAGCATACCGGCGGCTTTCACCAGCAACGAGGTCAGAGCGGCAAGCACCAGCGCGGGTACGGTCAGGCCGAACCAACCCAGGCCGTTCGACAGGAGCAGGCCCGCAAGCGCGGCCAGCGCCATCAACCCGCTGGCATTGCCCGCGTGAAGGAGCGAGGGACCGAGCGCCAGCACACCCACCCGGGCGATCCGCTGGGTGGGTGCCGCGTCCCGATCGGGCACGAGCCGCTCTCGCAGCCACGCCACCTCCACCGCAAGCGCCTCCGCCTCGTCGCGCACCAGGCACCAGCCGACCCCGGCGCGGGCGACGGCGGGCACCGGCCGGCGCTGTGCGCCCGCTTGCAGGGCGATCCTGGTAAGCGCCGAACCTGCGTCGCAGTCGGGAGGCAGATCGTGCAGCCGCTCGACGAGCGCTCCGGGAACCTTGACCACTCCGCCCGCCGCATAGGCCGCATCGAGCCGCTCGAACCCGGCCGCGACCGCGCCTTCCTCGGGCTGTACCAGCACGACCGCACGCGCTCCCTCGATCAGCGGAGCGACCGCTTCGGGGTCGGCAAAAAGTCCGTCGGCCACAACGATCAGTTCGTCCTGGGCGGTGACCAGCGCCGAAAGCTGCTGTGGCGCGGTGGCCAGGTAAAACGACAAGCCCGCCGTCGTTGCGGCATCCTGCAGCGCCAGCAGCTCGGCCGAAGCCCCCTGCGCCAGGCACACCACCCGCTCGCAACCGAGTGCCGTCGCCAAAGCCAGTTGGTGCTGCGCAAGGCTGGCCCCCGCGACGCGCAGGAATGCGCGCGGGAACGATCGACCCGATCCCGTGGAATCGAGCATGGCTAGCAATGCGATGCGCAGAATGCTCACTCCGGGCGGCGAGGCGCCTTTCTAGGCGTTGCTCCGGAGGCTGCCAAGCAGCCGGCGCAGATTCAGCGGGCGGATAACTCCGTCACATAGGCATTGAGGCGCCGGACGACGGCAGGATCGCCGGGCGCGCCCTCCAGCGCTTCCTCGGCAAGGCGAAGCAGGGCTTCAGAATGGAAGCTGGCGGCAAGACCCTTCAGCCGCATCGCCGCGACTTCCCAGTTCGCGTCGCAACGCGAGCGTTCCAGCAAATCGATCTGCCGGGCCACACCATCGACGTAGGCATCGCGCAGCTCGGCGAAGAGCTTGGGATCGCCACCAGCGGCGGCGTGGAGTGTCGCTTCGAGCGCACCTGCTTCGTAGGCCATCGACAGCGATCTAGCCGATGCGGGTTAAGCCGGGGTTTATTGCTGGCGGCGACGTGCTAAAATCCTCTCATGGCAGGGGAAACCAGGATCATCGCGTTTGGCGCGAACGGCGGAGAATCCACCGGCAGCGGCGCCGCGAGCGAGAGCGAGGCGGCGCTGATCGAAGCGGCGTCGCCGAACAGCGAGAGCGACTCGCTCGGCGAGCCGGCGGACGAGGTGGAGACGGCGCCAGATCGAAAGACCCGCGCCGCGCTCGTCGGGACCGGCCTGATCGTGCTCGCCTGGACGGGGTTCTTCATCTGGTCGCAGGCCGCGCTTCCGCCCCCGGCTCCGGCCGCCATCCCGGCGCTGGCGGCGCAATGGGCGATCCCGGTCCTGCTCGTCGCGACCGTCTGGCTCATCCTCATGCGCAGCAGCAGCCGGGAGGCTTCGCGCTTCGGCGATGTGGCCACCCTGCTGTCGCGCGAGGCGGCCTCGCTGGAGGAACGCCTTCGCTCGGTCAACGGCGAGTTGAGCCTCGCTCGCGAATTCGTCGCGGCACAATCGCGCGATCTGGAATCCCTGGGCCGCGTCGCGGTGGAGCGGCTTTCGCAGAACGCGGATCGCCTGCAGGGCCTGATTCACGAAAACGGTGGACGTCTCGACGCCATCGGGGAGGTGAGCGCATCCGCGCTGGAGAACATGGACCGGCTGCGCGGCCAGCTTCCGGTGATCGCAAGCTCGGCAAAGGACGTGACCAACCAGCTCGGCAATGCGGGCATGGCCGCCCGCGCGCAGCTTGAGGAACTGATCAACGGGTTCAACCGACTGAACGAGTTCGGCATCGCCTGCGGAACCCAGGTGGAGCACGTGCGCAATGCCGTGAACGAGGCGACAGCCGAATTCGCGCGCGCCAGCGAACAGCTCGAAAGCCACACGGCGACCCGATTTGCCACGCTCGCCGAGCAGGGCGCGGAGTTCCGCAACCGGCTCGACGCCGACGAGGCAGACGCCCTCGCCGCTGTTCGCACCCGCGCCAAGGCGCTGGCTGACGAGATCGCCGCCACGCGTGAGGCGCTGGACGGGCACGAGGCGGAAAGCCTCACCTCCCTTCGCGCCCGACTGACCGCCCTGCGCGACGAAAGCGACGTGGTCGGCCGGGCGCTGCGCGAGCGCGAAGGCCGGGCGGTGGAGGCGTGGCAATCACGCCTGGCAGCACTTGAGGAGGAGCGCGGCGCCGTCGACACGCGGATCGACGAGGCGGAACGCACTGCTTTCGAAGTCCTGCGCGAGCGCGTTGCCCGGCTCGAAGGCCACGCGGCAGACATTCACGCCAATCTCGCGTCGAAGGAAGCGGACGCGCTTGCCTCGCTCCACCAGCGGGTGGAGCATCTCGGCGTCCAGGCCGGCGATCTTCAGGGCCGCATCTCGGCGACCGAACAGCATGCGATCGCGACGGTGTCCGAACAGCTGGCAGCGCTGGACGGCGTTCTGGCGCAGCGGCTGGGCGAGCACGAGTACCATTCCGAAGCGCTCGCATCCCGCGCCGCCGCGCTGGCCGCCACGCTGGACGATTACGGCCGCCGCATGGCCGAGGTGGCGCAGAGTGGCGCCGAGTACGAAGCAAGCCTTGCCCGAAGCCTGAACGCTCTTGTCGAGCGGCTTCATGCCTCGCGCAACACGCTCGTCTCGGTGGACGACGATGTCGCCCGCCTGACCGATGCCAGCGTCCGGTTGCTGGAGCTTATCCGGGCCAGCGCAGAGCAGACCGCAGTGCCGCTCAGCCAGGCTCTGGCTGCGGCGGAAGATCGCCTCGCCCGGCTGGCCGAAGGCCTGGCGCGGCTGGTGGCCGGCCTTGAGGACGGGGTCACGCGCGGCGGCGACGTCCAAGGCATCATCACCTCGGCACAGGATTCGCTGGCCACGCTGTTCGCCCAATACGAGAGCGGCCAGGCCCAGGTCTCCGCCCGCAGCGAGAGCCACGCTGCACAGTTCGCCGCGCTTCGCACCGCACTGGAGGACATTCGGACGGCCTCCGAGCAGACCGAGGCGCATACCCGCGACGAACTCGGCGCCGCGGTCGAACGGCTGGGCGAGGCGGTCCGCGAGGCGCTGGGAGCGCTCGAGCGCGAAGGCCCGGCGCAAGTCGATGCAATCGCAAGTCACCTGGGAGAAGCAAGCGCCGAGGCGGTGGAAAAAGTCATGCGCACGCGCGTGGCGGAAACCGCCGGAGCCATCGAACAGGCGGTTGCCCATGCCTCTGGCGCCGGGCGC